>Ga0213881_10000492_pt1 | contig 25328 bp, 24 predicted proteins | sample BarmaccoBMER_R08_FD_160104 | JGI IMG/M metagenome (GOLD analysis project Ga0213881, IMG submission 160104) | Barbacenia macrantha exposed rock microbial communities from rupestrian grasslands, the National Park of Serra do Cipo, Brazil - ER_R08 ... | reverse complement strand
CGGACAGCACCACCACTAAACCCCGCACCACACCAGCCCGCAGGCCCCGCCACCACCCGGCCGGGGCCTGCCGCCATTCACACCCAGACCCACTCACCACCCAAGGTCCATACAGGGCAACCGCAAGATGACCGGCGCACTGCCCGCTATGCGACGATACGCGTAGTTCATCAGGCGGCCACGGGTATTGTGGCGAAAACGACATAGCCCCACGCGGCGGACAAGCGTCCCGTGACGCCGGGTCCGGGACGCCCGGTCCGGGACACCCGGTCCGGGACACCCGGTCCGGGACACCCGGTCCGGGACACCCGGTCCGGGACGTTCAGTGAGGGACGCCTGGTCCGGGACGTTCGGTGAGGGACGTGGCTGGGCGGGATGCTCTGGCGGTACACCTTGTCCGGCATTGCCCGGTGAGCAAGACTACGAACGACGCCACATCGTCGTTTCTCCCGGTTAAGACCTTCACGAGAGGCTTTGATACATCGTGGTCTTGCAGCGTCTCGCCCGAAGAGGGCTTCTTCTGCTGGCAGCGGCAGGTCTGCTGACCGGCGCCCTGGTCACCTCCGCGCAGGCGGCCCAGGCCACCCAGGCCACGCAGGCCACCCAGGCGAACGCCGGCCCGTCGGTGAACCCCGATCACATCAAGGTGCTCTCCGCCGTCCTGCAGAACATGCATGACAACTACGCCAATTTCGCTCACTTCACCCCCGGTCCGCAGGACATCTTCGACTACAACATCGGCAACCTATGGCGCAACGGCATAGACGGCACCGGCACCACCGTGGCGGTCATCGAGGGCTGGGATGATCCGGGAATCGCCGCGTTCATCCACACCAGGGACCTGCGGTATGGCCTGCCGGACCCGGACATCGAGACCATCTTCCCGTCCGGCCCGCTGCCCGCGCAGTGCCCGCCGGGCATGGTGGTGCTCGGCAGCTACGGGTCGTGCGACGCCTGGGTGGGCGAACTCCGGCTGGACGTCTTCACCGTGCACCTGATCGCGCCCTACGCGAAGATCGTCATCTCGGCCACCCCGGCCGACAGCGAGATCACCGACGACGCGGCGAGCAACGTCGCGCCGCCGGAGATGATGCACGCGCTGGAGTACATCGCCGCCAACCACATCGCGAACGCCATCTCGATCAGCGACGGCACCGGCGAGATCACGTATAGCGAGGGCAAACCGCAGATCCACGCCAACGACCCGGGCCCGCTGGCGGCGGCCGCCGCCGGCATCCCGGTGCTGAACGCGACGGGCGACTGCGGCGTGGTGCAGAACCTCGCGGTGGCCAACGCGCAGTGCGGCGACACCAGCGCCGGACCGGACACCGCCACCTGGGACGACAACCCGTGGGTCACCGCGGTGGGCGGCACCGTGCCGAACGTCAGCACGACCGACGGCAGCAAGCTCGGACCTGATCCGCTGTGGCACCGAGGCATCTTCGGCGAAGGCGCCGGGTTCTCCTCGGTGTACCCGCGCCCCGCCTACCAGAACGGCGTGGCCCATATCACCGGCTCGCCGTGGCGTTCGGTGCCCGACATCACGATGGACTCCCAGAGCGGGACGTCGGAGTCCGCGCCGATGACGGCCGGCGTGCTGGCCCTGGCGACCCAGCTGAACGGCGGCCGGAACCTCGGTCCGATCAACCCGGTGCTTTACGACGTGCTCGGCCCGCTCGGGCAGCGCGCCGGAATCTCCGACGTGGTCAGCGGCAACAACTCGGTGATCGACCCGAACACGGGCAATGTCCTGGTGCAGGGCTTCACCGCGGGGCCGGGATTCGACGTCGCGAGCGGCTGGGGCACCATCGACGCGAGCAAGTTCGTGCCCGCGCTGGTCGCCGCCACCCAGCGGTTCGGCCAGGAGCAGGAAGTGCGGGATCAGGCCAGCCATGAGCTCAGCCAGCTGGAGCACAGCGTCCGGCTCTCATCCGGCAACATCCCGCCCGGCGGCACGGCCACGGTAACCAGCACAGGCTTCCTGCCCGGTCACCCGGTCAAGCTGGCCATCGACGGGACGGCGATCGCCACCCTCACCGCGGCCAGCGACGGCACGATCAGCTATCCGCTTTACCCGGCCGCGCTCGGCCTGGCACCGGGCCAGCATGCGCTGACCCTGCAGAGCATGCTGATCACCACCGAAGCCAATTTTCATACCAGATAACGAACGGACGGTGGTTTCACCGGCCACGACCATTTCCACGCCAGCGGACGACAGCGCTTCGGTCAGCGCGTCGTCCGGCTGGCGGTCGGTGACCAGCATGTCGACGACCTCGAGCCGGACGATGTGGGCGAAGCAGTTGCGGCCGAACTTGGCTGAGTCCACCACGACCATCGTGCGCTGAGCCGACTCGATCATCTGCGCCATCATCTGGGCTTCCGAGAGGTTGGTGGTGGTCAGGCCGGCGCTGGCCGACACGCCGCCGACACCGATGACCGCTACGTCCGCGCTGATGCCCTCGGTTCCCGGGAACGCGACGGGTCCGATGGTGACGTGTGACGTCAGCCGGCAGCTCCCGCCGAGCAGGTAGACGTCGCGGACCGACCCGGCGGGCAGGGCCGGCGGTACGCGGAGATTGTTCGTCACGATCGTGAGATCCCGGCGGACCCGCAGCGCGGCCGCCACGGCGAGGGTGGTCGTCCCGCCGTTGATGATGACGGTCTCGCCGTCGGCGATCCGCTGCGCCGCGGCGGCGGCGATCCGCTGCTTCTCCTCGCGGTGGACCGAAGACCGGTCGCTGAACGAACTGTCCGCCGTGGCCAGGCCGGCGACGGCCACCGCTCCCCCGTACGTGCGGGAAACCGCGCCGTGCTTGGCCAGCCAGTCCAGGTCCCGGCGCACGGTGTCGGCGGAGACGCCGAACGTGTCCGCCAGTTCGGTGACCGTCGCCTGGCCATGATCGTCCACATAGGCCGTCAGCAGCGCGCGCCGCCGCCCGGGCAGCACCCCATCAGCAGTCTCTTGACCAGGCATGGGCAAACCTCCTTCGACGGAGTCACTCTAGCGACCGCCGGCTTGCATGGTCGTGCGAATCTCTGCGAGTCTATGCTTGATTTTTGATCAACTAATAGCTAGTTTATGCAAACAGCATGATAGATCGGCAAACTCACGCATCAACCCGCACCTTGTGGAGTCCTCATGACTGAACCGCTGAGCAGACGCAACTTCGTCAAGGGCGTCGGGGCCGCCCTCGCCGCGGGGGCCGCGGCACCCGTGCTCGCCGCCTGCGGGAGCGGTTCCAGCGGGGCCACGGCGACGAGCGGCGGCAAGACGACGATCACGTTCGCGAGCGCGAAGTTCTTCGCCAAGTCGACGATCGGCCAGATGGTCCAGCTGTACAACTCCTCGAGCAAGCACGTGGAGGTGCAGTACATCGAGCTGCCCACGCCCAGCCAGAGCACCCAGGTCCACCAGCAGCTCGTCCAGTCGCTGTCGGCCAGGGACGGCAGCCTGGACGTGTTCACCGGCGACATCATCTGGATCTCGGAGTTCGCCGGCGCCGGCTGGTCCGCGCCGCTTGACTCCTACTTCAACGCCTCGGCCAAGGCCGCGTACTTCCCCGGCGTCATCGACGCGTGCACCTACGGCGGCGCGCTGCACGCGCTGCCCTGGTACCTGGACGCCGGCATGCTGTACTACCGCAAGGATCTGCTCCAGGCAGCCGGGATCGCGGTGCCGACGACGTGGGACGAGCTGGTCACCGGGGCGCAGAAGCTGCTGGCCGCCGGCAAGGTGAGCGATGGGTTCAACTGGCAGGCCAAGCAGGCCGAGGTGCTGGTCTGCGACCTGGTGGAGTTCATCGGCTCGAACGGCGGCTCGGTCCTCGCCGAAGACGGCAAGACGGTGACCATCGCCGATCCGAAGGCGGTGGAGGCGGTCCAGTTCATGGCCGACACCTTCGGCAAGGACAAGGTGACGCCGCGCGCCGTGCTGTCCTGGGACGAGGAGCCCAGCCGGATGCCGTTCACCGGCGGCCAGGCGGCGTTCCTGCGTAACTGGTCCTATGTATGGTCCGACGCGCAGGACCCCACCTCGTCCAAGGTGGTGGACAAGGTCGGGGTTACCACGCTGCCTTCGTTCCCCGGCGGCAAGAGCACCGCCTGCCTGGGCGGGTACCAGTTCGGCATGAACGCGGCGAGCACCAAGAAGAGCGCGGCGATCGACTTCCTGACCTGGATGTCGAGCCCGGCCACCCAGCTCAGGTTCGCCACCCAGCTCGGCCTGGCGCCGAGCAGGCCGTCCGTGTACGACCAGTCTGCCCTGAAGGCGGCGAACCCGTTCATGGTCTCGCTGCGCGACGTCTTCACCGGCGGCACGCCGCGCCCGAAGACACCGAAGTACTCCCAGGTCAGCCTCGCGATACAGGCCGGCGTCTCGGCCGCGCTGGCCACCGGTAACGTGCAGTCCAACCTGTCGCAGGTGCAGAGCCAGATCGAGCAGATCCTGGGATGACCACGACGGCAAAGACCCGGCCAGGCCGGTCCGGGGGGACGGAGTCCCTCCCAAGGGGGGGCCGGGGGGATGGGTCCCCCCGGACGGGGGGTCACCGGGGGGTCGCCCCCCGGGGGAAAGCACTGCTGCTGGTCGTCCCGATGCTGGCCAGCCTGCTGGCGGTGTCGCTGTACCCGGTGCTGCGCACGATCTGGCTGGCCTTCCGCAACACCAGCCTGGAGATCCAGGGCGACCAGTTCACCGGCCTGGCCAACGCGCGGCATCTGGCGCACGACACGATCTTCGCCAAGGCGTGGCGGCAGACCATCGAGTTCACCGCCGTGACCACCCTCGCCGAGACGCTGCTCGGCCTGGCCATCGCCCTCGCGCTGGCCAGGACGTTCCGCGGCCGCGGGTTCGTGCGCGCCGCCGTGCTGGTGCCGTGGGCCATCCCGACCGTGGTCACGTCACGCATGTTCAGCTGGCTGTTCGACCAGAACGGCCTGGTCAACTACGTGCTGGTCAAGCTTCACCTGGTGTCGCACGCGGTGAACTTCCTCGGCTCGACGTCGCTGGCGCTGCCGACGCTGATGCTGGCCGACATCTGGAAGACGACGCCGTTCATGGCCCTGCTCCTGCTGGCCGGCCTGCAGACGATCTCGCCGACGCTGGCCGAGGCGGCCCGCATCGACGGCGCGTCGGCCTGGCGTTATTTCTGGCGGGTGCGGCTGCCGTTGCTGATGCCTTCGTTGCTGGTGGCGGCGCTGCTGCGGGCGCTGGACGCGTTCCGGGTGTTCGACCTGCCCTACGTCGTCACCGGAGGAGGGCCGGCCAGCAGCACCGAGACGATGTCGACCTACACCTACAAGACCATGTTCTCCGGCCTCGAACTGGGCTACGGCTCGGCCATGGCCACCGCGATGTTCATCACCGAGGCGATCATCGCCGGGGTGTTCGCGCTGTTCATCGTGCGACGTCTACGCCAGGAAGGGTGATCATGAACGGTGGGGTGCGACGCCTGTCGTTCCTGATAATGATCGTCGCGATTGTGGTGTGGTCGCTGTTCCCGTTCCTCTGGCAGGTGATCACGTCCTTCGAGCCGGACGCCGATCTGGCCGGGTCCGCGCCCAAGTGGCTGCCGTTCCCCGGCGGGACGCTGCAGCATTACCGGAACGTGTTCGTGGCCAAGGATTTCGGCCCGTACATCGTGAACAGCGTGATCGTGGATGTGACCGCCACGGTGGTCGCCCTGGTCTTCGCCGCCCTGGCCGCCTACTCGATCGCTCGGCTGTCGCTGCCGGGCAAGGGCGCGGTGCTCGGCCTGGTGCTGGTCGTGTCGATGTTCCCGCAGATCTCGATCGTGACCCCGCTGTACCAGATCATGCAGCGGCTGCATCTGCTGGACACCTACCAGGGACTGTCGGGTGTCTATATCGGGCTGACGCTGCCGCTGATGGTGTACATCCTGTGGGGGCACTTCCGCGCCATACCCGTCGAGATCGACGAAGCGGCGAAGATTGACGGTGCCGGGCCGTTGCGGTCACTGTGGAGTGTCATCATCCCAGTAGCCCTGCCCGGCGTCGTGCCGGCGGTGCTGCTCGGCTTCATCGCCTCGTGGAACGAGCTCATGCTGGCGCTGTCGTTCACCACCTCCCCCGCGCATCAGACGGTCCCGGTGGGAATCGCCAACTTCACCGGGCTGTACAACATCCCCTGGGGAGATATGGCGGCGGCATCCGTCGTGGTGACGGTTCCCCTGGTCGTGCTGGTGCTCATATTCCAGCGCCGGATCGTCGAAGGCGTGACCGCTGGAGCCGTCAAGGCATGAACGTTTCGTGGCGGGACGCGTATGTGGCGGTGGCCGGGCGAGTGGCCGAGCAGGCGCCGAAGGCACGCCTGATGTTCACCGGCGCCAGCGCCTGCGTGGACGCGATCTTCCATGTCGACGCCGAGCGGTTCGCCCAGTTGGCGTTGCCCGCCGATGATCGCATCGGCGCGGAATTGCTGGCCCGGGTCATGGCCCGGATCACCGGGGGTCGCGGCGGCGAACTGCTGACTCGATGGCCGGAGGGACCGTCGTGGGTGTTTGAGCTGCTCGGGCCGCCCGACCGGTACCAGGTCGGCGGCACCGGTCCGCAGGCGTCCTGGGCGCTGGCTGCCGTCGGCGCTGAAAGCGTGCTGGCGCTGGCCGATCGCAGCGCCGAGCAGCTGGCGGTGATCGACCCGCGCGTCGGCCTGTGCGTGGAGGGCGCGATCGTCCCAGCCGGGCTGGTGGAGCCGTCGGGGACGCCGGCGAAACTGCCGCACTGCATACTCGAGTTCACCGCGGGAACCTCGTGTGGCGGGGTGACGGTGCCCCGGTCGAGCCGCATCATCTTGCGGTTCGGCGACGAGCCGATCGAGTGCGATGAGCAGTTCCTGACCGTGACTTCCCGGCTGGCGCCTGGTGCTGGCGCCGGGCTGCTCTCCGGCCTCAACACGCTGGCTGAGGACAATCTGAACGAACGGACATGGCTGGCGGCCCTGGGCCGTGCGTGGTCCGACGGTGGCCTGCGTGCCATTCACCACGAACTGGCGGAATTTCCGTCGCTGCGACGGCTGGGTGACGCGGTGACACTGGGCGGCGCCACGTCGCTCGGGATGAGCCTGTCCGAGCTGTTCATGCTGGCTGGCACCACCGGGGATCCGCGGATGCTGGCCCGCGACATCGCCGGCGGGAGCGGTGCCAGCCGGGTGATCGTGCACGCCGACGACTGGGCGCTGGCCGTGCACCGCGAGGACCCGTGCCACACCAGGGACGTGCTGCTGGCCGGCAACAGCTTCGCCGCCGCGCGGGCCCGGGCCGGTCGGCCTTCTGCTGCGCTGGATCCGGCGCCGGAGGCGGCCTATACCGACCGGCTTCCCTCGGATGGTCCGCTCGGCGACGGGTGGCGGGCGACCTCGGTTCCCGCCCCGCATCTGCTCAGGCCGGCCGGCACCGTCGGGCTCGGCGACACGTTCGTGGCGGGGGTTCTCCTCGCCGAGAGTTTGCCCGATCAGAACTGACTATAGGGAGATTCACAATGTCAACTGCCGTCGTCCCGGTCGACCTCGGCAAGATCCGCGGACTCCAGCGCGTGACGAGCGCGGCGGGCTTCTTCGAGATCTGTGCCCTGGATCATCTGTCGGACTTCGCCGAACTGCTGGGTCGTGATCCCGCGTCCTTTGCCGACGTGGTCACGGCCAAGGACGCGCTGGTCCGGGCGCTGTCGCCCAGCGTGTCCGCGTGGCTGCTGGACGCGCGCTACGGCCTGCACGCGGTGGCGACCGGCGCGCTGCCCGGCGCGGTGGGGCTAATGTCGACGATCGAGGACGAGGACTACTCGATTCCGGAGGGCCCGCGCCGCACCCGGTACCGGGAGGGATGGGGCCTGCGGCAGATAAAGCTGGCCGGCGCGGACGTGGCCAAGCTGCTGTGGTTCTACCGGCCGGACGGCGACGCCGCCACGGCCGAGCATCAGCGGTACGTGGTGCGCTCGCTGGCCGACGAGTGCGCGCGGCTCAGCCTGCCGCTGGTCGTCGAGCCGATCTGGTACCCGCTGCCGGGCGAGGATCCTGCTTTTTCGCGGTGGCGCGCCGCCCGGGTGGACGGCATCCTCAGGTCCGCGTTCGAGGCGAACTCGCTGGGCGTCGACATGCTTAAGGTGGAGTTCCCCGGGTACGTCGACAGCCAGCAAGGACGCGACAACGCCGCCGCCGCGTGCAAGGAACTCGACGCGGGGATCAGCGTGCCATGGGTAATCCTCTCGGCTGGGGTAGGTTACGCCGACTTCAAGACGCAGGTGGAGATCGCCTGCCGCGCGGGTGCCTCCGGTTACCTCGCCGGCCGGTCCATCTGGCGTGACGCGGTTTCGACGCACGACCCCGCCGCGCGGGACGCCGCGGTGGCGGAGGCCCGCGCGCGGCTCGATGAGCTCAACGCCATCACCCGCGCCAACGGCAGGCCGTACGTGGCCGCGCACAGCCTTCCGGACGTCCTCGCGACGATGCCCGACGGGTGGTTCACGGCCTGGCATCCGGTTGACTGAAGGGTTTCTCCGGTGCAGCCGATAGTCCTCGGGCCGAACCTGCCGGATACGTTCTATCGCGGCTCCGGCCGGATCGGCCATTTCCGCGGGGGGTTCCGGGGGGTCGCCCCCCCGGGTAAGCAGAGCCGTGGTGGTGCTGCTATGGAGGACAAGCCCGAGGACTGGATCGCGTCGGCCACGGCACGGTTCGGCGTCTCCGGCACCGACGGCATGACCCGGCTGCCCGGTGGCACGCTGCTGGCGGACGCGATCGCCGCCGATCCAGTGGCGTGGCTCGGCCCGTCGCACGTGGCGCGGCACGGAGCTGATCCCGCGCTGCTGGTCAAGCTGCTGGACGCCGGGCAGCGGCTGCCGCTGCACGTCCACCCGGACCGGGACTTCGCCGCGGCTCACCTGCACAGCCCGCACGGCAAGACGGAAGCATGGATCGTGCTGGAAGCTTCGCCTGATGCGGTGGTCCATCTCGGCTTCAGCCGTGACGTTGATGTGGCGGAGCTCGGCGGCTGGGTCCGGTCACAGGACGTCGCTTCGATGCTGGCCGCGACCAACAACGTGCCGGTCAGCGCCGGGGACACGGTGCTGTGCCCGGCCGGGACCGCGCACTCCATCGGCGCCGGGCTCCTGGTCATCGAGCTACAGGAGCCATCCGACTGGTCAGTCCTGCTGGAATGGCAGGATTTCCCGGTCGAGCCGGACGACGCGCTCCTCAGGTTGCCGTTCGACCAGGCCCTGTCCTGCGTCACCCGCCAGGCCTATCCGCCCGCACGGCTGGAGTCGCTGCGCGGGGAGCCGCTGGGTCCTTCGGATCGGGCGGCCGGCTCACTCTTCCCCAGCGCCGCGGAGCCCTTCTTCCGGGCCGAGCGGGTGGACGGCCGGGCGGGCGGCGACCTGCCGCCCAGCTACGCAGTGCTGATCGTAACGGCAGGCACCGGCGAGCTCGCCGCCGGGACCGGGTCCTGGTCACCGGTGCCGGTCCGGCGCGGCAGCACCGTGCTGATCCCCCACGCATCCGGTCCGTGTGTCCTGACCGGCGACGTCCAGGCCGTCCGCTGCCTGCCGCCGAGCTGTGGCCCGGCGTCCGCCTCGTAGATCCGGTGCCGGGCCTGCCGGAGGCGTGCCATCTCTTTGAACCCAGTTTCCTGAGCCGAAAATATTTTCGGCTCAGGAAATCGTGGTCAGCCGCGAGGCACCGGGCCGGCCGGCGCGGGCTGGCCGCACGAGGCCGGTACCGCCGCCATCGGCGTAACGCGCCGATTATCGCCTTGACCGCTTCGGCGATCTGGGCCACCGCGGCGCTGAGCACGGCGACCGGCTGAACCGACGACGACAGCCGGGACAGCATGCGGCGCACCACGCTCGCGTCCGGCTCGGGACGCTCGATCTCCTCATGCAGGATCTCGGATGTCACCCTGGTGCCTGCCGGATCGGTCAGTTCGCCTTGATGCTCGTCGAGCAGTCGTTGCAGGGCGCGGATCAGGTCGGCGGCCTGAACGCGGCCAGACGGCAGGCTCGTGCCCATGTGCACGTCGCCGCTGACCGCGCTGGCTTTGGGCCCCACGGCCTGAACGCCGACCTGGCTCACGCCGCCCGACTGCTGGATGCCGTAGTTGACGGCGCTTCCGGGCGGGGCCGGCTTGTCCTGTTCCATCGTCATCACCCGCTCGCGGCCGGTTCCTGGGCGGCGGCCTGGTTGGTCTGCGTGGCCTGGGCCCCGGCCCCCACCGCCTGCGACCCGACCATGCTGATCCCGCCGCTCTGGATGATGCCCTGATTCAGGATCGTCATCTGCTGGGCGCGGAACTCGGTGGTGTCCACACCGTGCTCATCGAGAAAGTCCCGGGTCGCCGCCAGCATGTGCCTGGTGACGATGCTGAAGTGCTTGGACGCGTCCACGACCTGGAAATAGTTCTGGTAATGGGGGTCGATCGCCAGTTGGCGCACGCTGACCCGCGCGCCGTAGTCGAAGGCCAGGTCTTCCTCCGCGCAGGCTATGTCGCGCAGCAGTCGCCGGTCATGACGCCACTCCAGCAGCCCGCGATGGACGACCCGGCGGTAGGACCCGAAGGCCATCCCGGGCAGTTCCGCGACGGTCTCCGCGAGCAGGCGCAGCCGCTGGCCCGGCGTCATTGTCTCGGTCATCCGGTCCACGTCGTGATAAGCCGTGGTGACCGGGCCGACCACACGCCGGTCGCAGTGCAGATAGAGCACGTCCCCAGCCGTGGACACATGCAGGAACGTGCTGGCCATGATCTCGCCGCCCCACGAGGGCACGTGGGCGCACAGGTAATGGCGTACCGCGCCGCGCGGGTGCAGCGCGATCCGCTCGATCTCCTCGGGGCTCAGCCGGTTCCCCGGCATGCGGCCAGGTTGCGGCAGGATCGGAAGTCCCTCGGTGACGAGAGCGCTCCCGTTGACGAAAACCCGGTCCTCGAGGATGAGCGCGTCCAGGCGGTCCGTACCCTGTCCATTCGGCGAACCCGATCCCAGATCGAGGGCGGACTGGAGCCGGCCGCGCGCGCGGTCGATCAGTTCCATCGTGGTGAACGGAACGATGTCGCGACGGACCGCGGAAAGGCCCTGCGGGTCGGCGGCCGGGAGGAGAGGCACCGCGAACGTCCAGCCGTCAACCGCTGACCCGAAACCGACGAACGGCTCATAGCCGCTGTACACCGTCACGTTCCCGCCGACCGCTTCCTCGATCGCGGTCAGACGCGGCGGAATCCAGAGCTGACCGGGTACGGCCGGCGGCGCTGCCTCCGGCGAGAAGACGGCCCGGCGCAACTCGCTGACCAGCGTGTGGTGGGTCAGCAGTTTGTCGCGGGCGATCAGCCCGTACATCGCCGCCAGGCCGGCCAGGATGAACACGCCCAGCCATATCGGGCCGAGCAGCCATGCGGCCGGCCCGGAAACCGAACCGATCGCCGCCCGGATGACGAACGCCAGCACGACCGAGGCCAGCAGCGCCAGCGCGACGACGAGGCCACGAAGCGGGCTCAGATAGCGCATCTGACGCTGAGCAGGCTGCCGGGCCAGCGTGACCCGGGCCGCCTGAGCGGCGAACATCAGGCACAGCGTGCCGATCAGCGTCCAGAACGGCGCGAGCACGAGCGTCACGGTGAACACGGCGGCCAGGGCGAGATCACGCTGCTGACGCTGCCTCGATGCGGCCAGGCAGTGCCGCAGCACCGGGTTCAGGTCGACTCCCACCGAGTAGGCGACCGCGCGCGTCTCCTCGGCGAGCACCTCGTCGACGACCTGCTCCGCGAAGCGCTCATCGGTGCGCGCTGCCATGCACAGATAACGGGTCACGTCGCCCTTCGCACCGCCACCCGGCGACCAAGCAGGCATGTTCACGCCATCACCCCTATTCACCCGCCGGAGAAAACCGGCCGAATCAGTCCGCCAGGCGCGACCGCGCCACATGATCACCGCGGCGGCCACGAGGCCGGCCAGCGCACCGAAGAAGACTCCCTGTGAGACGGCCCCCCGGACGAAGCCGCCCGTGCCACCGTCGCTGGTCCGCGTGCTGGAGCCCAGGCCCGACGCCGTGACGAACCCGCCCACCACCGCCGCGATCGTCGCCGCCAGCACTACCGCGCCGATGGCACCGAGGAATCGGGCAAGTCCCGCGGTCGGGGAATTGGCGAGCCGCCGGGACAGGATCGCCGTCACCACGATGAGAAAGAAGACCAGCAGGTCAGAACCGATCACATAGTGAAGATTCGGCATCGACCGACCGGTGGACAGCCGCCATGCCGGAAACCTGAGCAGGTAATAGAGGTACCCCAGAAGGGAGGAGGTCGTATTGATGCTGGCATTTATGATCTTGTCGGCAACCCAGGGATTGCCGGCGGCCAGGACAAATAGCAGGACCACGACGACCTCGGGCGTGAGCCACCAGCGAACCCGGTCGTTACGTGCCATGAGCACCGCCAGCCGCTAGAAACGGCCCCCTGACAAGTAATACGGCCCGCTCGCGTCACGGTTCAAGTCATCCCGCACAAATCCACACCCCCGCTCCCAACCAGCACCATCCCTGCCCCAGTCTCCGGGGTCGGCCCAAAGTCAGCTACATCGTCGTACGATATATTTGTGTCCCGCGGAAGGGGTGACCCGATGTGAAGCGATACAAGTACCAGGCGCTGGTCACGCCGCGTTCGGCGGACGACGGCGACACGTTGACGGCCGAGGCGTCGCAGCGGGTGGTGGTGCGGGCCGTGAACATCGAAACGCATCGCAGCCAGCTGTTCAGGGCACTGCTCGACAGCGACGGCGGCACGACGCCGTTCCGCCCTGGCTCGTCACAAGTCCTCGTCACGCTGCGGCTGCTGGGCGATGACGTGTGTGACTGCCTGGAGGTGGGCAGCCACTTCGCGCTATGGCGCGGGGCGGACATCGGCGACGGCGTCATCACTCGCCGCCTGTACGTCTGATCACGGGGAACGGCGTTGGTTCCTTGAACTAGTACTCTTCATCGTTTATCGTCGATTAACGATGAATCACGAGTTTGAGCTTGACGGGCCACTGGACCGGGTGACGGCGACGGAGTACGCGTCCTGGTTCAAGGCGCTGGCCGACGCGACCCGGGTGCAGATCGTCACGTTGCTGGCCCGGCGCGGCGAGCCGGTGAGCGTGGGAGAGATCACCGCGGCGGTGGCGGTGGGCCAGTCCACGGTGTCCGCACACCTGAAGGTCCTCGCCGAGGTGCGGTTCGTGCTGGCCGAGCGGCGCGGCACTTCCGCTTATTACCGGATCAACCGGGCATGCGTGGAGCGCTTTCCGACCGCGGCCGACATCGTGATGGGACGCCCTGCGCCGAGCGCTCCCCCGCCGTACCCGGCGATCATGCCCGCGGCGCCGGCTGGGATCCTGATCCGGCCGATGAGGCCCGAGGACGCCGAGCAGGTGCTGGCGGTCTACCAGGCAGGCCTGGACACCGGACAGGCAAGCTTCGAGACCGCCGCGCCAGCCTGGGACGCGTTCGATGCCGCCAAGCTCGCGTCGCACCGTTTTGTCGCCGTCGATACCGCGAGCGGGCGGGTGGCCGGCTGGGTCGCGGCCGCCGCGGTGTCGGGCCGGTGTGCCTACGCCGGCGTGATCGAGCACAGCGTGTACGTGGACCCGGGCTGGCACCGTCGCGGCATCGGCGCCGCGCTGCTTGGCGCCCTGATCGGGTCGGCGGAGGCGGCCGGGATCTGGACCATCCAGACCGGTGTCTTCCCGGAGAACACCGCCAGCCTGCGGCTGCACGCCATGGCGGGATTCCGCGCCGTCGGCACCAGGGAACGGATCGGCTGCCACCATGGCCGCTGGCGGGACGTGATCCTGCTGGAGCGGCGCGCCAGGACGGGCTGATCGCCGGCCGGTAGCCGTTCGCGTGTGCTGAACTGTCAGGCATGGACGATTCGCGATTCCTCGACTGCCTGGCGGATGACTTCGCCCGCCTGCGCGCGGTGGCGCCGGCCGATCTCGCCGCCCCGGTGCCGACCTGCCCCGGCTGGACCGTCGCCGACCTGGCCCGCCACGTCGCGCAGGTGTACATGCACAAGACCCTGACCATGCGCGAGGGCGCTGAGCCCGAGCAGTGGCCGCCGGACGAAACGGCCTCCGCCGAGCCCCTGGCGCTGCTCGACCAGGCCTATGCCGGCCTGCTTGCCGAGTTCGCCGCCCGCAAGCCCGACGATCCGGCCGGTTCCTGGTACAAACCCGACCAGACCGTGGGCTTCTGGATCCGCCGGATGGCGCAGGAGACGGTCATCCACCGCATCGACGCGGAACTCGGCACCGGGCAGCCGGTCACACCGGTCCCGCGCGATCTCGCCGTTGACGGCATCGACGAGCTGCTCAAGGTCTTCCTGGCCTACAGCGTCGGTGAGTGGGGCGACTACTTCACCAGCATCCTGGCCAGCTCACCCGGCTGGACGTATGCCGTGCGGACCGACGGCGCGGCGTGGCGGGTACAAACCGGCCCGGGACTGGTCACCGTGTCGGACGGGGCGGCCGACGCGGCCGACGCGGCCGACGCGGCCGACGCGGCCGACGCGGCCGACGCGGCCGACGCGGCCGACGCGGCCGACGTGACGATATCCGGGCCGCCCACGGCCGTGCTTCGCTGGGTGTGGAACCGCGAAAGCGCCGGTGAGCCGAGCGCGGTAACGGCCGACGGCCCCCGCGAGGCGCTCGAAGAGCTACACCGCTGCATCGTCACCGCGACGCAGTAGTGACGCGGCGCCGGGGAAGCTGGGGCAGGCGGGGTCAGGGGGACTGGGGTAGTTTGACCGAGCCGCGCTTGACTGGTTTGGCGGACGGCGGCGGCACTACTGGTCCGATGTCGCCGTCGGGTGCCGTGTCGAGGTCGACGATGACCGGGGCGTGGTCGCTGGGCCGCGAGCCCTTGCGGGCCTCCCGGTCCACCCAGGCGGCGGCCACCCGTCCGGCCACCGAAGACGTGGCCAGCACCAGGTCGATCCGCATGCCCAGGTCCTGGTGGAACATCCCGGCCCGGTAGTCCCAGTAGGTGAACACGCGCTCATCGGGCCAGCGGTCCCGCACCACGTCATGCAGGCCGGCCGACTGCAGGTCCGCCAGCGCCGCCCGCTCCGGCTCGGTAACGTGCGTCTGGCCGATGTACGCGTCGGGGTCGAACACGTCGGCGTCGGTGGGCGCGATGTTCATGTCGCCGCACACCATCGCGTCCGCGGGACCCGCCTCGACGACCGACCGCAACGCGGAAAGCCAGGCGAGCTTGTACTGGTAGTGCTCGGAGTCCGGGACCCGCCCGTTCGGCACATAGACCGAGTGGATCCGGATCCCGTCACACGTCGCGGTGATCGCGCGGGCTTCCTGGTGCGGATAACCCGGCCCGTCGGGCAGGCCGGGCACCACGTCGGACAACCCGACCCGGGACAAGATCGCGACGCCGTTCCACTGTGCCTCGCCGTGCGCGGCGTATTCGTAGCCGCGATACGCCAGCGCCCCGCCCAGCAGTTTCTCGAACGCGGAATCGGCTAGCTTGGTCTCCTGGAGGCAGACCACGTCCGGCCGCCGCTGGTCGAGCCAAGGCAGCAGCCGCTCCACGCGCTGCTTGACTGAATTCACGTTCCACGTCGCTACCCGCACCGGCCTAAGCGTAGTGTCCGGATCGGGCCGGCCGCACCGACGTTCCTGTCGAAGGCAACGAAAGGAGCGATCATGAAATACATGATCCTGGTGTACGGCTCACAGCAGGACTATGACGCGATGGCCGGGAACCCGGCGCCGGGCAAGCCGGTCTGGTCCCCGCAGGACTTCGCCGCGATGGGGCAGTTCATGGAGGAGTTCGCCAGGGAACTGACCGAGTCGGGTGAGCTCGTCGAGACGCGGGGCCTCACCGCCCCGGTGCACGCCCGGCGGATCCGGCTCCGCGACGGCGCTCCCGTCGTGACCGACGGTCCGTACGCCGAGACCCAGGAGGTCCTGGCCGGCTACTGGATCGTGGAATGCGGCAGCTTCGACCGCGCGACCGAGATCGCGTCCCGGCTGGCGCAGACCCCTGGCCCGGCGGGCGTGGCCGACACCGCGTACACCGACGTCCGTCCGCTGGCCGAATCCCGCGAGGAGCTGGACCTGTAGATGCCCGCGGCCACCGGGATCGAGGACCTGCTCCGCCACCTGTCGCCGCAGGTCCTCGGCGCGGTGGTTCGTCGCTATGGTCACTTCGACGCCGCCGAGGACGCCACCCAGGAGGCGCTGATCGCCGCCGCCGCGCAGTGGCCGGCCGACGGCGTCCCGGACAACCCACGCGCCTGGCTCATCCGCGTGGCCAGCCGGAAGCTGACCGACCTGCTGCGCAGCGACCAGGCCCGCGTCCAGCGCGAAGTCCAGTGGCACTACACCCCCGGCACCGGCCCGGTAACAGATTACGACGATTCCCTCATCCTGCTGCTGATGTGCTGCCACCCGTCGCTGAATGTCGCGGCGCAGATCGCGCTCACACTGCGCGCGGTCGGCGGCCTGACCACGGCGGAGATCGCCCGGGAGTTCCTGACGCCCGAGGACACCATGACCCGGCGCATCACCCGGGCCAAGCAGCGGATCAAGGACAGCGGCGTCCCGTTCGCGATGCCGGCCAGCCAGGACCAGCCGGAGCGCCTGACCGCCGTCCTGCACGTGCTGTACCTGATCTTCACCGAGGGATACGCCAGCAGCCGGGCCGACCTGGCCGGCGAGGCCATCCGGCTGGCCCGCATGCTGTACCGGGCGCTCCCCGACGACGGCGAGGTGGCCGGGCTGCTGGCGCTCATGCTGCTCACCGACGCTCGCCGCGACGCGCGTACCGGCCCGGACGGCGAGCCGATCCCGATGGCCGAGCAGGACCGGTCACGCTGGAACACCGGCTATATCCGCGAAGGCACCGAGCTCATCACCACCGCGCTCAGCAGCGGCCCGCCCGGTCCGTACCAGCTCCAGGCGGCGATCGCCGCCCTGCACGACGAAGCCGCCAGCGCCGGTGACACGGACTGGCCGCAGATCGCGGCGCTGTATGAACTGCTGGTCAGTGCCGATCCCGGCAATCCGGTGATCAGGCTGAACCACGCGGTCGCCGTGGCCATGTCGGCGGGCCCGCGGGCCGGCCTGGCCATGCTCGAGACCCTGGAACCCGACCGCCGTATCTCCGCTGACCACCGGTTCCTGACCGCGCGCGCCCACCTGCTCGAGATGGCGGGGCAGACCGCCGCCGCCCGCGAGGCCTACCGCGCGGCCGCCGCGCGCGCTCCCGCCGTCCCGCAGCAGCGCTACTTGAACGCCCGCGCTTCCCGCCTTTAAACCATCATCACGAACGGACGGTGGTGACACCTCCGCCAAACGCTGAACGCCACCCGGACCACGTCACGGGGCAGTGCCGGTGCGCGGTGGCCGTCTCGTCCGGTCATTCGCCGTGGGCGGGCATCGGTTTCGCCCGGATATGACCGTTATGTGACGGCGGCTGCGGTGGACGACGTGACTGGCCCATGTGCCCGCTATGTGTCGATGCGCGTAGTTCACCGGGCTGGCCAGCGCACTTCCAGCAGAGACGATATGTCCGGCATTCCGTAAACAGGAGTTATTCTGGAACGCTCACCGGAAACGCGCATCATCCCGGACGCGAATATCGGGGTGCCTGTCGGCGATCTTCTGCTCGGCCCCTTCCGCCATTCGGCTGCGGGGTGAAGGCTAGGTCAGGGCCAGGGTGAAGGGGCGGTTGCGGGAGGGCATGACCAGGACAGGGCCGCCGTCGGCGGCGGCGTCGTGCAGATGCGACGCGAAACGACCGACGTCGCCAAGGTTGTGCGCGAACATCTCGTAGTGCATCGGGATGACGTACTCGGGACTCACCTCGGCACACAGCCAGGCCGCCTCGTCCTCGTTCATGTTGCCGACCAGCCCGGCCGCCTCACGCATGTGGTCGCGCCCGTTGATCGGCAGCATGAGCACGTCGGGCGCCAGTTCCTTCAGCGCCGGGGCCAGCTCCGGATACACCAGCCCGTCCCCCGCGTGGAACAACCGCGCGCCGCCGATCTCGAGCGCGTAGCCGAGGAAACGGCCGTCAAGGAACTCGTAGACGACTGGTTTGTCGCCGCCCAGCCCGTGCTGGGCCGGTAGCGGACGGATGGTGACATCCTGATGCCGTATCTCCTCCCCTGTCACTGCCCCGATCAGGCGCTCGCGGTCCAGACCGCCGCCCGCGGCGATGTCCACCACCGGGGCCGGCACCACGATGGGTGCGCTCGGGTTCACCCTGGCGAACTCCGGCAGGAACTTCATATCCAGGTGGTCGATGTGCTCGTGGGTGCACAGCACCAGCGTGATGTCGGCGAAGTCGGCCGGCGAGGCCGGCGGCGGGTAGCGGCGGCCGTCGCGTTCGCTCAGGAAGGGATCGACCAGGATCCGGCTGTCTCCGCCCTCGAGACGAAAACCGGCCTGGCCGTACCAGGTGAGGGTCAGGCAGCGCACAGCTCGTTCGTCCATAGGGGTTTTATCTATCATCCCCGAGAACAGGCTCGGGCAGGGTGCCGGCATTGTGCTCCAGCAGCCGCCACCGGCCGCGGCGGGTACCCAGCACCGACCAGGAGCAGTTGGCGAGCGGGCCGAGCACGGTGAACAGGTCCTCGGGCAGGCCGAGCAGGCGGGAGATACCGAGGCGGATCGCCGCGCCGTGGCTGACCACGACGGCCAGGCCGCCGTTGCCTAGCGCGTCGGCGGTGCGGCGCAAGGCGGCGACCACGCGGTCGGCGACCGCATCGCTCGGTTCCCCGTCCGGGGGCAGCCAGTTCGCGTGTTCGGTGGGATACCGCTCACGGATCTCACTGTCGGTCAGGCCCTCCCAGCAGCCACCGTGCCGTTCCCGCAGGTCCTTGTCGTTGGTGACGGCGAGGCCGGTGAGCCGGGCCAGGTAGGCGGCGGTGCTGGCGGCGCGGCTGAGGTCCGAGGAGACGATCATGGTGGGGCTGAGGCCGGTGAGCAGCCGGGCGGCGCGCTCGGCCTGTGCCTTGCCGGTTTCGTCCAGCTCGATGTCGGTCTGGCCCTGGAAGCGGCGCTCGGCGTTCCAGATCGTCTGGCCGTGCCGCCACAGCACCAGCCGGATATTTTTCACGTCAGCAGGGGGATCGCCCAGGCCCCCCGGAAGCGGCTTCAGCGCTTCGCTCCGGGCGTCGTGGCGAGGTCGGGCAGCGCGATCTGGGGGCAGTCCTTCCAGATCCGCTCGAGCGCGTAGTAGGTGCGCTCCTCGGCGTGCTGGACGTGGACCACCACATCCAGGTAGTCGAGCAGGACCCAGCGCCCCTCACGCTCGCCCTCGCGGCGGACCAGCTGCGCGCCAGCCTGGCGCATCCGGAGCTCGACCTCATCGACGATCGACCGCACCTGACGGTCGTTGGACGCCGAGCAGAGCACGAAGGCATCGGTGATCACGAGCTGCTCGCTCACGTCATAGGCAATTATGTTGTCGGCGAGCTTGTCGGCCGCGGCGAGCGCGGCGGTTTCCACCAGCTCGATGGCCCTTGGTGTGGCAGTCACGAGTGCTGTCTGGCCTCCTCTACCTGACCTATCTTCTCATGCTGGACCCCGCTACGGCTGCGCGTACAGGCCCCGTTTCGCTATGTATTGCACAACTCCATCTGGTACCAGGTACCACACCGGCTCCCCGGCGCGGACCCGGTCGCGGCACCCGGTGGACGAGATGGCCAGCGCGGGTATCTCCACCAGGCTTACCTTCCCATCTGGCAGGCCTTTATTGGACAGGCGATGACCCGGCCGTGTACAGCCTACGAAATGGGCGAGGCCGAACAGTTCATCCGCGTCCTGCCAGGTAAGAATCTCAGCCAGGGCGTCGGCACCGGTGATGAAAAAGAATTCATCCAGCGAATCGACCTGAGCGCGCAGGTCCCTCAGCGTGTCGATCGTGTATGTCGGGCCCGGCCGGTCGATGTCCACCCGGCTCACCCAGAACCGGGGATTGGAAGCGGTGGCGATCACCGTCATCAGGTACCGGTCCTCGGCGGGCGACACCTCGCGACGGTCCTTCTGATACGGCTGTCCGGTCGGAACAAAGATGACTTCGTCCAATTCGAAAGTATACGCTACTTCGCTCGCGGCCACAAGGTGGCCGTGGTGGACGGGATCGAATGTGCCACCCATGATCCCGATGCGTCGCATGCTGACATTGCCCCCTTATGGGCGTTCATCGTACCGGTCGCGCCCGGCAAGCACGCTATCGTACCGGCATCTTCGGACGGCCTGACCGGCCGGCATTGGGTCTATGATTCGAGATATGACTTCAGTGCCCGATCGCTCTCGCGTCCGACTTCCCGGCATCTCCTCCCGCGCCTACGAGCATCCGGCCGATCGCTCGGCCCTCGTGGCGCTGCGCAAGCTCACCGGCTTCGACACGCTGCTGAAACTGCTGAATGGCTTGTTCAACGAGCGGGCCATGCGGCTGAATTTCCTGGCCAGCAGCGTCAAGGTGTCCGAGCGGCAGTTCCCCCACATCTACGAGATGGTCCGGGACGGCGCCTACATCCTCGACATGGAAAACGTGCCTGAGCTGTTCGTCACGCAGAACCCGTTCGTGCAGGCGATGGCGATCGGCACCAACACGCCGTTCATCGTGATTCACACCAGCGTGGTGGACCTGATGGACGCCGAGGAACTGCGTACCGTCGTTGGGCATGAGCTTGGCCACGTCCTGTCCGGGCACGCGGTGTACCGCACCATGCTGTACAACCTGATCCTGCTTGCGCAGCGGATCGCCTGGATGCCGATCGGCTACATCGGGCTGCGCGCGATCATCTATGGCCTGGAGGAGTGGTACCGGAAGTCCGAGCTGTCCTGCGACCGGGCCGGCCTGCTGGTCGGGCAGGACATCGACGCGTCCCGGCGGGCGCTGATGAAGCTGGCGGGCGGCTCCCGGCTGGCCGAGATGAACGCGGATGCCTTCCACGAGCAGGCGCACGAGTATGACGCGGTGCCCGACCTGCGGGACAGCCTGCTGAAGATCCTGCAGCTACAGGGGCAGACGCATCCGTTCGCGGTGGTCCGCTTCGCGGAGCTGGACAACTGGGCGCGGAGCGGGGCTTACGAGCGGATCCTGGGCGGGGACTACCCGCGCCGGGACGACGACCGTAACGCGTCGTTCAGCGAAGAGGTGCGCAACGCCGCCCGGTCGTACCAGGAGTCATGGAACCGGTCCGAGGACCCGCTGATCGGGATGGTGCGCGGCGCGGCCGGCACCGCGGCGCGGGCCGGGGCCGGGCTGTTCGACCGGCTGTCCAATCGGGGCGGGGGCGGCTCCGGCGACTCGGGTTCGTCCTCGGATAACTGACGGATCGCCCTACAAGACGACCAGATCGTCGCGGTGGACCACCTCGCGCTCGTATTCCTGGCCTAGCTTGCCGGCCAGCCACCGGGTGGACCGGCCCATCAGGCCGGGAATCTCGGCGGCGTCGTAGCTCACCAGGCCGCGCGCCACGGTGCTGCCGGCTTCGTCGGTGAGGTTCACCGGGTCGCCCGCGTCGAACGTGCCCGCCACCCCGGTGATACCGGCTGGCAGCAGGCTGGCGTTGCGCTTGGTGATGGCCTCGACCGCGCCGCTGTCGAGTTTGAGGCTGCCGCGGGCCACCGCGGCGTGCCTGAGCCACAGCAGCCTGGTGGCCGGCCTGCGGCCCGAGGCGGCGAAGTAGGTGCCGACGGGCTCGCCGGCCAGGGCCTGGGCCGCCTCGCGGGCGCTGGTAACGACGGTCGGGACACCGGCCGCGGTGGCGATCAGCGCCGATTCGACCTTGGTCGCCATTCCGCCGGTGCCATGGGCGGAGGCCTTGCCCAGCTTCACGCCGTCCAGATCGGCTTTCTCGCGAACCGAAGTGATCTTGGTGGCCTCGGCCTTGCGCGGGTCGCCGTCATACAGACCGTCGACGTCGGACAGCAGGACGAGCGCCTCAGCCCGGGTGACGTGGGCGACGAGCGCGGCGAGCCGGTCATTGTCCCCGAACCGGATCTCGTCGGTGGCGACCGTGTCGTTCTCGTTGACCACCGGCAGGACCTTGAGCTCGAGCAGCCGGTCCAGGGTCCGCTGCGCGTTGCGGTAGTGCGCACGACGCATCAGGTCGTCGGCGCTGAGCAGCACCTGGCCGATGCTGATCCGGCGGCTGCCGAAGGCGGCCATGTACCTCGCGATGAGCAGGCCCTGACCCACGCTGGCCGCCGCCTGCTGGGTGGCCAGGTCCGGCGGACGGCGCTTGAGTCCCAGCGGCGTGAGGCCGGAGGCGATCGCGCCCGAGGAGACCAGGATCAGCTGGGTGCCGTCTTCATGGCGGTCGGCGAGGGCCTTGACCAGGGCCTCGATCTGGCTGGTCGCGATCTCGCCGTCCGGAGTGGTCAGCGAGGAGGACCCGACCTTCACCACGACCCGGCTGGCCTCGGCGATGTCCGGGCGGTGCGTCGGCATGGCCGGTCAGAGCCTCGGATCCGTGCCGCGCGGGCCGCGGCGGGGGGTTCTCGATCTCGATCCGCTGGTCATAGGGACGTTCGGATCCCAGTCGAAGACCACGGCGTCGTCCTCGTCGCCGATGAGGACCTCGGCGCCCGGCTCGGCACCGGCCTCGGCGAGAGCTTCCTCGACACCCAGGCGGGCCAGCCGGTCGGCCAGGTAGCCCACCGCCTCATCGTTGCCGAAGTCGGTCTGCTGCACCCACCGGCGAGGCTTGTCACCCCGGACCAGGAAGCTGCCGTCCTTGTTCTGGACGATCTCGAATCCTGGGTCGTCCTTGGGCCGGATCGTCAGCCTGGGCCTGGGGATGTTCGCCGGGCTTTCGGGTTCGCTTTCGGTGCTGCGCTTGGCCACGACCAGGGCGGCCATGGCGAAGCCGAGCTGACGCAGGCCCTCACCGGTCGCCGCCGAGATCTCGAAGGCCTGGATGCCGCGGGCTTCCAGCTGCTGTTTGATGGCGACGGCCTGCTCGCGAGCGGACGGCACGTCGATCTTGTTGAGGGCGACCAGACGCGGCCTGGTGGTCAGGTCGGTACCGGTCATATCGGCGTAGGCGGCCAGTTCCTCGGCGATCACGTCCAGGTCGGTGAGCGGATCGCGGCCCTCGAGGTCATCGGTCGCGCAGTCGAGCACATGAACGAGGGCGGCGCAGCGCTCGACGTGGCGCAGGAAGTCGTGGCCGAGGCCCTTGCCCTGGCTGGCGCCGGGGATCAGGCCCGGCACGTCGGCGACGACGAACTGGATGTCGCCCGCCTCCACCACGCCCAGGTTCGGCACCAGGGTGGTGAACGGATACTCGGCGACCTTCGGCCGCGCGGCGGACATAGCGGCGATGATTGAGGACTTTCCGGCGTTGGGGAAGCCGACCAGGCCGATGTCGGCGACCGTCTTGAGCTCCAGGACGAGATCCTTGGTTTCGCCCGGTTCACCCTTGAGCGCGAATCCGGGCGCCTTGCGCCGCTGGCTGGCCAGCGCCGCGTTCCCCAGGCCGCCGCGGCCGCCCTGTGCCCCCACGAACCTGGTACCCACTCCCACCAGGTCGGCGATCTCTACGCCGTCGGAGGTCTTCACCACGGTGCCGTTCGGCACGCCGATGACGAGATCGGCGCCGTCCGCGCCGGTCCGGTTCGAGCCCTCGCCCTGCCGTCCGTTGCCCGCTTTGCGTACCGGGCGACGATGGAAGTCGAGCAGGGTCGCGACGCTGCCGTCGACCTGGAAAATGACGTCACCGCCGCGGCCGCCGTTGCCGCCGTCAGGGCCGCCGAGCGGCTTGAACTTCTCCCGGTGGATCGAGGCGCAGCCGTTCCCGCCGTGCCCCGCTTGAACGTGCAGCGTGGCACGGTCGGCGAATTCCGCCACGGTACTCCCTCCGGTGCTGAGTTTCCCTCCGCGCCGAGGCCTCGCTGCGCTCGGCCGGCTTGGAGCCACGGCGGGAATCGCCGCCCCTTCGGGACGGCAACCGCCGCGGCGCTCGCTATCGCTCGCTATCGAAAATTCTGGGTTCTCATGGAAAAGGCGGGCCCGGTGTGGCTTGGGCCCGCCTCTGTGCTGCTGCTGTACGCTACGCGGGCCGTTACGCCGGCGGTTCGGCGGGTAGCACGCTCACGGCCCTGCGGCCACGACGCGTCCCGAACGTCACCGTGCCGCCAACCAGTGCGAACAGCGTGTCGTCACCACCGCGTCCCACGCCGTCGCCCGGGTGAAAGTGCGTACCGTGCTGACGAACCAGGATCTCGCCCGCGTTCACCACCTGGCCGCCGTACCGCTTCACCCCCAGGCGCTTGGCCTTGGAGTCGCGGCCGTTGCGGCTGGATGACGCGCCCTTCTTGTGTGCCATCTCAGTCCTCCTCGCTCGCCTTGGCCTCGGCTCCCGCGCTGGCCTGGGATCTGGCGCTCCTGGCCTTGGTGCCAGAGTCGATGCCGGTGATCCGCACCTGGGTATACCGCTGCCGGTGCCCGAGACGGCGCTTGTAACCGGTCTTGTTCCGGTAATGGATCATGTTGATCTTGGGACCGGCCGCATCGCCCACGACCTCTGCCGTGATCTGATACCGGCCGAGCTCGGCGGGGTCGCTGATGACCCGGTCGCCGTCCACCACCAGCAGGGCGGGCAGCGTCACAGTGGAACCAGTCTCACCTGGAAGCTTGTCGACGGTGAGGACGTCGTCCAGCGCGACCTTCTCCTGCCTGCCGCCGCAGCGCACAATCGCGTACACCCGAGAACTCTCTCTTTCCTTGCGTGGCCCCGGCTTTTCCTCGCGCGCCCGGTCCCATGCGTCGCCTGCGCGACGCGCTGACAACCAGGGCCGACAGGCCCGCCTGAACGTCTGCATCAGGACGCGCGCAAGTGGGCGTGTCCCGACGGACAAGGTTACCAGACACCAGCGGAACCGCCGAACCAGTGCGCTTGTTCCTCGCTCCCGTCCACGCGCCGGGCTGACGGCACGCCGCAGGCAGCAGACCGCATCCCGTCCGACGACGACCCGGATATCTCGCCCCAGCCGGGCGCGCCCCTGAATGTCCGGTAAGCCTCGAACGTGATTTGGATTAAGGCGGAACATTCATGCTGCACGGAAATTAACCGTACGAATTGAGGCTGTCGCGTAACTCGTAGCCGTGGGGTGTCAAGTGCTGCAGCCGCACATGATGACGCCGGACAGTCATGCTACCGGACAGCCGGTTCGTCCCGTATTCCCGGGCCGCGGCAGCGTCCTCGCATGGTTGATCCGGGCCTCGTGGTGATTTCTGTGCACCGGGGTACACCAAACTAACCACAAGGCCCGAATCAACCGCGATAACTGCCCGGAGCTGCCCGTTTCCCGGAGCA
>Ga0213881_10000491_pt1 | contig 25337 bp, 24 predicted proteins | sample BarmaccoBMER_R08_FD_160104 | JGI IMG/M metagenome (GOLD analysis project Ga0213881, IMG submission 160104) | Barbacenia macrantha exposed rock microbial communities from rupestrian grasslands, the National Park of Serra do Cipo, Brazil - ER_R08 ... | reverse complement strand
CAGCGCCGCAGCGAGCTCCCGGTCTGGCTCCATCGTTACAATTGGCACAGACCTCATGCTAGCTTGGCCAAACGAACACCCATCAGCCGCCTCGGCCTGACCGGGAATAACCTCTTGCAGACTCACACTTAGCCCACCCTACGGATCGTGACTACCGCACGAACTTATAGCGGAACCGGTCCCCGTCCGCCTCGATCAGGCCGGTGGTGGGCGTGGGGAAATGGATCGGCAGCACGAAGGTGTTGGTGCCGGCGGTGTCATTGAGGAACTTGCGACGCGACCGCTCGGCCTCCTTGGCGTCCCAGTCGAAGATGGTCGACCAGCCCGGCTCGCGGCACTGCAGCGCGTGATGCATCAGGTCGCCGATGACGACCGCGTGCTGCCCGCGCGAGCGGATGTTGACACAGCAGTGGCAGGGCGAGTGGCCGGGCGTCGGCGTGAGCGAGAAGGTGTCGTCGAGCTGATAATTGTCATCGACGAGCAGTGCCTGACCGGCCTTGACGATCGGCTCGCAGTTGTAGCCCCACACGTTGCCGCCGCCGCCGGGCCGGTTTTCCCCGCGCCGGTTCGATTCCTCCCACGCCGCGTATTCGCCCTTGTGGAAAATGTATTTCGCGCGGGGGAACGTCGGCACCCAACGGCCGTCGCGCAGCATGGTGTTCCAGCCGGTGTGGTCGATGTGCAGGTGGGTGCAGAAAACATAATCGATGTCCTCGAAGCGCAGGCCGGCGGCTGCGAAGCCGTCGAGCCACGGCTTTTTCGGGAAGTCGAACGGCGGCGGATAGCCCTTGTCCTCGCCGGTGCAGGTGTCGACCAGGATCGTGTGCTTGGGCGTGCGCACCAGGAACGTCTGATAGGTGATCACCATGCGGCCCGAGGTCCAGTCGAACACCTCGGAGTCCATCGAGGCGAGATGGCGCTTGCCCACCTCGGGATCGTAGCCGACGAACATGTCCTCCGGCTTCCGCCACGGCCCGTCCCGCTCGATGATGCTGGTGATGGTGACGTCGCCGATGGTGAGCTGTTTCATGGGGTTCCTTCCCAATTATTTGTAGCCCGCATGAGCGCAGCGAAATGCGGGGACGATCGCCCGAGAGGACCGGCCCCGGATTTCGCTTCGCTCATCCGGGCTACGATTACGCCGCGCTCGCCACCACCGGCTTCTCGTTGGTGCCGGTTTCCGGCATCAGGGCGGCGGCCTTGAACCCCGCCTGCACCTTCGGCACGGTCGCCTTCACGTCGGTGATCGGCAGGCCGTGGGTGGGCCCGATGACCTTCACGCCTAGCCGCGCGATGAGGTGGTCGAGCCGGTCGCAGTAGGCGTTCATGTCGGCGAACTTGGTCCAGAACAGCGCGAGATCGGCGAAGGTCGCCGAGACGTCCGGCAGGTCGAGCGACACCGCCTCCTCCGCCAGCAGCCCGCAATGGCCGTCCTCGTGATAATGGCTGTAGGCGAAGCCGTCGCCCGGGAACAGCACGCGCTCGCCGGTGTCGAAGCCCCACCAGGTGGTGCGCAGATCCCGGATCACCGGCTCGACCGCCATGAAGCTGCGGCCGCCGAGGTCGATCTCCTCGCCCTCCTGCATCGAACGCATACGGTGTTCGTAGTGCGGGAAGGCGAGGTGATAATCGCTTACGTCGCCGACCAGGATCGAGTCGGGATAGGTTTTCAGGATGCGCCCGAGCCCGCCGCAGTGCGGCGTCTCCTGATGGGTGACAAACAGATATTTGAGCGGCGGCGCGCCGCGCGCGAACAGTTCGTTGAGGTGCCGCTGAATGACCGGGAAGTCCTTGGGATGCCCCGTCTCCACCAGGCATGAGGCATTCTCGCCGGCGATCAGATAGGCGGCATTATAGCCGTGGTAGATCTTGCCCTTGTGGCGCTGCGCCAGGCAATCACCGATCCAGAACACACCCGGCGCGATCTCGCGCGGCATGCGGTCGGCGACGGGCGTGTCGAGCGGATTTCCGTTGCGTGAATCCCAGTCGAGCATCTCACCGCTCCTCGTCTCTGCCCACGTAACGCGAGACCATCACGCTCTTGTCGCAGTTTTTGAGAAACTCATCGAGCATCCGATAGTGGCGCGCGACCACGTTGCGTCCGCGTAGGATGCAGCCGTAGCCGGGCGCGATGGTCTCGATGTCGCAAGTGTCGAAAATCTTGTCGATGCCGCGGCGGATCGCGTCGGTGGGCGCGCCTTCGAGCCACCAGTAGCGCGTGTTGAGCATGAACGAGCGCACGTCGGCGAGCGAGGTCGGATCATTGTCGGCGTCGATGACGACCCACGGACCGGTTTCCGCGTCGCGCCACACGTGGGTGAAGAGATCCGAGGAGAACAGCGTCCGGGTCGCACGATCGTAGAGCCAGCGCGTCGCGATCAGGCGGATCGGCGCGTTATACACCTCGATCGTGCGGCCGCCGGCGCCGAGCTTGATCACATCGGAGCGCGTCACCGCCGTGACCTTCATCGAGGCGAGCACGTCGCGGCCGTCGGTCTTGGCGCCGAAGTCGAACCACAGCGCCGCGTCGATGTTGCTGGTGTAGCAGGTCTCGACGTTGAAATGCCCGGCGAAGGTCTCGACGTTGTTGATCGACATGAACTCGTTGAGCCGCAGCGGGAACAGCGAGAGCGGCAGCCCGGGCGCGATCAGGGATTCTATTTGCGCGCGGATCGTCGGCTCGTCCTTGCCGAAGCCGGTGTCGATGAGCATCGCGGCGTCGGGCTCGGTGAGGAGGTAGGAGTTGGCGACGGAGAAACCGCGCGCGCTCGCTGCATAGGCGCTGACCCGGCCGTCGAGCACGAAGGGGTTCTGCAGGGCGTAGAGCCGGCCGGGCGCAAGCGCCGCAACCCCACCGGCAAAGCGGGCCTCACGCGCCGGACGCGGCGCGGGCTGGGTCATCATGGACATGGCAGGTGAGATTAACGGCAGCGCAACGTAGGGCGCAAGCCGTAGGGCGCTTTAGCGGCGCGCAGCCGCGCCGTACCTCGCGCAGGCGGGTTGGCCTATTGCGCCCTACTCGTCCTCGTCGGCCGTCTGCACCAGCCGCGGGTCGCGCAGACCCGGGCAGTACCGCAGATCGGGCTCGAGGTAGAGCTGGCGCGCGCGCTCGGCTTGCGCCTGCGCGGCGGCTTTGCGCTTGGCCGCGTCGAAGGCGATCGCCGCGAGAGAAGGTAGAGGAAGCCTGGTCATGAATGCCCCCACCGATTTCGGTAGGGCAATCGTACCTCCTCTGGCCGCCGCAAAGGTTGCATTTATGCAACGGTCAAGAATATTCGCGACGCCGTAGCCCGGATGAGCCGCGCGCAGCGCGGCGACATCCGGGAATCCCGCATTTCGCTGCGCTCATGCGGGCTACGATCAAGCCAACCTCGGCGCCGCCTTGACCTTCTGCAGCTCCGGCAGCAGCTCGTCCGAGATCAGGCGCATGCTGGCGAGCGCGGTCGCGAGCGGCATGCCGACCCAGTGGGTGCGGATGAGGAGGTGATTGACGCCGAACTCCTCCCAATAGGGCTTGAGCCCGGCGTAGCAGTCTTCCGGCGAGCCGAGGATGAAGCGGCCCTCCATCAGCTCGTCGAGCGGCCGGGAAAAGTCGGTGTTGTCGGGCATCACCTTGTCCTGCCCCCACTTGGCGTAGTCGCGATATTTCGCCAGCAGGTAAGGCCCGGCCGTTTCCAGCGCCGTCGCCCGGTCCTTGGCGCAGTAGACCTCCTTGGCGACCGGCAGCTCGCGCGGCGCACCCTTGCCGATCGCTTTCAGTTCGGCGCGGTAGATCGCCATCTGGCGGCGGATGGTGTCGATGGTGGCGTGGGGATTGATCATCCAGGCGTCGGACAGGCGGGCGGCGCGCCTGACCGCCGGATCGTTGTTGGCGGCCATCCAGATCGGCGGATAGGGCTTCTGCACCGGCCGGATGTTCATGTGCACGTTGTCGAGCCGGCAGCCGGGGCCGTCGTAGGAGACGCGGTCCTCGGTCCAGAGGCGCTGCACCAGCGTGAGATATTCCTCCAGCAGCTTGACGCGCTGGCCTTTCGGCACGCCGAAGGCGTCGAACTCGATGTCGCGATAGCCCAAGCCGACGCCGAAGATGAAATTGCCGCGCGCGATCACATCGAGGCTCGCGATCGTCTCGGCGGTGTAGACCGGGTTGTGCAGGTTGAGCAGCAGAATGCCGAGGCCGAGCGTCATCTCGCCGGCTTCGGCGGCGAGTCGCGCCAGCAGCGGCACGCATTGGAGCTGTTTGTTGTCGCCCTCGTTGAGATAATGCTGGCCGGTCATGAGCGTGTCCCAGCCGCGGTCGCGCGCGTGGCGCACCATGACGAATTGCTCTTCGAGCGCGCCCACCATGTCGGTCGCGAGCCGGTGCTGGTTGGTGATGAAAATCCCGACTTTCATGCGATCCTCCAGGCGGCAACAAACAACGGCGTCATCCTGAGGAAGTCGCGCGCGCTTGCGCGCGACTGTCTCGAAGGATGGCAGCAAGCTCGGTGCGTGTGGCCATCCTTCGAGACGCGCGCTGCGCGCGCTCCTCAGGATGACGGTTGTGTTAGTTGCACCGATTAGGCGCCGGCCACCGCGATCTCCAGCGGGAAATCGTCGACGATCTCGTGGCCGCTGTCGGTGACGATGAAGGTGTGGCCGAGGAAAATGCCGAACATCCCATCCGGCGTGATCGGATTGGGCTCGGCCATGATGATCATGCCGGGCTTGAGCACCTGCTCGAACTGGGCCGCGCTGACGTGCTCGGCGGCGATGTGCGGATTGTCCGTGACCAAGTCGATGCCGTGGCACTGGGTCGGGCGCGACTGATAGCCGTTGTCGCGGAAGAAGCGGCTGGCAAGCCGCATCGCCTCGGCGGGCTTGCCCGGCGCGATCTCGGCGACGATCCGTTGGTACCCCGGCAGCGTGATCTCGTGCCAGAATTTCTTCACCATCTCGGTCGGCTCGCCGATGGTGATGGGCGAGCCGATCTGCGCGGTGTAGCCGCGATAGCCGGCGGCAAGCTCCATATTGATGATGTCGCCCTTTTGCAGCACGCGGCCGGAGGGCCGCGGGTTGCCGAAAATCATCGCCGGGTTCGCCATCGGGGTCGAGCCGATGATGAGAAAGTCGATGTCGCCGCCGCCTTCGAGAATGGCGGCGCCGGCCGCCGCGCGCAGTTCGTATTCCTTTGCGCCGGGGCGCGCGCGCTCGACCATCGCGTCCATGGCGTCGTGGCACAGCTTGCCGGCGATGCGCACGCAGTCGAGTTCCTCGGCGCTGTGGATCGACAGCAGTTCGTGCAGGAAGCCCTTGGTGAACACCAGCTCGGCGCCCGGAAGATTCTCCTTGAGCACGTTGTATTGATTGACCGGCAGGTAATCGCCGTGGCGCGGATCGATCTCCATCAGCCCGATGCGGCCGCGCTCGAGTTTTAGTTCGCGCAGGCGCTCGACCATGATGTCGGCGTAGCGGCCGCTGCGGCTGTGGCGTACGTCCTTGACGGCGATCTCGACCTGCCGGCGCACGGCCTCGGCGTGCGTGCCGCCCATGGAATAGATCATCGTCGGCTCGCCCTCGAGCGGAACGAGCACGTAGCTCGCGAGCGCGTGCCATTCCCAATGGCCGGTGAGCCACAGCATGCCGCCGCCGAAGCTCCAGTGGCTCGGCCCGCCCGGCACGATCAGCGCATCGAGCTTGTGCTCGCGCATTTTCGCCCGCAGCGCGCGGTAGCGGCGCTGATACTCCACCGGCGAGAATTGTTCCCACACCGCGTCGCGGTAATACGGCGTCTCGCGCATGTTGGCGAAGGGCAGCGACTGATCGAGCTTGCCGCGCACCTGCTCCCACGACTGCGGGCCGATCTGCGGCGGTCGGATGTTCATTTGATGGGGTCCTTACGCGTTTGTGATTGCGAGGCCCGCAGGGCCGAAGCAATCCAGGGGCCGCAGCACGACGCCCTGGATTGCTTCGTCGCTTCGCTCCTCGCAATGACGAATTTAATCGATCGGCTGGATATTGGCTTCCTTGGCGAGCTGCACGGTCGCGGTGAGGTCTTCGCGGAAGAACTTGCCGAACTCCTCGACGCTCATCTGTTCCGGCGAGACGCCGAGCTTGGCGAGCTTCGCGCGCAGCGCCGGCTCGGCGAGCGCCTTCTCGGTCGCGTCGTGCAGCTTATCGACGATCTCGCGCGGCGTCTTGATCGGCGCCGACACGCCGGTCCAGAAGCGGAATTGCGCCGCCGGGTATCCGGCCTCGACGATCGAGGGCACGTCCGGCAGCAGCGGAAGGCGGGTGGCCGAACTCACCGCCAGCACCGTGAGCTTGCCGCTGCCGAGCGCCGAAGCCGCGGCCGCGATCGGAATGAAATAGAAGTCGATGCGCCCGGCCATCACTTCGGTGATGCCGGTCTCGCGGAACGGCACGTGACGGACATCGATGCCGGCGGCGAGACGAAACCGCTCGGCCGCCATGTGCGAGGACGAGCCGATGCCGGCCGACGCGAAGGTGAGGGTCCCGGGCTTGGCCTTGGCGGCGTTGACGAGATCGGCGACCGTCTTGAAACCGCTTTGCGCCGAGACCACCAGCGCGTTGGGCTGGACGCCGAAGATCGCGACCGGAATGAAGTCGCGCACCGGGTCGTAGGGCAAGGTCCGGTGCAGCACCGACTCCGTCGCCATCGAGGACGAGCTCGTCACCAGCGTGTAGCCGTCCGGGTCGGCGCGGGCGACGGCGGCAAAGCCGAGCGTTCCGCCGGCGCCCGGCCGCACCTCGATCACGAACGGCTGGCCGAGGACTTGCGACACCTGGTCGAGCACGACGCGGCCGGTCGTGTCGGACGCGCTGCCCGCCGCGAACGGGCTGATCACCCGGATCGGCCGCGTCGGAAATTGCTGCGCGGTCGCCGCGGTCGCGGCCATGACTACGCCGGCCATGGCGGCAACGACGCGCATACTAACCTTCATTGAAACCTCCACTCCGCCGCAGATTATGCCGTAACCGCAAGGCTTTGCCCAGCGGCGCGGGTGCGGCATAGCGGGCGCAGTGCGGCTCCGCTTTTTGGAGTGAATGTCGCGTTAACCAGATGGGCCGCGGCTTGTTTCATCCCCTCACGCCGTGCCGTTGATGGCGAAATCGAACATGTGGAAGTTGCGCAAGGCCGCATGCGCGGCGCGCGCCGCATAAGCCGCGTTAAGCGGCCGGTTGAGGATGAATGGCACGCGGCTTTCGCTAAAACCCCCGTGCGTGCGCAAGGTGTGCCCGGCGAGCGCCTCGAGGTCGTGCGCGGCGGGCGTGGTGCCGATGCAGGTCTGCGCGTCGCTGATCACGACCACGTCGCCTTCCCGGTCGAGCGGCAGGTCGAAGGCGCGCGCCGCGGCCGCCTTGTCGTGCACCGCCTCGATTCCGGGCAACGCGCGCGCAAGCCGCATCACGGCGTCCGCCTCGGCGCTGCGGCAGTAGACGCGCACGAAGCTGCCGAGCGAGCCGTGGTGCGCGACGAAATAATCGGTGATCGGGCAGATCACCTCTGTCGTGCCCGCTCCGAACGCGCGGTCGAGTTCGTCCTGCAGCCACACCACCTTGAGCGAGCCGTCGGGATTTGCCTTCTCGCGCATGCCGTGGTCGGAGACGATGCCGACGACGGCGCCAAGCGCGTCCAGCCGGCCGAGGAACGCGTCGATGTCCTGATAATAGCGGTTCGCTTCCGGCGAGCCGGGCGCGTAGGTGTGCTGGACGAAATCGGTGAGCGACAAATACATCAGCAGCGGCCGCTGCGCCTCCAGGAGCTTCACGCCGGCCGCGAGCACGAACAGCGACAGGTCGGGCGAATACATGTCGGGCAGCGGCCGGCCGACGAGGTCAAGCACGTTCGCGATCCCGTTCTCGTCTTTGCTGCAGCGGTCGGCCTTTTCCGAGGAGAAATTGATCGCGCCGCCGGCGATGTCCATGTCCTTGCCGAGCTGCCGGCGCAATTTGTCCTTCGCGGTGATCGAGATCACCTTGGCGCCGCGCCGCGAGAACGACGCCAGCACGGTCGGCGCGCGCATCAACTCGGGCCCGGTCATCACCACGGCACGGCCGCTCTCCGGTTCGAGATAGAAGTTGCCGGAGATCCCATGCACCGCCGGCGGGCTGCCGGTGACGATCGACACGTTGTTCGGGCAGGTGAAGCCCGGGATCACGCACTGCGCGGTCGCCGCAAATCCTAAACGCATGAAGCGTGCGGTGTGCGGGACGACGCCTGCCTTGAGCGCGGCGTCGAGATAATCCGGATCGCCGCCGTCGTTGCAGACGACCACCACCGGCCGCTCCGGCCAGCGGTAGGTGACGCCGTTGACTTCGATGGGGATTGTTGCGCTTCTGGTGGCGGATTCGTTCACACGCATTGCCCGGGCATGACCAGGGCGCTCGGTAGCATTGCGCTGATGTCTTTGCACGTGGCGCGCAGCGGCGTATTCTCCGCCGACCGCCACGGAGTCCCACCCATGCCGCAACCCTCGTCCGAAACCACGATCCACGCCTATTGGCAGCCCGGCTGCACCAGCTGTCTGCGCATGAAGGAGTTCCTCACGCGCCACGGCGTCCCCTTCGTTTCGCGCAACGTGCTGGAAAGCGAGGAAGGCGTTGCCGAGCTGGCGGCGCTCGGGCTGCGCACCGTGCCGATCGTGCGGCGCGGCACCGACTGGGCGAACGGCCAGGTGCTGCGCGACGTGGCGCGCGTCGCCGGCATCCCGTGGGGCGGCGCCACGATGCTGCCGGTGCCCGAGATGTGCGACCGGCTGGTCGAGATCCAGACGACCGCGCAGCGGCTGTTCGCGCAAATTCCGGAGGCGGCGATCGGCACCCAGCTGCCGCGCCGGCCGCGCAGCTACGGCGAGCTCGCCTATCATATTTTCAACATCGCCGACGCGTTCCTTGAACACGAGGTGGACGGCGAGCCGCTCAAGGAGGGCGCCTATGGCCGCGTGCCGGCGCCGGGCGCCGACAGCAAGGCCGCGATCCTCGCCTACGGGGCCGACGTGCTGCGGCGCTTCGAGGCGTGGCGCAAGGATCGCGCCGCCACCACGAATTTCACCCAGAAGGCGCACGTCTACTACGGCGACGTGACGTTGCACGATTATCTCGAACGCACGGTGTGGCATTCCGGCCAGCACGTGCGCCAGATGGTGATGGTGCTCGGCTTCCTCGGCATCACGCCCGACCGGCCGCCGACCGCCGCGACCTTCGCGGGCCTGCCGATGCCGGAGAAGGTGTGGGACGACGAACCGGGCATCAGGGATCAGGCATCAGGGATCAGGAAATCAGCCTGATCCCTGATCGCCGATGCCTGATACCTGATGCCTGATCCCAGGAGCGAAGCATGAGCTCATACAAACACATCGAGGTGAAGCCGATCGCCGGCGCGCTCGGCGCGGAAATCGAAGGCGCCGATCTCGGCGATCTCGACGACGAGACCTTCGACGAAATCAAGTCGGCTTGGCTCGAGCACCTCGTCGTGTTCTTCCGCAATCAGAAAATCTCGCCGGAACAGCAGATCGCCTTCGCCAAGCGCTTCGGCGACATCCATCATCATCCGTTCATGAAAGGCATGGAGCAGCACCCCGACATCCTCGAAATCCTCAAGGAGGAGGGCGACACCAAGGCGTTCGGCGAGGTCTGGCACACCGACCAGATGTTCAATCCCAAACCCGCCAAGGCGACGATCCTGTACGCCAAGGAGACGCCCGACGCCGGCGGCGACACCATGTTCACGAATTTGTATCTCGCCTACGAGACGCTATCGCCGCCGATGAAGGAGATGATCGGGCCGCTCAAGACCTGGAATATCGGCGACCGCGCGATCCTCGCCCAGAACGGCCCCATGGCCTCAGGTCCGCGCGCGGGGCGCTACGTCGGCAACAAGAACATGGCGGCGAAGGTGCGCGATCCCGGCGAGGTGCAGACGCAATCGACTCATCCGCTGGTGCGCACGCATCCGGAGACCGGCCGCAAGGCGCTCTACATCAGCAACCATACCCAGACGCTCGACGGATTTTCCCGCGCCGAGGCGAAGCCGATCCTCGAATATCTGATGACGCACGCGGTGCAGCCGGAGTTCACCTGCCGCTTCCGCTGGGAAACGGATTCGCTCGCCATCTGGGACAACCGCTGCACCCAGCACCGCGCGCTCAACGATTATCACGGCAAACGCCGGCGCATGCACCGCATCACCATCGCGGGCGACGAACCGTTTTAGCTGTAATTACTCACCGGCCGTCATCGCCCGCGAAAGCGGGCGATCCAGTAAACACTGACCTTTCAAATAAAACGTCGGCCGGTGTTTACTGGATGCCCCGCTTTCGCGGGGCATGACGAGGCCGGAGACTGCCGAATCACCCCTTCACTTCGGTCTCCGGGCGGTCGTCGCCGCGCGCGACCTCGTTGTGCCAGTGACCTTGCTTGTCCTCGTAGGAAATGCCGGTGGTGGCGCCGGCGACGTGTTGTTCCTGCGCGGCGCGCTCGGCCGCCCGTCGCGCCAAGTCGTGCGACGGAAAGGTCTCGGAATAGACGCCGTCCACCTTGTAGGCCCAGCCGCCGTCGTGTTCGACGATTTCATAGGTGAGCTTGGTCATGACCTGCTCCTCATACTGTGATGACCGATCATATCATGCCACCGCCTCGAGTGCCGGCAGCGCTTTCTCGATCTCGCCGCGCCGCGGCTCGAGAAACGGCGGCAGTTTGAGCGCGCTGCCGAGCGAGGCGACCGGCTCATCGACCGCGAAGCCCGGGATGTCGGTCGCGATCTCGAACAGCACGCCGCCCGGCTCGCGGAAATAGATCGAACGGAAATAATTGCGGTCGCGCTGCTCGGTCGGGTGCACGCCGTGCGCGGCGAGCTTCTCCGCCATCGCCGCCTGTTCGGCGTCGTCCGCCGCGCGGAAGGCGATGTGGTGCACCGAGCCGCGGCCCTGGCGCCCGCGTAAAAAACCTTTCGCCTCGCGGATGTCGACGACCGCCCCCGCCGTGGCGCCCGGCGCGCGGTAGCGCACGATCGAGCCCTTGCGTCCCGCTTCCGCGAACCCGAGCACGTCGGTGAGGATGGCGCCCGTCTTGGCGGCCTCATCGAGCAGCAACGTCACGCCGTAGAAGCCGCGGATCGCGTGCTCGACCGCAATTGCGCCGCAGCTCCACGCCGCCTCGTTCTCCGCCGCAGGCACAGCGACAAGCGCGAGCCGCGTGCCGTCGGGATCGGAGAACGGCAGCACGGTTTCGCCGAAACGCTTCTGCGGCGTCTCATGCGCGACGCTTCTCTCGACGAAACGCTGCGTCCAATAGCCGAGCGCGCTCGCCGGGACGCGGAACGCGGTCTCTTGCGTCTCGCCCACGCCGAGGCTGCCTTTGACTGCGTGCTCCCAGGGAAAGAAGGTCAGCACCGTCCCGGGCCGGCCGGTCTCGTCGCCGTAATAAAGATGATAGGTGCCGGGATCGTCGAAATTGACCGTACGCTTGACGAGGCGCAAGCCCAGGACGCGCGTGTAGAAGTCGAGGTTGCGCGGCGCCGTCCCCGCGATGGTCGTGACGTGGTGCAGACCGGCCATGGCGCGCCTCCTCTTGCTCAGATCGTAAGTTGGTTCGCGACTGGTCAAAAACAATCGTCCATTTTGCTATTGACCTATTGTTCTTGTTTCGTTCTAATTGAGGCGAGTTCAACGGGCGTCCCTGATGGCGTATATTTTCGACAGCTTGGGATATGCCAAGAGGCTCCGCGACGGCGGCGTGCCTCTCGAGCAAGCCGAAGCGCACGCGGAAGCGGCCCGGGACTTCATCATGGTCGAGCTGGCAACGAAGGCCGATGTGCTGGGGCTCAAGACCGAACTTGGTGGCAGGATCACCGAGCTTCGTGCCAGCGTCACCGAGCTGGAAGGCAAGCTTGGTGGCAGGATTACCGAACTTCAGGCCGACTTTCGCGAACTTCGAAGTTCTGTCGAAACGCTAAGCCTGCGGCTCACCGTCCGCCTCGGCGCAATGCTGGTGGTGGGAATCGGGGCCCTCGCGGCAATTCTGAAGCTCGCGTAGCTCACCCCTGTGTTGTTGCTTCGGCGAAGCGGGCGAGATGGGCGCGGCACGCGGGCGTCGCGTTGCGCGCCTGCGCGGTTCTCACAAGGATCTTGCGCAGCCGCTCGGCCGGGAAATCCTGCTGCACCAGGGCGACGCCGCGGTCGAAGGCTTCGCTGTAGCGGGCGATGCGGTCGCCGCGAAATTCGAACAGGCTCATGCCTTCGAACAGCACCGGCTTTCCTTCGGCGCCCGGCATCTTGGAAGCATAGCTGAAGCGCCAGCGCGCGTAGCCGATGCGGCCGTCGCTGAGCGGATCGAAGAAGTCCCAGCGATAATCCGCGCCGGTCGCATGAAATCGCGCGAGCATGGCGACGATCTCATCGCGCCCTTTGTGGGCGCCGAAAAAACCGTCCTCATAGACGCCGTCGTCGGTGAACAGGCCGGCGAGCGCGGCCCCGTCGTTCGCGACGACCGCCGCAGCGAAGCCGCGCAGCAGCGCGGGAAAGTCGTTCATGGAAAAGAACTCCGAGGAAAATGTGTGAACGACTCACACGGCGTCATTCCGGGGCGCAGCGAAGCGGCGAGCCCGGAATCCATGAACACAGGCCGAGCATATCCTGCCCGGTCCGGCGTTCATGGGTTCCGGGCTCGCTCGCTTCGCTCGCGCCCCGGAATGACGAGCAACCGATGCGCGCTACGCGATTATCACGTCCCGCTCAGCTCGCCGCTCAGGATCGGGCCGATCGGCACCCAGCGCTGCCCGTCGAACTGCTGCATCTGCATCTGTTTGACCGGGTAAAAGTCGGTCGCGCTGGTATTGATCTTGACACCCGGCAGCAGCATGCCGAGTTCCTGATCCTTGAGGCTCGCGGCCTGCTTCATCACGTTGGCGCGGGTGAGCTCGTCGCCGCACTGCTTGAGCACCTGCACCAGCGATTGCGTCACCGTGTAGCCGTACACCGGGAAGGTCGAGGTGCGGTCGCCCTCGGGGTAATACTTCTCCATGAACGCGACCCAGTCCTTGTAGGCGGCGTCGTTCTTCCACTGCGGATCGGTCGGATCCTTGAGATAATAGGTCGACAGCAGGCCCTTCGAATTTTCCAGCCCGGCCGGCTGCAGCACCCCGCCCACCGACTGCGACACGTTGTTGAGCAGATGGATCGGCTTCCAGCCGATCTCGCCGGCCTTGCGGATCGCCTGGGCGGCGAACTTCGGCGTGGTCACGTTGAAGAACACGTCGGCCCCGGACGCCTGCAGGCTGACGATCTGCGAGTCGACCGTCGGGTCGGTGGTCTCATAGGGCAGCTCGGCGACGATCGGCATTTTGCCGGCGAGGCCGTCCTTGAGGCCTTTCACGTAATCCTTGCCGTAGTCGTCGTTCTGATAAAGGATGCCGATCTTGCCCTGCGGGTGATGCTCGAGCAGATATTTCGCGTAGATGTGCCCTTCTGCCTGGTAGGTCGGCTGCCAGCCCATGGTCCAGGGGAAGTGCTGCGGATCGCCCCACTTGGTGGCGCCGGTCGCGACGAACAGCTGCGGCACCTTTTTGGCGTTCATGTACTTCTGAATCGCAGTGTTGGACGGGGTGCCGAGCGTATTGAACAGGAACAGCACCTCGTCGCTCTCGACCAGCTTGCGCGCCTGTTCGACCGTTTTGGGCGGGCTGTAGCCATCGTCGTAGCTGATGAAGTTGACCTTGCGGCCGTTGATGCCGCCCTCGGCGTTCACTTTGTTGAAGTAGCCCGCGATGGTCTTGCCGATGGTGCCGTAGGCAGAGGCGGGGCCGCTGTACGGATTGGTGTTGCCGATCTTGATCTCGGTATCGGTCGCGCCGGTGTCGTATTTTTTCTCGGCGACGGCGGTACTCACGACCAGGGCGGCGACGCCGAGCGCGGCGGTCGCCGTCAGGCCGAAACGATGCAGCTGCATTTTAGTTCACTCCCTGTTTGAGGCTTGTCACCGCGCGCTACGAGCTAGCTTGCTCACGATCAGCCGAACGAGCCCCGCCGCCCCGGACGGCATCACGTAGATGACCAGGATAAGAATGACCCCGTAGACCGCCCCTGCCAAGCCCTTGGAGACGGATTCGGCGACGTTCGGTGCGAACAAGGCAAACAGGCCGCCGAACAATGTGCCGGGAATCGAACCTACGCCGCCCACCACCAGCCCGACGAACAGCTGGATCGAGAGCGTGAAGGTGAAGCTGTCGGGCGCCACGAACCCGGCCACCACCGCCCCCAGCGCGCCGGCGATGCCGGTATAGAGCGCGCTCACCCCGAAGGTGAGCGACTTGTAGAGCGAGACGTTGACCCCCATGGCGCCGGCCGCGATGGCGTTGTCGCGGATCGCCTTCATGGCGCGGCCGGTGCGGCTGTTAACCAGGTTGACCGCGCAGACGTAGAGCACCGCCGCAACCGCGAGCGTGAAGAAATAAATCCACTGGTCGGAACTGAGCGGCAGGCCGAACGGCGCGTCCGGCTTGATCACCACGATGCCCTGCACGCCGCCGGTCCAGTGTTCGAGCGGGCTGAATTTGAGGATCTGCGGCGCCGCGATGGCGAGCGCGAAGGTGGCGAGCGCGAGATAGATGCCTTCGAGGCGGAGCGCCGGCAGGCCGAACAGGAAGCCGGAGATGAGGCAGACCACGCCCGCGACCGGCAGGGTCCAGTAATAGGCGACGTCCCAGTGGTCCATCATGATCGCGGCCGTATAGGCGCCGATCGCGTAGAACGCGCTGTGGCCGAGCGAGAACTGGCCGTTGAAGCCGGTGAGCAGATTGAGCCCCAGGATCGCGAGCGCATAGACCAGCGCGAGCGTGAGCTGGAAGATAAAAAAATTCTTCACCACGAAGGGGATCACCAGCGCGACGATGACGCACGCGATGATCGCGAGCTGGCGCCAGCGCGCCAGCGTGATCCCGCCGATCACCGCTTGCGCCGGCGGCAGGCGCACCACCGACGGCGTCGCGGCGCCGGTCGCTTCAATGGCGGCGGGCGTTGCTTCCATGAGTTACACTCGACTGACGACGCTGCGGCCGAACAGGCCGCTCGGCTTGACCAGCAGCACGGCGACGATCAGCACCAGCGCGATGGTGAGTTTCAGCTCGCGCCCGAAATACGGGATGAAGGTGCCGGCGACGTTCTCGATCACGCCGACCGCAAAGCCGCCGATCACCGCGCCCCCCGGGCTGGTGAGCCCGCCCACCACCGCGGCGGCGAAGCCGTAGAGCAAAATCCCGATCATCATGTTGGGCTCGAGGAACACCACCGGCGCGATCAGCATGCCGGCGACGGCTCCGATCGCCGCCGCCATGCCCCAGCCGAGCGCCACCATCCAGCCGACGCGGATGCCGGCGAGCCGTGCCGATTCCGGGTTCGCGGCGGCGGCCCGCATGGCAAGGCCGATGCGGGTGTGGCGGAAGAACAGATAGAGCAGCGCGAGCAGCACGAGCGTCACGCCGATCATGCCGCCGTCGTGCGCGCTGATCAGCCCGTTGCCGATCAGCGAGCGCGTGCCGAACGGGGTGGGGAAATCCTTGATGGTGTAATCCCAGATCCAGCCGGCGGAGCTGTTGAGGATCGAGAACAGCGCGATGAACACCACGATGTGGCTGAGGATCGGCGCGTCGTGGATCGGCTTGAACACGATGCGTTCGATCGCGAGCCCGCCCACGAACGAAATCGCGATGGTGAGCACGAAGGCGACCCAGTAGGGGCAGCCCCAGTTCATCAGCTGCCAGGCGATGAAGGTCGAGAACATCGCCATCTCGCCCTGGGCGAAATTGAGATGATCGATCGCCTGGTAGATCATCACCACGGCGAGCGCGATGCACGCGTAGATGCCGCCGGTCGCGAGCCCGGCAAGCACCTGATGCAGCAGCAGCTCCCAGTTCATGCGCGCACCTTGTCGTCATTGCGAGGCACGAAGTGCCGAAGCAATCCAGGGGCCGCGCGTGACGCCCTGGATTGCTTCGTCCCCCCTTCGGGGGTCCTCGCAATGACGTGCATCATCAGTACCCCAGATACGACCGGCGCACGGTTTCGTCGTCGCGGATGTCGCGCGACGGCCCTTTGATCACGAGCCGCCCGGTCTCGATCAGATAGGCGTGGTCGGCGAGATCGAGCGCGAGCGAGGCGTTCTGCTCGACCAGCAGGATGCTCACGTTGGCCTCGCGATTGAGCGCGCGTAATATGTCGAACAGCTCCTGCACGATCAGCGGCGCAAGGCCGAACGACGGTTCGTCGAGCAGCATCAGGCGCGGGCGCAGCATCATGGCGCGGCCGACCGCAAGCATCTGCTGCTCGCCGCCCGAGAGCGTGCCGGCCTGCTGGCGCCGGCGTTCGCGCAGCCGTGGGAAATACCCGTAGACGCGGTCGATGTCGGTCGCGATTTCGGTATGGTCGTGCCGGGTCATGGCGCCAATCTGCAAATTCTCCTCGACGGTCTGGCGCACGAAGGTGCCGCGCCCCTGCGGCACGTGGGCGATGCCGAGCCGCACGATCTGCTCGACCGGCCGCCCGGCGATCGGCCGGCCATCGAAACGGATCTCGCCCGCCACCCGCACCATGCCGGAGAGCGCGCGCAGCGCCGTGGTCTTGCCGGCGCCGTTCGCGCCGAGCAGCGTCGTGATCCCGCCCGCCTCCACCGCGAGGTCGAGGCCGAACAGCGCCTGCGTCGCGCCGTAGTAAGCGCACAGGCCCTTTGCCTCGAGCAGCGTCGCGCTCACGCGGCCGTCCCCAGATAGGCGGCGATGACGTCGGGGTTGCGCTGCACCTCGGCGGGCGTGCCGTCGGCGATCTTGCGGCCGAAGTCGAGCGCCACCACGCGGTCGCACACCGACATCACGAGGTTCATGTGATGCTCGACCAGGAGCACCGTGACGTTGCGCTCGTCGCGGATGCGGCGGATGAGGCGGCCGAGCCCGTCCACCTCGACGTGATTGAGCCCGCCGGCCGGCTCGTCGAGCAGCAGCAGCTTCGGTTTCACCGCGAGCGCGCGCGCCAGCTCCACCCGCTTCTGCAGCCCGAACGGCAGGTCGGCGACCGAGCGATGCGCGACCGCGTGCAGGTCGAGATAATCGATCAGCTCCCAGGCAATCTCGTCGAGCGCATGGTCCTGCCGCCGCACCCACGGCAGATGCAGCGCGTCGGAGAAGAAATCGCTGCGCGCGACGTGATGGCCGCCGACGCGCACGTTGTCGAGCACCGACATGCGGGCGAACAGCGCGAGGTTTTGGAAGGTGCGGCCGATGCCGATCTCGACCATGCGGTGGGGCGCCTTGTCGAGGATGCTCGCGCCCTCGAACAGGATGTCGCCCTCGACCGGCGTGTAAAGACGGGAGAGGCAGTTGAACAACGTGGTCTTGCCGGCGCCGTTCGGGCCGATCAGGCCGAGCATCTGCCCGGCCTCAAGATCGAACGACACGCGTTCGAGCGCGACGATGCCGCCGAAGCGCACGCCCACATTGGCCACGCGCAACAGCGGCGTCATGCGCCGCCTCTGGCGGTGGCGCCCGCTCCCATGGCGTTTCCCCTCCGGCTGTTGCCCGCGGAGCCCGCGCGCCCACCGATTGACACGAATGGCACCACTTCCTAGCGTTCCGGTCAATAATGCAAGAACGTTGCGCGGACGCTCCATTCCGCGAAATGCCCGGCGCGTACGCCGGGCGGGAGGAAAGTCCTTGGCCAACATCGTAGAACTGCGCCCCGGCGCGGTCGCCGTCATCGTCGTCGACAATCCGCCGGTCAACGCGCTCAAGCAGGCCGTGCGCGCGGGCTTGAGGGACGCGTTCACCCGCGCGCGCGACGACGCCGGCATTCACGCGATCGTGCTCACCGCCGCCGGCCGCACCTTCATGGCCGGCGCCGACATCACCGAGTTCGACAAGCCGCCGCAGCCGCCCGGGCTCGTCGAAGTGTTCGACCTGATGGAGGCGAGCAAGAAGCCGATCGTCGCCGCGCTGTTCGGCACGCCTCTCGGCGGCGGCCTCGAACTCGCGCTCACCTGCCATTATCGCGTCGCCGCGCCGTCGACCCGGCTCGGCCTGCCCGAGATCAAGCTCGGCATTCTGCCCGGCGCCGGCGGCACGCAGCGGCTGCCGCGCCTCATCGGCGTCGACAAGGCGCTGCCGATGATTCTCAGCGGCGATCCGATCTCGGCGCAGGAAGCGCTCGCCAACGGCCTCGTCGATGAGATCGTCGAGGGCGACGTGACCGAGGGCGCGATCGCGTTTGCGCGCCGTCTGCTCGCTGAGAAGGCGCCGCTCAAGCGCGCCCGCGACATGGAGGACAAGCTCAAGCCCTATCGCGACAACCCGAAGCTCTACGACGAGGTGGTGGCGAAATCCGCCAAACGCACCCGTGGGCTTGCCGCGCCCGCCGCCGCGATCGAGTGCGTGCGCTGGTCGTTCGAAAAGCCGTTCGACGAGGCCGAGCGGGGCGTGCGCGAGGCGTTTCAGAAACTGCGCGAGGGCGACCAATCGAAGGCGCAGCGGCATATCTTTTTTGCCGAGCGCGAGGCCGCCAAGGTTCCCGATATTCCTGCGAGCACCAAGCCGCGCGACATCAAGCGCGCGGCGGTCATCGGCGCCGGCACCATGGGCGGCGGCATTTCCATGTGCTTCGCCAACGCCGGCATTCCGGTGACGATCATCGAGACTTCGCAGGAGGCGCTCGACAAAGGCCTCGCGACGATCAAGCGAAACTATGAGAACACGGTCAAGCGCGGCGGCCTCAAGGCCGACGAGATGGAGCGCCGCGTCAAGCTGATGACCGGCACCACCGACCTCGCCGCCGGGGTGCGCGAGGCCGACATCGTGGTCGAGGCGGTGTTCGAGGATATGGGGCTCAAGAAAGAAGTGTTCGGCAAGCTCGACAAGCTCGCCAAGCCCGACGCCGTGCTCGCCACCAACACCAGCTATCTCAACGTCAACGAGATCGGCAAGGCGACGGCGCGGCCGCCGTCGGTCCTCGGCATGCACTTCTTCAGCCCCGCGAACGTGATGCGGCTCTTGGAGATCGTGCGCGGCGCCGAGACCGCGCCCGACGTGCTCGCCACCGCCATCGCGGTCGGCCGCAAGATCGGCAAGGTGCCGGCGGTCGTCGGCGTCACCCACGGCTTCGTCGGCAACCGCATGCTGCACGCGCGCGGCATCGAGGCCGAACGCATGCTGCTCGAAGGCGCGCTGCCCCAGGATGTCGACGGCGCGCTCACCGAGTTCGGCTTCCCCATGGGGCCGTTCGGCATGGGGGATCTGGCCGGCCTCGACGTCGGCTGGCGCGTGCGCAAAGCCTCGGGCGCCAAGGCGGAGATCGCCGACGCCTTGGTCGATGCCGGCCGTTACGGCCAGAAGACCGGCAAAGGCTTCTACAAATACGAGGGCGGCTCGCGCTCGCCCACTCCCGATCCCGACGTCGAGAAGCTGATCGTCGAGGCTTCGGTGCGCCACGGCGTCAAGCGGCGCAACCTCGACCGCAAGGAAATATTCGAGCGGCTGATCTTCCCGCTCATCAACGAGGGCGCGCGCATCCTCGATGAAGGCATCGCCATGCGGCCGGGCGACATCGACGTGATCTGGGTCTACGGCTACGGCTGGCCGGTGTGGACCGGTGGCCCGATGCACTACGCCGATCGCGTCGGCCTGTCGTACATCCGCGACCGCCTCGCCGAAATCGCCGCGCGCGCCGGCAACAATCCGAAGCTCGAACCGTCGCCGCTGCTCATGAGGCTCGCCGACAGCGGCGGCACCTTTGCGGGGCTTAAGAAAGCTGCGTGATGAGGTCCGCTTCCGTAGCCTCTGCCTCGTCGTGCCCGCGAAAGCGGGCACCCAGTAAACGACGCCGGCGCAGTTATGTTTGCTAGGGCGGTGTTTACTGGATCGCCCGCTTTCGCGGGCGATGACGATCGAGACGTTACATCCGCATTCCGTTGATACACAGCTGATCGAGAGGAATCCATGCCTGAGGCCGTCATTGTTTCCACCGCCCGCACGCCGATCGGCAAGGCCTATCGCGGCGCGTTCAACACCACCCATGGCGCCGTGCTCGGCGGCCACGTGATCAAGGAGGCGGTCGCGCGCGCCGGCATCGAGCCGGGCGAAGTCGAGGACGTGATCCTCGGCTGCGCCATGCCCGAGCGTGCGACCGGGCAGAACATCGCGCGCCTTTCCGCGGTGCGCGCCGGCCTGCCGGTGACCGTCGCAGGGACGACGGTCAACCGCTTCTGCAGCTCGGGCCTGCAGGCGATCGCCATGGCGGCGCACCGCGTCATGCTGGGCGAGACCAAGGTGACCGTGGGCGGCGGGCTCGAAAGCATCAGCCTGGTGCAGGACCCCAACCGCCAGCCGGTTTATGAGGATTGGCTCAAGGAACACAAGCCGCAGCTGTGGATGCCGATGATCGAGACCGCCGACATCGTCGCCGCGCGCTATGGCGTCAAGCGCGAGGCGCAGGACGCCTACGCGCTCGAGAGCCAGCGCCGCACCGCCACCGCGCAGCAGGCCGGCCGCTTCAACGACGAGATCGCGCCGCTCACGTCGATCAAAAAGAACGTCGATAAAAACACCAAGGCCGAAAGTTTCGAGGAGGTCACGCTCAAGAGCGACGAGGGCAACCGCCCCGACACCACGCTCGAAGGCCTCGCCTCGCTCAAGCCGGTGCGCGAGGGCGGCTTCATCACCGCCGGCAACGCCAGCCAGCTTTCCGACGGCGCCTCGGCCTGCGTGGTGATGGACGCCAAGCTCGCGCAGGCGCGCGGGCTCGAGCCGCTCGGCACCTTCCGGGCGCTCGCGGTCGCCGGCTGCGAGCCCGACGAGATGGGCATCGGCCCGGTGTTCGCGGTGCCGAAGCTCCTCAAGCAGCAGGGCCTCGGCATCGACGACATCGACCTGTGGGAGCTCAACGAGGCCTTCGCCAGCCAGGTGCTCTACTGCCGCGACCGCCTCGGCATCCCGCAGGACAAGCTCAACGTCGACGGCGGCGCCATCTCGATCGGCCATCCCTACGGCATGAGTGGCGCGCGCATGATGGGCCACATCCTCATCGAAGGCCGCCGCCGCAAGGCCAAGCGCGCCGTCGTCACCATGTGCATCGGCGGCGGCATGGGCGCCGCCGGTTTGTTTGAGATTCATTAGTCATGTCATCTCGGTTGTCATTCCGGGGCGCGAGCGAAGCGAGCGAGCCCGGAACCCAAGAACACCGGACCGCGCAGGACATGCTCCGCCTGTGTTCATGGATTCCGGGCTCGCCGCTTCGCGGCGCCCCGGAATGACACGGAGCAGGAGGCTCTGAAATGGACCTGCGTTTCACGCCCGAGGAAATCGCGTTCCGCGACGAGGTGCGCACGTTCATGCGCACGGCACTCCCGGCCGACATCCACAGCAAGCTCGTCGAAGGCCGCAAGCTCAACAAAGACGACATCGTCATCTGGCAGCGCATCCTCAACGCCAAGGGCTGGGCGGTGCCGCACTGGCCGGCGGAATGGGGTGGCCGCAACTGGACCCCCACCCAGTCCTACATTTTCCTCGAGGAGCTGCAGCAGGCGCCGGCGCCGCCGCCGCTCGGCTTCGGCGTCACCATGGTCGGCCCGGTGATCATCGCCTTCGGCAGCGAGGCGCAGAAGAAACGCTTCCTCCCGCGCATCGCCAATCTGGACGACTGGTGGTGCCAGGGTTTCTCCGAGCCCGGCTCCGGCTCCGACCTCGCCTCGCTGAAAACCTCGGCCAAGCGCAGCAACGGCCATTACGTCATCAACGGCCAGAAGACCTGGACCACCACGGCGCAATGGGCCGACTGGATTTTCTGTTTGGTGCGCACCGATCCCGGCGCCGCCAAGAGGCAGGAAGGCATCTCCTTCATTCTCATCGACATGAAGACGCCCGGCATCACCGTGCGGCCGATCGTGACCATCGACGGCGGGCGCGAGGTCAACGAGGTCTTCTTCGACGACGTGAAGGTGCCGGCCGAGAACCTGGTCGGCCAGGAGAACAAGGGGTGGGACTACGCCAAGTTCCTGCTCGGCAACGAGCGCACTGGCATCGCCCGCGTCGGCGCGTCGAAGGAGCGTATCCGCCGCCTGCGCGAGCTGGCCGCGCTCGAGCGTTCCGACGACCGGCCGCTCATCGAGGACGAGCGCTTCCGCGCCAAGATCGCGGCGGTCGAGGTGGAGCTCAAGGCGCTGGAGATGACGCAGCTGCGCGTCGTCGCCGCCGAGCGCAACCGCAAGGGCAACCGCCCGGACCCCGCCTCCTCGATTCTCAAGATCAAGGGCTCGGAGATTCAGCAAACAATCAGCGAGCTGCTGCTCGAAGTGGTCGGTCCGTTCGCGCTGCCCTACCAGCCGGAATATCTCGGCGACGAGCGCCTGAACGAGCCGCCCGCCGGGCCCGACTGGGCACCCTCGCTCGCGCCCACCTACTTCAACACGCGCAAGGTCTCGATCTACGGCGGCACCAACGAGATCCAGAAGAACATCATCGCCAAGGCGATATTGGGATTGTGAGCAGCTGATGCCCCGTCATTCCCGGGCGCCGCGAAGCGGCGAACCGGGAATCCAGTAACCACCGCCTCTGGAATACTGGATTCCCGATAGCCTCGCTTCGCTCGGCTTCGGGAATGACGACGAGTGGGGAGGAAAATGGACTTTGAACTGAGCGAAGAGCAGCGGCTGCTCAAGGACAGCGTCGAGCGCCTGCTCAAGGACCGCTACGACTTCGAGCAGCGCAAGGCGTACATGAAAGAGCCGGGCGGTTTCGGCCGCGCGCTGTGGAAGCAATACGCCGACCTCGGCCTGCTCGGCCTGCCGTTCGAGGAGGCGCACGGCGGCTCCGGCGGCGGGCCGGTCGAGACCATGATCGTCGCCGAGGCGTTCGGCCGCGCGCTCGCGCTCGAACCCTATCTCGCGACCGTGGTGCTCGCCGGCGGCCTGCTGCGCCACGCCGGCAGCCAACAACAGCGCGACGCCATCCTGCCGAAGATCGGCGGAGGCAGCATGCTCGTTGCGTTCGCGCACGCCGAGCGCCAGGCGCGCTACGACCTCGCCGACGTGGCGACCACCGCGAAGCGCGACGGCGCCGGCTACGTCCTCGACGGTCAGAAAAGCCTCGTTCTCAACGGCGACACCGCCGACAAGCTGATCGTCTCCGCGCGCGTTGCCGGCAACCGGCGCGACCGCGACGGCCTCGCTTTGTTTGTCATCGACGCCGGCGCGCCCGGCGTGACGCGCCGCGAGTATGCGACCGTCGACGGCCTGCGCGCCGCCGACGTGACCTTCGCCAACGTGAAGGCCGGCGCGGATGCGGTGCTGGGCGAGCCCGGCAAAGCCTTCCCGGTGATCGAGCGCGTCGCCGACGAGGCGATCGCCGCGCTGTGCGCCGAGGCGGTCGGCGCCATGGCGGCGATGCACGAACTCACCGTCGAGTATTTGCGCACGCGAAAACAGTTCGGGGTGCCGATCGGCAGCTTCCAGGTGCTGCAGCATCGCGCGGTCGATATGTTCGTCGCGCTCGAACAGGCGCGCAGCATGGCGCTGCTCGCCACCATGATGACGGCCGAGCCCGACGCGCGCGAGCGGCGCAAGGCGATCTCCGCCGCCAAGGTGCAGATCGGCCGCTCCGGCCGCATCGTCGGCCAGGGCGCGATCCAGCTGCACGGCGGCATCGGCATGACCATGGAGTATAAGGTCGGCCACTACTTCAAGCGCGTCACCGCCATCGATGCGACCTTCGGCGACGCCGATTATCACCTCGGCCTGCTCGCCAAATCCGACGGCTTGGTGAGGCCGTTGACATGACTCGGTCGTCATTCCGGGGCCGGCCGCAGGCCGGAGCCCGGAACCCATGAACACCGGATCGTGCAAATTATGCTCGGTCTGTGTTCATAGGTTCCGGGCTCCCTCGCTACGCTCGGGCCCCGGAATGACGGTCGAGCGTAAAATGCCATAAGGAGATTGGTTCATGTTCCCGCCCCAATCCGAGCGCTCGAAGGAGCTCTGCCGCCGCGTGGCCGAGTTCATGGAGGCCCACGTCTATCCGGCCGAAGGCGTGTACAAGCGCCAGGTGGACGAGGCGAAGGACCGCTGGGACGTGCCGCCGGTCATGAACGAGCTGAAGGCCAAGGCGAAGGCGGCCGGCCTGTGGAACATGTTCGTGCCCAAGCACCACGATCCCGACGCGCTCACCAATCTCGAATACGCGCCGGTGTGCGAGATCATGGGGCGCTCGCCGATCGGGGCGGAGCCGTTCAACTGCTCGGCACCCGACACCGGCAACATGGAGACCTTGATCCGCTACGCCACCGACGCGCAGAAGAAACAATGGCTCGAGCCGCTGATGGAAGGAAAGATCCGCTCGTGCTTCGCCATGACCGAGCCGGCGGTCGCCTCGTCCGACGCAACAAATATCCGCACCGAGATCAGGCGCGACGGCGATCACTACGTGATCAACGGCCGCAAGTGGTGGACCTCGGGCGCCATGGACAAGCGTTGCAAGATCGCAATTCTCATGGGGCTCACCGATCCCGAGGGCGTCAACCCGCGCCACAAGCGGCAGTCGATGATCCTGGTGCCGCTCGACACGCCGGGCGTGAAGCTGATCCGGCCGCTTTCGGTGTTCGGCTACGACGATGCGCCGCACGGCCACGCCGAGGTTTTGTTCGAGAACGTGCGCGTGCCGGCTACAAATATTCTGCTGGGCGAAGGGCGCGGCTTCGAGATCGCGCAGGGGCGCCTCGGCCCCGGCCGCATCCATCACTGCATGCGCTCGATCGGCGTCGCCGAGCGCGCGCTCGAATCCTTATGTCATCGCGCGGTCTCGCGCACCGCCTTCGGCCGCACCATCGCCGAGCACGGCGTCAACCGCCACTGGATCGCCGAGTCGCGCATGGAGATCGACCAGGCGCGCCTGCTCACGCTCTACGCCGCCCACAAGATGGACACGGTCGGCAACAAGGCGGCGCGCGCCGAGATCGCCATGATAAAGGTGGTGGCGCCCAACGTGGCGCAACGGGTGATCGACCGCGCCATTCAGGTGCACGGCGGCGGCGGCGTCTCGCAGGAGTTCCACCTCGCCCACGCCTGGGCGCACACCCGCACCTTGCGGCTTGCCGACGGCCCCGACGAGGTGCACCGCGAGGCCATCGCCAAGGTGGAGCTCGCGAAATACGCCGCCACGGGCGCGAATGTGCGGTAATACTCAGATCTCGATAGGGGTCGGGAAGAGTTTAGCTCTCCCCGCCCTCCGAACCGCACGGGCGGTTTTCCCGCATGCGGCTCTCCAGTCGGTGGTTTCCTCATCGGGAGTATCTCGCGTCAAGCCAGGCTGTGTG
>Ga0213881_10000490_pt1 | contig 25368 bp, 25 predicted proteins | sample BarmaccoBMER_R08_FD_160104 | JGI IMG/M metagenome (GOLD analysis project Ga0213881, IMG submission 160104) | Barbacenia macrantha exposed rock microbial communities from rupestrian grasslands, the National Park of Serra do Cipo, Brazil - ER_R08 ... | reverse complement strand
GGAAACGGAACATCTGCTTGCCATGGCCACCGTAGTGGGACAGCCTCGCGGGAAACCGCAGGAACATAAGGCTACGGGACCTACCGTCAGTGGTAGTCATCGCGCCAGCTCCCGACCCTACTGTCCCTAGGACGAGGACGGCGGGGGCACAACCCGTCGGCGTAGGTCTGCCCGAACTTCGCACACCACTGCGGACCGTCTCGTGGCTGACGATGATCCCACGCGCCAGCATCATCTCCTCGATCTCGCGGAAGCTCAGCGGGAAGCGGTAGTACAACCAGACACCGTGACCGATGATCTCCGCAGGGAAACGAAATCTTGCAGGACGGTGCACCGACAGTCACCAGACCTCCTCATCCCGAAAGCAACCCATCGATCATCCCAGCCACGCAGACCACGAAGTTGACAATGCCGTCAGCGCACCGCCTTCCTCACCGCCCTCGGGTCAGCGTGGCGGAAATGAGCTGGGGAGGGAAGCGGCGGTGGTTGCATTTGTGGTGGCAGTCGCCCGTGGTCGGTGACGGTCACGGGCGACCGTGCCAGGTCCGTGAGCTGCCCATACCGCTCAGGTAGTCACCGTTGGTCGGTACGGCGCTGACCTCGAAAGCGCGTGAGGGCACCCGCCCTCCGTGGGTTCAAATCCCACCACTACCGCCATCAAGCAGGGAAAACGCTCGGCCTTCTCGGCAAGCCGGCTGGTGTTCTGCCCTCAGGGTCTCATTTTGGGTCTCAGTTGCCTCCCCTGCGGGCACTGAGACGGGGGTGGCGTCAGCCAGCTCCACCCGTTGCTCGTCCGGGGTGATGGTGAAGCGCCACTGGGTGGCCGGGGGCTGGCCGGCGTGGTCCCACCGGTGGTAGGCGGCGCTCACCTCATCGAAGAGCCGGCGCGGCCCGAACTGATGCACTGGCCAGCACTGGGTATCGGGTTGGTAGTCAAACCGCGCCCAGGACCGAGTGGTGGGATCAAGGAACCACACCCGCCAACGATCGTCATCGCCAAGGGTGGGCTCGTATACCCAGTGACAGCCGGGAACCGCAATGGCGATCGCGAAGGGCGCGTCGTCGTTGCATAAATGGCAGGCATGCAAGTCCGTATCGCTGCGCTCAGGGACGTCGGCCTCGCGCACCACATCGGCGACCGCGGGGCGGGGGATCCGCTGTTCGCGCAGCGGCATGAACGAGATAGTGGTATTCACCAGACCCCCGGTGGCGGTGCCCTCAGTCCCGACGGTCAGCGACAGCAGCCCGGCGGGCTTGTAAGCGCTGTTCCACGGGGTAACGATCAGTCCCCCGGGGCGGGTCTGCGCCACCCACGCGTAGGGCACCTGGGGCGCGCCGACAGTGGAGAGCACCCGATCAAAGGGCGCTGCTTCGGGGCAGCCCCGGGCGCCGTCACCGGTGATTACCGTCACCTCGCCGTAGCCCGCGTGCTCCAGCGCGGCCCGGGCTAACGTCGCCAGTGTCGGGTCAACCTCGATGCTGGTCACATTGCGCGCGCCCAGATAGTGGGCCAGCAGCGCGGCGGTGTACCCAGTGCCAGTGCCGATCTCCAGTACCCGCATCCCCGGTTCTACCTGCCCAGCCGCCAGCATCAACGCCACGATGTCCGGACGCGACGCCGAGCTGGTCGGCACCCGACCCCGCCCCTGCGGCCCGACCGGACTGCCGTCATCCACCTGGGTGATCACGTAGTGCGGCCCGTACGCCCGGGCCAACCACTCAACCGGCTCCTCACCACGGTGCAGCGGCACCAGATCATCCCCGGCATAGCGCCAGATCACCTCAGGAATGAACACCTCCCGGGGCACCGCCAGAAACGCCGCCCGCCACGGCTGGTCCACCACCCCCCGCCCGGCCAAGTCCTCAACCAGCTCGGACCACGACGGCGGTGCCGCGGTGATCACTTCTTCGTGCCCTCGTCGTCATCGTCGGTATCCGGCTTCCCGTGCTTGCCACCGGGATCCTTCGGCGGGATCGGCCACTGAGGATCGTAACCGTTCCCCTCGTATCTCTTCGCGTCGTCTTCCTTCTCATGTTTGCTCATCCCGTTCCTCCCGATCCGCGAGTCACGTCAGGCTGCGGCGCCCTACGCTCAGCTGCAGTTGCCCTCGGTATACCGCACACCGTGACCAGTTGAATAGACCCGACCGCAGCCATGGCAGGCTCGCACCCCCGACCCCAGGGGACACTCATAACGCGCCCTCACGCCTACGGTCAGCTGCCCACCAACGCAGAGCCAGCATCCGGCCCCGATCATGGATGGGAACGAAACCGCAGCGGACTAGCGCAGCCGACAAGCGGCCCTCATGCCACCGTAGTCGGCGATGATCCGCCACGCCGCCACGCCCGCATGATTGACCATGGACCGGAATGCCGGGCAAGTCAACATGACTCGCCCGGCATTCCCTTAGCGGGTCTCGGTTGTGCTGATCATTCCGCCAGGGCCCGCGTCGCTCTCCTCGCGGGGTTCCCAGAGCAGTCCGCCGACTTGCGTCGCCACGTCTCGCCGGATGGCCGCGATGATGTGTTGGTACCGCGCGGCCATCGCGGTGTTCGACCATCCCATGATCGCCATGACTGTTCGGTCCGGAATCTGCAAAAGCAGTAGCACCGTGGCGGGCGTCGTGCAGTCGGCACTCCTGCCCGTTCAAGTAGCCGTTTCCACTCGGTGTAGTCGGTACGCGGGTTGAGTGGTCCTCCGGTCGGCGTGGTGAATACGTAGTCGGTCTCCTGCCAGAGCTGCGCGGCTTTCAGGCGCTCGTGCTCTTGCTCTGCCTTGTGTTGGTTGAGTAGCATCACCAGCTCGTCGGGCAGGCCGATGCCGCGTTTGCCAGCCTTGGACTTTGTACCGGCTGTTTCTGTGCGCAGCGGGACCCGTTGCGGGCAGTGCCCACCGAATCTGTGACCGCACGGTTCGGTACACCCGTGTTTCCACTTCGGTCGTAACCGGCTACGCCGCACGATCAGAGTTCCGTCATCTAAGTCGATATCTGACCACTGCAATCCGAGTGCTTCGCCTTGGCGCAGACCGAGTTGTGGGTGCCGAAAATCCCGTCCGCGCGGTGTGACCTGCAACTTCCCTGGCCTCTCCGAGGACCGTGAAGCAGGGCACGTGAGGATCATCCACCGTGCTTCTGCGACTGCTCTACCTCGCCCTCACCGGTATGATCAGGTTTCTTCGGCTGCTGGCGATGAGCAACGCCGACAAAGACATCGAGATCCTGGCACTACGCCACCAACTCGCCGTCCTGCGGCGCCAGATCGACAAACCCCGGCTCACCCCGCCCGACCGGGCGTTCCTCGCCGCCCTGCTCCACAAACTCCCTCGACCAACACTGCGAGGGCTCCTGCTGTTGGTCTCCCCCGACACCGTCCTGCGCTGGCATCGCGATCTGCTGCGTCGCCGCCACGCCAGGTTCTCTCGCCCCAAACGACCCGGCCGACGCCCTACCGTGCGCAGGATCAGAGCCCTCGTCTTGCGTCTGGCGCGCGACAATCCCAGTTGGGGTTACCGAAAAATCCACGGTGAACTCGCCATCTTGGATATCAAGGTCGCCCCGTCCACCGTCTGGGAGATCCTCAAAACCCACGGCATCCCGCCTGCACCCGACCGCGATCACCTGAGCTGGGCGAGCTTCCTACGCAGCCAAGCACATGCCCTGCTGGCCGCCGACTTCATCGAAACCTCCACCCTGACCGGAGCACGGCTGTTCATCCTTGCCGTCGTCGAACACGCCACCCGTCGCATCCGCATCCTCGGCGCCACCGCTCACCCCACCGCAGCCTGGACCACGCAAATGGCCAGGAACCTGGTCATGGACCTGCAGGACGCCCACGCCAGCGTGACCTACCTAATCCGGGACCGAGACAGCAAGTACACCGCCGCTTTCGACGCGGTTCTTGCCGACAGCGGCATCACCACGATCATGACCGGGATCCGGGTACCACGGATGAACGCGATCATGGAACGCTGGATCCGAACCTGCCGAACCGAACTTCTCGACCGCACCCTCATCCTTAACCAGACCCACCTGCTGCACGCCCTGCGCGAATTCGAAGCGTTCTACAACCACCACCGAACCCACCGCGCCCTGCATGCCGCAGCTCGCCTTCGCCCACTCTCCCAACCGATCACCAAAGCAGAGCAACTGGACCAGCTCACCATCCGACGGCGAGATCGACTCGGCGGCATCCTTCACGAATACCACCATGCCGCCTAACAGCACGGATGAAGATTTCGGCACCTACAGCGTCGCTAACAGATGATCTTGCACGGCTGAACTGCCGCAACAGGCGATGCGATCTGGTGGGCAGAGAACATGTACGGTATAGCCCGCACCGACAGCTGGAGGAAGGATAGAAGTCAGTTGACCGTTTCGGTTCAAGATCGCAAGATGCTCTGGGGCAGATCGGCAAGCTTATGTGCCATCTGCCGATGCCAGCTGATCCGAGACTCAGAATTCGGCAGATCAACAATCATCGGTGAAGAAGCACATATCGTTGCCCGAGAGCCCGAAGGTCCACGAGGAGAAAGCCCCCTAACGACTGCACAACGTGACTCTTACTCAAACCTACTGTTGCTCTGCCCAACAGATCACACAGTGATCGATGCACTACCCACTGGACCCCTCGAATTCCCTGTAGAACACCTCCTCAGAATCAAACGCGACCACGAACAATGGGTACTCAAAAACAATAAAATTGATCAAAGCAGGCAACGCAACGAAGAAAAATGGGCACAAATAGTCGATCAATTTAGCGAAAAAATGCAATGGGACACTTGGGGTAACGATATAGGTTATATTCTCGCGCCCGGTTTGGGGCCGTGCTTAACTCATGAGGTTCATGCGCGACTCGGTTCTGTAACAAAATGGATATATAGCCGCATTTGGCCTCCCGGCCATCAGCGACTTCGTGCACTAATAGAGCATTGCGCAATAGTTATCAATGACTTGCTCCTGCTGTTCGACCAAGACTGCGAGGAGTGCCCGTACCGAAAGCACACCCTCTCGTTACGTAAGCGACACAAGAAATACGAAGGAGAGGAGCCGCGATACTCTGCATTGCTCGCTGACTACCTTTACCGACGCGATCTTATGTACGATCTTGTTCTAGAGGCAACTCGCTACAGTAATGCAATTTGTGATGAAATCCGGCAAGAAATCGATCCGGGCTGGCGATTCGAAGAAGGCGCTGTAACAATCTGCAACGGCCCAACGATGAATATGACATACGAGACACTACGGCCAGGGTTTCGGTCGGCAGATTTCGATAAACACCCGCAGCCATATGTGTCACTGGACGCATTTAAAACGGATCGCTTCTCACGAGACATCTTTCTCTCAGATCGGACCGGGCAAGACTACCTAAAACCCGAATTATAGTTAGGTCAATGCCATGCTTGCCGCGCCGGAATAATTCAATATTCTTCAGGCGCAACCTACCGCAATCATCCGCACTGTAACTCACTGCTACATCTCCACCGCAGACCTACTCAACGTGCTAGGCGTGACACCCGTACCACTGCCCAAGGGCCTGAAATAGACGCCCGATTCATTTTGAATAACGTTCATTCTTCTTGAGAGTTGTCTCACCCATCGACTCGATGAGTCAGTGGTTTGTGCAGGTGTCCTGGTAGCTGAGGCCGGGGACGTAACGGCCCCATGTCGCTGTGTCGAGTGGTCCACCGTCGCGGGTGCACGCCTCTTGCACTGTACTGCGTTGAAGCCTCTCGATGGGGGTGAGGTCCCACAGGATGACGGTGTTGTCGAGGCTGGCGGTGGCCAGGGTGTGCCCGTCTGGGCTGAGCGCTACCGAGAGTACTTTGTTGGTGCTGGTGAGGGGTGTCCAAAGTGGGTGGGGCTGGGTGCGGTCGGTGAGATCCCACAGGATGGCGGTCTTGTCGAGGCTACCGGTGGCCAGGGTACGCCCGTCCGGGCTGAACGCGACCGAGACCACCATGTCGGTGTGGCCGGTGAGAGGTGCACTGAGCTGGTGGGGCCGGGTGCGGTTGGTGAGGTCCCACAGGGCCACGGTCTTGTCGAGGCTGGCGGTGGCCAGGGTGTGCCCGTCTGGGCTGAATGCCACCGAGGTCACCCCGATGGTGTGGCCGATGAGCGGTGGGCCGAGCTGGTGAGGCTGGTCACGGCGAGTGAGGTCCCACAGGATAACGGTGTTGTCGGCGCTACTGGTAGCGAGGGTGTGCCCGTCTGGGCTGAACGCCACCGAGATCACCCAGTTGGCGTAGCCGGTGAGGGGGGGGCCGAGTTGGCGGGGCTGGGTGCGGCGAGTGAGATCCCACAGGATAACGGTGTTGTCTCTGCTGGCGGTGGCGAGGGTGTGCCCGTCTGGGCTGAATGCCACCGAGGCCACCGCATCGGTGTGACCAGTGAGGGGTGGACCGAGCTGGTGGGGCTGGGTGCGATTGGTGAGGTCCCACAGGATCACGGTGTTGTCTCTGCCGGCGGTGGCGAGGGTGTGCCCGTCTGGGCTGAATGCTACTGAGTCCACGTAGCTGGTGTGGCCGGTCAGGGATGGGCCGAGCTGGTGGGGCTGGGTGCGGTTGGTGAGATCCCACAGAATCACCGTCTTGTCGAGGCCCGCAGTCGCCAGGGTGTGCCCATCCGGGCTAAACGCCACCGACTCCACCGCATCGGTGTGACCGGTCAGGGATGGGCCAAGCTGGTGGGGCTGGTCACGGCGAGTGAGATCCCACAAGATCACGGTCTTGTCCATACTACCGGTGGCGAGGGTCTGCCCGTCTGGGCTGAATGCCACCGAGGCCACCGCGTCGGTGTGGCCGATGAGGGGTGAGCCGAGCTGGTGGGGCTCGGTGCGGTTGGTGAGATCCCACAAGATCAACCTCTTGTCGAGGCCCGCAGTAGCCAGGGTGCGCCCGTCTGGGCTGAATGCCACCGAGACCACCGCGATGGTGTTGCCGATGAGGGGTGGGCCGAGCTGGTGGGGCTGGTCACGACGGGTGAGATCCCACAAGATCACGGCCTTGTCCACGCTACCGGTAGCGAGAGTGCGCCCGTCCGGGCTGAACGCCACCGAGAACACCCACCTGGTGTGGCCGGTCAGGGGTGAGCCGAGCTGGCGGGGCTGGTCACGATTGCTGAGGTCCCACAGGATCACCGTCTTGTCATCGCTAGCGGTGGCCAGAGTGCGCCCATCGGGGCTGAACGCCACCGACTCCACCGCGTCGGTGTGGCCGGTCAGAGGTGGGCCGAGCGGGTGGGGCTGGGTGCGGTTGGTGAAGTCCCACAAGATCACAGTCTTGTCCCTGCTGGCGGTGGCCAAGGTGCGTCCGTCCGGGCTGAACGCCACCGAGACCACCGAGGCAGTGTGGCCGGTCAGAGGCAGGCCGAGCCGGCGGGGCTGGGCACGATTGGTGAGATCCCACAAGATCACAGTCTTGTCCCTGCTGGTGCTGGCCAGAGTGTGCCCGTCTGGGCTGAACGCCACCGAGTCCAGCACGTCGGTGTGGCCGGTCAGGGGTGGGCCGAGCTGGTGCGGCTGGTCACGGTTGGTGAAGTCCCACAGGATGACCGTCTTGTCGTGGCTGGCGCTGGCGAAGGTGTGCCCATCCGGGCTAAACGCCACCGAGACCACCGCATCGGTGTGCCTGGTGAGCGTGCGGCGGAATCGGCTGGACACCAAGGTCTGCACCAGACTCGCCTGCGCCAGCGGGCTTGAATCGATGTGCAGGGCGGCCACATCAAGTTGGAGAGCAAGCCGGGGATCCTGGTCACGGACCCGGTCTGCTTCGGCCACCATGTCGCGGGCGATGATGGTGTGTTGCGCCGCGACGGCCTGATTCCGTTGACCTACCGCGACCACTGCGGCCACCAGCGCGGCGACCAGCAGTAGCGCCAAAGCGGTGACGCCACCCCGAGCCAACCGCATCGTGCGGCGATGCTGGCGGATGTGCTCACCCACCAACAGATCCTTGTCCACCCCGCGCACCGCCGCAGCGAGGTCAGCCACGCACTCCCGCAACCGCGGGTTGGCCTGATCCACCTGATCCACATCATGTAACCAGCGCAGATCCACCCAACGCGGGGTCTCGGCAAACGCAGCCCGCAGCGCCGGCGGCAGGGCCGCACCCACCCCCTCATCATCTGCGCCGTCGTGCCAAGCGAACTCGCCCTCGGTGAGTACCACGAGCAGCCGCTGCGCCGGTTTGTGCGCCAGCCACCATGCGACCTCCCGATTCACCCACGCCGACCGCGCCGCCACCGGGGAGGCCATCAGCACTAACCACTGTGAGGACGCCAACGCCTGCTCAATGGACGACCACAATCCTGGGTTAGCGGACAGACTCGTGGTATCCCGAAAGACCCGCAGGGCCCGCACGCGATACCAAGGCTTGGCGAACTGCTCCAACCCCGTCTGTAGCGCTGGTGCCACGGCACCGTCCAGCGCGCGGCTATACGAGATGAATACGTCATACCCCGAGATCCCGCCTGCCACCCCGCCCCCCGTGTCGAAACCTCAAAGCCCGAGAATCGATCGCGCGACCCAGCATCCATCGCCCCAGGACACAACGACAGCAAATTTCTTAAGATTCGCGCTACGGCCTGCTGCGCGACCTCCCGCACCTCCGGTGGTAGCCGGGTTGTCCGCGGTGACGCGCTTGACCTTTAGTACCGGCACACTCTCGTTGCGGTAGCGGCCGGGGGCGGGCCAGCACGGCGGCGGCCTCGGTGTTGGTCTAGCGCAGCTTCTCGGGACGACAGGATTTGAACCGTCCCACCACGCAGATGGGAGTACCAAAAACCACGCGCGGACCGCAGACACGGGAGGTTAGACCCTCACACACAGCACCACGAAGGGTGGCGACATGCCACCTCGTGGTGGTCAGTCCTGATGACAAACTGATGACAGACGATCAAAAGGCCAGATTCCTTATGCGAGAATCTGGCCTCTGACCTGCTACAACGTGGTCGGGGTGGCGGGATTTGAACCCACGGCCCCTCGCCCCAAACAGCCACCACCGCGAAAATCAACCTTCCACCCATGGCAACCAGCGTCTCCGCCGGACGATCCCGCACCGGCATGCCGCCGCACCGGACCAGTCTGCGCAGGAGGCCGATCCGGGAGTAGTCTGCCGCACGCTGACGGCCAGCAACGGTTACGACCGTCATATGACGCCTCGTCCCACGGTCAAACGATCAAGAGGCCCCGTCCTCAGCGTGAGGACGGGGCCTCTGACCTGGTAAAACATGGTCGGGACGACAGGATTTGAACCTGCGACCCCTTGACCCCCAGCCGTGCAATCACTGACCTTCGACCAGCTCTACGCCCTACCCACCGTCGTAGACCCCATGACCGCCGCCCGCGTCCTGGGCATCGGACGCGGCGAGGCATACCAACTGTCGCCCACGCCGGTAAGTTCCCGTGCCGCACCATCCGCATCAGCACTCACTACCACATCCCCGCAGCCGATCTGCTACAGCTGCTTCGCGTGACCACCCCATCACCCAGGGCATCAACGGAGAATGTTGAAGAGTGACATACATCACTAGATGCGGCGTAGAGGTGTCACCTCATGACGGCCAGTCTTGCTAACAAACCGCTAACAAACGATCAAGAGGTCGGATTCCATACCAGAGACTGGACCTCTGACCTGCTGTTTTGGTCGGGGTGGCGGGACGTTATTCGAACCGCCCTGACCTGCTCGAACACCTCCGCAAGGTGGCTGCGATCTTGTCAGACAGCGGTCATGACGACGTGAGCGTGGAGGTCACCCGAGAGAGCACGGTCCGCTCGCGGCGACTACGTGATCGCTTCTCTTTAGAGGATCTTCGTATCATGATCGATCTTTACAAGTCGGGTACCACAGCCCGCGAGGTGGCCGATAAGTACGGCGTCAGCCTGCGGAGCGTCAAGCGGCTGTTGCGCCAGCACGGCGTACGACGCGAGCGGTAAAGAGCCGACCTTCGTTACCGGGGCAGCTGGCGATCATGAGGCTCCAGACCGACAACGTGCAGTAGCTTGCAGGGTTTCGTCGCACACTTATCTGAGCTAACTGCCCGTGATCTCGGTGGCAATGGGAATACGCAACTGTGTCGCAATCGGTGTATATAGGTCGATTCCCTGTTCGCTGGTCTTGAGCGAGACGAGCAGGGCGTAGCGGACGGGAAGGCCAAGCCTGTCTTTGCGTTGGTTCCGCTTCCACCATCCGCCTACGGGATAGACGGCGATCGAATTGCAAGCGGCGAGTTCTTGGCCCGATCCCTCCCATATGTCTTGATGGAGTGATCCCAAGTTCCGTTGATCAGAACCGATTAGCCAGCGCTCGGAACTGCTCGATGGCCTTCTGGCGTCGTCCTCGTCATCGCTTGCCTCACGGTTGACGCGGGCGATGAATTGCTGCTGATTTTCCAAAGGGCTCTGGAGTTCGAAGCGTAACCCGTGTGAGGGGTACGAGTACTTTCCCCTCCAACCTCGTTTCGACGCCGATGGCTCGATGAAGTACGACAACGTGACCTTGAGCGTGATGTCGCCAGCTCCTATACTGCTCAAGGCTTCGGTCGGCCAAGGGAGTGTATGGAGGCGGAACCGACGCATCTGGTATTCGGTCCCCTCGAATGGGATGAATTCATCCTGAGAGACGAGGGTTACTGCTTGGCGCGAGGACCGCAGCACGTTATCTTCCGATGGCACCCCCCAACCGTAGCGACGCAGAAGGGTGAGTTTATCTTTCTTCCCTTGTTTTGAGTTGATTTCTGCGCGCATCGCCGGGGTCCACTCGGCTGCGTGGACGAGTAGAGCTCGCACTGTTTCGGGCCAGTAGTCCGGGTAGTGGCTCATCGTGAGCGCTGCTAGGCGCGCGGCCTGCGCGGCAGCTGCGCTAGTCGCGTTTGCTGATGTCAGTGCGAGGTCATTGCTTGATCCTGTGGTGCGCAGTGACAGCAGGGGGTGTCGGTCTTCGAAGGTCTGGCCGTCGCTAAGGACGTTTCCTCCCTCCAAACAGATGTCCGGTTTGATAGGCCAGGACCTTGGCCCAAAGAGCAACGATGTGCGGCTGTGCGGCGAGAGCTGTCCGTTCTCGGCGACGGCTTTCCAGCCATGGTATTGAGGGTCGGTCGATACGGCGGTCAATTCGGTGTGCGCTCCCACGGTGACAGCGTTCCATGCCTGTGCTGGGCTTTCGATGACGGATGTGTCCGACTCGGCCAGATGGTCAGAGTGGTAACTGTCCACGTTTCCAGCGGCGACGATAATCAGTCGGGTGGCGTTGACGTCGGGCGCGGAAAGAAGTTTCAATTGTTCGCCGTCGCGGACGGCATCGACGCCTGCGGCCAAGGCGTCAATCGACGCTGACCACAGTGTGGGCTGCCCAGGTCGGTCCGGCTCGGTGGAGATGGGAAGACAGAACACGCGCGGTCGCTGTATGACCGATTCGGGGAGAACCACCGCTTGGATAGTGATGGTCCCATAATCCTGTGGGTCGGTTTCTGGCTCATTATCACCAGGAAGGATGCGGACGGATTCTAGGCGGTGGTGGAGTTGGATGCTTCCGTTTCCGATCAGCAGATCATCTAGTGGCCCATACAGGGCGATTCCCGCCATTGACGTTCCGTGGGTCCCTACATCGAAACCGGATGTCCCGATCACGGTGTGTAGGTCATCTTCGGCGAGGGAACCGGCTAGCAGAACATGAGTACGAGCAATCCCGCTATCGAGATGACAGATGGCCGGAGCATTCCCAGAAGCCGGGCTTACTCGCGCGGCAAGGTCTTGAACGTACTCATCCTGTTCATCGCGCGAAAGGTCTTCAATCGTGTCAATAAACTCAGGTTTGCGAATCTCTGCCAGCGGAACGCTCGTGAAAGGGAGTATCTCTAATTCCGACCAGGTCGCTTCAAGCCAAGCCACGACACGATCATTGAAGATCAGAACACGATCAAGCAATTTGAGCTGAAACGTGTCAGCGAACGAACGCAGGGAATCTATGCCGGGCTCGGCTGAGTCGAGCCACAGTTCCCACCATTGACGGCCATGCTTGGGTGGCTCTCCTACCGACTGCCAGAGATCGTCAAGAATAGTCTGCCTGATCCGCGAGATGTTGGCGATCAAAGCGCGGTTCTTGGGATTTCCTTCTGGCGTCTCCCAGTTGGCTTCATTTCCTTGCTTGACCGTCTTCTCTAGGTAATCCTCGAACAGCTTGAGGAACGCCGCGCGATATGCATCCGCCACCCACACCACGGCACGTTCCGGCGTCGTATCAGTCGCAGGTTGAACCGACATAAGCAGCCACATCGGCAGCTTCGACTGCTTACGATGTCTAGACCTCTGCTGAAGCGAATCGACTTTCAAGGGATAGGTCGCGTCCGCGCCCTCCAACGTGATGAAGGTGCCCAGTGCTCTGAGTTCGTCGGTAGTGACACTGACAGCCGCGCGCCGTTCATCGGTCTCAGAAAAGACATCCGCCAGTTGGCCTCGAAGCGCCAAGCCGTGAGCACGTCGCTCGACAGGTCGAATCTTCGGATTACCTCCACCGCGTCTGCGGAAGTCCGCGTTCGCGGAACGGTCGATCACCAGAAGGTGAGTCAAATGACGAAGCGCATCAGCCAATGCTCGCCACCCGACGAGTCTGGAGCGCAGCGATGAGATCCGCAGCAGTGACTTGGGTCTCGCTACGCATCAACACAGACTTAGCTGCGGATTCAGCGGCCTTTACCAACTCAGCGTGGCTCAGCCCTTCGGCATGCTTAGTGACACTTGGCCAGCGGATACCCTTCGCCAACGAGCCAAGACGTCCCCGCATCACCGCTCCCGCCTGTCTCACATCCGGCAGGGCGTAAGTAAGAATCGCGTCAAACCGACGAAACAGGGCCTTATCCAAGATCGGCAGATGATTGGTTGCAGCGATCACAATACTTTCCGGGCTGGACTGTTCCAAGAACACCAGAAACGAGTTGAGAATACGACGAGCTTCGCCCACATCGTTGCCAGCCCGATCGCCACCGAGCGCATCAAATTCATCGAACAGATAAACACCACGCCGTTCAGCCACCGCGTCGAAGACGATCCGCAGTTTCGACGCGGTTTCCCCCATGAACTTGCTCAATAGGCTATCGAGGCGAATCGTGAACAACGGAAGCGATAATTCCCGAGCCAACACGGCAGCCGTCATGGTCTTACCCGTCCCAGGCGGCCCTTCTAACAGAAGTCGATGGGTTGGGGTGAAACCATGATCGAGAAGGACTTTGCGTTGCCGTTGCTCAGCAAGCACCTGGTTGAGCCGGTCCAGCATCGCATCCGGAACAACAAGATCACGGAGACTGATGTCCGGATGTGAGGCGATCACCAGTTCTGCGAGGTCGCCTCGGGGCTGAGCTAACTTGGTGACGTTGCTACGCGGGGTGGCTTGCCGGGACGCCTCAACAGCCTTCTTGATGTCATCGGCAAGCCGATGATGGCCCTGCCGAGCCTCACGTGCAGCCACTTGGAGAGCGATCGCGTAGAAAGACGAATCGTCGCCGGAGCCGTGACTGCGAACCAAAGCAGTGATGTGCTCGCCGAGCCCCGCCATGCACACCTCCTCCTCCGTCGCCACCGTCACCCGTTTGCCCTATCTTAGGGGGCCGACATCAGAGATCAGTTGAACGCCACAGCCACAGATCCGACACGCTGGTCGTGACGTGTCAGTCGTGGGTGTGCAGTACACCTACGCTCGGTAAATCTGCCAGTAGCTTACCCCAAACCCCTCTGACCTGCGAGTACAGGGCATGACGAAGAAAATGATCTTGGCGAGGACAACCAGTGGAACGACGACACGGTGTCTAGCTCGACACGAGCCAGCTCCGTGCCAGAGCAGGTGAGCGTAGCGCTGCCCGAGCTGATCGATGAGGTTGGTGAGGGTCAACTGACCCTCCCGATTGGCATCGGGCTGACTTGCCAAGGACACGCCTGCGAACAACCTGGCGCGCGCTTATTCGAACCCGCGCTGACTTGCCGAAACAGGTCCTAAAACAAGACTGTCGGGGTGGCGGGACGCTATTCGAACCGCCCTGAGCTGCTGGAACAGCTTCGCAAGGTGGCTGCGATCTTGTCAGATGGCGCTCATGACGACGGCACGAGCGCCAGGCTCGCTGCGGAGAGTGTAGTCCGGTCGCGACGGTTGCGTGATCGCTTCTCCCCAGATGATCTCCAAGTCATGATCGACCTCTACCGGTCGGGCACCACAGCCAAGCAAATCGCTGAGAAGTTCGGTGTCAGCCTGCGAAGCGTCAAGCGACTGCTGCATCAACACGGGGTACGTCGTGAAAGCCGCGCGTAGTACTCGGAGTTACCGGTCTAGGGTGACGCAGGCCGCCGGAGCAGTCGTGGGTGCAACACCCCCCATCAGGCAGGGCAGCGAGACTAGGTGATCGGGTACTTGAAGGCCAGGGAGGCAAGCCTGATGCGACACAGCGACGTCGGCAAACCCGATGACCAACGTGCTGGTGAATTGGCCTACCAGGGTGTGGAGGAAGCCAGGGCTGATGTGCTGCCCAGCGATGGGGTTACCAGCCTAAGCGGTGCTGGTGTCGCCGACGACAGCAACAATCCTGAGGGGGACTCTGCCGGGACGTCCAATGAGCTTGCGCGGCTGGCGAAGATGATCGCAATACTTAAGTCCTGCGATCCTCAGGACGTGCTGCAACGTTTACACGACGCCCCAGCCATCGCCACGGTTGCGATCGCCAATGCGGTCACCGCCCTCAAGTCCCTCGATGCTCTGGAAGTGTTGAAACGAACGAAAGAGATCATCAACGACCCAAAGCTCGCCACGCTGGTCTTGCCATCGCGTCGGCGCCCACGGCGTCCTGATGTCGTCACCTACCAGGTCCGCATCGATCTCAAGGGTACCAAACCGCCAGTGTGGCGCCGCCTTGAACTCGCATCCGACCTGTTTCTCAACGAAGTTCACGGGATCATCCAAACAGCATTCGACTGGGCCGATGCTCATCTGCACCACTTTGCCTCCGGGTCAGGCTACAGCTCTTACGCCGAGGACTACCTGTGCCCATACGAAGTAGAGGAAGGCAAGGTCGGCATTCCCCAAAACGAGGTGCGCCTCGACGAGGTATTGGTCGACATCGGAGACAAACTCTTTTACGTGTACGACTACGGCGACAACTGGGAACACATCATCAAACTCGAAGCCATCCTGCCCCGCGACGATTCAACACCAGAAGCGGTATGCACAGCAGGGCGACGCCCAAGCCCTCCCGAGGACTGCGGCGGCGTACGCGGCTACGAAAAGATCACAGCAGCCACCGATTCGACCCACCCTAAAAATTTCTTCGACGTCGACGAAGTCAACATGATGCTGGCATATTACACAGAGTGATGGAATGAGCCTTGATCCCCCACAGGTATAGCGAAATGCGAACGTTCCACAAGCTCAACTAGCACACACAATCATAACGTTCGAAACGTTTTTATGAAGCATTATCGTTTCAAACGTTATGTATAGCTAGGACGCGGACATAAAGCCTGGAAGTATGTATGCCTCCTGCTGGACCGTGACAGTAGCTTCGTGCCCGGCGCCACTAACGTATTGGCCTGGGCGGTGCCACCTCGGGTAACACCTGGGGTGCGCTTATTCAAACCCTCGCTGACCAGCCAAAACAAACTCTACACAGATCCAGTCGGGATGGCGGGACGTTATTTCGAACCGCGCTGACCTGCTGCAACAGCTCCGCAAGGTAGCTGTGATCTTGTCAGGTGACCGTGGAGACGGTGTAGCGGGGACGGGTGGGGAGCCTGTGACGGTTCCCCCGACGCGCTCATGTCGTCTGCGTGATCGTTTCTCTCCGGGGGATGTCCACGCCATGATCGAGTTGTACGGGTCCGGCGCGACAGTTCAACAGGTAGCTGAGAGATTTGGTGTCAGCGAGAGCAGCGTTAAGCGGTTGCTCCGTCAGAACACGGCCACACGCCCCGCGCGCTCGCTTCGTGATCGCTTCACTCCCGAGGAGCTGCAAGACAATGATCGACCTGTACCGGGCAGGTACCGCCGCTAGGCAGGTTGCCGAGAAGTTCGAGGTTAGTGAACGCGGTGTCAAGCGGCTGCTGCACCAGCACGGCGTACGCCGTGCTGACCGTCCAACTCACGTGTAACCCATGCTGCGGTCACACGCAGAGGCGTTGCTAACCACATGGCCAGCGTTGACTGGACGGTCATTTTCAAGCCAGTCGCACGCATCATCCCGCCGGAAGTTGCGGCTTCTAAACAAAATCATCTTGCACAGTTGCCGGTCACAGGTTCGAGTCCCCTTGGGTGGACCTAACGTGTCAGTATAAGAACCAGACCCTCCTGGTCGAGGGGCCTGAGATCATGATCCGTCCGGTCGGTACTCGCCCGCAGAGCATGCATGGTCGCTTCTCCGCTGACGAGCTACAAACCATAATCGATCTCTACAAATCTGGTGCCACAGCCGAGCAGCTAGCCCACACCTCTGGCTTCAGCACACGCAGCATCACACGGCTACTCCAGCAACACGGCGTACGCCGCGAACGCCGCACCAACGCCTGATCAGCTTTTGCGCCGTGGAGAGCTACGTCTCAATCTAAGGCGAAGGTTGATCACACGGAGGACAAGGGCAGCTTGGACGGAGTAACGATTGGCGTTCAACTGCTCGGCAGACTCTGGTTGCCGCTGCGATCGAGCGTTGCGACTGGTGGCGAAGTGTCTGGAGGAGCGCGTGTGATTGAAGGAGCATGCACTGCTGCTCTAAATGGCCTGACGTGACCACACGGGCGGCGGTAGTCTGCCCGGCGTGAGGTGGGATGACTTCGCTCTTTCGGAGCAACAGCTGAGAGCTGGGCGCCTTATGCTCTATGCTGGATTGCAGAATCGTCTCGTTGCTTTCATGTGCATGACATACGCGTCGTATGAATTAGTGGCGGATAAGACGAGCTGGAGATTCTTGCCTGCCATTATTTTCGGGAATTACTTTTTCCATACTTCCTATTTGCACCGCAGAAACGGTCATCGAGCCCTGTCGCACATTGCGGCTTATTGCAAACAGTACGGTCATGAGGTCCGAGATGAAGTGCCTGTGTCGTCGCAGCGACAGGCGATCGCTAAGGCAATTTTCTTCGTGGTCGGTGCTGCCTTTCCGTGGATTGTGGGTGCCCCGTACTTGCTCAAGGGGCTAAGGTCACTCTGGGCGGAAATCAAGGATGGGCATCTGGTGTTCTCCCAGATTCATAACAGTCTTCTGCATAACAGTCTTCATAGTATCGAGTGGGGAGTCGTTGGTCTTGTTGTTTCCCTCGCGGCGACCGGACTTGGTTATCGGCATCTGGAGAAGGTGATTTCGTCACCAAAGGACATCGCCGGAATCCCGTATGTCCTCTACCTACGGCCCTTCGGAATTGACGTTCGTCTCGCCCGTCGTGAGCAGCGCGTTTTGTCGGCTCTGGCGCGTGGAATTTTTCCCACGCTCGGGATGAGCACTGACGAGTCCCGACTCGCGCTCTCGCTGAGATGGGCCGGGCCAGTAGTCGGTGTCGGGCAGCCACGGGAGACTGCACCCTTTCATGGAGCTACCCGGATATATCTGTCAGGTGACAACTGGAAGCAGTCAGTGCGGGAGTTGATGATCGGATCACGGCTCACAGTGCTCGTGCTTGACCGGCGCAAGAGCATGCTTTGGGAGTTCAGCGAGGCGTTGCGTGTCCTGCCACCGGAGCGCCTGATCGTGTTGGTCCTGTTCGGGGAGCTGAGGTACGAGATCGCGCGGACCATCATCGAGAAAGAGCTGCGTGCCCAGGCCAATTGTGAGCACTGCATCAAATAACGCGGACCCATAACCCCACTGGTCCTGCCCAACTACGTCAAGGGCCGACACGCTCGCACCAAGATCAAGGGCATTATTCACTTCACCGCCGAATGGCAGCCGAAGTTTGTGCCACTCACGCGTCCACCGTTCATCGAGGACCAACTCATGGGCGCGCTAGACCGAGCCCTGTGGCCCGTAATGCTCAACCTGACCGGACACGAGGTCACGGGGGGTGAAACGGCTAGCACGCCAGTCAAGTAGTCGCCTGGCACTAGTCTGCTCCCTGGATCGTAGCCGCCTTAGCTGGTCCTGAGCATCTCCTGCGGTTCGCACACTGACACAGTTGTCACGAAGAACCGCAGGTCATCAACGATAGTGGACCTAACGTGTCAGCATAAGAACCAGACTCTGCTGGTGGAGGGGCCTGAGGTCATGATCCGTCCGGTCGGTACCCGCCCGCAGAGTATGCGTGGTCGCTTCTCAGCTGACCAGCTGCAAGCCATGATCGATCTTTACAAGTCGGGTGCCACAGCCGAACAGGTAGCCCAAACCTACGGCTTCAGCAAACGCAGCATCAAACGACTACTACACCAACACGGCGTACGCCGCGAACGCCGCACCAACGAATGATCAACTGGATGGGCGTCGTGCCTGCCAAGAGTCGGTTGCGGCTTCGACGCGGTGGACGAGGTGGGCGATCCGCGAGGTGATCTCGGGCCACAGCGCACGAGGCAGGTCGTGGCCCATGCCGTCGATCACCACGAGCTCGGCACCAGCGATGGCCGCCGCGGTCGCCCGCCCACCACTCACGTCGCACATGACATCATCGGCGCCATGGATCACTAGGGTGGGAACGTCCACCGACCGAAGCCGCGCCGTCCGGTCTCCCGAGACAACGCACGCTATGGCGTTGCGGGCGATGCCAAGCGGATCATAGGCGCGGTCGTAGGCGCGCCCAGCACGGTCACGTACCCCGGCATCGTCGAACTCGAAACCCGGCGACCCGATCACCCGCACAGCCCTGACCCTCTGGTCGATCACGTCCTGTCGGCTAGTGGCTGGCGGTCCGCCGAACAAAGCGGCCAGCGTTTCAGGCGACGGTTGCCCTACGGAAAGGTCACCCGTCGTGGAACTTATCGACGTCAGCGACCGGACCCGATCGGGATGCTCGATCGCGATGGTCTGGGCAATATAGCCTCCCATCGAAAGGCCGACGATGTGAGCGCTGCCCAGCCCCAGAGCATCCAGCAGGCCGACAGTGTCAGCCGCCATGTTGGACAGTGTGTACGACACTGAGGACATATCACCTGTCAGCGCCGCCTGTAGATCGGGCGTCGGCGCGTCGGGGAAATGTGACGACAGGCCGATGTCGCGATTATCGAACCGAATCACCTGCACACCGTGAGCAACGAGCTCGGCGCAGAAGCCCTCAGGCCAGTGGATCATCTGCGCAGCGAGGCCTTGCACCAGCAATACGGGCGGCGCTTGGGGGTCACCAAAGCGCTCATATGCCACCTCAATACCCGATGGACCGACATTCAGGGCTTTCTCTTCGCCCATCGTCACACCATCCCCCACCGTAGACCAGACAAGAATCCTCCCGAAATTGCGGAGAAATCTACTACCCATCCGCAAATACATGCTAGAAATACTGCAATACAAACAGGCTGGGAAATGCCCCTTCGAATACATCTGGTCGAATTAGTGCAACCGGCACGTTCCACCACAACCTCGCGACCAGCAAGCCCTCTATGTGTTATAGTTCATAATTTGCATGACATTTCCATGTCGCTGTCCTTGGGCTTGAATTGGCTCTCAAAGTCACCTCCGCTAGTATCGCTACCTGGGTAGGCTTTGACCGCGGCGGGGAATTCTGCCTCAAAGTCATGCCGCCATTGTGTTCGCAGGTAATCTTTGATCAGATCATCGAGCTTGAGGCATTCCGCGTGATGCTGTCCGAGCATTCCAATGCCGATGTATTGAAGTTCTCCAAATGCGCCCGGAAGAACGACCTTATACTGGCCGGGGTTGGCGTTAGTGTATCCGTAGAGAATAAGAGAATCGGTTAGCACTGCGTCGGTATTGTGCATGCGCAGGCTATCAACGCACTGCTGGGTAGTGGAATCTTTCGTTGTCATGTTTGCGCCGGGTATGTTCATTTCTTCGCCAGTGGTGCCAGCAACAACGCATACACTTTTACCTTTTAGGCTGTCCTTGTTGGTGATGCTGGTGTCATCCGCTCGGATGAGCAACGCCATGGGCGCGACCATGTAGGGGCCTGCAAAGTCAATGCCTGCACGGTTACGCTCTGGTGTGATGGAGTACGCCGCGATGGCCAGCATAACGTTGTCGCTTTTAAGCATGCGTTCCCGGTCGGCGAAAGTAAAGGGCTTGGACGTTACCGGAGTGTTTAACTCGGTTCCAATCGCATTCATCAGGTCGATGTCAAAACCCGCCGGGTTGAGACTGCCGACCGAGAACCCTGGTAAATCACTAAGTACGCCAACGACAATCGGCGCTCTGAGAATAGAGGAGTCCGGCATGCGCGAACCCGACGCAGACGCACAACCAGTCAACAAAAGGAGCGCGCCAATAACAATAAGCCAACCTCTTGTTCGCGTGCTGATCACCTGTCCTCCCAGGAGATATGTACTACTAGTCTTGGAGTGTTGCACTCGCTACCGATAGATCCACACTGCAATTCGAATCGTCCCGAGTATTGGTGACCGCAATGTCCAAGTGGAGCTTTTTGATCCCAGAAGGCAGGTCCACCGAAATCGGGACTCCCGAGCTTGCCTGGAGGGTGTCACCTCGGTTGCCTCCCATATCAGGTGTCACCGAGAGCGATGTGCTGGGTACACAGTTTCCAATACTGTCATTGTGATCGACGACTCCAAACACCAGGCTGATCGTGCGTCTCCGACTAGTAATGGCAGCATCAAGTATGGCGGAGTCACCTGGCATGACATTGTTGTTATGCCCCAAGGTGATCATTGATCGTACATCGATTGATCGATGATCTTGATAATAGGACCAACCAACCCACGCAACACTCATCCCGAAGTCTGCGATAAGAACTACAGCGACAACCCCCTGGGTGATTTTGGGGTCGATTGTCGGAAATTTTGGGGGCTGGAAGATGCCGATAAGGGCTGTAATTGCGGTGATGACACTCACCAGCATCGCGGTTACAGCAGAGGCGACGTTTGTCTTGACCACGGTGAAGCTGAGAAGTACGACCGTCCAGACCAATGCGATCAAGCAGGCGACAAAAAATGCCCGAGTGAAAGACTTCGACCCGGACCCGCTAGGAGCCATAAGATCCTCTGCCTGGCTCAGGTGGGTTACGTTGATCAACGTTAAGTTAGTACCAGACGAGTTGGGTAGCCTCCATATGGGTGCATATCTACGCTAAAAGGGTGATATACCGTGCATTGAGTGTCATCCCCCAGCTTACGACTACCAAGAGTCTCTACGTCCCGTCCGAGACCGTGCTCGGAAGGGATGGCCCCTGACGGGGCAGCTCTGGAAACGGGCGCACAACGCTCACCTGGCGTTTCGAGCCAGGCAGGCACACAGCCCACATCCACCCGCGCATTGTGTGTGTTTACGCGCGTAGACGGCACGGGCCGATCAAGTCCAGCGGCCGACTCTCCGATGGGTCGCCCTATGGTCTCCGCTGGAGACGAGGTCTCTGCGTCCCTTTTGACCGGATGTGCAGCAGCCGGCGATATTGGGTTGTGCCGGCGAGCCGGCTGCCTCCCTCAGCGACGGAGGGGGTCAAGTCCGAGCGTGGCACACGGGTACGGCATAGACAACTTTTTGTCGATCGGGGTCCCGCAAGCGCCTAAATGTATCCAAACTAGCTAACCCCGACCCCGCCATCCAACTCCCGGACGAAGCCAACTCATCCAACGAGGATACAAACCCAGCCGCACACAAACCACCCACTTACCACACCAATAGACACATATCGAACATATAAATGCACTGTCACCCACGATGATTCACGCACAACACCATGATGCTTTTCTGCACCTCGGCTCCATTGATCAGGTCGCCACAACCGTTCCTGATCACAGTCCGCGGTTCGCGCACCGACACAGTTGCTGCAACAAACCGCAGGCTACAGACGGTGGTGGACCTAACGTGTCAGCATAAGAACCAGACCCTTCTAGTCGAGGGGCCTGAGATCATGATCCGTCCGGTGGGTACTCGCTCGCAGAGCATGCGTGGTCGCTTCTCCGCTGACCAGCTACAAACCATGATCGGCCTATACAAGTCTGGTGCCACCGCCGAACAGGTAGCCCAGACCTACGGCTTCAGTAAACGCAGCATCAAACGACTACTACAACAACACGGCGTACGACGCGAACATCGCACCAACGCATGATTGGTTTTTGTATCGGCCTGGTGACACACCAATGATGATTGATCGCAGGAGCAGTTCGGTGTCCACCGACCAAAGTCGCTATCGTCGGCGTCTTAGGGGATCACGATGATTTGCAGCGGCACACCGTAAGTCGTCAGTGCGACGGATGCCGACACTAACGCGGATCGTGCGAACGTGAACAGGATGTTGGGCTCTAACAGCTTGTCCGACCGATGAGGCGATCACCAGCAGCCACCAAGATCGACTGAGCTGGCCGCCACGAGTGGTGAAACGCCCGATCACCTGCCCGGTGCATCAGGCATCACCGAAGGGTGGCGTTTCGGGCCGTGGACCATCACGGACGACCGGGCGACCCTAAGTAAACCGCCAGCCAGCAGCCCCCGCACTGAGCGCATCTTGTTCACATAATAAATCGTTAACGTTTTGATGCCCGGAAAAGCTAGATCAATAGCGATATTGTCTGTGTTAAATTTTTACCATTCGAAGAACCTTGCTTCGTAAATTCTGTACACTAACACTCAAATCAAATTCGGATTGAGCCTAGACGGACCGGCGTTATGCATCATAATGTTAAAAACAACCAAATATCTGGCGGCTTGAGCCTTCTGTGGGCCCTAGAAGAGGCCGGCCTGTGGCTATTTCACGGCTCAAGCCGCGAAATAGCCGTATTCGAGCCCAAGCAAGCATTTAACGTCGATAGCGCTTCGGGTAAACAAGTCCTTGACGGCGCACCTGCAATTTGTGCTGCTGCCACGGCGGCGCCTGCAATCTTTCGAGCGATGATTAACCGAGATTTTGACACTGCAGAGCACCATGTGAGCGGATGGACATTTGACAACCAAGGACAGTACGTCTACTACACTACTCACACTGCTGCGCTTGCTGCGCTCAAACCTACGCAGCCCGTTGGGTACGTGCACGTACTGAAGAGAGAAGCCTTTGAGCACTGGGGAGGCGACGAGTGGCGTCGCTACGCGCCGATAGCCCCTGATCTAGTGATCGAAGTAACCCAAAAGGACTTACCATCAAAAATTACCATTGTAGAACCTGTATCACTTTCCGACACATCACGAAGACAGGCAGCTTGATAAGCGGCGAACGCTGAGATTACTCAACCAGGACGGCATTTCAAGCCTGATTGCGCCACCAATTATTCCAAAGCGCAAAAGGCTCAACCACATCTCCATCCACCTTGTGAAGGCCAGCCATCTTCACGAGCTCGTCGATATCTTCTATCTTCTCCCCCTTGAACGTTTTTATTTTCCGTGTTATCGCTGTACACTGCACTGTCGAAGTCACCGCTCATTCGCGGGATTCTAGCAGAACTGATCGAAAGCTGCAACTAAACCCTGCTTCGCATTACGGCAGTAGACCGTTTCCGTAGTGTTGATTGAACCAGTCTCGAAGAACTTGTTGCTCGCTTCCCCGCCGCCACAAAAACTGAAGTATGAACATATAGCTTTGCAGCGGCGGATTCCTGAAAGGTAGTCTGAGACATAACGCACAGCCCCAGCTGACTCAATTATTTCGTTGAGGGCATCCTGCAAGACATTCCCAACCACGAAAGAGCCGTATTGCCCTGCTTCTTGATTCTGAAATTCCGGCGATAGCAGAACCACATTTCCTTGATAATCGACTGTTGGATTTAGGGCGTGCCCTGAGCGGTGTACTCGTCCGGCGGCTACCCAGCCAATCACTCGTGCTATCTCGCGCACTCGAACAGCCGGGTCGGCGCGCCACACCTCAAGTAGTGCAAGCCAGAACTCGCTCGCCGTCGCTGGGCAAACAAGAGGAGCTTTATAATGACCTTCCGTTTCTGCCAAGTTGACACCCAGCGAAGAAAAATTATTGTCGCGCGCAAACCGGTAAAGCAACCTCGCTGTCTCCGCTGACGGGTCAGTAACAACAGCGATTGCATGTATTGGCAATCCATATCGCCGCAAAGCGTTTAAGCCACGGAGAACTACCTCATCCGTGGATGCCCCCCCTCGCGTCAGCCTATTCCGATTTAGCATCGGTGGCCCGTCGATACTAACACCGACGTGTACATTCCAGTCGGCAAAGAACTGGCACCAATCCTCGTTAATTAAGGTAGCGTTTGTCTGTAAGGAATGTGCAACTCTACCTTGGTCGACAAGAGTACGAAACGGTTCCATGAGAGCGGCCAGCCGCTCTCTGCCTACAGTCAGAGGCTCTCCGCCATGCCATATGATATGTGCAGGCATGGTCGCTAATTGTAGTTGAGATATTTGCTTCGCCAACGCTTCGGCAACTCCAACCGACATGGTGTGGCGTTTATTACGATACGGTAAGTAGCAGTATGAGCAGTCGAGGTTGCAGGCAGTTGTTGGTTGAACGATGATACCTTCAACAGGAGGTAGGCATATATCATTTTCGCCGTGCATTATCGCCATCCTATAAATTAGCGTGCGGGCGGATTCCAACGAGCACTCGTTCGCCGCAGTAAGCAGTGCGGCCATGCAGCATTCGGCGATTATCGCAAAATAAGGTGGAACCATTTCTAAGAAGCGTGCGCTCTGCATCGAGAGTGGCGCACCCAACTATGTTGTCCCAAATTTGGATTGCTTGTGTTGTTGCTAGCGGTTCGGGGTCTTCATTGACCACCCCAGCATATCCTGAATGCGCGACCGTAAGCTGATTAGAAGATAGATCAAAAAGGGGCCATGGATCACTACTAGCATGAGGTGGTGGTGTGGACCATCGCGCAATGGGGTTGACGGGTACGGTCGTAAGCCTTTCAGCCACCCAACACAATGAAGCATCATTCTTCAATGTGTTATACAATTTGCCGGCATCGCACAAAATGGACTCGCCGCCTTGCGCGGCAGACTGGACGCAATGAAGGATAAGCAAATCAAACACTGGTGGCGCGTCAGCGCCGTCAGTATGGAGCATGAGCCCGTGCTCGTTACAGCCACGTTGCCAGACAGGACACCCGAGTCGGATCATGTGGCCACCTAGGACGTCTTGCGCTAGGTTAAGCGCAACATCCATCCCTACGTTAGAACCACGCAAGACAACAGCACCGTATTCTCTAACCTGGTCGAAAACCTCAGATGCGCAGGTTGGAGTGTTTCCGGTTTTATTGACACCGGTTTAGGCTGCCAGATCGATTAGTTGTCTATATCCTAGCTCGTATTCGTGGGGTGTCAAGTAGTTGAGGGT
>Ga0213881_10000489_pt1 | contig 25416 bp, 22 predicted proteins | sample BarmaccoBMER_R08_FD_160104 | JGI IMG/M metagenome (GOLD analysis project Ga0213881, IMG submission 160104) | Barbacenia macrantha exposed rock microbial communities from rupestrian grasslands, the National Park of Serra do Cipo, Brazil - ER_R08 ... | reverse complement strand
CCGGGGCCGGTTTGGACCCCGGCGTGACCTCGACGTAAACTGTGCTGTCGGCGCGAGCGGCGTGCCGGTTCTCGCGTGTCTGCAGGTATCTGCGCAGGCTTCCTGCTCAGCAGTGCGTCCCCGCACTCCTTGTGATGCCTCCCCACGTCGTGGAACTGGTGTGGCGCCTGCGTCGGCGGCGAAGGCCGCTGCTCGGCGGCATGGCGAAGTGAGCAGGAACGCGGAGGACATGGGCAAGAAAGACGGGGCGATCGAGGTCGAGGGCCGGGTGGTTGAACCACTTCCCAACGCGATGTTTCGGGTCGAGTTGGAGAACGGTCACCGCGTTCTCGCGCACATCAGTGGCAAGATGCGCCAGCACTATATCCGCATCCTGCCCGAGGATCGGGTGGTCGTAGAGCTTTCGCCCTACGATCTGTCCCGGGGCCGCATCGTCTACCGCTACAAGTAGCGCACCAACTCCCACGACACAACTGAGAGACGACGTGAAGGTAAAACCAAGCGTCAAGAGGATCTGTGACAAGTGCAAGGTGATCCGCCGCCACGGTGTGGTCATGGTGATCTGCGAGAACCTGCGCCACAAGCAGCGCCAGGGTTGAGCAGGCACGACGTCACTGATCTACGGCGCGAGAAGACCTCCCCGCACCACCCGATCCGTGAGGATGCGACGGTTCGACCGTTCATGAGCGATTGACGGTTCGACCGTCCATGAGGGATCGGTCCGCCCCCGGATGCCAGGCCGGGGCCCGTGGACGACGAGCACGATCGTCATGCGGGACGGACGGGGAGCAGACCTGGAGACGACAAGACAGGAGACACGCCTCGCATGGCCCGACTCGCTGGCGTCGACCTCCCCCGCGACAAGCGGATGGAGATCGCGCTGACCTACATCTACGGCATCGGCCGTACCCGTTCCCACGAGATTCTCAGCGCCACCGGGGTGAGCCCGGACCTGCGCTCCAAGGACCTGTCTGACGAGGATCTCATCCGGCTACGGGACTACATCGAAGAAAACTGCAAGGTCGAGGGTGACCTCCGTCGCGAGGTCCAGGCCGATATCCGCCGGAAGATCGAGATTGGCTGCTACGAGGGCCTGCGGTGGCGCCGCGGGCTGCCGGTGCGCGGTCAGCGAACCAAGACCAACGCCCGCACCCGCAAGGGTCCGAAGAAGACGGTCGCCGGCAAGAAGAAGGCCGGGAAGAAGTAGCGCCGGGGAGAACTCACCACAGGCCAGCTAACCCAGACCTTTGTAGGAGTGCAACCGCATGCCACCCAGAGCACGAGCAGGTGCAGGCGCCAAAAAGGTGCGGCGCAAGGAGAAGAAGAACGTCGCGCATGGCCATGCGCATATCAAGTCAACGTTCAACAACACGATCGTCTCCATCACCGATCCCACCGGTGCGGTGATCGCGTGGGCGTCCGCGGGCCACGTCGGGTTCAAGGGCTCGCGCAAGTCCACCCCATTCGCCGCGCAGATGGCCGCCGAGAACGCCGCCCGCAAGGCCGCCGAACACGGCATGAAGAAGGTCGATGTCTTCGTGAAGGGCCCGGGTTCGGGCCGTGAGACGGCGATCCGGTCGCTACAGGCTGCCGGTCTTGAGGTCGGCACCATCCAGGACGTGACCCCGCAGCCGCACAACGGCTGCCGGCCGCCGAAGCGGCGCCGGGTCTAGGCGGGCGGGAAGGAGCAGCAAAGATGGCTCGATACACCGGACCTGTGACGCGCAAGTCCCGTCGGCTCAAGACCGATCTAGTCGGCGGCGACCAAGCTTTCGAGCGTCGACCGTATCCGCCCGGCCAGCACGGCCGTGCCCGGATCAAGGAGAGCGAGTACCTCCTGCAGCAGCAGGAGAAGCAGAAGGCTCGCTTCACCTACGGCGTCATGGAAAAGCAATTCCACCGGTACTACGAGGAGGCCAACCGCCGCCCCGGCAAGACCGGTGACACGCTGCTGCAAATCCTGGAGTCCCGACTGGACAACGTTGTCTACCGCGCTGGCCTGGCTCGCACCCGGCGCCAGGCGCGCCAGTTGGTGACCCACGGGCATTTCCTGGTCAACGGCGTCTCGGTGGACGTCCCCAGTTTCCGGGTGTCCAAGTTCGACATCATTGACGTCAAGCCCAAGTCGGTACCGACGCTGCCGTTCGTGGTGGCCAAGGAGACCCTGGGAGACCGTCCGGTGCCGGCGTGGCTGCAAGTGGTTCCCGCAACGATGCGGGTGCTGGTGCACCGCCTACCCGAGCGGGCCCAGATCGACGTTCCCCTCCAGGAGCAACTCATTGTCGATTTCTACTCCAAGTAACCCAGTCCGGCACCCGACTGTGATAATCGAAGATCCGCGATGATAATCGAAGATCCGCGATGGCGTCAAATAGTGGGCGCCAGAGGGAGGAACAGCAACCATGCTGATTACTCAGCGACCTAACCTCGGTGAGGAGCCGGTCGACTACACCCGCTCCCGGTTCGTGATTGAGCCGCTGGAGCCTGGATTCGGCTATACCCTGGGCAATTCACTACGCCGGACCTTGCTCTCGTCCATCCCAGGGGCGGCGGTCACCAGCATCCGCATTGAGGGTGTGCTGCACGAGTTCACCACCGTTCCGGGCGTCAAGGAGGACGTCACCGACATCATCCTCAACCTCAAGGAGCTCGTGGTCGGCTCGGAAGAGGACGAGCCGGTCACGATGTACCTGCGCAAGCAGGGCCCGGGTGACGTCACCGCGGGCGATATCGTGCCGCCGGCCGGTGTCACCGTGTACAACCCCGATCTGCACATCGCCACCCTGAACGGCAAGGGCAAGCTGGAGATCGAGCTGGTCGTGGAGCGGGGCCGCGGCTACGTGCCGGCGGTGCAGAACAAGGCATCCGGCGCGGAGATCGGCCGGATCCCGGTGGACTCGATCTATTCGCCGGTGTTGAGGGTGACCTACAAGGTCGAGGCCACCCGGGTCGAGCAGCGCACCGACTTCGACAAGTTGATCCTGGACGTGGAGACCAAGCCGTCTCTCACTCCCCGGGACGCGCTGGCCTCGGCCGGCCGTACCCTGGTGGAGCTGTTCGGCTTGGCCCGCGAGCTCAATGTGGAGGCCGAGGGCATCGAAATCGGCCCCTCGCCGGCCGAGGCGGACACGATCGCCGCTTTCGCCATGCCCATTGAGGATCTGGACCTCACCGTCCGGTCCTACAACTGCCTCAAGCGCGAGGGCATCCACACCGTTGGAGAGCTGGTCAGCCGCAGCGAGGCCGACCTGCTGGACATCCGCAACTTCGGCGCCAAGTCGATCGACGAGGTGAAGCTGAAGCTGGCCAGTCTCGGGCTGCAACTCAAGGACAGCCCGCCCGGGTTTGACCCCTCAGCGGTGGCGGCAGAGTACTCGATCGACGGGTGGGACGACGCCAGCGACAACGGCTCCGAGCACGGCACCGACAACGGCGACGACGGCCACGACTACGCCGAAACCGAACAGCTGTAGCCCCGTGAGTGGCGATGCAAGCTACAGCTCGCATCGCCACTCACGGGGCCGACCGAAGGGAGCCACAATGCCAACGCCGACCAAGGGCGCCCGGCTCGGGGGATCGCCGGCTCATGAACGGCTGATGCTGGCCAACCTGGCGACATCGCTGTTCGTCCACGGCCGGATCACCACCACTGAGGCCAAGGCGAAACGGCTGCGTCCGTTCGCCGAGCGGTTGATCAGCAAGGCACGCAAGGCGGACCTGCACAACCGTCGCGAGATCATGCGGGTGATCCGGGACAAGGACGTGGTGCACAAGCTGGTTGCGGAGATCGGCCCGCAGTTCGCGACCCGGCCAGGCGGCTACACCCGGATCGTCAAGATGATGCCACGCAAGGGCGACAACGCTCCGATGGCGATCATCGCGCTGGTCACCGAGCGCACCGCTGCGGAGGTGGCGGAGGCCAAGCGCAGGGCGTTCAAGGGCCGGCCGCAGGTGTCGCAGTCGGCCAACAAGGCTGAAGAGCCCGCTGCGGTGGACACCCCGCCCGCTGCGGTGGACACCCCGGCCGGGCAGGAAACCCCGTCGCCCGCTCAGCCGGAGGACGAGGGCGAATCCTGACCCCGAGCGTCGCACCGCAGGAGCCCGCCGCCCTCGTAGGAGACGGCGGGCTCCTGCGCTACCGGCTGGACATCAGCTACGACGGGTCCGGCTTTTCCGGATGGGCCCGCCAGCCCGGGCGACGTACTGTGCAAGGAGTTCTTGAGCATGCGCTGGAGACCGCGGTGCGGATCCAGGCCACTCTCACCGTCGCGGGCCGCACTGACGCCGGGGTGCACGCCACCGGGCAGGTCGCGCACCTCGATGTGCCGCTCGGCGCGCTGCCGCCTGACCAGTTCGCCCACCGGCTGTCTCGGCTGCTGCCACCGGATCTCCGGGTGCCTGCGGTGCGGCAGGTGCCGCGCACCTTCGACGCTCGTTTCTCCGCGCTGCGGCGGCACTACCGGTACCGGGTCTGCGACGCGCCGTGGGGAGTCGATCCGCTGCGCCGGTACGACACGCTGGGCTACCACCGTCGGCTCGACGGCGCCGCGATGAACGCGGCCAGCACGCTGTTGCTCGGTGAGCACGACTTCGCCGCGTTCTGCCGCCGCCGGGAGGGCGCGAGCACGGTGCGCGCACTGGAGCGGCTGGAGTGGACCCGCGACGAACCGCACCTGCTGGTGGCACACGTCGTAGCGGACGCGTTCTGCCACTCGATGGTGCGCAGCCTGGTAGGTGCCCTGTTGGCGGTGGGGGAGCACCGGCACCCCCAGGACTGGCCTGCTGGTCTGCTGCGCCACGCCGCCCGGACCAGCGCAGTGACGGTGGCGCCCGCGCACGGCCTCACGCTCGTCGGCGTGGACTACCCCAACGACGACCAGCTCGCCGCTCGCGCCGAGCGGACCCGCGCGCTGCGCCGCTTCGCGTTGTGAGCATCCCTATGGTGGGCGCTCCAGCTGTGATACTGGCCCGGCAACAGGCGTGGCCCAGCAGGGGAGCGCCACCATTTCCGTGAGCTGACACCGACGCCGAATTCAGGTTCTCGGAAAGGGTGCTCACACGGTATAGAGGGCCAGCGTGCTGGGTAGGCTCGATGCGAGGTGCCGGAGGTCCTGTGGGTTGCTGTCAGGGCGCCATTCTCAGCCTCGAACTCCGCTACCCCAACCAGCCCGTCGGCGATCGTGGCCTGCTCTGCAGCAGCATGCTCGGCGGCCCGAGCGAGCCATACGGAAACCAGTAATACGAGGCTGCGCGCATCAATCCCCTCGGCGGACCGGGCCGAGGATCTCCCGCTCCGCGGGGGTGGTGACCAGGCGCAGCGGCAGCCACAGGTTCGGGCCCAACGCCACCACGCTGTCATCGGTCAACTCCGCCAGCTGCGTGGCCATCGGCGCAGGCAATCGCCACATTCTGGCGGCCAGCTGCGCCTGGCCACCCAGGAGCCGCTGGAGCAGCACCAAGTCGGCGTTGACGGCGGTGCCCTCGGCCTGTGGGTGCAGGTAAGGCAGCACGTACAGGGTGGTCTGCCACGGTGAGCGTGGCGGGAACAGTTCCTGCGGGACCGCTCCGCCGTCGTGCACGACCAGCAGGGGAGCGTCCTGGAAGGCTCGCGGCAGCTCGAGGGGTGCGAGCCGGTGCACCTGCACCAGCGGGGCGGGACGTCCGTTCGGACTCTCGCCAGCGGCTCGAACGAGCTGCTGCCAGCCGTCAGGTCGACCGGTGGCGATGACCACCCAGGCGCCGGTGGCCATCGCGCGCAGGGCGACCTGGCGGGCCAGGTAGAGCCCACCGACAAGGACCAGCCGGGTCGGTAGCGGGCGCAGCACCGAGACGCTCAGCGGTTCATCCTGCGGGCCGCAACCCAGGACCATGCCCCCGCGGTCGACCGAAGGGCTGATCGCGTCGAGCAGGCCGGGAGTGACCAGGAACTCCGGCGCCACCGCATCTCCCCCGGCTGGGTTACCGAGCGTTCTGCTCATCGGGGCGCCCCGAGTGGCAACGTCGCGGCCAGACCAGCGACCTGCAGCCCGTGTAGCGGACTGAGCACCACACCGAGCCGTTGCGAAACGGCCTGCAGCCGGCGCTCGGCCGCCTCGAGTTCCCCAGGGTTGCGAGCGCTGACCCGGACCAGACCCCGCAGTCCCACCTCGGCACCGTCCTCACCAGGTGCCAGCGACAGCGCGACAGTGGCGGACAGCGCACGCACGCCGGTCAACGCGTTGAGGTTGTGAGCGACACCCCGGGCCCCCCAGCCGCTGATCACGTAGCTGGCATGCCCCACCCCGGCGGCGGTGACCGCCGTCCACCGTTCACTCAGCGTCACCGCTCGCCCCGTGCCGGCCGCCGCGGACAGTTCCGCGGCGGAGATTCCGGCGCGCAACAGCTGGTCGGCGTCCAGCGGCCGGGTCGGCATTCCCCGGGATTCCAGCGCGCTGCGCACCCGGGACAGCGCACCGATCAGTGCCCGGTGGCAGCCCATCACCCCGCCACCACGTTCGGCCACCGCGGTCGGGCAGCGGCGGGGATCCAGCCGCACGGCGACCCAGGTGGTGCGGCGGGCGGCCGCCGGCAGCGGGCCCAAGACTTCCAGGTAGGAACACAGTGCGGGGGATGACGACGGTAGGGCGGTGCTGCCCGGGTAGCAATGCCAGATCACCTGGATTGTGTCCAGCACCACGCCGCGGTGGTTCAGGCAGGGGGCGAGCGCGCCGAGCGGCAGGCTGGGGCTGCCACCGACGGGGGTGATCATCGAGGGTGCGGCGTCCACCTCGAACACGGTGGTCCAGGTGCCCTGGTGCCACGTCAGGCCGAGTGGTTCCCGTTGGTGGTCAGTGCCGTGCGCAATGCTCAGGTCCGGTAGGAAGAGACGGAGCAGGGCGAGGCGCGGATCGTCGGAACCTCCGACCGGTTGTAGCGTGCTCGACGGGCCGTCGGCTGCCACCGGATCCGGACTGGTGGTGCTACGGCTGTGGGAGCGGAGCAGGTAGCACGCGGTGAACTGGACCCACCGCACCAGCCAGTGGCCGTGCCAGCGCCCCAGCGCCAGCGGCACCGCGATGAGCAGCACCCCCAGCGCAGCCCACCACAGGGCGGTGTCCATGGCGAGCAGCATCAGCCCGAGGGCGAACCCTATTTCCAGCACGACCAGGTTGACGACGGGCAGTGGGCCCAAGCGGAAACCCGTCGAGCGCAGCCGGGCAGCCACTGTGGAGCGCGGCGCACCCATCGACTCCCTTGGCTGGAGTGGGGCCCGTGCTGCGGTAGTCATATCTCTGCGCCTCCGCTGGAGAGGACGGACGTGGCGGTCTGCCGATGGCGCTTCGCTATCCTGCCGCACCGTAGCGCCCAGGACCGCAGCGCCTAGGGAAGGGCGGCATGTCATCGATGTCCACGAATCCGACCACCAAGTCGCAGGTGCAGGCTTACCGCTTCGTGCTCCGCAGGATGGAGTCGGCACTGGTCCGCAGGGACGCGGTGATGCTGCACGAGCCGATGCGCCACCATCTGCGGGCGATGGCGGTCGGTCTGATCCTGGGCATGGTGGGACTGGTGGCGTTCTTCGTGGTCAGCAAGTTTTCCTAACCGGGGCGCTGCCTCTGCCGTTTAACGGTCTGGACGATCACCAGGGTCAGCCCCAGTAGCCCGAGAGCGGCGGCAGAACCGGCCAGCGCGACGGTGCGCGGCAGCGTGTTGTCCGATGCCGACGGTCTGAGGCCGTCCAGCCTGGCCGGGCGTACCGGCTGGGTCTGGGCGCCTTGCTCTTCGGGCAGCACCGCAGTGAGCGCGGCGATGGGGTCGATCATGCCGTAGCCGAGTTCCTCGTTGCGCCCGCCGGGGCTGGCGGTGTGCTGCGCGGTCTGCTCGATGCGATGCATCACCTGGCGCGCGGTCAGATTCTTGAATCGGTCCCGGACCAGTGCGGCCACCCCGGCGACGTACGGGGTGGCGAAGCTGGTGCCGTCGAGGGCACGGGCCACACCGTGGGCGTCAACGAGTTCGCTGGTCAGCCCCGGTCGCCCGGCCGCCAGCGATACCGCGCTGGTGCCCGGTGCGGCCACATCGACCCACGGTCCGCGGAGCGAGAAATCCGCTGCCTCGCCACTGTCATCGGTCGCTGCGACAGTGAGCACGTCATCGTCGAACCAGCCCGGCGAGGAGATCGTGGTGAGCACCCCCGGGCTGTTCTGCTTGCAGGTGCTACTGGTGTTGGCGGCGGCCACCACGACGACAACGTTGTGCTCCACCGCGTAGTGCACGGCGGCCTGCAGGTCCGGCGCCTTGACGACCTGGTCCCGCTCAGCCGGGAAACAAGCGGCCTCCGAGATGTTGATCACTGTCGCACCCAGCTGCACGGCGCGCATCACAGCCTGCGCCATGCTCACGGTGTCACCGGCACTCGGACTGTGAATATCCTGGCCCGTGTCGAGCTGGCGCAGCGGCACCGAGTAGAAGGTACTGGCTTGGCGGATGGCCAGGATCTGCGCAGCGGGGGCTACCCCGACGAACCGGGTGGCCGCATCGGGGGCCGCGGCGATGAGACCAGCTACTGCGGTGCCGTGGCCGTCACAATCGAACAGGCCGCTGCGATTCTCGATGTAGTCCCCGCCATCGATCAACCTGCCGAGCAGTCTGGGATGTGGCTGCACTCCACTGTCGATTACGGCGACCCGCTGGTTGCGCCCGGTCGCGAACTTCTGGGCTTGCCGGATCCGCAGCCGCTGTTGCGCTACCGGCTCGGCCTCGGGGCTCTGCGCGCGGCCCGGTACCTGCTGCTGGCAGCGTGCCTGCTGCTCAACCGGACCAGTCTGCCGGGTAGCCGCATTATTCACGATGTAGGGCATGGTGTTCACGCTGGTTGACGTGGGCAGGGCCGCCGGGTCAACCGGAGGTGGTACGCCTGGTGGCCGATTGTCAGGCTGCACGGCTCCAGGTGGGGCGGCCTCGGGTTGGGCGGCGACTGGCCACGCCGGTCCGGCGAGGCACAGTAACGCGCTTGCGACGGCCACGAGCGGAGTGCAGCGATGACCAGCGAGTGCGTTCACAGTGCCCGGAAGGTGTTGTAGAGGTCCAACACGCCCAAGGCCAGCGGCAGCACCGCGGCGATGAGAACTGCTTCGGCCACGTCCACCGAGCGGCGCAGCACCGGGGAGAACCGGCGGCGGGGCAGGACCACCCCGGCCATCAGCGCGAGCGTCGCGAGAACCAGCAGGCCACCGAAGCCGACCAGCAGCAAACCCGGCCGATCGGCCGTTGCCAGTAACCCGGCGATCATCCCGGCTACCGCGACCATGCCGCTGGCCAGCAGCGCAATCGCCTGGTTGCCGTTGGCGTAGGACCGGGCTCGCAACAGCAGCACGGCGGCAACCACCGCGCCCAGCACAATCCCCAACGCCCCTCCGGTCGCGGCCAGCACCGCGCCGATCGCGGCCACCCCACCGGATCCCATGATCATGCCGGTCAGGTACTCGTGCGCCAAACCTGCCCGGCGCTCGATCGCGGCGTACTCCGGGAAGCCGGAGTCTGCCTGCAGGTCCTTGGCGTTACTGGGAACCTGGGGCACGGGGAGCCGGGACAGGTGGATGGTCAGCCGGGGTAGTACCGAGATGCTGCCAAGTGCCACCGCAGCTGCCCCCGCCGCGATGCCTGCCGCGGGACGGTCGACCAGACTGGCGAGGAGAAAAGCAGGCGCGCCGAGCGCGGCGGCGGTGACACTGGCAATGAACGGTGTGATGCCGGCGCCGAGCACCATGATTGAGGTGGCGGCGAGCACCAGGGACAGCGTGCACGCCAGCAAGAGGTTCTCCGCGTGCACGCCGCCGGGCACGAGGTAGAGCCCGCTGACGAAACCCAGCGGCAGGCTTCCCGCTGCCACCACCACGCCGGCGCTGGTCTCGCCGTACACCCGGGCAATCACCGCGCCAGTGATCAGCGCGGTCACCGCGGCAGCGCCCGCGAGGACGGCGGTGCCGAGCCCGGTTCCGGCCACGGCCCCGGCTCGGAGCAACGCTACGGCGCTGGTCAGCAACGCCAATCCGGCCGCGATCAACCCGAGCGTGCGGGCAGTGCTCTCGGTCCACGGCCGGTAGCTGTCCGGGGCAGCCACCGCGATGGCTTCCACGACGTCATCGAACAGCGGCGGTGGCGGGTTGTCGCTGCGGTGCCGAAGTTGCAGCAGATCGCCGTCGACCACGCCCAGCGAGCTCAGCGTGCGGTCCGGATCGATCGCCTCGCCGCCAAGCCTGGCCAGGCACCAGCCGCCGTGCCTGCTGCCACCGTCCGGACTGGACTCACCCGCCATCTTGAGCAGCATCGGCAGTAAGTTGGCCACCGCAACGTCCGACGGCAGCGCCAGGTCGATGCGGGTGCGCGGGGCCACCACCGTCACTCTGCTGAACACCGTGGACGGTTGAACCGTCGATCCAGTGTTGGACGGTTGAACCGTCGATCCAGTGTTGGACGGCGCAACCGTCAATCCGGCACCGGACGGTCGAACCATCGGAGCTCCGTTGGTATGGGATGGCACCCGCTGCACTCCTCGCTCGGCCCGCCGACCATCGGAGTCCACGTCGATGCGCGGTGGCCGCGGCGCTGTAGTTGCGGCGAGTATCCATGCGCCTGGCGCCCGGCTGGCCGAGGGGTCGGGAAGGCGTACCCAGCATCGACCGGGTGAGTGTATCCCGGTTCACGCTTGTCACCTGCGACGCTGGGTCAGTGCGTCCGGGCATCGGGCTGTCGCCCAACCCCCTGATCGGCCTCTGGGGTGAGCAGCCCATCGCCGAGAGGCTGGAAGCTGACGGTCAACGGCTCACCGTTGCCGACCTGACCTCAGCTGCCGCCGGACATGATCGGTGGCTGGCGGACCAGGAGCGCCGCGAACTGTCGCCGCAGCGCTCCTGGCGAGGTGCCTACGGATCACGCGCCGAGCGTGCCGTCCTGCACTGCGGCGATGAGGCAGACCCACTGTGCCGCCCGAATCGGCAGCATCGGGCTGGTGCTGCCGAGCTTGGAATCTCGCACTCCGACGTGACCCGGTCGCGAGGGGTTGACCTCGATGCAGTCGTTCTGCCCGCCATTGCTGTAGCTGGACTTGTACCAGGCCCTCTCCTGGAATGGTGCGGGTGACATGGGGCTAGCCCCTTCTCAGTCTGGTTTCGCAGCGAACTGGCCGGCCAGTTCCACCATGAAGTTACGCGATTCCACCGGTCCGAGGGCGATGGCTTGCAGCCGGCGCTGCAGCTCGACGTACGTGAACTGCGCCGCATTCTCCCGGGTCAGCAATGCCTGCCGATCCCGGCGCACCCGCACGATGTCCTCGACGGTGCGGGACACACCCAGCCGCCCGGTGGGCGGGATCGGTCCCGACCCGGCCCCGCTCACCGGTTTTCCACGCCGACTGGTCTCCCAGTGCTGCGACCGCTCGGCTGGTTACCTCTGCGGCTTATCTCTGCGGCGCACCGGGTGGTCACTCCCCGCCCGCGGTGTCCATGACCGCGAGGTGACCCCATCAGGTGCGCGGCACGCCCGCCGTGCACCTGATGGCTGGCCCGCGCGCCCCGGTCCTTCGCAGCGCCGGATCGCGCGGGCCAGCGCCTGATCACAACGGCCGGCGCGGCCACATCACCAGCCTGGCTGCCCCGCCCGGCTAGCCCGGCGAAAACTGTCGGTGCCTCCCGGCAGCATACGACCATGGTGATGCCCCCAGAACGCACGGAGGTGAGCTGTCGATGTCCCGGGAGCCGGCACCAGCGGCTGTCGTTCCAGCTCTGTTACGCGCTGGGGCGCGCGGCACCGAGCGGGCTGGAAGTGCTAGAAGCCATCAACGTCCGGGTGGCGCCGGGCCGGATCCTGATCCCCAACCTGGTCGTGGTACCCAAGCCCGGGATCGACCTGACGGTCTGGGACCCGGCCGAGGTGGCGATGATCGTCGAGATCGTCAACCCGGGCAGTATCACGGCCGATCGTGCGATCAAGCCACAGCTTTCTCGGCTGCGGGCATCGAGCATTACCTGCGGATCGAGCTCAACGGCCCGGGGCCGAGCTCGACGGCCCACCGGTTGCAACGGGGGCGCTACGTCGAAGTCGCTTCCTCCAAGTCGGGCCAGGTCCTGTGCCTGGCTGAGCCGTTCAGAGTGGACCTCGACCTCGCCGACCTGGCCGCCGCCACCACCCGCCCGTCAGAGTGACGGCCGCAGATCACTGGAGTAGCTCGACGTCGACGTCGATCATGCGGTAGATGTCCAGCGCCCGTCTGTCGCGAGTCACCAACGTGAGCTCATGTTCCACGGCAGCCGCGCCGAGGAGCGCGTCATAGACTGCCCCACCGGCGAGCCCGCTGCCGGCGAGCGAGACGAGCAGGGCCGCCGCCCGGTCTTCGCTGAGGAACCGGGTGTGCGGGAGGTTGGCGGCCAGGAGCCGGGACACTGGGAGCGCGCTCCCGGTGCTCGGGACCTGCATGTGCGTACGCGCTAGGGTGGCCGATCTCTGCGTGTGCGGTCGTCCATCGGGTGATCGCGCCTGGGTGGACCGCGGGAGGTGAGCTGGCGTGGGCACCGTGCAGTTCCGGCGGTCACCTCGGCTGGCCGCGCCGAAGATGCCCGGTGGTGAGGTTCATCTGGAGCCGCCGCCCGAGGTGCCCAGGGTCATCCCGGGCAACATCGTGCAGAAGACCCTGCCGGCCGTGATGATCGTGGCCGTGCTGGGCATGGTGGCGTATGCCTTCACCACAGGGGACGGCAAGAGCAACCCGCTGTTCCTGATGTTCCCGATCATGATGGTGGTCTCGACCGTCGGCATGTTCGCCGGTGGGGGCCGCGGTGGCCAAGCCAAGGCCGAGATGAACGAGGACCGCAAGGACTACCTGCGCTACCTGGGCCAGATGCGGGAGCGGGCCCGGGAGGCCGCGCAGGAGCAGCGCGCGGCCTTGGAGTGGAGCCATCCCGATCCCACCGCGCTGTGGTCGATCGCGAACAGCCGGCGGACGTGGGAGCGGCGCCCCAGTGACCTGGACTTCTGCCATGTGCGGATCTGCCGAGGATCGCAGCGGCTGGCTACCCGGCTGGTGCCACCGCAGACCGGTCCGGTCGATGAGCTGGAGCCGATCACCATGCTGGCGCTGCGCCAGTTCGTCCGAGCCCATTCCATCGTGCCGGAGCTGCCGATTGCCATCTCGGTCCGCGGGTTCGCCGCCATCGGGATCTTCGGCGAGCCGGTCGCATCGCGTGGGCTGGCGCGGGCGATGGTGGCTCAGCTGGCCACCTTCCACAGTCCCGATGATCTGCTCGTTGCCGTGGTCACCGCCGGGCGGGCGAAGGTGGACTGGGAATGGGCGAAGTGGCTGCCTCATGTGCAGCACCCGAGTCGCGTCGACGGTGCCGGGCCGATGCGGATGATGGCCTCCTCGTTGGCCCGGATTGAGGAGCTGCTCGGCGAGCAGCTCCGGGACCGCCCGCGGTTCTCCCGCAACGCTGCGCCACCGGGCGACGGGCCGCACATCCTGATCGTCATTGACGGCGGCGAGGTCACCGGAGCGGAGCAGATCATTCTCGAGGAAGGCGTGGCCGGGGTCACCCTGCTCGACCTCTCGGCATCGCTGGGTACGTTGACCGCACGCCGTGGACTACAGCTGGTGATCGAGGATGGGGTGATCGGCGCTCGGGGGACGGCCGGGGTCGAGTCCTTCGGGTCTCCCGACTCGCTCGTCGTTGTCGAGGCCGAGGCGGTGGCGCGTGCCCTGGCCCCTTTCCGCCTCGGCGCACCGGAGTCCTACGGCCAGGACGAGCCGCTGCTGGGCAATGCCGGGTTGCTCGGGCTGCTTGGCCTGCCGGAGGATCCTCATGCCTTCGACGTCGCCCAGGCCTGGCGACCACGCCCGATCGGGGATCGGTTGCGAGTGCCCATCGGGCTCGGCGAGTTCGGCCAGCCCGTGGAGCTGGACATCAAGGAGGCCGCCCAGGGCGGGATGGGCCCGCACGGGCTCTGCGTGGGGGCCACGGGGTCGGGGAAATCGGAGTTCCTGCGGACTCTCGTGCTGGGCCTGATCGCCACCCACTCGTCGGCGGTGTTGAACCTCGTGCTGGTCGACTTCAAGGGTGGCGCGACGTTCCTGGGCATGGAGCACGCGCCGCACGTCGCCGCGGTGATCACTAACCTGGCCGGCGACCTGACCCAGGTCACCCGCATGCAGGACGCGCTGGCCGGCGAGATGAACCGCCGGCAGGAACTGCTCCGCACCGCGGGGAACTTCGCCAACGTCTCCGACTACGAGCGTGCCCGAGACCACGGCGCCGACCTCGATCCGCTACCGGCGCTGTTCATCGTGATCGACGAGTTCTCCGAGCTGCTCGCTCAGCAGCCGGAGTTCATCGATCTGTTCGTGGCGATCGGCCGGTTGGGCCGCTCGCTGCAGATGCACCTGCTGCTGGCCTCGCAACGCCTCGAGGAGGGCAAGCTGCGCGGCTTGGAGTCCCACCTGTCCTACCGGATCGGGCTGAAGACCTTCTCCGCTGGGGAGTCCCGCGCAGTGCTGGGCGTACCTGACGCCTACGAGCTGCCGCCGGTGCCCGGCTCGGGCTACCTGAAATTCGACACCGCGTCCATGGAGCGCTTCAAGGCGGCCTACGTCTCGGGCCCCTACCGCGCCGGTCGTGTCGTCGCGATGCCCAGCCCGGTCGGAGTCACCTCGGACCGGCGGCCGCGGCTGTTCGTGCCCGACTACGTGGACCTACCCGAGGCAGCCCCAGCCGAGGCAGCCCCACCCGCCGTCCACCACGAGGTGCTGCCCGCGCCCCCAGAAGACGTCACCGAGCCCAGCGTGCTGGATGTCGTGGTGGCCAAGCTGCGCGGGCAGGGGCCCCCGGCCCATGAGGTGTGGCTGCCGCCGCTGGATACGCCGCCCTCGCTGGACCAGCTGGTGCCGCCGCTGTCGATCACTGAGGATCGCGGATTGTCCCCGGTCGGGTTCTTCGGCAACGGCCGGCTCGCTATCCCGGTCGGGATCGTGGACAAGCCGTACGAGCAGCGCCGCGACCTGCTCTGGGCGGATCTCTCTGGCGCCGCGGGCCACGCCGTGGTCACCGGTGGCCCGCAGTCGGGCAAGTCCACGTTGCTGCGCTCGATGTTGATGTCGCTGGCGCTCACCCACACCCCCGAGGAGGTGCAGTTCTTCTGCATCGACTTCGGTGGCGGCACGTTGGCGTCGCTGGATGGCCTGCCGCACAGCGGCGGGGTGGCCAGCCGGTTGGAGCCGGACACCGTCCGGCGCATCCTCGCCGAGGTGAGTGGCTTGCTCGCCGCTCGGGAGCAGCGATTCCGTTCGCTGGGCATCGACTCGATGGCCGATTTCCGGGCCCGCAGGCAGCGCGACCGATCTCCTGGTCAGACAGAGCAGTTGCGGGAAGATCCGTTTGGCGACGTGTTCCTGGTGGTCGACGGGTGGCACAGCTTCCGCCAGGAATTCGACGTCTCCGACCTGGAGATGCGGGTGGTGAACCTGGCCACCCAGGGCCTGTCCTACGGGGTGCACGTGATGATCGGCGCCACCCGGTGGGCCGAGATCCGGCCCGCGCTGAAAGACCTCCTGGGTACCCGCTTCGAGCTGCGTCTCGGTGATCCGGGCGAGTCCGACGTCGACCGGCGGGCGGCGCTCAACGTGCCGCCGGGTCGTCCGGGACGGGGGCTGTCCCGGGACAAGCTGCACTTCCTCGCCGCGCTGCCCAGAATTGACGCGGTCACCAGCGCGCAGGACGTCGGCACCGGGGTAGCCGACGCGGTCGCGCGCATTCGCGACGGGTGGGCCGGCCACAGCGCGCCGCGGGTCCGGCTACTGCCCGAGCGGATCCCCTACCAGCAATTGCCCGTACCCGGGCAGCAGCGACCGCACCTGATCCCGATCGGGATCAACGAAGCCGAGCTCGCCACGGTGTATCTCGACTTCGCCGCCGAGCCGCACTTCCTGTGCTTCGCCGACGGCGAGTCCGGCAAGACCAACCTGCTGCGGACCATCGCCCGGGGCATCGTGGATCGCTGCACTCCCGGGCAGGCCCGCATCGTCATAGTCGACTATCGCCGGACCATGCTCGGCTTCCTGGAGTCCGACCACCTCATCGGATATGGCATGTCGGCCGACGTGCTGACCCCGATCATCAGCGACGTGCAGAGCTCCATGCGCAAGCGCTTGCCCGGAGCTGGCGTCACTCAGCAGCAGCTTCGGGACCGCTCCTGGTGGTCGGGCCCGGAGCTCTACGTCCTGGTTGACGACTACGACCTGGTGGCCACCCAAGGCGGGGTGAACCCGCTCGCGCCGTTGCTGGAGTTCCTGGCCCACGCTAAGGACGTGGGGTTGCACCTCATTATCGCCCGGCGTTGCGGTGGGGCTTCCCGGGCCCTGTTCGAGCCGGTGATCGCCAGGTTGCGAGAGTTGTCCACTCCCGGCATCGTGATGAGCGGCAACCCCGATGAGGGACCACTGCTCAGCAACGTCAAACCATCCCCGATGCCGCCCGGCCGAGGCACTCTGGTCGACCGCAAGGCCGGTCGGCAGCTCGTCCAGCTCGCGTGGCTTCCGCACGACCCGTGAGTGGCAATGCGAGCTGTGACTCGCATTGCCACTCACGGGTTCAGCGCCCCGCGCTGAACCCTAAGCTTGCGCCATGACGTCCGAGGACGAGGAGTTCCGCACTGAGCTGTATCGCAACCTCACCAAACAGGCTGTGCTTGGAGCTGGAACGCGGTCGGCTGGACGCCGCGGAGCCGCTCGCCGCGGCGTCGGTGCGGAGGTTGCCGTGGCAGATCACTGGGTTACGAACGCCGGTCGGGGTTGTTGGCATCGAGAATTTCTAGGCTGGCACGAACCTTCGCTGCTTTAACCGTGTCGTTGAAATCTTCGAAGATCGGCAGCGCCTGGCGCCAGTACGTGGCTGCCGCCTCTGTCTGGTTGAATTTCTGTAGGATGTCACCGATATTGAGTAAAGTTCGGGCTTCGCCCCATCGGTCGCTGATCTCGCGGTAGGTGATACGAGCTTGCTGGAAGTACTCAAGGGCGTCCTCGAACCGCTCAAGATCCCGGTAGGTGGCGCCAAGGTTATGCAGGACTGTGGCTTCGCCCGATCGGTCGTGGGCGAGGCGGACGACGGCCAGGGCCCGCTGAAAATAGTCGAGGGCATCTTCGAAATGCTGAAGCTTCCGATGGACGGCGCCGAGGTTGATCAAGGCGAAAGTTTCGCTCCAAGGATCGTCGATTCCTTGGCAGATGGGTAGCGCCCGCTGCGAGTAGTCGAAGGCTTCCTCGTATCGCCCAAGATAAAAACAGGCCGCGCCGAGGCCGGTCAGGGAAATAGCTTCACCCCATTGGTCACCGATTTCCCCGCAGATGGCTAGTGCGCGCTGATAGTGGGCGAAGGCTGCTTCGTGTTGCCGTAGGTAAAAGTAAGCCATCCCGACGGCACCGAAGGTCCAGGCTTCGACCTTCCGATCGTGCAGGTGCTGAGCAGCGGTGAGGCCGATGTTGGAGGTGGTGATCAGGTCGTCCCAGTGTTTGCGCAGGTTGAAAAAGCCCCACAGGGCGAGGGGGAGTTTGCAGGCGATGACGCGCTCGTCGGCTTCGGCGGCCTGGCGAGTGGCAGCCACAAGATTCGCCCGTTCAGCCTCACACCAGTCCAGCGCCTGGCCATAGTCAGTGAATTCCAGCGGCGAGCAGGCTACTTCCGTGCCCTCAAGGGGGATGCGGCGGCGATGCGGATTAAGGATGCGGTCGGCGGCATCACCGGTATGCAGGTACCAGGTGAGCACTCGCCGCACGGCGGCGTCACGGTTGTGGTCGTTTTCCTCCTTGGCGCACTCCGCGGCATAGACCCCCAGCAGGTTGTGGAACCGGTACCGGTCTGCGCCGGTCTCCTCAATCAGGTGCGTACCGACCAGAATTTCCAACAGCCGTCGTGCCTGAGCAGGGGTGGTGTTGGTGAGTGCGGCGGCGGCCGGGGCGCTGATGTCCGGTCCGGCGTGCAGGCCAAGTAATCGGAACGCGCGTGCCGTGTCGGACGGTAGCGTGTGGTAGGACCACGAGAACACCGCACGCACCGCGGTGGCCTCGTCCTCCTCATCAGCGGTGGCGAGCAGGTCCAGGCGGTCGTGCACCACCGCCAGCTCGCCGGTCAAGTCAGCCAGCGTGACGTGCGGGTGAGTGACGACACGTTCGGCCGCGATACGTAACGCCAGCGGCAGGTAAGCGCACTGGCTGGCCAACTCGGCAGCCGACTCGGGTTCGGCCGCGACTCGGGCGGTTCCGATGACATCGCGCAGTAACGCGATCGCCTCGGCCGGGGGTAGCAGGTCCAAGGTGACCCGGCTGGCTTCGCCACGGGCAATGAGACCGGACAGGCGGCTGCGACTGGTCACCACGACCCGACAGGTGGCTGAGCCAGGCAGCAACGGCCGTACCTGCTCAGCGGTGTTGGCATTGTCCAGCACGATCAACATGCGACGCCCATCGAGCAAGGAACGGTACAGCGCGGCCCTCGCCCCTAACCCGGCGGGAATCCGCTCAGCGGGCACCTCCAGAGCACGCAAAAACTCTTCGAGGGCCTGCTCGGGGGCCATCGGTGAGCCAGGATCGTATCCTCGCAGGTTCACAAACAACTGCCCCTCGGGGAAGCGATCACGGACCCGATGCGCCCAATGCACCACCAGGGCTGTCTTGCCCACCCCGGCGGTGCCGGCGATCGCCATGGCCGCGGGGCGGTCCCCCTCCTCCGGGGCGAGGAAGGCATCGAGTGCCGCCAGCTCAGCATCCCGACCGGTAAAATGTGTCACATCCATCGGAAGCTGCCGCGGCACCGACCCCGATGCAGGTGCCAGCCCGGCCGCGGACTTGTCAGCTGAGGCCGCCACAACCCAGGAGGGCCCCGCCGGGGCGGGGTCGCACATCGATGACCGTGGATCAGGGTGCTCATCCGCGGCCCTGGACTCAAAGAACACCGGGGTCGTAGCGCGGTCCAGCTCCTTGCGCCGCCGTTCCTCTCTTTTGCGCTCACGGTCGGCCGTGAGCGCTGCTCTGTGCAGTGAGCGCCAGTCCTCGTCATGCTCGGCAGCCAACGCCTTGACCAAGACCTCGAATTTCTCCCATGCTGGGACAACGGACCAGGTCTCGAACCAACCCGCGATCGTGCTTCCGGCCAGCTCAAGACCGGCGGCCGCCGCCATACGGTCGATGCGACGAGGTGATGGATCTTCGTTCGCTGCCAGCGCCTTCTGTACACACGTCCACAGCTGCGTCACTGCCCCGGGGACGGGTACGACCCCAGAGTCGTCCACAGGTCCCCATTATGCGCCACCCCCCGTCGGCCCGGCCCCATACCGATCGGTCGACTCGGTCCGAGTCGGTCCGACCCGCTCAAGGCCGCCCAACTCCGCCCGAAAAATTTCCTAGGGGCACGGCCAGCCCGGACTCTTACCAGCGGGGCTTGGGCAGAGTACAACCAGCGCTAGCGGTGCTGACATAACACACCGCCGCCCACAACGACCAGCGCACTCTCGACCAGCGCACCCAGGAGGCCGGATTTGCCGCATGAAACACGAACGTGAGGTGCACAGTGGCGGGGTATGGGAAGCTCGCCATGACGAGTGATAGTCCCGACCTCGTGATCGCCAAACGGCTGCTCGACGACGTTAAGGCGCAAGGCTTTCAGTTCCGGCGCGTTGGCGGCCCCGATGGGGCGCTACTAGGCACCCGGCGCACAGACGAATGGACAGACACCGTCTACCTCAACGGGTTCAGCCGGGGTTGCTGTGCGATGCGCGAGCGCAAAACGTCATTGGTCGTACCGGGTGGCGCGCTGGTCGAACTCCGCGCTGCCGGCGACGCCACGACCGTGCTCAACACCGTATTGACGTGGGAGAAACCGTGACCCACGCGGACTCGATGACCGGCCTGGCGGGAACTCCCCGGTAGCTCGATAGCTCGCCAGATCGGTTCCGAGCGCTAGCGGGGCCGCCGCGATGGGCCCTACCGCGTCTGGCAATCGGCGATGGGCACGGACCTGGGCGACGACGGGGGGACCCAGCGTGGGATCGCTAAGGTAACCAGGATCCACCAGTCCAGTGTCTGGAAGATCATCAAAGGTTGCTGGATGATCGGTTACGGGTGCTGTCAGGGCTGCGCAGGTCTGCACCGAGCTGGTGGGTAAGTCAGGCGTTCGCGGCAACCTCGTGCCGGACGCCTCCCGGGCTGCGCTGGCAATCGAGTTCGGGTCGGAGTGGATCACCGCAGATCACGGCTTCGCGCTATCCGCCGATGACGCTTCCGTCATCCGCTTGAGCCTGCGTGAGTGCAGCCATCAGGCGCCGGTCCACCGGAGGGAAGTAGCATCCGACAAGATCCGGTGACACTGATCGGAGTCGAGAGATGGCGGCTAAGGCCCACGGATCAGCAGCTCGGGCGAGGGCGCAGCTGGCACTGATTCCGGGTGATGGGCCCGCGTGCGTGGTTCAGTGGCGGGTGTTGGGCCCGGTGGAAGCCGTGGTTGATGGGCGGTTGGTTGATTTAGGGCCGCCGCGGCAACGTGCGTTGTTCGGGTTGTTGTTGAGTCGGGTGGACCGGCTGGTAGCAGCCGATGTTCTGATTGACGAGTTATGGTCGGGGGACCCGCCGGCGGCGGCAATAACGTCGCTGCGGACCTACGTGTCGAATCTGCGGCGGGTGTTGGAGCCGGGCCGGTCGCCCCGGGCACCGGCTACAGTGTTGCATACCCGCACGCCAGGTTATCTGTTGGATAGTCGTGGTGTCGAGTTCGATGTGCACCGGTTCACCGGGCATGTCAAGACCGGTCGAGAAGCGCTAAGTCGAGCCGATCCCGGGCATGCGGTCGCTGAATTCGATGCGGCGTTGGGGCTGTGGCGTGGGTGTGCCTATGCCGACATGTGTGACGCCAGATGGGCGGCACCGGACGTGGCGCGGCTGGAGGAGCTTCGGCTGTCAGCGGTCGAGGAGCGGTGCGCCGCGCAGTTGCAGTTGGGTGAGCATCACGGTGCGGTGGCTGAGCTGGATGCGCATGTGCGGGCTCATCCGCTGCGCGAACACGGCTGTGAGCTGCTAGCCCTGGCGCTGTATCGGGCCGGGCGGCAGGCTGAGGCGCTGGCGGTGCTGCGGGATACCCGGGGGCGGTTGATCGAGGAGCTGGGCATAGACCCGAGTACGGCGCTGCGACGGTTGGAGGGCGACATCCTCGCTCAGGCGTCGACCCTCGACTGGCACCCGCCAGCGTCGACCGCACCCGTTGCGGGGTCGCCGCCGCTCGCGCCGCCAACACCGGCTACTGCTGCGGTGAGCGCCCTGCCGTCGCCCGATCCTGGCCGCGCCGGGGCGGTGACCAGCCGGGGAGAGGCGGGGCCGCGGCTGCCGGGGGCGTGGAATGTCGGTCCGCGCAATCCGGGGTTTGTCGGCCGGGACGACATGCTCGGGCATGTGCGGGAGCAGCTGCGGTCCGGCGGGACGGCCGTGGTGCAGGCACTGCACGGCATGGGCGGGGTAGGTAAGACCCAGGTGGCGATTGAATACGCGCACCGCTACGCCGCCGATTACGACGTGGTGTGGTGGGTCAGCGCCGAGGAGGCTGGCCTGATCGGTGAGCAGTACGCCACGCTCGCGGTCGAGTTGGGCCTGACCCCACCGCAGGCTGACACGGCCAGCGCGGTTGGGGCGTTGCGTAGCTACCTGCGGGAACACAGTCGGTGGCTGCTCCTGCTAGACAATGCCGAGTCAACCGCTGACCTGCGTGCCTGGTTGCCCGCCGGCCCAGGACACACTCTGATCACTTCCCGGAATCCCGGCTGGGGGGAGCTCGCCGCCCGGGTCGAGATCGATGTGCTGCCCCGCCCGGAATCGGTGGCGTTGATCCAGGTCTCCCGGTTGGGCGTCGGTGCAGCGGAGGCCGGCCGGCTCGCCGAGGCGCTGGGCGATCTGCCGCTGGCGCTGGCGCAGGCGGCCAGGTTCCTGGCCGAGACCGGCATGCCAGTGAGCTCCTACCTGAGCCTGCTGGAGACCCGGGCGGAGGAGCTGCTCGACCAGAGCCCGCCAGAGAGCCACCCGCACTCCCTCACCGCGGCGATCCGGCTGGCTACCGACCGACTCGCCGAGGTGGACCCGGCCGCGCTCGCCCTGGTGCGCATCGGCGCGTTCCTCGCCCCAGAACCCATCCCCGCCGACATGCTGACCCGGCCCATCACCGCGACCGGCTCCAGCCGGTCCCCGGAACTGGAGGCGCTCACTGCTGTGGTAGCCAGTCCGGTGGCGGCGCACCGCAGTCTCGGGCGGATCGGCAGCTACGGCCTGGGCCGCCTCGACCGGGGGCTGCAGCTGCACCGGCTCACCCAAGCTGTGCTCCGCGACCAGCTCACCGAGGACAGTGCCACCGCGTACCGCCGCCATGCCCAGGCGTTGCTCGTCGCAGCGGACCCAGGGGACGAGCAGGAGCCGGGGTGCTGGCCGGGCTGGGCGCGGATCCTGCCTCACCTGCTGGCCACCGACCCCGCCGCCAGTCCCAGCCCCGACCTTCGGGACCTGGCCTGCCGTGCTGTCAGGTACCTGTATCACCGTGGTGACACCCAGGCGACCCGTGACCTCGCTGAGCACCTGCACCGGCAGTGGGGTGAACGGCTCGGGCCAGACGACCAGCACACCTTGCGGGCCGCTTATACCCGCGTCCTTCTCCTAGCCGCTGTCGGCCCTTACCGCCAAGCCCTCCGGCTCGCGGAGGACACTCTCGCTCGATGCCGGCGGGTGCTCGGGGACGAGCATCCCAGCACGCTGGAGGCGGCGCATAACCTCGCGATCTGCCTGCTCGTGATGGGTGCGTTCGAGCAGTCCCGGCAGCTCAACGTCGACACCCTCACCCGCAGGCGACGAGTGCTCGGCGACGACCACATCGACGTCTATCGCACGGTCATTATCCTTGCCATCAACCTACGTTTTCTGGGTGAGGTCGAGACAGCCCTACAGCTGCACGAGGACTGCCTCGCTTATGCCCGGCGGGTGCTCGGCGATGATCACCCTGACACTATTCACGCGGCTAACGAAATTGGCCGCGACCTGCGCGCACTCGGCCAGATCGAGGCGGCGCGACAGCTGCATGCGGACACCCTCGCCCGGGCACGGCGAGTCCTCGGCAAGAATCATTACTGGACCATGGCTAGCGTCACCGATCTCGCTCATGTTCTGTTCACACTCGGTGAAGTCGAGGCAGCCCGACACCTCGGTGAGGATGCTCTCGTCTGGGCGCGGCGGGTACTCGGCGACGAGAACTACTTCACCATGGATGTCGCGAACACTCTCGCCACCATCCTGCACACGGTGGGCGAGCTCGAGGCAGCCCGGCAGCTCAGCGAGGACACGCTCACCCGGGCGCAGCATGTGTTCGGCGCGGACCACCACATCACTCTGAAGGCGGCCGACAACCTCGCCACCGTCCAGCGTCTGGTGACAGAGGCGGCCCGGCAGGGTGACCCCGACTCCCCTGACGAGTGAGCTAGCGAAGCCCGTCCGCATCACGCTGCGCTGCGGAGGACGCAGACCGGTCGATCTGGCTCCAATCCGGCTCCGATCCGCCACGTATCCCCGGCCGAACCCGGTGACCGATGGTGGTCCGGTGACAGCCGCCATGAGGAGCTGCCCCGCCACCGGTACCCCGGGCGACGTTGCCGACCTGCTGCGACGGGCGAACGACGGGGAGCCGCTGGCCTGGGACGAAATCCTGCGCCGGTACGGCAAGCTCGTGTCCGCGACGGTGCGCTCGTTTCAGATGCAAGACGCCGACGCGCTCGACGCGGTGCAGATAACCTGGCTTCGGTTGGCCGAAAACGCCCACCGAGTGCAGTGTCCTGAGCGGCTGGCCGGATGGCTGGATACCACCGCTCGTCGCGAGTGTCTGCGTATTCTGCGCCGGGCCACTCTCGCGCCGAACCTCTGTCATACGGCGCCAGACACAGTCGCCGACCCTTCGATGGGTCCGGAGCAGCGCGTCATTGATGCCGACACCATACGGACGTTGTGGACCATCGTCGCGGAGTTGCCGCCCCGCTGGCGAGCCCTGCTGCTGGCCCTGTTCACCGACCACCCGCGACCCTACGCTGAGGTCGCCCGCGTGGCCGGAATTCCCCTCGGTGGGATCGGGCCCACCCGGGCGCGAGCCCTGCGGCAGCTTCGCGGCAGGCTCAATGCTGACGGGTTGGGCCCAGACGCCTGGCCATGAGATCCGCGCCCGCACCCGATCAGCCCTCCAGCTCCCGCGCTCTGCGGCGGAGCTGTCCGGGGGCCACCGAGCAGCTCTCCCGCCGAACTCGGCGCGCTGAGCGTTCGCGCTTGCAACGTTCTGCGACCAGGTGGTCACGGTACGGAACCGAATCTGGCAATGTGGCGTCCCCCAGTAGTCAGATCGCCCAACCCCGACCGAGGAGACCGCAGCAGATGGCACAGCAGTTCGGCGCGCAGTTCGAGCAGATGCAGGCGGCGGCACATCGCGTCGCCGAAGTGAACCAGAGCGTGCAGAGTCAGCTCTCGGTTCTGCGCAACCAGCTGGCACCGCTGGCAGGGGCGTGGAAGGGTCAGGCCGCGACCGCCTTCCAGGTGCTGATGGAGCGTTGGGATACCGACGCACGCACCCTCAACGAAGCACTCAACAGCATCGGTGAGCAGATCCGGGGATCCGGGACCACCTATGCGCAGGCCGACGAGACCGAGAACCAGACCTACTCGCGGATCAGCCAGGCGCTGGGCAATTGAGTGCGCCCACTCGGGCCCCGCGATACCACAAGACTGAAGGAGAGAGACCCGTGAGCGAGATCCTGGTCACGTTCGGCGAGCTTGAGAATGCGCGGAGCTCGATTCAGGCGACGTGGACGAATATCAGCCGGGAGATGGAGGACCTTAAGAGGTACCTGCAGCCGATGGTGGAGACCTGGACCGGCGAGGCGTCCACTGCCTATCAGGCCCACCAGGCGAAGTGGGATCGATCGGCGAACGACCTGAACCAGGTGCTGAACCAGATAGGGGTGGCGCTGGGTACGTCAAACGAGAACTACCAGGCCGGTGAAGCAACGAACCGGGCGCGTTGGTCGTAGCCGTCCAGGGTGCGGTTTCCGGGTCGCCGCTGGGGAGGAGCTCGCCCAGCGGCGACCCCGTTTTGGGTGACCCCGTTTTGACCGTGTCGCGCGGCGGCCGGTATCGTTTCCCCGCTGCTGTGCGGAGGTGCACGGCTCCCCGGAGACGGCTGTTGTGACTGTCGTTTGTTGTGACTGTCGTTGACGGGGCGCAAGCCGCACCGGCACCCCTGATTCCGGCCCCGGGGGGCCGGACCCTGAGATAATGAGGTAGGTCCGTGCGCACGTACAGCCCTAAACCTAGCGAGGTCGAGCGCGCCTGGCATGTCATCG
>Ga0213881_10000488_pt1 | contig 25421 bp, 25 predicted proteins | sample BarmaccoBMER_R08_FD_160104 | JGI IMG/M metagenome (GOLD analysis project Ga0213881, IMG submission 160104) | Barbacenia macrantha exposed rock microbial communities from rupestrian grasslands, the National Park of Serra do Cipo, Brazil - ER_R08 ... | reverse complement strand
GCACGACCGCCGTTCAGCTGGGCATGCCGACCTTCACCGAAGCCTCAGGCCGCACCATCACCACTCCCACCACCCTCACCATCAGCGACAACGACCAATGAACCGTCGAGAAAACAAGATCATTTTTAGTTCAGAGAAGAGATTCCCTCGGGCCACCCGGCGGGCTAAAGGCCACCGAAACGACGCCGCCGGTGTGGCCGATGAGAGTGCTCAGCGGGTGAGGCTGGTGGGGATCGCTGACATCCCACAACCGCGCGGTTGTGTCGGCGCTGGCGGTGGCCAGAGTGTGCCCATCAGGGCTAAACGCCACCGAGTAGACGGCGCTGGTGTGGCCGGTGAGGGTGGCCAGCGGCGTGGGGTGGTGGGGGTCGCTGACATCCCACAACCGCACGGTCCGGTCGTTGCTGGCGGTGGCCAGGGTGTGCCCGTCAGGGCTGAAAGCCACCGACCAGACGGTGTCGGTGTGGCCAGTGAGGGTGCCCAGTGGGGAGGCTTGGTGGGCGTCGCTGACGTCCCACAGCCGCACGGTCTTGAGCCTGTCCCCGTAGCACGGACACCTGCGGTGTGGGGTCAGTGATCGTCCTGTGTGGACGTCTGATCGTGGTAGCGGGCTTCGTACTCGACCGGTCGGAGCATTCCGATGCTGGAGTGCCGGCGTTCGGTGTTGTACCAGCATTCTATCCATTCGAAGATGGCGTTGGCAAGGTCGGTTCGTGTTTTCCAGGTTCGAGAGTCGAGGACTTCGAGTTGCAGGGTTCCCCAGAAGGATTCTATCATGGAATTGTCGTAGCAATCACCGATCGTGCCCATGGACGGGAGCAGTCCGGTGTCGCGGAGACGTTGCCCGAAGGCCCAAGAAGTGTATTGTGTGCCGTGGTCGGAGTGCATGATAGTCTCACCGCTTTCGGGGCGGCGTCGGAGGATTGCCACGGGCGAGGGCGTCGAGGACGAGTTCGGTGCGCATGTGATGGGCGATTGACCAGCCGATGATTCGGCGAGAATAGGCGTCCATCACGGCGGCGCGGTACAGTTTCCCTTCGTTGGTGGGGTGTTCGGTGATGTCGGTGAGCCACAATCGGTCTGGGGCCTCGACGGTGAACTGGCGGTGCACCAGATCGTCCTCGGTCGCGGGGCCGGTCGGGCCGTGGCGGGCGCGGCGCCGGTAGAGGCCTTGCAGTTCCGCCTCGCGCATGAGTTGGGCGACCCGCTTGTGGTTCACGGTCAGGCCCACCCCCGGGGGTGAGTTCGGCGTGCACGCGAGGCCAGCCGTAGGTTTTCCGTGATTGCTGGTGGATCTCGGTGATGTGTTTGAGCAGCAATGTGTTCGCCTCAGCTCGCGCCGATGGTGGCCGGCCGAGCCTAGTCGTAATAACCCGACCTCGACACCCCCAATATTCGACAGGCCACCGCGACATCGATGTTAACATCAGTGTCATCGGCCATTTCACGGACCAATCGATACGCTCATTGGGGAGAATGTTCTCCCGAGCGAAGTACGCCGCGCGTTTGAGGATCTCGTTTTCCATCTCCAGGCGCCGTTTGTCTCGACGGAGTTTGGTGAGTTCGGTCTTGTCATCGGTGGTTAGCCGAGAACCGTCCGTGGCGTCATCGGCCTCGGCTTGGGCGAGCCAGTTCCGCAAACACGACTCGCTAATCGAGAGCTGTTTGGCCAATGCGGCGATCGGTTGTTCGCCCAGACGAGCGAGCTCAACCGCTCGACGACGGAACTCAGGAGGGTGAGGTGCGGGCACGGTGGCATCCTTCCCGGTGGCCGAGGCCACCTCAGGTCAGGTGTCCGTGCTACGGGGACAAGCTCAGCCAACTCGATCTGGAGCGGCACGGCGCACGCACCCCCGCCGGGGTGTTTACCCGGGTCGCCCAGCGCCTGCTGGTCATGGCCGCGGGCATCTGGCACAATTGGGAGACCGGTGTGACCAGCAAAAGCTCACTGATCGCGTTCGATCACTAACATCAACTTCGCCGCATCAACCATCTACTAGTAGCAGAACTGCCACAGTTGGCCGCGGAATCGGGAATCGAGTTGACGCCTCCATGGTGAACTCGCTACTTCTTGACTGGTATCCGCTTTCCGTACTGTGTCTGACTTTCGTCGTGACCGATCGGGCAGGGCGCGACTCACAGCCGATTCTAGGAGAAAGATGGAGCTTGACGCGGCACCAGGTCCGTTGATGTCCGTATTCTCCCTTCGCCGCTGGCTGTCCTCGTATCGGGGGCCGTTGGCTGTCGTGCTCGTGCTGGAACTGGGTGCGCGTGCGGCAGCGTTGATCCAACCGTTGGCGGCACGCCAAGTGGTCGACGGCGTGACGGATGGCGGCAGCCTGACCGGGCCGATCGCGATACTCGGCGGGGTCGCGCTTATTGGGCTGTGCTTCAACTATCTTGGCTTCTACCAGCGAGGCAAGCTCAGCGAGCGGTTCGTGCGTGGTCTGCGCGAGGCGATGGCACGGCGGATCGTGGGCGCGCCGGTGTCCTGTGTCGAGGCGACTTCTACCGGAGATGTGCTGTCTCGTGTCGGAGCGGACACCACTCTGGTTCAGCAAACCACAATCAAGGCCCTCGTCGACCTCATCGTCGTACCGCTCACAGTGGTCTCCGGCATCGTGCTGGTGCTCTCGATCGACCTGTTCCTCGGTGCCATGGTGCTGGTGTTGCTGGCCGTCGCCGCGTTCGCGGAAGCGCGTGTCTTCCGCAAGGTCGCGGTGGACACCGAGCACGCGCAGGTACACATGGGCGCGATGACCGGTGTCGTGCAACGGATCCTGCTGGCGTTCCGCACAGTCAAGGCATCGCGGACCGAACAGGCCGAGATCGAGTCGTTCGACCGGCACGCCGAATCCGCGTACCGGGCCAATGTCCGGGCCGCTCGGACCGGTGCGTTGGCCGACACCGTGGCCTACGCGGCCGTGGACTTCAGCTTCCTGGTGATCCTCGCGATCGGTGTGCTGCGGGTCAGCACCGGCGGGGTCGGGGTCGGTGACCTGGTGGCGATCCTGCTGTACGTCGTCTACATCCAGGAACCTGTCGAAGCGCTGACCGGCTCGGCGAGCCGACTGTCGGAAGGGGTGGCGGCACTGCGCCGGATCGCCGATCTGCTGCGGATCCCCCAGGAATCCGAGACACTGCACCCGGCCGCCGCGCCTGTCAACGCACCTTCCGCCGACGCCGCGGCCGGGACTCGCTCGGTCCGGGTGGACTACGTGTCGTTCGGTTATGACGACCGGCAAGTGCTGCGCGGAGTGTCGATCGAGGCGCGTCCGGGAGTGACGGTGCTCGTCGGCCCGTCAGGCGCGGGCAAGACGACACTGTTGAGCCTGGTCGAACGGTTCATCGAACCGGACAGGGGCCGCATCCTGCTCGACGGCGTGGACATCCGTGAACTGGACCTGTCGGAGCTGCGCAGACGGATTTCCTACGTACAACAAGAAGCCCCACTGCTCGGCGCCACGATCCAGGAGGCAGCGACCTACGGTGCCGACGGCGTGGACAAACACCGGCTAGGCCGGATCCTGGAAGCGGTCGGGCTGGCCGACTGGATCGCGACTCTGCCGGACGGGCTGGACACCGAGGTCGGCGAGCGAGGTCTCCGGATCTCCGGCGGTCAGCGGCAACGGCTCGCCGTGGCCCGGGCGTTGGCACGGGACAGCGACGTCCTGCTGCTGGACGAGGCGACCTCCCAGCTCGACCCGATCAACGAACGACACCTGGTGCGGTCGTTGACACGCGAGTCCCGGGACCGCGTCATCATCGCGGTCACCCATCGGATGCCGCTCGCCCACGAGGCGGACCAAGTGGTCATGCTGTGTGCCGGTCTCGTGCACGCCTGCGGCAGGCACGATGAATTACTCGCCGATCCCGACTACCGCGAACTGGTCGCGTCCGCCACAACGGACATCCGAGGTGATCCGTATGCATAGCCGGTACACGTCGCGACCGCTGTCCTTAGCGGACGGCACGGCGTGGGAACGCCTTGTGCCGTCGTTCGACCTGGAGGACCGGCCGGTGACCAGAACGACTGCGGCCGAGTTCACTCGGCTGCTGACAAGCGGGCAACTGGAGGCCGAGTACGACACGATGGGCGTGTTCCACAACGGCACCATGATTGGGTTCAAGGACCTTCACGTCGGCTATATCGGTACGCCACCTGGTGCGCGAGGCAGAGACCTGCACCGGTCGTTGCTCCCGGAGAACGACCGCATGGCACGGGGAGCCGGGTGCACCGGGACGGCGTTCAGCGTGAACACCGCGAACCCGACTGGTGCGCTGCGGCTGTTCCAGTTCATCGGCGTAGATGACCCGAAGTGGGATCGGAGCGCGTGCTGGGTCTGCTACCGCAAGGACATCACGGCAGTCACCCTCGTCGAGGAGGTCCGATGACGGCCGTATTGGCTGGGCAGTCGAGCACCGCAGAGCTGTCCCGCGAGGAAGTCGAGTCGGCCGTTGCCGGCATCGTGGCGACGTTGCGTCAGCACGGAGCTCGGCCAAGCGACCGGGTTACTGTGCTGGGCGACAATTCCGTGGAGTATGTCCTCGTCCTGCTCGCCTTGGTGCACCTCGGCACGTCGATCGTGCTTGCCGACCACCGGCAGACCCTGCGGGAAACCCAGCGCACCACGGCGCTGGCCCGTGTCCAGTGGATGATCACCGACTCGAACGACACCACCGTTGCCGGTGTTCGGCGGCTGTCGTTCGACGAGATCGTCGCCGGTGATTCACGCCTGCCTTCCGGTGACGAGACGTTGTCGATGGATGCCTGGTCCGCCAGGACTGACGGGTTGATCATCTGGTCATCTGGTTCGTCCGGACCGGCGAAAGGGATCGTCCGCTCTAGCAGGTCCTTCCTGGACAACATCGCACGGACACAACGAAGGATGGCCTACGAGCCCGGTGACGTGCTGATGCCGTTGCTGCCGTTCTCCCACCAGTACGGACTGTCGCTGGTGCTGGCATGGTGGCGGTCGGGATGCCGCCTGCTCGTCGCACCGTACCGTCGGATCGACCACGCCGTGGAACTCGCCGGGGAATCCGGCGCGACGGTTGTCGACGCCACGCCGATGACTTATCGGACCGTGCTCAACCTGTTGAAACAACGCCCGCATCTGTTGTCGGAACTGCGAAACGTGCGGATGTGGTGTGTCGGCGGCAGCCCGTTGGATCGAGATCTCGCCGACCGCTTCCGGGACGTGACCGGTCGTCCGCTGCTCGACGGGTACGGCAGCACCGAGACGGGCAACATCGCGCTGGCGACCGCGGCGGATCCGGTCGGCTGCGGGCTCCCGTTGGACGGCGTGCGGATCATGGTCCGCACTCAGGACGACACGGCCGCGATGCCCGGCGAAGTGGGCCACATCATGGTGGATTCGCCTGATGTGACGCATGGCGACCTCGCCGCCGACGGCACGGTCACGCCGCTGGCAAAAGGTCCATATCGGACTGGTGACATCGGCTACCAGGACGCCGCCGGTCACCTGTTCGTCCTGGGCAGGCGGGGTGCGGTGCACCGAATGGGCCATACCCTCTACCCGGAGGCGCTGGCCCGTAAGGCGGCGGAGTGCGGCGCGCCGGTCGAAGTGGTGCCCGTGGACGACGCCGACCGGGACTGCCAACTCGTGTTCGTCGTCGCTGATCCGGATGGCCAGGACAGTCGTTTCTGGCGCGCCAGGTTCCAAGCCACCATGCCTGCGTACGAACACCCCAACCGTGTTGTGGTCGTGCCGGAATTCCCGTTGAACAATAACGGAAAGCCTGACTTGAAGCGCATCCGTAAGCTCGTGGATGGTTCTGCGCGCAGCTTTCCCGCCGAGGCACTACCCGCTGTGCCGTTCCCGGAGCGGGCAGGGGCGCTGCACGCGGTCGCGCAGTTCATCCGCGCCAATCCGGATCCGGTGCTGGAGATCCTGTGCGAGGTCTCGCCGTACCAGACGGCCTGCACCGAACTCGCCGGCGCACTCGCGACCTTAGCGGGCGCGCGCGACGAGGTCGCCACGCACCGGCCGGACCGGGTGTCGCGGATGGCGGTGTTCATGTCATCGAACGTGTTGTGCTATTCGTATGTGCTGTACCTGCTGGTCCCGCTGCTCTACACCGAGCGGGTCGTGTTCCGCCCGTCGGCGAAGGTCGCCGAGACGACGCGGCGGCTGCACGAACTACTGGCCCCCATCCACGGCCTGCCGACCGAGATCAGCCCGCTCTCCCAGCGCAGGTTCGTCGAGGGACCTGCCGCGGACGCGGACGTGCTCGTCTTCACCGGCTCCTACGACAACGCCGAGCAGATCCGATCACGGCTACGTCCCGGCCAGCTCATGCTGTTCTTCGGTCAGGGGGTCAATCCGTTCATCGTGGCTCCCGGCGCGGATGTCGATCTCGCCGTCAAGGACGCTGTCCGGACCAGGATGCTCAACTGCGGTCAGGACTGCTTCGGCCCGAACGTGTTCCTGGTGGCCGAGAGCGAGGCCGAAAGATTCGTCGAGCTGCTCGTCAGGCAACTCGGAGCCCTGAGGTACGGCCCCTACCGCGATCGCGATGCCGACTACGGCCCACTGTTCTACGACACCGCGTTGCAGACCGCGACAGAGTACCTGCACACGAACTGGAACCACATTGTCCATGGTGGACGATTGAATCTGCGCGAGCGGCATCTGGAACCAACAGTGCTGGTACGCCCGTGTGACTTGCGGATCGAACTCGACGAGTTGTTCTCGCCCATCTTCAATGTCGTCGTCTACGCCGATCAGGACCAACTAAGCGCGTTCCTGCGAACGCCCTACCTCAGCGACCGGGCAATGGCTGCCATGGTCTACGGGCCCGATCCGGCGACCATCGAATTCCTCGCAAAGCGGCACATGGTGTGCGTGAACCGCACGCTGCTGGACATCGACAACGGCAACGCACCGTTCGGCGGCTACGGCATCGTCGCCAATTATGTGGCCTATCAAGGCACACGGATCGCGGAACCGTTGCTGGTCTCCCGTACCGTCGCCGATCACCTCCAGAAGGCAAGGGAGGCAACATCATGACCACGTTCCCCGACGCCTGGCACGCCGTTATCGACTACCTGCGATGTGCGGAACTGTCCACAGTGTTCGGACTCCCGGGCGACGACATGGCGGTGTTGCGCGCGATGCAAGGCACGGACGTGCACATGGTGCTTTGCCGTGATCAGCGCAACGCTATGTTCATGGCCACGGGATACGCCTTGCAATCCGGTAAACCGTCAGTTTGCGTTGTGGGTAAGGGACCCGCTGCGGCCAACGCGGTCACCGGATTGGTCGAAGCACGCGGTTGCTGCGCTCCGGTCGCAGTGTTGGCCGGTGGCACGGCGGCTGATCGTCGTGGTAGCGGAGCTTTTCAGGAGCTGGACCAGGTCTCGATGGTGACGTCGGTGGTGAAGTGGGCACACCGGGTCGATCACCCCGACCGCGTCGGCCCGGCGCTGGAAAAGGCGTTCCTCGCGGCCACCTCAGGCGTGCCAGGCCCGGTGTACCTGGAGTTGCCGGACCATCTCGCGGCAATGCCCGTCCAACTCGACCGGCCTTGGTCGCCTCATCCGACGGTGCAGCGGGCAGCGGCCGCCGCACCGCTCGTCGGGCAGGTCAGGGCGGCGGTCCTGGCGAGCAGGCAGCCGATTCTGCTGCTGGGCGGTGGAATGCGGCATCGAAACGGCGACGGCGTGGTGGAACGGTTCGCCGAGGCGCTGGGCGCAGCCATCTACTGCACGGCCTCCGGCCGGGGTGTCATGTCCGAGCGGCACTCGCTGTTCTGCGGCCTGGCCGGGCTTTACACCCCGCCGAGCACGGAAGACCTGTGGCGGGAAACCGATCTGGTGATCGCGGTCGGCAGCAGACTAGAGGAAACGGCCACCATGGGCTGGCCGGACCGGATCGGCTCCGACGTCCCGGTCATCCAGATCAACGTCGACCCGCTCGAACTGTCCACTGAGTACGGTGGGCACCGGGTCGTCGGCGATGGCGCCGCGACTCTGGCCTTCTGGGCACAGGAACTCGCCGAACGCTTGACCTCAGACTCCTGGCTGGCGACCATCGCGTGCTGCCGGGACACCGCCGCCACGACCGCGATGTCCGCGCTGGCCCGGATGCGCGCGGACGAACACGTACACGTCGCCGAGGTCCTGGCGGCCATCGACGCGACGACACCGGCCGACAGGGTGTTGGTCCAGGAGAACGGCCTGCAGGACATGTGGTCCTACTTCTCGCCCTACTACGTCTGCCAGGAGCAAGACGGCAGCGTGGTCCCGTCCGAGCAGACCACGCTGGGCTTCGGTGCCGCCGCCGCGGCAGGTGTCCGGCTCGCCGCGCCTGACCGTCCTGTGGTTGCCTTGGTCGGCGACGGCGCCTTCAACGTGTTCCGCTCCGACCTCGGCACCGTGCGACGGTACGTCCCAGGCGTCATGTACGTCGTTCTCCGCAATGGAGGTTACGGCTGGCTGCACGCACAACTCGCCAGCCAGGGACTCGACCCGGCTCGGTTCCCGTTCGCGGCCGATCCACCACCGGACGGACCGCGAGTCACCGTGAAGGGCGATCTCGAGCCCGCATTGCGGGAAGCGTGGGCCGCGTGTGGCCGAGGTGAGGTCGCCACGGTCTTCGTCGACGTCCGCCTCAGCGACACTCCACCGGGAATCGACGACATCCATGGCGATTTCCCAAGTGTGGCAACGGAGTCTAGGCTGACGGTGGGCTCGACGGTACAGTTGGAGCAAATCGACGCGCTGACAGTCGGCGAGTACAAGTCGACCTCTGCGGCGGTCAGCGGAACGCTGACCGCCGCCCTTGCTATGCTGCCCGCAGACACCGCACCGACGGTTCCCTTGTTGGTCATCGCCGACGCGTACAGCAAATGGGCGGCGCGCCGCTTCGCGGCCCACTGTGACAACCCCGACCGTCAGACGCGGCCGTTCGACTCCACCGGCCTGGAAACGTCCGAGCTGGTCCGGAAGTTCGCGATCGACAGCGGTTGGCACGGTCGGTGCCACCTGCTGGCCGGGCTGAGCACTGAACGGATTCTGGGTATGGCGCAACGGTTCGCTGCACGCGGCCCGGTACTGGTGTGCGAGGTGACGCCCTTGGGCGAGACAGCGATGAAAGACCCTGGGTGCACGGTGGTCACGCTGACGCTGACCTCACCGTCCTTGCCACGACCACCGGTCGCGGCAAGGGAAACCATGCCGGGGACTCTCCTCGGTGCCCTGGCACATGCGGAGGTGGGACCATGAGTAACACAGTGATCACCGGTCTCGGGCTCGTCACCGCGTTCGGCCGAGGGGTGGACACGTTCTGGACCGCGTCCTGCGAGGGCCGCAGCGCGCTCGCGCCTCCGAAGCGGTTCACTACCGACGAGGCGGTGGGCGAGGTGCCCACGGACGCGGTCGCGGGAACACCACGCAAACAGGCGTATCTCGAAGCCGCTATGGCGGAGGCGTTGGCGGATGCCGGCCTGCGAGGCGTCCCGGACGGCGCGCAGCTCGTCCGCACCGGCCAGGCTCCCGGTCCCGCTGCCGGATCCGGTGCCGACTGGACGGAATTCGTCGGACCGTCCATATCGGACGATGTCGCGCTGGTGACACATGCCTGCGCTTCGGCGATGTTCGGGATCGGGCTCGCCGTCGACATGATCGACGCTGGCGTGACCGATGTCGTGATCGTCGCCGGCGGAACAGCCCTCAACCGGTACGAATATGCCAGCATGCGAGCGGTCCGGGTGATCAGCGACACGGTCGCGCGTCCCTTCGACCGCAGCCGGTCGGGCATCACGATCGGCGAAGGCGGCGGAGCGGTCGTGCTGGAGAACCGCGAACACGCCGCCGCACGGGGCGCGGCGGCCGATCTCGTGATAGCGGGCACCTGTTGCAAGGTCGGCACCGGGAAACCCACGGCGTCCGATCCGGACCTGATCCGGGACTGCGTCGAGTCCGCCCTCGCTGACGCGGCAACCGACCGGCTGGACTACGTACACGCCCACGCCACCGGCACACCCCAAGGCGACAGCGCGGAACTGGTCGCCCTGGAAGCCGTCGCCGCCGAGCTCGGCCACCAGGATCTACCGGTGAGCTCGCACAAAGGGGCCATCGGACACCTGCTACACACATCGGGTTTTCCTGCCATCGCATCGGCGGCCATGACCCTCCGCACCGGCGTCGTCCCCCCAACCGCCGGACTGACCGATCCCGAACCCACCAAGCGGCTGCGGCTGTCGTCTGGCCGCATGCCGGCCACGGGGCGGCTGGTCGCGGCGGCGACCAGCTTCGGGTTCGGCAGCAACAACAGCACAGTCGTGCTGTCCACCGGTAGCAGTATGAGGTCCCGGCCGTGAATCAGCTTCCGGAACCGACCCCGACCCCGAGCCCCCCCACCCGTAGCGGGCCGCTGACCTGGGTCCAGCTGTGGCACTGGTTCGAACGCACCATTCCCGCATCACGGCGGGTGAACCCGACGCCGCTCGCCGACCACTGCCACGTCCCGCCCCGGGCAACCGTCGCCGACATCCACGTGGCGCTCGCGTCCCTCATCGCCCGCCACGAGGCGCTGCGCACCACTATCGACCCGCTCCGCCCGATACAACACGTCCATCGCGCGGACTGGGCCCCGCCGCCGGTCGACTACGTCGACGTCCCCGCCGCCGATGCCGACATCCTGGAAGCTGCCACAGCAGCGTTGGCTGCCCACCCGATCGATCCCGAGCGAAATCCGCCCTGGCTCGCCAGGGTGCTGCTGGAGGCAGGAAAGCCGCGTGCGGTCCTGGTGGCCGCCCACCACGTCGTGATCGACGGATGGGGGCTGGCGGTACTGATCAACCAGCTGCACGATCAACTGCGCGGCGACGACGCACCGGCGGAGGCATCCACGCACCCGCTCGACATGGTCGCTGCCCAGCACCCGGAACGCGCCCACGCAGCGGAGCGTGAGTGGCTCATCCGTCTCGCGAGCAACCCGACCGGCGTGCTGGCCCCGTTCGGCGGGACCGACAGCGGCAACGGGCGCCACCGCCTCCAGCACCGCTCGGTGGGCGCGTACGACGACCTCGACCGCGTCGCCCGGCGTTTTCGGGTCAGCCCGGAGGTCGTTGTGCTCGCAGCGCTGGCCCACGACGTCGCCACCCGCACCGGCGAACACCGATTCCTCGCGTCCGTGGTGGTCTCCAACCGAGCCCGGGCCGCTTTGCGCAACAGCATCGGCGTTCGGGCCCTGACGGTTCCGGTACAGATCGATCTCCGCCCGGGCGCGGCGTTCGGCGAGGTGGTCGCCTCGGTCGCGGCCGCCTCCGCCGCGGCATACCGGCACGGCCAGTGGCGCCCCGCGGAGCTGGTCGCCGCCCAGGCCCGCATGGACCGTCGCCGCGGTGTCATGGCCGTACCCACCATCGAGTACAACTGCTACTCGTGGCCACGCGACTACCTGGTCCCCGCGCAGTACGCTCCGCCGGACGAGTCAGCCACCTGGATCAGCAGCGCGCCTGACGAGCCTTGCGACACGCTCTACGTCGACCTCAGCCGCGACGCGGGAGTCGTCACCCTCGATGTCACCGTCGGGGATCACCTGCTCGACGCCGGGCAGGCTGCGGCGTTGCCCGCCCGTTTGTGTGGTCTCCTGCGCGCGCTCGCAGACGGTGCCGAGTGCCCGGTTCCGGCGCGCTCGCTCACACCGGCCGCCCCCGGATGGTGGCGCGCCCCGCAGGGATGGGTGTGCTTGACCAAGGTCGAAGACGTGTTACGCGGCCATCCCGGAGTGCTCGACGTGACGGTGGCGCCCAGCGGGGACGCCACGGGGGAAGGCGACGAACCGCACCTCGTCGGGCACGCCCGCGTCGCCCCTGATGTCACCCCCAACGACTTGCACCGCCACGTCCTGGACCACCTCGGCGAAGTGCCCGGTATCCTGGCCCCGGGCCGCTACGTCCTGTCCCCGGCCGACCTCGAACCCGACTGTCTCTCTGACCAGTCCCACACCGCCACCGGCGGCACGGGAACCCTGCGGGTCCCGTTGCGCCCGCCCGCGACGGACGCCGAACGGGCTCTGGCCGCCGCCGTGGCCGCGGTCGGACCCGACGATCCGGCCGGCTCCTTCGACAGCCCTGATGCCGTGGACATGAACCGTTGCCTCGCCGACCACGGAGTCACCCTGGTCGCCGTCCCTCGGCTACTGGCGCTGCTTCACCAGTCCGGCTTTACCGGGATCGCGTCGGACGAGCTGGCCGGAACGGCCTCGCTTGGCCACCTGGCCGCCACCCTGGAGCCCTTACCGGCCCGCGCCCACCGTGGGGGGGAGGAAAAACCTCACCATGACCGCGTCCCACACCACCGCACGGTCTGTGGACCGCCTGGCCCCGTGGGCCTTCGCCGCTTTCGTTGAGGCGAACACTCACGAGACGGCATACCGTCCGCCGGTGGTGGACGGTCCCGTCGGGCCGACCATCGTCCGCAACGGCCGCGAGCTGGTGAACTTCGCCAGTATCAGTTTTCTCGATCTGGAGCGCCACGTCCCGGTGCGACGTCATTTCGCCGAGGGGGCGCTCGCCCACGGCTTGAGCACCAGCGGATCCAGGATGACCCAGGGGATTTGCCGCCCGCACCAAGTGCTGGAGGAGACGATCGCCCGCCACACCGGCAAGGAGCGAGCCATCAGCTTCGCTACGGGGCTACTGGCCAACATCGGGTTCGTCCACGCCATGAGCAGTTCTGCGCACTTCGACTCCGGGATCGAGGTGCGTAATCGCGACACCGTTTTTGTCGTCGACCGTGACGTGCATTGGAGTATCTGGAAGGGCCTCGAGGGGCTTGACTACGGCCGCAACGTCCACGCGTTCCGGCATAACGAGGTCTCCGACCTGGCACGCGTCCTGGACCGGATCCAGGCCCGCAAGATCGTGGTGATCGCCGAGAGCATCTATTCGGCCGACGGCACCATGGGGCCGATCGTGGAGATTCTCGACGAGTGCGACCGGCACGGCGCCATCAGCATGATCGACGACGCGAACGGCTTCATGGTTTACGGGCCCGAGAACCGTCCGTATGCCCGGGAGGCGGCTGCGATCCGGGAGCGGGCTGACTTCGTCATGGTGTCACTGTCGAAAGCCATCGGTCTGGAAGGCGGCGCGATCGCCGGGCCTGCGGCAGCCATCGACGCCTTCGAACTGCTCTCCGGCACCTCGATGTTCACGGCCGCCATCCAGCCACCCACCGCTTACGCCGCCGAACGCACGATCGACGTCCTCGCCGGCAAGCCGGAGATCGTCGACGACTACTTGGCGCACGCCGCCCGCCTTCGTCGGCAGATGCACGAGATCGACACGCCGACGACGCCGACCGAGTCGTACATGCTCTCGGTACCGATCGGGAACGACGCCGCCGCCCTGCAGATGCGGGAGTGGTTCGTCGAGGACGGCTACCTCGTACCCGTCTTCTCCTACCCGGCCGTCGCACGTAACCAGGCGCTACTGCGCTTGTTCCCGCACGCGGGCCACACCGAGGAGCAGATGGACGGCTTCCTGCGCACCCTCCTCACCTACCGACGGCGCCTCGGGCTCTGACGTCCCAAGGAGAAACCCAGTGGTGAACAACACCGACATCCTCAACGCCCTTGCCAAGATCGTCGAAGAGGTCACCAACGTCGACTCCGCCGAGGTGACCATCGAGAAGTCCTTCACCGACGATCTCGACATCGACTCACTGTCGATGGTGGAGATCACCGTGCAGGTCGAGGACATGTTCAAGGTGAAGATCCCCGACGACCAGGTCGCGGAGTTGAGAACCGTCGGCGACGCGGTGAGCTACATCGCCAACCAGCGGTGAATGCCTCACAGGATCGTTCCTCCGCACCGAACAAGACTCACTTCGGGAGATGTGCACAGAATGGTTCCCCATAGAGGCAGGCAGCCATGAGCGTTCTCGATCGCTTCCGGCTCGACGGTCGCGTCGCCGTGGTCACCGGCGCCTCCTCCGGGCTGGGTATCGCCTTCGCCACCGCAGTAGCCGAGGCCGGCGCCGATGTCGTGCTCGGGGCGCGGCGCACCGAGAGGCTGGAGGCTACGCGCACGGCCATCGAGAAGCTCGGCCGCCGGGCCGTCACCGTGCGTACCGACGTTGCCAAGCCGGAGGACTGCCGCGCGCTGGTCGACGCTGCTATGCACGCATTCGGGCGTCTGGACATTCTTGTCAACAACGCCGGGATCAGCAGTGAACAACCCGCGACGGAGGAGACACCGGAGCAGTTCCGCGAGGTCATCGACATCAATCTCCACGGCTCCTATTGGATGGCCCAGGCCGCGGGCGCGGTGATGCTGCCCGGCAGTGCCATCGTCAACGTCTCGAGCATCCTCGCGCTGGTCACGGGTGGTCTGCCGCAGGCCGCCTACTCAGCGTCGAAGGCCGGGATCCTCGGGCTCACCCGCGACCTGGCCCAGCAGTGGACCCCCAGCAAGGGCATCCGCGTGAACGCCCTCGCGCCGGGCCTTTTCACCTCCCCGATGACCGACGGCTACGCCGAGGGCTACCTCGAGGCGATGATGCCGCGGGTGCTCTCGGGCCGCGTCGGGCAGCCCGAGGAGCTCGCTGCGGCCTTGCTCTTCCTCGTCTCCGACGCGGCGTCCTACGTCACGGGCACCACCCTGACGGTCGATGGGGGCACGCATATCGCATAGTGACACGCAGCGTGGACCCCGCTTGCAATGCTGGTGGGCCGGCGCCGGGCATGGCTAATGACCCATACCCAGGCCGAGCTGGTCAAGAACCGCGAACTGGAGGACATCGCCGGCCGGCTCGGCTTCGAGATCGCCCTGATCAACCTGAGCGAGTTCGCCAAGGGCGGCGCCATGCTGTCGGGCATGGTCATGCTGTGGGGCTCGAAAACTCGATGCAGCGTCCTGACCTGCGCTCCTCGTGCGTTGACCGGTCATGGATGATCGTCGGATGCTGTCGTTGTCAATCTTGTACCGGCTCGTGCGCTGTCTGCTGGATCTAAGCGCCATGCTGATGCGGCGAGACCTGAGCAAGAATGCCGAGTTGCTGGTGCTGCGGCATGAGAACGCCGTGCTGCGCCGACAGGTCGCCCGGGTGCACTACAGGCCCGTCGACCGGATGTGGCTGGCCGCCCTTTCCCGGCTTGTGCCACGTCGCCGCTGGGCAGAAATCTTCCCGGTCACTCCTGCCACCATCGTGGCCTGGCACCGCAGGTTGGTCTCGCGGAAATGGGACTACACCGCACGCCCTCGCTCCGGGCGTCCTGCGACCGTAGCAGCGATCAAGAAACTGGTCATTGGCATGGCGGCCGAGAATCCCACCTGGGGACATCGGCGCGTGCGAGGCGAGCTGGTTCGGCTTGGCCACCGCATCGCCGCCTCCACCGTGTGGCGGATCCCGCACGGCGCCGGCCTCGACCCCGCGCCGCGCCGGTCGAGTCCGACCTGGAGACAGTTCCTCACTGCCCAAGCCAAGGCCGTCCTGGCGGTGGACTTCCCGCACGTGGACACCGTGTTCCTCAGACGGATCTACGCACTGATCGCGGTCGAGCATGGCTCCCGCCGGGCGCATCTGATCGGGGTAACCGCGCATCCGACCGGTGCGTGGGCTACTCAAGCTGCCCGCAACCCGCTGATGGACCTCGCCGACCGTGCCACCACGATCACGTTCCTGCTCCGGGACCGGGACTCCCGCTTCACCACAGCCTTCGATGCGGTCTTTGCCGCGGACGGCATCCGGATTCTCACTAGTCCACCACGAGCACCACGAGCGAACGCGATCTGCGAACGCATGATCGGGACACTGCGCCGCGAGCTCCTCGACAGGATCCTGGTCATCAACGAACGCCACCCGCGCCGGATCCTGGCCGACTACCTCCAGCACTTCAACACCGCACTGAGCTTCCCCCCGTAGCACGGACACCCGACCTAATGGCCTCGGTCATCAGGAAGGATGCCGTCGTGCCTGCCCCTCACCCTGCTGAGTTCCGTAGACGTGCCGTTGAGTTGGCCCGTGTGCGGTCCAAACCGATCGCTGAGTTGGCGAAGGATCTTGGTGTCAGTGAGTCATGTCTGCGGAATTGGGTGGCGCAGGCAGAGGTCGACGAGAAGGGGAGTCAGACGCGGCTGAGTAGCGTCGAGAAAAAAGAGCTGACCGAGCTGCGTAAGGATAAGCGCAGACTCGAGCTCGAGGTGGAGATCCTGAAACGGGCGGCGGCGTATTTCGCCCGGGAGAACGTGCTCCCAAACTGATCTACCCGCTGGTCCGTGAACTCGCCGATGACGATAGTGATGTCGAGGTGGCCCGCCGGGTGTTGGAGGTGTCCCGATCAGGCTATTACGACTGGTGCTCCCGGCCCGCGTCGGCGCGCGCCCAGGAGAACGAGCTATTACTGAAGCATATCGAGCGGATTCACGCCGAGTCGCGGGAAACGTATGGTTCACCGCGCGTCCACGCCGAGATGACATGGAGACTCGGGCTGCTGGTGAACCTCAAGCGGGTCGCGCGGGGTGATGCGCGCCGCCGGCATCCAAGGCCTGCCCCGGCGCCGACGCCGCGGCTGCACGGTCCGCGACCCGGACGCTCAGCCTAGCTCGGACCTGGTCAACCGCGAGTTCAGTGTCACCGAGCCGAACCGGCTATGGGTCACGGTTATCACTGAGCACCCCACTGCGGGAGGCAACGTGTATCGTGCGGCGGTGATGGACGCCTATTCCCGGCTGATCGTCGGCTGGTCCATCGCTGAGCACATGCGCACCGAACTCGTCACCGACGCGCTCGGTATGGCCATCCTCCGCCGCCAACCCGATAAACAACCGGGCGACAAGAAAACAATACTACACTCCGACCACGGTTCGCGATACACGTCGTGGGCCTTCGGCCAACGCCTGCGCGCCCGCGGGCTCCTCGCTTCCATGGGCACCGTCGGCGACTGCTACGACAACGCCATGATGGAGTCGTTCTGGGGCACGATGCAACTTGAGTTACTCGACACGAAAGAATGGCAGACCCGTGACGAGCTTGCCAACGCTATCTTCGAGTGGATAGAATGCTGGTACAACCCCAAACGACGCCATTCCAGCATAGGAATGCACAGCCCCGCCACCTTCGAGACCCTCCACACCAGGCCAGATCAAGATCATTCCAGGTCAGAGCAAGATCACTGACCCCACACCGGAGGTGTCCGTGCTACAGGGGGAACCTCAGATCTCGTGGAGTAGGTGGTGTCCCGGTGGGAGGCGCAGGGTGAGGCGGGCGGGTACGCGGATCAGCCGGTGTCGCAGGGTGGTGATCATGGCTTGGCCCTCGTGGACGCCGTGGCCGGCTAACCGGGCGCCGGGTTGGGGGGTGGCGGTGAGTTGGATGCAGCCAGCCGGCGATGTTGGTCGCGAGGAGTGCGCCCCACATCCACGCGGTGTTGACCTCAGGATGTCCGGAGGGGAGGTGTCGGAGGGCGGCGCCGTGTTTGCTGTCGCGGAAGATGTTTTCGATCTCGGTGCGGTGGCGGTACCAGTGCTCGGCCGCGGTGGCTTTGTCTGGGGTGGAGACGTCCAGGGTGGTCACGATGAACGAGTAGCCATACACCGCGTCAAGCTGCGCGAGCCGCGGGAGGGGCAGCGTGCGCTGGTCGGGGTGCAGGGTGCGGCGGCGCCGTGCCCGGGGGTCGCGGGAGAGCTGCCCGGCGTCGATGTCCAGGCGGACCCGGCGGATCAGCAGCCGGGTCACCGCCGGCCACCAGTGCGGGCAGTAGGTAGTGACCGCGACCTGCGCGCCGGGCATGTCAATGGCGTCAGTCCACTCGGCTTCGGTCACGCCCGCGAGGAGTCGCCATAGTGGGGCGATGCGCTTGGCGCCGATGGCGAATTCGATACCGGCCACCAGCGCGGCCCGGGCCAGCGCCCCGGCGAAGTACCCGGCATCAGCGCGCAGCCGGATCCGTCCCGAGCGCGCCGCGGCCGGCAGCGCGGCCAGCGCCCTGGCCAGCAGCTCGCCGGCGTGAGCGCGGGGGTCCTCATCACCGGCCATCAGGTCCGCAGCCAACACTGTCGCGGTCTGCGCCCAGGTGGGCCACCCCGCGTTTCTTGCGCCCGTAAACCTAATGGGCATGCAAGGCGGTGGCACCGGGGTTTCCGAGCAGGACGCCTTCCCCGCCCCAGCACCTTCGGAGTTGCTCGATGAAGAGCGGCGCCTGCCGGGAGCCTCGGGCCGTCTATGCGCTGGTGGTCCTTAGTTCCGGGTTGATGTCTTCCGTAGACCTGTGAGCGCCCGAGTCCTCTGTGGAGAGCGACACGGCCCGGAACCCTCGATCGGGAAGGCCATGTGGTTGTTCAGATCTCGGCGTGTCGCCGTGACCAGCCAACGCCGGGTTCTGATCATGTCGTGGTTCGAGCCGCTGGCAGGGATCACCTCTGATCACCAGGGGAGCGTGGGAGCTCCGCTGCAGACCGAGGGCCCTGGCGGTGCGCTGGGGTCACGAACCGCTGGTGGGATGTCGGGCCACTTGAGCCCTGCCATTAGGGAGCGCGCGTGCCCCGGACCAGGCTTGGACCTGGGATTAGACCGCACGTAGGGACAGGAGGGACAAGATCTTGAGGGTGTTTTGTGGTATCGACTGGGCCGAGGCCCACCACGACATCGCGCTGGTCGATGGCGAGGGAACGCTGATCGCCAAGCGGCGGATCAGCGATGACGCCGCTGGTTTCACCACGCTACTGACGCTGTTGGCTGATGCCGGGGACAGTGCTGATGACCCGATCCCGGTGGCGATCGAGACACCGCGTGGGCTGCTGGTCGCGGCACTACGCGCCACCGGGCGCAAGGTTTACCCCATCAACCCCAAGGCCGTGGACCGGTATCGGGATCGGTACTCGGTGGCGCGCAAGAAATCTGACGCCGGTGACACGTTCGTGCTGGCCAACGTTCTGCGCACCGACATGGCTGCCCACCGGCCCCTGCCCGCCGACTCCGAGCTCGCCCAAGCCATCGCCGTGCTCGCCCGGGCTCAGCAAGACGCCGTGTGGCAGCGCACCTGCGCGCACAACAAGCTGCGCTCGCTGCTGCGCGAGTACTACCCGGCCCTGCTGGCAGCCTTCACCAATCAACGCGGTGGCCTGCTCCGTCCCGAGGCGCGTGCCCTGCTGGCTGCCGCTCCCACCCCCCGCGCGGCCGCGACACTGAGCACCACCGAGCTCACCACGCTGCTGCGCCAAGCGGGCCGCCAGCGCGGCATCGACACCGAAGCCGCGCGGATCCAGGCGGTCTTGCGCACCGAGTACCTCCACCAGCTGCCCCTGGTCGAGGACGCCTTCGGCCGCCAGGCTCTCGCCCTGTTCCGTGCGCTGGACACCGCCTGCGCTAACGCCGAGGAACTCGCCGCCGCGACCATCGAGCATTTTGATAAGCACCCGGACGCCGAGATCATCACCAGCCTGCCAGGACTTGGATCTCTCACCGGCGCCCGGGTCCTCGCCGAGATCGGCGATGACCGATCCCGCTTCACCAACGCCCGATCACTCAAGGCCTACGCCGGTGCCGCACCCGTGACCCGCGCCAGCGGCAAAAGCCTCACCGTGACCCACCGCCGAGTCAAAAACCAACACCTGGCCGCCGTCGGCTACGTCTGGGCCTTCGCCGCCCTGACCGCCTCACCCGGCGCCCGAGCCCACTACGACCACCGCAAAACCACCGGCGACCGCCACACCGCCGCCCAACGCAACCTCTTCAACCGACTCCTCGGCTGCCTGCACCACTGCCTACAAACCCGACAGCACTACAACGAGGACATCGCCTTCCCCACCCACACCAACTCAACCAAGAAGACAGCTTGACAAGCTAGGCGCGTGGGATGTCTCCACGTCGGTGGTGTCCAGATCAATGGTGACCGCCTCGCGCAGCGCCGCGGCCCGCTCCGGTGGCACCGCCGCGAGCATCGCGGTGTGAACATCACCGATCCCGGTCTCCACCGCGCGCCACCGCCCCTCAGTGAACCGGCGCGCCAGCCCCACCGCCGTGGTCGAACTCAACCCGGCCACCGGCGCGAGCGCCTGAGCGGCCACATCAGCGCGTTGCCGGTCCAGCCCGACCAGGAAGTCCTCCCCGGCCAACTGCGCGCACGCCAACCCGACCAGCAACTGCCCACCGGAAAGCCCTCGGTCACGGGCTTTGATCCGCCCGATCGCAGCATCCAACAACGCGATCATGCCCAGCCGGTCCACCAGCTCAGTCACCGCCGCCATCCCCGACACCGGAGTCAACCACGGATCCGGCGCGCCGATGCGCACCCGCCGCCGCAACCGACGCATATCCCGTAACGTATCCACCCGATGGGTGTCCTCTCCCTGAGATGCTTTGTTGCCTCGCAACCGACATCATCCCAGGCCACAGCGACACCCATCACCAACTCCGGGCCCGTGTCGCCCACTACTCGCGGATTCGGGTCTGATCAAGAGTAACTTCAGCAAGTCCGTCTCCTTGGTCACGGTGGGACGGGTCCTCACGAAGCTCGGGATGTCACCGCAGCGGCCGTTGTACCGGTCGTGGAAACAGGACCCGGAGCGGGTGGAGCGTGGAAGCGGGAGGAGTACCCGGCGATCCGGGCCCGGGCCGGCTCCGAGGGCGCCACGATCCTGTTCGCCGACGAGGCGTCGGTGCGCACGGACTACCATGCCGGCACCACCTGGGCACCCCTCGGGCACACACCCGTCGTGGTCAGCTCGGCGGTACGGCACGCGGTCAAGATAGTCTCCGCTCTCGGCCAGCGCGGCGAGCTCAGCTTCCAGGTCCACGAAGGATCCATGAACGCCGAGCGGTTCATCGAGTTCCTCCAGGCCATACTTCATGATTTCAACACCCCCCTCTTCCTCGTCCTCGACGGCTCGTCTGTGCACAAAGTGACCATCGTCAAAGAATATGTCGCCAGCACAAACGGGCGACTGGAACTATTCTTCCTGCCGCCCTACTCACCCGAGCTGAACCCCGACGAGTGGGTCAACAAAAACGTCAAGCACGACAGGATCACACGGGCCGTACCCTTCACCAGAGACGACCTGATGACCCTCGCCCTCAAAGCCCTCGAACGACTCAAGAAATCCCCCGGAATCATCCGGGGATTCTTCGGCGATCCGAAACTTCGGTACATCACCTCGTGACACTCGTGACGGAATACCAGTCTTGAAACTTACGTTCCCCTTAGTACCATGCATGCCATGGTGCTTATCCAATTAATCTACACCTAACGAGGTCACCCCAGCCCGACGAGGCGTGTGATAGTTGGCTTCCGGTGTCGGTGCAGGGCTTACACAGAGACCCCCGGTCAGGGCGCCGACCGCCGCCACTCGCTACTCCGGTGCATGGTGACCATGCCGCCAAGCGCGTATGTACGGGGCCAGGTGCGCTGTGTTTGCGATGTGGAGCGAGCACCGCTCACGCTACGCCGAACGGACCCGACACGCGAGCCAAACTTAACTCGATCACACCGGCTTCGTCGGGCCTAACCCTCTAGCGCTGCGCCTGAGATGTCCTGTTGCTGATCGCCTCCTTGAAGCCATCAAGCAACCGGCGGTTGCTTTCAGCGTAGGTGTCAATCATGTGTTGGAGAGACTGGCGTGCGGGCTCATATAATTCTGGCCGATGCCGGTAGTTCTCGAGCTTTTCGAACTGAGGCTCAATCGTTTCGAGAAACATATTTTGACTCGCAACGAGCGTCGCCTCGAGTTCGAGTGGCTTCTGGTTGGCAAACGTCGATATTCGCGTGACTATCTCCATACCCTGGATCTTGACCAGTTCGTCAGCCTTCATTCGAGCGAGTTCAATCTGACTCGATACGCAGAGCCGGAGCATCGCCCGCCTGGACTCGGCGAGTTGACGCATGTCCTGGATCGCTATCTTCCGACGTTCCCTTTCCACGGCGCTTGGCAATAGTCGCTGAACCAGCGACACGTTTTGCTCCATCGCCTCCAGGGCTTCCTGACGCGTTTGATTATTCATATTTCGTATATAGTTCTCCATGGCGGCGGGAAATTCACCAAGTTCTTCAATGGAAGTTCCTTTGAGACGCGACAACGAAGTAGTCATTAGTAGCTCCCCTAGACGTGGTTGAAGGGTTCACGCGCTCGATAGCGACCGGCCCACGAAATGAAACTAAGCATCAGGTAATAGCCCGAGAAAGAACCAGCAAGTATCCGCGAGGCGGCGACCGCGCATTCCGTTTTGGCCCAAACGGCGGTATGGGGTGACGGACACCGGGCTCGTCGGGTTTCTTGACGCGATAGCTGTGCCGGGCCCTTTTGGCAGCACGGGGGAAGGTGCGGTAGCACCGCACGAGCCGATCTTCCAGGTGATCTCGACGAGGACGGTGGCGGCAAGCTCGTCGCAACCGTGGCGCCACCCTCTCAAAGCCAACTCCGAGAGTCCGCGCCCAGACTCGACTATCCACTACCTCAGACCGTAGTGCGAGGTTCACCCGATAGGAGTAGGACTACCTGGCATTTTGCTTGCCACGGTTGCGCCGCCGAGGCGCCAGCGGCACCCGGAGGACCGGAGTTAATGGACAGCGCAATGGACAAGATCCACCACGAGCTTGCCGTCATGGGGCCAAGGCGTTGATTGTGCCGGTGGCCTCCGATCCCACGCTGTGGCGCACGTTTAACGAGATCGGCCCAGCGCACTGGGACCGGGTCGCCGCCACTGAGCCAGGACAGTCCGGCCATCCGGGCTTGGTGGTGTCCGAGCCCCAACCCTGCGCCGACTCTTGCGGCGGCGTACATCGACAGTCGTGGAAGCCTGATCCAGTTGGTCCGGACCGATGAGCGAGCCGATCGCGTGACCACGCGTCACGTGCTGAGGGATCATCTGATCTGCCCCTGCGGTGGACATGCTGGACCGCTACCACCCCTACCGCAAGTTCCTCCACCGGTGGTGGTGAGAAAGCTCAACATCCCAGTCGAGCTACAGTTGAGCAGCTCCGCTCTGCTGTGGTGCGCCCAAGATGAGCGCAACCGACGTCAGGTGAGCGCCGCCAGAGGTGGTTAAGGCCACCATACCTCGCCCCCGGGGCACACCCCGGGGGCGAGGTAGCGTTTGTTGGAAGGGGTAGTGTGATGGCGGATCGATCACCGATTGAGTGGCCGCTGACGACTGGCCCCAGCGCCGGCTGTGATCGTGTCTTGGCGGCACTGTGACATCGGATGTCAACGGTTACCGAGGGCCGGTGCCACACTTCTTCTTCAGCTACTCCCGCGAAGATGCCGTCGACCCGTACTTGTACCGCTTCTACGAGGATCTTTGCGCTGAGCTGTCTATCCGCGGTGGTCTCGACCGCACGTCGGTGGGATTTATCGATCACGAGCAGCGCGCAGGCGCGGATTGGCCGCGCACAACAGGCGACGCACTTGGTACCTGCCTGATTTTCGTACCAGTTTACTCCCCGCACTATTTCAGCAGCCCTGCGTGCGGCCAGGAATGGCATGCCTTTTCCACGCGGATAGCGGCGCACCGCGAGCTGACCGGTCGTACGCTGGAGAGCATCGTGCCGGTGTGGTGGGTGCCCATCATCGGCGATCTTCCACTGGTAACACGAAACATCCAGGACACGCGAGACCAGTTTGGTACGGAGTATCGACGATTCGGCCTGCGCTACTTGTTGCAGCTCAACGAGAACGAGAGCCGTTACCGCGATTTCCTGGTCCGGTTCACCAACAGTATCCTGACCGCGACCGCCGATCCGCCCACCCCACGGGCTGTCCCCGATCCGCGGTCCGAGCCGAACGCGTTCATGCCAGGACATGGCGATGTCCGCCGGCCGCAGAATTCATCAGACGTTCGCATCGGTGGCCCTAGGAAGGTCACTTTCGTGGTCGCTGCTGGGAGCCGGGAAGAAATGCGGGGGATTCGCTCGATGGTTGATATCTATGGTGACGACTGGGCGGACTGGCGGCCGTACCATCCGGCTTCTCCGGACCGCCTCGTGGTGCGTGCCCAGGGCGTAGCCACTGCGCAGAGCATGATCTCCGGTCTGATGCTTGCGGACGATTCAATCTTCGCGGTCGTGGACCGGGCGCGGGTGTACAAGGAGCTGGTCGTCCTCATCATCGACCCGTGGGCGATCGGGTTGCCGGCCTACGAGCGCCTCCTCTTAAGCCTCGACGATGTACGCTCGGGTAATACAGCGGTCCTTGTGCCGTGGGAAGCTCTTGAGATTCTGGAGAGCTCAGAAGGGCAGCACATCCGCAACAGGTTGTACGCCAGCCTAAGCAATTGGGTGGACGCCGGTGAACAGGCCTTCAGGGAGGACATGCGGTCGATGGAGGAGTTTGAGAAGATCCTCGGCTAGGTTCTCGTTGATATTCGGGCGCGCATCATCAGCCGGGCCGAGGTGGTACGTCGGGTGGCTGCGGGCGGGCCGCGGTCTCGGCCGATCCTCACTGGACCCGGGAGCTGAGAGCCGTGCCTGCCCCCATCATCACGTTCTACTCATACAAGGGCGGCACCGGGCGTTCGATGGGTCTGGCCAACACCGCGTGGATCCTGGCTTCGAACGGGCTACGGGTCCTCGTCGTGGACTGGGACCTCGAGGGACCTGGGTTGCACCGGTACTTCCATCCGTTCCTGCCCGACTGGGAGTTACGATCCTCGCCCGGTGTGATCAATCTGATGTGGGAGTTCGCGACTTTCGCTATGGACCCTCATGTTCCCGATGAGCCGGGCTGGCACGAGCAGCTGGCCATGATCCAGCCGTACGCGATGTCAGTCGAATACCGGTTCCCCGGGGCCGGGACCATCGACTTCGTGCCGGCGGGCCGGCAGGACCATCTGTACTCCACCTTGGTGACGTCGTTCGATTGGAACAGCTTCTACGAGCGCCTCGGCGGTGGCGGCTTCCTCGAAGCGCTCAAGCGCAACATGCGCGAGCGGTACGACTACGTGCTCATCGACAGCCGCACAGGGCTAAGCGACACCGCCGGCATCTGCACCGTGCAGCTGCCGGACATCCTGGTCAACTGCATTTCCCTGAGCACGCAGGCCATTGACGGCGCGGCCGCCGTCGCCGCCTCGGTGCACCGGCAGCGCATACATGACCAGCTCCGCATGTTCCCGGTCCTCATGCGCGTCGAGGACGGCGAGCAGGACAAGCTGGAGGCCAGCCGCGACTACGTCCGCGCTCGGTTCGGCCGATTCCTCTCACACGTACCCGACCCGGAGCGGTACTGGGGCGATGTAGAGGTGCCCTACAAGAGTTTCTACGCTTACGAGGAGATCCTTGCGACGATCGGCGACCGGCCCCGGCAGGAGAACACAATCCTGGCCGCCTCTGACCCGAATCCGTGAGTAGTGGGCGACACGGGTCGTGAGATGGTGATAGGTGCCCCTGTGAGCTGGGATGATGATGCTGTCTAGTTCATGATCATCCGAGTGGGAGGGACACCTATCTGGTGGG
>Ga0213881_10000487_pt1 | contig 25488 bp, 24 predicted proteins | sample BarmaccoBMER_R08_FD_160104 | JGI IMG/M metagenome (GOLD analysis project Ga0213881, IMG submission 160104) | Barbacenia macrantha exposed rock microbial communities from rupestrian grasslands, the National Park of Serra do Cipo, Brazil - ER_R08 ... | reverse complement strand
AGGCCTGTCTGACCGGCATACCAAACGTGTACCTCGTCCAGCCGGGCAGGCGACGATGTTGGTCTTCATCTGGGGGGCTTCGTCGAGCCGGAAGATGCGGGTAAAAGATGACCGTGCCACAGGACGGGCACCGCCGCAGCGACAGCTCCTCGCGTTAGTCTGCCGCCCAGTACGGGGCGGCGATCGGCGACACCGCAGGTATTGGTTTGCCGGGCGCGGTCATCAACGAGTCCCGAGGATCCGGGTGAGTGTCCGGCCATCACAACCCACAAAACGCACTTCTGGGGGATGTGCAGATTATCATTTCGGCCTCTGACAATGGCCGTCCCGCTAGTAGGATTTATGATCGCAGTAAGATCAGGGATGTTTCCGACGCAACGGGTGGCCGGCACAGTGGTGAGGACGAAGGTGAGCAGGGCAGCGGTGAGGGGCGGGGCGGCGAGGATGAGGAATGATCGCCGGGCAGCGGGGTTTAGCTGTTTGCCTGGGTGATTACCTCACCGACAGGTGGAAGGCTGTCTTCAGGTCCACCCCGCGTCATCTGTTCATCCCTGATCAGGCGCTGATGGGGTGATCCAGGGTGGCGTGGTGGCTATCGATCGCGGCGCTGATCCGGACGCGTGGATCGATGCTGTTTATCAGGATGCTGTCATCGTTATCCAGGTTGATGATGGCGCTGGCCAGGGGATTGGCTTGCACACTTCGTCGTGCTCGATGCCTCAGGTGGTCCTGTCAATGCTCACCGCGCTGGATCTCCGGGCGGGACAGCGGGTGTTGGAGGTCGGTACCGGCTACGGCGCTGCGCCGCTGGCCCACCAGCTAGGTGGTGAGAACGTGGTCAGTCTGGAGATCGATTCTCGCCTTGCTCAGCAGGCTCGCGCGAACCTGAGGAAGGTGAACCGCCTGGTCACCGTTGTCACCTATGATGGTGCGGCCGGTTACCTGCCCGGTGCTCCCTACGATCGGAGCATCTCTACCGCGGCCGTGCTCGCCGGGCTGCTGCCTTACGCGTGGGTGCGGCAAACCCGCCCGGGTGGGATGATCCTGACTCCGTGGGGCACCTCGTTTCGCAACGGCGCCTGGTGGATCGAGCACGGCTGCCCGGTCCGGGCCCGCTATGGACTCACCATCACCCCGGACACTCAAACCGTGTGGGTAGACCAGCCCCGCAACACTATCGCCACGCTGCGGTAACCAGCACCCGAGACACATACCCCAAACCCGCCAGGAATGCACGGAAGAACCTAGTCATCCCACGCACCAGCATCATCTCCCGCACCTGACGGAAGCTCCGGCGGGAAGCAGTGGTAGAATCACCACCGTACCTGACGATCTCCGCCGAGAAGCAACCCCGGTCTCGTAGGCGCGCTGAGTTGATCGTGCGTGATATGCGGATGCTCCTGGGCGGGCCAGTGATTGCTCATGATCACCAATGTGTCATGGGGTGGCTGCGGTGGGAGGGCCAGGGAGGGGTGCGAGCGGGAGCGATCACGGTGCGGCAGGCACAGTGGTGGCATGCGGACTTCACTCACCACACGTTGGTTTCGAATCGCGGTCGTCGCGGAGGCGATCTCCTGGACTGGACTGTTGATCGGAATGCTGTTCAAGTATCTGGTGGTGCACACCGCGATTGGCGTGCACATCTTCGGCCCGATCCATGGGGTGCTGTTCCTGGCCTACTCGGTGCTGGCCGTCCGAGTGTGGCGGCGGCAGCCATGGACGAAGCGGATCGGCGTGATCGCCTTGCTCGCGGGTATTCCACCGTACGGCACTGTCGTGTTCGAGCGCTGGGCCAGTCGCACTGGTCGGCTCAGCGAGGGCGCTCCTGGCGTCCCGCTCGCGGCCGGGGAGCCGGCTGTTGGTTAAGTGGTTGATAAGTGGTTGTCTGGACTCGCTGAGGAGTCGACCGACGTGGTTGTCGAGGCGGCAAACGGCGCTGATCCGATGGTGACTGGACTCGGCGTCGCCGTTTATCGCCTAGAGGTGCCCGAAAGACTCACGAACAGCAATATTGCTGGGCTTGATCGTTACTCATTCGATACATTCCTTCACGGATCGGCCAAGTCCTGATAACGAAACGCAATCGATTCAGTCTGTCGTGCTTTCGGGACGCGGTCGGACTGGCTCAGTTTGGCCGCTGTCCTCTGAGTCGATGCCGCAGTGCGCCTGGTGACCGCTCCGGATTCGGTCGAGACGCCCCTGCTCCCCGGGGCGTAGTCGCTGGAAAGCACGGTCACCAGGCGCAAGTGATCGCTTGGTGGGCCAGTACGCAGGGATCAGCACACCGCCTGAGGCGCGTTATGTGGGTTGATTATGGGATTGAAGTTTTCATACTTCACAGCCACGACATTCCTCGGCAGAATGTCATGCATCTCATAGGTCAAGGCGCGGGTAGCTAGTGGGGCTGCGGTAGTGACGTCGAAGATTTACTGGGGCGGATGGTTGAGCAGGTAGTGGGCGACGGTCGAACCGGCCAGATACGCGTTGTCGATGGCGGGCTGGGCGGCGGGGTAGCTGGTTAACGCAGCCTGGGCGGTTTGCCCGGCGTAGGGTTGGTCGAAATCGCTGGCTGTGCGCAAGCTTAAGTAGCGACTGAGAAAGCCGTGGCGGTCGAGCACGGTCGCTGTGGCGGTGTCTTCCATCTGCGTCGTGCAGTAGGTGCCCTGGTTTTTGGTCCAGATGCTGGTGATGTACTGGGCTTCTTGGGATTGCTGCGAGCCGGTCCAGTAATCGTCACCCGTGACGGTGTCACAGAGGGCGGTGAATGGCTTGCGGCCGGTTTGCCCCGGAAAGCGGGTCCGACTGGCGGCGGCCTCCGCGTTGTCTGACAGGGGCAGGTTCTTGGTCAGCTCGTAGGCCTTGTTCACCAGCGCCTCGTTGAGACGAAACACGTTGGTGTGCTGGTCGTCATAAGGCAGATAGCCAAAAGGCACGCTAGGCGCCGCGTCCGGGCCTAGATGATGCCCCAGATCCCAGTCCACCACCCAGCGCGCCCACGCAGCAAAGCCCAACGTGCCGATCTGCGGGGACACTCCGGCAATGCCCGACGTGAGGAAATATGCCTCATGAAAGTCCAGAACCGGATCGTCCAGGATCGCCGACATACTCGCTGCGGCGTTAGCCTTGCCTTCGCCGATGGTAGCCACACACAGCCCTGTGGAAGCGCAGCGCAACGAGGTCGGCAACGCCGGCACTGCGGTAGTGATGGGCAGCGACTCGTGCGCCAACCAAGGCGCGGTCTCCGGTGCGAACATCGTGATGACCAGCACCCGTACCACGAACCTGCCCGGCGATCCCGCGCCGCACGCCGCGCACATCACTACCAGCGTCAAGGTCAACACCACGACCAGTGGTGCGCGCAGATGACCAACCAGCCCCTGTCGCCGCAGCGCGCCTATCCAGACTGGCGTCGCCGCACCCTCTACTTTCGTCACGTCCTGTGTTCTGGCCACGCAGGAAAACTACGCTTCCTGATGATCATCAGTGAGCTGTCCGCGGAAGAAGGCCTCATGGACCACGTTTGAGTCCAAAGACGTTTGGCCGATACCAGAGTCGTTTACCAGCAAGGATCTCGGCGAGAAACTGAAAGCCATCCATCGTGCCAGTCTGAAACCAAGGCTCTTTCGCTGCCGTGCGTCCATACCGTTTAGCGAGCCCTGACGGGGACCCCACTCCACTGACCCTGGTCCAGAACCCCCGTCTGGGGCTGACTGCCACGCTGAACTAGTGATCAACAGCACACCATAGTGGTGCGAGCTTGATCAAAGCAGTGTGATGTACTGTTGATCACCGGTATCATTTGTCGGGCCTTTGCCAGGTTGGTAATTCGCCTACGTTATTCGCTACGGACCGAACGGACCGCGAGACCTATATCGTCCAGGGCTGGAAGGTGACTGATCCACACGCGCTCGCCGATGTTGGGCCGGTTCCTGATCACGAGGTCTTGAACGAGATCCCGGAAGACGTGCTGATGTTCTACGTGCGCAGGTACCAGGAGGAGGGGAAGCGCCCGCGCAATCCTCACAAGAGTGGCCGAAAACTACCGCGCCCTCAACGAATCCCACCCCGTTCCGTCAACACCCCCCAACCCGCATAGTGAATGAACTGGCTGACCATCGCTCCTCCCGAATGTCGGCCTGCCACTCTGTGATCACTTCCTGCGCGTTGCTGTCCGCGTCCAATTCCAATTCGGCGGCATCCAACAAGGCGGCAACAAGCTCCGCCGCGAATTCCTGAGCCTCCTCGTCCCTGAGGTGCCGCACCCAGGGAAAGACCAGGGGAAAGACCTTCCCTCGTCCCGGCTCTGGCCACGTTTGCGTCATCTGAACGTGAGCTCGACGCTACAGGCGAAATGAAAACACGTCTCCGCCTTTGGCACACTAAGGGAGATGCCTGCTTGCCGCTTGCCACGTCGCCGCGCCCGGACCGTCGGGCTGGTCACCGCGTTGGTTGTCATGTTGCTGACCTGCTTGACGGCGCGCGTCTCGCCCGAGGGCCGGCTGGCCGTTTCGCTCACGGCCGGGCCGGGGCTGCCAGTCGGGGTGCCCGATCCGCCGCCTGGCACCAACCAGTTGATCACCGTGTTGGCCCCGAGCCCGGGCAGCACCACCGCCACCTTGCAGGCTTGGCAGCGCGCGCCGACCGGCGGATGGCACTCCGTGCAGGGGCCTCTGCGCGCCCTCGTCGGGTCCGACGGCGTTGGCCGGGCCAGTGAGACCAGCCAGCGCACTCCAGCCGGCATGTTCTCACTCACTCGGGCATTCGGCCGGGCCGCCAATCCCGGAACCCGGCTGCCGTACCGCGTGGTAGGCGTTAACGACTGGTGGGTCAGTGACGCGCGCAGCCCTGCCTACAACACCCCACAGACCTGTCGGCCGGGCACCTGCTCGTTCGACGAGAGCGCAGGGGAGAACCTTGGGCAGGCTGGCCCGAGCTACGACTACGCGGTGGTGATCGACTACAACACCACCAACCCGATCCCGGGGGCTGGTTCGGCGTTCTTCCTGCATGTAGATGCCGGGGCGGGTTCAGCCGGCTGTGTGGAGCTGCCCCGGACCGCCGTGGTGGCGCTATTGCGCTGGCTGGATCCCGCCCAGCGGCCCCGAATCAGCATCGGCGTCAGCTGATCAGGCCACCGCCGGACGCCGCCGCGCCCGGCTGGGCCATGATGGCGGGATGAGCGAGCTGGACCGTCCGCGCCGGCTACCCGTCGTGGGTCGCCGGGCAGTGCTTCGCGGGGGTGCAGCTGGCCTGTTGTTTGGTCTTGCCGCCTGCGCGGCACCGACGAACCCGGCACCGACGAACCCGGCACCGACGAACCCGGCCGAAGCCGAGCGCGGATCCCCAGCGCCGCGGTCCCCGGGATCGGATTCTCCGGGGCCAGGGTCGGCCGGCCCGTCCAGCTCCGGCGGTACGTCCGGCTCGGCCGCGCCGCGCGGGCCGGCGACGGAGTTGGTGCGCGCCACCTCCGGTCGTCGCGAGGTGGCGTTGACCTTCCACGGCGCCGGCGACCCTGGGTTGGCTCGTCAGGTGCTGGAAGTATTGGCGAGAGGGGACGCGGCGGTCACGGTGCTGGCGGTGGGCACGTGGCTGGCGCGGTACCCGGGCGTCGCCCGCATGGTCACCGACCTCGGCCACGAGCTGGGTAACCACACCTGGTCGCATCAGACGATGTCGAAGCTCAGCGTGTCGGCGCAGCGCGAGGAGATCGTGCGTTGTCGTGACCGGATCGTCGCGCTCACGGGCGGCCCGGGTGCGTTCTTCCGGCAGTCCGCCGCTCAGCATGCGACCGCTACCCAGCTCACACTGGCCGCGGCGGCCGGATACCCTCGGGTGCTTTCCTACGACGTCGATTCACTGGACTACATCGATCCTGGGCCGGAAGTCGTCCGCCGGCAGCTACGCTCAGCTAAGCCCGGCAGCGTGGTGAGCATGCATCTTGGTCATCAGGGCACCCTGGCCGCGCTGCCTGGGGTCTTGACCGATCTGAAGAACAACCAGTTGCGGGCCGTTTCCGCTACGCGATTGTTCGCTCCTTAGCACACCGCAGCGGTCTCCGATTGAGACCCGATACCACCCACATCGGTACAATGTGGTCGCCGCTATTGATTCGATGGTCTTCGATGACCATACAGTCGCCGAATCGACGGTATCCCGAGAACGGCCGGCGTCCGAGCCGTCGCGCCCACCCTATGGCGCGCGACCCGCGCGGAAACCAAGCGCTTACTCACCGACCATTCAGTGCCCGCGCTGCTCAGCGGGTGGTGTTCGAAATGTCGCGTTGCGCATGGCGCGGCATCGGTCGTTAGCTGGAGGGGAGGCCCAGCGTGCCGAGGACGGGCGCGTTGTGGCCACCTGAGGTCGGAAAACCGTGGCTGGATGTTCCGGCTGACTTCTCGGCGGCCTGGGTGGCTGACATCGTGCTCGGTTCGGCTGGCTATCGTAGCGCGGGCGCGACCCTTAGGACGGCGGAATCGCGTTAACGTCAATGAACGATCCCGGATCGTCCTCGGATAGTCGGCTTCTTCTTTGAGGAGTAGGCATGCGTCCAGATGGCGTCAATGTTGCCACCATCAGCACAGCGGAGCACGGCTCTTGGAACGGTCGGGGCATCGCGCTGAGCGGATCTCACCGAGACCACGTGATTAGGGTGCTGGACGGGATGCGCGCGCTCGGTATCGAAGCCAATCTCCCCGCGGCCGAGCAAGTCTATGACTACCCGACCGCGCATGCCGCTCTCGGACTGTCCTGGGACCGGGTTCTGGCCGCGTTGAACGCGGCTGTGTCGAACACAGTCGCGGTGGGTACGGCCGGGCGTGCCAACGGCTCGGCGACGGCGACGGACCTGTCGCGGCATCTGGCGTTGCTGGATCAGATCAAACGCGCTGATCACAACCTGATGGTGGAACGAACTCGGCAGCATGACCTTGCGTTCGCCAGGATGCACGAAGCGTTGGCCGTGCTCCGTGAACCGGACTCGACCGCAGCGCTCATCGAACAGGCCGCGGCCGCCACCTGTGTGCTTGGTTTCGATCGGGCCATTCTGCCTCGGATCGAGGATTCCGGCGGACCCGCGCCGGCTCCTCGGGCGCCCGAGCCTCCTGGGTTCGTGGCGCAAGTGCCGAGCTACGGGGATTACCTCCCCACAGGGGGCGACAACAGGGGCCTGACCAGGCGCGAGATAGAGGTACTGCGACTGATGGCGGTCAGTGACACCAACAGTCGAATCGCGCGGCGGTTGGTGATCTCCGAGGGTACGGTCAAGTCCCACGTCAAACACATCTTGCGCAAGCTGAGAGCGGCCAACCGCGCGGAAGCTGTTTCCCGGTGGCTCCGCATGGAATGCGAACGCGCAGGCTCCTGGAGCGCTGGGCTGGGAATGTGATTTCCCTGTCCTGAGACTCGACGCCCAGGGAGCCGGCCATGCCACCCAAGACCGAGGTAATTCCGCCTGAAGTGGTGATCGACAACGTCACCGCCATCATCGGTGAGTCCGCCGTGCTGCACCGGCTGACGTTGGTCGTGCCGGCGGGTCAGGTGACCGTGCTGATGGGCCCCTCCGGGGTGGGTAAGACCACCTTGATCAAGCACGTGGTGGGTTTGCTGGAGCCCAGCGGCGGCACCGTCCGGATTGGTGGCCAGGACATCTGGGAGATGTCCAAAGAGGAACTGCGGGAAGTCCGCAAAGGCATGGGCGCGATGCTTGGCGGGCACAATCTGTACAGCACATCGGTTTTCAGCTCATTGAGCGTGCTGGACAACCTTCTTTATACGTTGGAGTCACTGGGGGTGCCCGAGTCCGAGCGCCGCCACAGGGCCATGGCACGGCTGAGTGAACTGCGCTTGATGGATGACCTCGAGCGCAAGCCCGAGGAGCTGCCGGCGCACGCGATCAAGCGATTGGCGCTGGCCAGGGCGCTGGTGGCGGATGCCCCGCTGACCGTGCTGGATGAGATCGATGTCGGCATGGACGCCGAGCACAGCGCGGCGATGGTCAACGCGGTGCGCGGCCTGCGTGCGCGCACGGGCTGCACTCTGCTGCTGACCACGCATAACCTCGGCCTTGCCCGTTCGGTCGCGGACAATTTGGCGATCATGGTGAACGGGCGGATCGTGGCGTTCGGCCCGCCGGGGGAGGTGCTGGACGGGATCCAATCCACCGAGGACTTCGACCGCCGATTCGAGTTCTCGGATTACGTCGGCCCGCCCCGGCTGGAAGACGTCGAGGCCGCCGCGGTGCGCAAGCGGCCGAAAACACGTAAGGTCTACCACCTCACTATTGTTCCACAGATGGTGATTATCGCGGTTATTGCGCTGATCCTGATTACCGCCGTGTTCCTGGCGGCGCGGGTCTTCGCGTCCGGCACGCTCTTGCTGTTCTGACGTCAGGGCCCCCTCATCGACCGATCAGCCGCAGCCGGGCTCGGGTTTGGCGGAGGTCGTACTGGAATCCGGTTTCAGGATTTGCAACGTGATTGACGAGCCTGGCAATGGCGGCCTGCTGGCTGACCATACAAGCCCGATCTCGACTTGGTAGTTGTAAGCGGGTGTGCTGACCGTGTTGACGGCCTGCGAGCCGTTCTCACCGATCCAGCGGTAAACCACAGTGCCGGGCTCACCGTTGGTACTGACAATCCCCATCATGTGGCAGATCGAGGCCTGGCGCAGCGCGTGCAGGGCAACCGAGCGGATCTCCAACGGTCTGATGGGGATGCTTGGTGGTTGCTCATCGCGCGCGGTGAAAGGGTGTGCCGTGACGATGTGAGCCGCCAGGACGGCCGCTATCAGGACCAGGGCCGCCATCATGGCGTCCATGGCAAGCCGCCGCCCGGTTGGCCAGCCGCCGGTTCGGCGGCGGCCAGGCGCCACCCCGAGGGCGTCACAGGTTGGCCCTGGCCCAGTCGAGGTTGTCGGCTCGGGGTCGACCGCCGCCGGATCGTCGAGATCGTCCAGCGGGACAGCTGGCGCTACTTCGGTGCTTGGTGGCTCATCGGGTTGGTCCGATGGCTCGGCTTTAGCCGAGGGTACGGCGGCCGGCCAGGTCCGGCGAGCTTCGCCGGCCGGTGGGCGCAGCGCATCGAGCGCGGCCGCTAGGCCACCTTCGGGCTCGATACGCTGCGCGACATACACCGCGTTGCGTAAAATCGTGGCCTCAGCGGGGGAGTTCGCGCACCAGCGTTCGGTGAGCAGGTCGGCGAGTTCGCTCCAGCCGCGCAAGTCCCCATCCTGGCTAGCATCCTCGTCGGTAGCCCAATCCGTGAGGTGCGTGGTGCCCTCGGCGCCCAGTACCACAGCGCTCGCGCTGACCGCTCCGTGCACGAGACCGGCGCGGTGCGCCAGCAGCAGGGTGTGTGCCACATCGGCGAGCACGGCGGCCGCATCGTGTGGTTCGCTAGGGCCTCTGTCGGGGCCGGCGTCGAGTACGTCGGCCAGGGTGGGGCTCGGCGCGGCGGTGGCGATCAGCCAGTTCCGGCCGGCCTGCGGCACCAGCCTGGGAAGGGTGGGCAGCACCCCGGGCAGGTTCAGCGCGGCCAGCCGGCTGACCGTGCGTACGAGCACACTGGGCTTGACCGCCGGATGCACCAACAGCAAACCGGCTGGTTCATCATCGGGACCAGTGGCGGGAAACCAGGTGCCAGCTACTGTGGTGCGCAGCCGGGAACCCCGCCGATAGCCGCCGACCTTCGGCACCTCGCGGGATATCGGGCGCATCAGCTTGAAGAAATATCCAACACCGCTGAGTCCGCTTTACTGTCGATGATTCTGATTGTGATTTTTTTCCCGGAGTGGCCCAGCGTTATCGTGCCGCCGCTAGACGTACTCGTCTGAGTCCTGCCACCGCTCGGACCAGTGCTATTCAGCGTTACCACCCCGTGGCGTACGGCTAGGGACACGGAAATCCCGTTGATTATCAGACTGACCGGCGTGGAAATCAGGATCTGACAATTTCCGGTACGGCAGGCATCGATGTTTGCGCCATCCGCGGCGGCGGGGAGCGGTGCTTCACCGGCAGCGTCGGCCGTTGGTGGGCCGGAAGCGGCAGTGCTGGGTGGTGCGAGGGACGGGTTTGCGCCGGTTGGGGTTGTCGAGGCGCAGCCACCAACTAGCGTGATAAAACCAAGAAACAGCATGAACCTTGATAACGCTGATACCTTGATGCCCACGAGCGCTCCCTGAGTTCGCCCCACTGACCCCATCCACAGCCGCCCCCGCTACCACCGCGCGGACAGTACCGGTAGCGCTGAGCTCACTCCGCGTCGTACGGAAACGATCGTGATCGTCTCAGGCAGAGGCGGCCCATTAACCCTAAGGGTTCTCGGATGGACCGGGATCGCGGGGCGGAGCGCTTATGATGCTCTTGTCGGGCTGGGGGCGCATACTCGCCCCGGCGGGCGTTCGGGCCCCTAGAGCCAGCGGCACCGGTCGTCGAGTCCCCGCTCGACCTGGGCGGGGAAAGCGGTCTCGCGCGCCTGACCGCCTACCCCCGTCAAGACCACGTCAAGACCAGACCCAGTACGACCTGTACGGGTGAGAAAACGCTGCGTGATCACGCTCGTTGTACTCAACAGGATCGAAACTGGGGGACAGGAATTGACTAACGGGACGCGCGTGCGCCGTTGGCGCCTGACGATCGCTGTTGGCGCGGTGGCGGCCGTCGTGCTTGGCCTGGTGGTGACCGGGGCGGCGGCCGCCGAGCCGGGTCAGGACAGCATTGAGTCGGCGCAGGTTTGGTTCGACGTGGTGACTAGCAACCACTCTGGCGTGCCCTGCGCGACCGCGCCGACGGAGCGTCACGTGGTGGTTCGCGGCCACCTGACCGGGCCGAGCGCTAAGCTGCACAACGGTGTCGACGGCACGCTGTACTCGCACGGTGATGGCTACGGTGAATTCTTCTGGCGCTACACCGAGGACCGGCGCTACAACTACGTGGCCGATCTGGCCGATCGGGGCCACGTTTCGGTCACCATAGACCGGCTCGGTTACGGTGACAGCGACAGTCCCAACGGCCGCGATATCTGCCTCGGCACCGAGGCCGACGTGTTGCACCAGGTCGTCGGGCAACTGCGCGATGGCACCTATCACGGAGATAGGACCCCGTCGTTTCACCGGGTTGCTCTGGTTGGGCACTCGGTCAGCGGCATTATCGGTGATCAGGAAGCGGCCGGGTTCCACGATATCGACGCCCTTGGGGTGATCTCTTCCGGTGAGGTGGACGTCACCCCGTTGCTCGCCGAGCGCACGGGTGAGACGCAGATCCGGTGTCTGACCGCGCCGAATGGCTATGTGGCCCTGGAAGCCAACGCCGAGGAATTCCGGTCTGACCACATCTACAACATGGATCCCAAGATCGTCGACCAGATTATCAAGAAACGTACCAGCGATGCCTGCGCCGGCACCGCTAACGCGGGGCAGGCGGTGGCGCTGGATCCGGTGCGCAACGCCGCCATCACGGTGCCGGTCCTGCTGTTGATCGGTACCAACGATGCCTTTTTCCAGCATGGACGGTTGCAGGCCGCGACATACCGCGGCAGCGGCGGGGTGACGTTCAAGGAGATTCCAGAAACCGGACACGCCATCGCGTTCGGCCGCACCGCACCGCGGTTCCGTGACGAGATGCATCGCTGGCTGCAGGTCAACCGCTTCTAACCGGCCAGCTGGCCAAAGCGCGGTACGCGTGCTGTTTTTCGAGTTGCTGAGTAAAATTTGGATTTTGAGGCTGGTGAGCCTGAGCGGTTGGGCGCTAATTTCATGAGGATGAGGGGCGTCAAGCGCGTGCCCTTCAGGTTCGCTCCAGAGAAGCAGGGGAGGAACACATATGCTTCGCATCGTGGTTGACCACGGAAAGTGCGCTGGTCTGGGCATGTGTGAGGCCGAGGCGTCCGATCTGTTCGAGGTGCAGAACGACGGGTCCCTGCTCGTGCTCAACGAGACGCCGGGCGAGGATCGACGTGAAGCGGTCATAGCCGCCGTCGAGTCCTGCCCGACCGAAGCGCTGTCCTTCGTCCAGGAATAGCGCCAGTGACCGAACGTCTGGTCATCGTCGGGGCGTCGTTGGCTGGGTTGCGAGCGGCGCAGGCCGCCCGCAGGTCCGGCTTCACCAGGCCGGTCACCCTGGTCGGCGCGGAACCATACCTGCCCTATGACCGTCCGCCGCTGTCCAAGGCCTACCTCGACGATGAAGTGCCGAAGAAGCCCTTCTTCCGCACCGATGAGCAGTTGCGTGCCGAGCTTGATCTCGACCTGCGACTGAATACCCTGGCCACATCGCTGGATCCCAGTCGTCGTGTCGTGGCGCTCAGCGACGGTGATGAGCTCGAGTACAGCGCTGCCCTGGTGGCTACCGGAGCAACTGCCCGCACTCTGCCTGGGGCCGAGAAGCTGGTTGGGGTGCACACGCTGCGCACCCTGGACGATGCGGTCGCCATCCGGGCCGCTCTGGATGCGGGCGCTCGTACGGTGGTGGTGGGGGCCGGTTTCATCGGCTCCGAGGTGGCGTCGGGGGCTCGCAAGCGGGGGCTGCTGACCACTGTGCTCGAGGCGCTCCCGGTACCGCTGGTGCGCTCGGTCGGCGAGGAGATGGGTCACGCGTGTGCCGAGTTGCACCGCGCCTATGGCACCGACCTGCGCTGCGGAGTCAAGGTGACGGGCTTGGAGAGCGCGCACGGCCGGGTGACCGGGGTGACGCTGGACGATGGCAGCATCGTGCCCGCTGACCTGGTGGTGGTCGGCATCGGTGTGTCGCCCAGCACCGAATGGCTCGGCGACTCGGGTGTCCAGCTGCACGAGCGCGACCGAGGCATCGTCTGCGATGAGATGCTGTCCAGCGGATTGCCTGGGGTGTACGCGGCAGGCGATGTGATGCATTTCCCCAACCCGCTGTTCGATGGCGAGCTGATGCGTCTTGAGCACTGGACGAATGCCGCCGAGCAGGGCGCCCTAGCCGTCAAGAACGCGCTGAACCCCGCGGAGGCCAAGCCGTCAGCGGTGGTGCCTTACTTCTGGTCGGACTGGTATGGTCACCGCATTCAGTTCGTCGGTGTCCCTAAGGCGGACGAGATCCGGGTGGTAAGCGCGGAGCTCGGGGAGGATAAGTTCCTCGCGCTCTACCGGCGTGGTGATCGGATCATCGGTTGCATTTCCATTGACCGACCGGCGCAGATCATGAAGTACCGGCGGTTGATCATGCAGTCTCAGCCCTGGGCCGATGCCCTGGAGCTTGCGGGAGTTTCGTGACCGGGCCGAAGCTGGACCAACCGGGCCGAAGCTGCGCGGCCGGGCCCAATCAGAGCCCTAGCGACCGACCCACCACTTCCTTCATGATCTCGGTGGTACCGCCGTCGATCCGAGAGATTCGTGCATCGGCGTACGCGCGCGCTATCGGGTACTCGGTCATGTAGCCGTAGCCGCCGTGCAGCTGCAGGCAGCGGTCGAGCACTCGGCCCTGCAGCTCGGTGCACCACCATTTAGCTTTCGACGCATCAGGCGCGGTCAGCTTGCCAGCGTTGAGCAGCCGCACACAGCGGTCCACGTAGGTCTGCGCGATCTCGACCTCGGTGGCGATCTCGGCCAGCACGAACTTGGTGTTCTGGAACGAGCCCACGGGCTGCCCGAACGCCTTGCGCTCCTTGACGTAGGCGAGGGTCTGAGTTAGCGCGGTGTCGGCCGAGGCCACGGCGGCCACCGCGATGGAGAGACGTTCCTGGGGCAGTTGGGACACCAGGTAAAGAAAGCCCTTGCCTTCCTCACCGAGCAGGTTCGCCACCGGAACCCGCACGTCGGTGAAGGACAGCTCAGCGGTGTCCTGCGCGTGCTGGCCCAGCTTGTTCAGGTTGCGACCCCGCTCGAAGCCGGCCATGCCCCGTTCCACCACGATCAGGCTCATGCCTTTGTGCTTCTGCGTCGGGTCGGTCTTGACGGCGGTGATCACTAGGTCGGCGTTGATGCCGTTAGTGATGAAGGTCTTGGCCCCGTTCACCACGTAGTGACCGCCGTCGCGGATGGCGGAGGTGGACATGGAGGCCAGGTCGGATCCGATTCCGGGCTCGGTCATCGCAATGGCGGTAATCAGTTCGCCGGAGACGATTCCCGGCAGCCAACGGTCGCGTTGTTCCTCGGTGCAGTATTCCAGGAAGTAGGGCAGCGCGATGTCGTTGTGCAGGGTCAGTCCGAGCCCCGGCGCCGTGGCGCCGACCCGGATGGTCTCTTCCCCGACCACCGCGTTGAACCGGAAGTCGGCTACTCCGCCGCCGCCGTACTCCTCGGGGACCGACATCCCCAGAAACCCGTTGCGTCCGGCAACCTCGAACAGCTCGCGTGGGACGATGCCGGCTTCGTCCCATTCCGCCAGATGCGGCACGATCTCTTTGTCGAGGAACGCACGGACCGACTCTCGAAACGCCTCGTGGTCGGCCTCGTACAGATCCCGTTGCATGCGTTCACCACTCCTCGCGGGTCACCGTATTATCGCCCAGCTAGACCCGTGAGCGCATAGTGTCCCGTGCTCAGTAGCCGAGGTAGTTGCCGGCCGAGTCAAAACGGCCACCGGCCATGAGCGTGGAGAGGCCGTAGTGCGCAATCATGTAGCGCACCCCGGCGGTGATGTTGGCGACCGGGTTGGTGATCGGCAGGTGAGCCAGCTCGGGCAAGACGTAGGCGCGGAAGGTGCTCGGGATCGTCTGCATCAGCCCCTGTGACGGGCGCCCGGCCAGGGCGTTGCTGTCGGTGTGGTTCACCGCGAACGGATTGCCTCGGGACTCCCGCATGACGATCGCCCTGATGCCCGGCGCGAGTGATTGAGGCATGTGCAGCTTGGTGAGCGCGACGTTGATCCACTCATCCAGCCCGCCGCCGCCGCTGATAAGGAATGCCTCCCTAGCCGCCGCGTGTGCCGCGGCGGCCTCATCCGCCAGGTGCTCAGCCTTGTGCAGCATCTCCACGTCATGGTTGTCAACCGCCGCCGTCCGCTCGCCGGGCAGCGCGGCCAGAAGCAGCTCGCTGGTGGCCGTGCTGAACTTGGCGGTGCCAGACGACGCGGCGGTGCGGCGTGATTCGACCGCCGACGTGTGCGCGCTGACCGGCTGCAGCACCAGCGGCTCAGTGTCCGACACTAGGTCGGCCGCAGCCGGATCGGCGTTGGCGGCATCAAGCATGGTGCCGGAGTCATTGTGGCTGACCGCGATAAAACCACCGGTGGCGATGACGCTGAAAACCGCCGTGGCGCTCATTAAGCCGTTGCCGCGCACCAATCCCGCGGCTGGCGCTCGACGGCGGCCATCACGCGGCGGTGCCATTGGCTCGACGGGCTCGGGGATGGTGACCGCTGGAGCGGCCTCGGTTGACAGCATGCCGTGTCGAACGGCGGTAGGCGCACGGCGCGGATGCGACTGCGACGATTGCACGGGAACCGTGCAGCGGCCGCCTGGGGAGCGGTGACGAGCCACGTAAAGTTCTGCCTTTCCGCGACCGGCGACTCGCTACAGGGACATCCCGGTCGGGGTCCGGGGAGCCGGTTGGGGAGTCCGGCTCGTCCTTATAGCGAGATCGGATCGTGATTACATGCGGAAAGCTTACGAGACAGCCGGATGAAACGTCAGCCGGGCTGCGGTGTGTTATCGCAGGTCATCGGCCGTTTCTGTGGTTCGTCAGTGCCTCAGTGAAGATCGGCTAGCGATAAACGGTTGTTTCTTGCGCCCAGTGGCATAATCGGCGATCGAGTGATCCGGAACTGCCCCGCCCAGACAGTTCCGTCACGCCCACGAACGCCGAGGGTGGGTCGGATGACCTCACCACGAGCAGCTGTTGGTGATCTTCTCGATCTCGGCCGCGATGTCGATCACGTTGCTCTCGTCGCCCAGCTCGACCAGTTCGAAGGTGGCGGCGAGGAAGTGTTCCATCAGCTCGCGGTCGAACTCCAGGCAAGCGAAACCTTCGTCATCGCCGATCTTGACCTCGAGGACGTCGAACTCCTCGCCACGGAACGGCGACACCCGCACGTCCCCGATGCCGGCCGGCGCCAGCATGCCTGCGACCAACAGATCACGGGCCATCAACCAGTCGATCCAGCGACCGGAGGGCCGGCTGATCGACATCATCACCGCGTAGGGGTCGTCCGCTCGGTAGGTCCACCGGGTTAGCAGGGGCGTCTCTTGCCCGTGCAGCACCGCGAACATCTCCTGGGTGATGCTGTCCATCTTGATCTCGTCGTTCATTGGTGGCCCCTCTCCCACGGCATTGCGCCAGCGTGTGGCTGGCTTCACTGATGTCATCGCTCGGTGGGCCGTCCGCGCTGCAGTAATTGACAGGATTCACCCGTAACGGGCAGTCGGGTAACAACCTTCGCGTGGCGAGCGACCTTGACCTATCTAGGGGTATAGCTGTTACCTGCTGTAGCGCCGGTTGCTGAGAGGCCTTGACAAAGCCAAGCTATTCCTAAGTAGAGTGAGGCTATCTTCACTAATTTGGGTGAAAGGCGATCTTCTGTGACCGAATACGTTTCCGTCGGGCCTGCCCGGCATGAACCCGTCGTCGACGTGGCGGCCGAGGATCACAGTCACCGGCGGATATGGTGGTGGCTGCTGCTAGTGGGGCCAGGCCTGATGGTCATGTTGGCCGACTCTGACGCCGGCAGCGTGATCACCGCCGCCCAGTCGGGCGCCCAGTACCGCTACCAATTGGTGGCCTGCCAGCTGGCGTTGATCCCGATCCTGTACGTGGTACAGGAGATTACGGTCCGCCTCGGCTTGGTCACCGGGCGCGGCCATGGCGCGTTGATCCGGTCGGTGTTCGGGTTGCCGTGGGGGCTGGTTTCGGCGGTGACGTTGTTCGTGGCCTGCGTTGGCGCGCTCATCACCGAGTTCGCCGGGCTGGCCGGGGTCGGCGAGTTGATTGGATTGCCGCGCATTGCCTCCATCGGCGCGCCGACGTTGGCTTTGGTCGGGCTGGTGCTGGCCGGCCGCTATCGGCGAGTGGAGCTGGTGGGTATCACTATTGGCGCGCTGGAACTGTTGTTCATCCCGGCCGCGATCATCGCTCGCCCCGACCCTCATGCTTTGCTGTCGGGACTGGCCCACCCAGTCACGTTCAGCGCGCCCTACCTGACTTTGCTGGCGGCCAACGTGGGCGCGGTGATCATGCCATGGATGGTGTTCTACCAGCAGGGCGCGGTCATCGACAAAGACAAGCGCGGCTTGGGGCTGCCGAGGGCGCTGCGTGCGGCTCGGCTCGACACCGCGCTCGGCGCGGTGGCCACCCAGCTGGTGATGATCGCCGTTGTGGTGGCGATCGCGGCCACCATCGGAACCGCTCAGCCCGGGGCAAGCCTGAACACCGTAGGAGATATCGCCACCGGACTCATCCCCTTCTTTGGCCGGGACGCCGCGATCTGGCTGTTCGGACTTGGGATGATCGGAGCCTCAGTCGTCGCCGCGCTGGTGGTCGCGCTGGCCGGTGCCTGGGGTCTGTCCGAGGTGTTGGGCTGGCGACACAGCCTCAACGACTCGCCGAATTGCGCGGTCGGGTTCTACACCCTCGCCGTCGTCGGCACCCTGATCGGCGCCGTGCTGGTGCTGGTCTGGCCCAACCTCGTTCAGCTCTCGGTCGAGGTCGAGGTGATGAACGCCTGCCTGCTGCCCATCGTGCTCGGGTTCCTGCTCGCTCTGGAACGCAAGGCCCTCCCCGAGCGGCTGCGCATGCGCGGCGCGTGGCGCGTGGTGACCTATCTGCTGTCTGGACTGGTCATCGTCCTTGGTTTGTACACGATTGTCCAGACCTTCATCGGGGGGTGATCTCCATGAGCCGCCGTAAGCTTTGGTCCGCCGCGGCCGGTAATCTGTCGACCAACGGCTGCGGCGGTGGTGTACTGGCCCGTGTGACCGACTTGACCTATAGCTCCGCTGTCGAGCTGCTCGCCGACCTGGACGCTCGCCGATTGTCCGCTCGTGAGCTGCTGGATGTGCACGTGGAGCGGCACGAGCAGGTACACGGTGAGATCAACGCGGTGGTCGCGACCGATCTGGAGCGAGCACGGGCCGACGCGGCCGCGGTCGACGAAGCCCGGGTGCGGGGCGAGCGGTTGGGGCAGCTGGCCGGGCTGCCGATGACGATCAAGGATGGGTTCGACGTCGCTGGGCTGCCGGCGGTGTCCGGGTCGCCTGCACTGGTCGGCCGGCCGAAGGACTGCTCGGACGCTGACGTCGTGGCCAGCGCCCGTCGGGCCGGCGCGGTGTTGTGGGGCAAAACCAACGTGCCACTGATGCTGGAAGACTGGCAGAGCTACAACAAGGTCTACGGCGCCACGAATAACCCCTACGACCTGACCCGCACTCCTGGGGGCTCGTCCGGCGGCGCGGCGGCCGCGCTGGCCGCCGGGGTGACTCCGCTGGAGATCGGCTCCGATATCGCTGGCTCGCTGCGGATCCCAGCCAACTTCTGCGGGGTATATGCGCTGAAACCGACGTTCGGCGTGCTGTCCCCGCGTGGCTCGGTGCCGCCGGGACCGGATATCCACGTCGATGTCGACCTCTTGGTGGCCGGGCCGATGGCTCGCACGGCGGCCGACCTGCGGCTGTTGTGGGACGTGCTGTGCGGTAGGCCGAGCGCCGCGCCGACCGAGGTTACCGGCGCCAGGGTAGCGCTGTGGTTGGATGAGCCGGAGTTCGTGGTGTCTGAGCAGGTCCGCGGCGGTCTGCTGGCGGCGGCTGACGCGTTGCGCGGACAGGGGGTCGCGGTGGAAGTCACCGCCCCGGTGCCCGCCGGTGAATTGCTGGACACCTACCTGGCGTTGTTGTTCCCCATCCTGACCTCCGGATTACCCGACGAGGTCTTCGCCAGGCTGCTCGCCGAGCGCCCAGCCGCCGAAGCGGCTCTCGCCGCCGGCACCAACCGGTACGGTCCGGAGGCATTCGCGGTTTATGGCACCGCGATCTATCGGGATGTTGCCATGGCACAGGTGACGCGCCAACGGCTCAAGAACAGACTGGCGCACTGGTTCGCCAGCGGATGGGACGCGGTGCTGTGCCCAGTGGCCCCGATGCCAGCGTTCGCCCATCAGCACGATGACACCATCGCCCTCCGGGTGCTCGAGATGGATGGTGGGCAGGTGAACTACTCCCGGTTGTTCGACTGGGTCGCGCTTGCGAGCGCGTTGCACGCACCGGCGGTGGCGGTCCCGGTGGTTCATACCCCTGAGGGCGTGCCGGTCGGCGTCCAGTTGATCGGACGGTGGGGCGAAGAGAATCGATTACTCGACTTCGCCGCCGCGCTGGAGCGGGCGACCGGAGGGTTCCAGCCGCCCGTTCACGGTCCCGCGTAGCCGACAGGCTGGGCCGGCTTTTACCGCGAGCAGCTGGAACAATTCTACGCCAGCGAGCCGATTGTCCCGAACTCGCTGATGAACATCAGCGTAATTACGCTGCTCGCGTACCGGAATTCCGATCGTATGGGGCGTATAGGGTTTTCCCTACCTGGCGGGCTCGGGATCGCCCTTGTCCTTTTAGGGGGTCCCCACGATGTTCCGACACAGCGGCAAGCGGCACCATATGTCTGGAGGTACTGATTGACCAGCGGAACCAGCAAGTCTGGGCAGGGGGGCGCGATAATGTACGACAAGATCAAGTCGGATGACCAAGCCAGGATCGACAGCGTCGTGCAGGAGATGTTCGCGGTTCTGCGGGGACACGAGATTCTGACCCGGTGGAGCTACCGGACCGATGACCCGTACGCGGTCACGATGGCGATCGGTGGGCCAGCGGCTAATGGCGTTGTCTGGTTGATGGCGCGGGATCTGCTTGTTGAGGGCATGCTGGCTCCGGTCGGTATCGGGGACGTGCGGGTGTCGCCGTTGCTCGGCGATGACGGTGACCTGGTCGAGGTCGAGATCGGCGGCAACGACGGGTTCGCCTCGTTGGAGTTCGACTACCGGTTGTTGCAGTATTTCCTGAGCGCGACCTTCGATCTGGTGGAGTTAGGCAAAGAGGCCGAGATGATCGACTTTGAGGCCGAGATCAAGAAGATCACTGACGGCTGTCTCGGCTGAGGCCACCGCGCCGGGCCGGTTACCGCGCACGCATTTGCTCTGCCAGATGCGCGGCTGCCTCGGCCAGCCCGATCTGTCGCTGGTCACCCGAGCGCATGTCCCGGACGGTGATCACGCCTTCGGCGTACTCGCGCGGCCCGAGCAGCAACGCGTACCGGGCGCCCTGGTCGTTGGCCCATTTAAGCTGCTTAGCGATCTTTCCGGAGGAGCCCAGGTACAGGCCGACCCGCAACCCGTCCGCCCGCAGCCGGCTGGCTAGCTCGATCAGGGTCGGCTCGGACTCTTGTGCGAGCACGGTGACCGCCACGTCGAGCCCAGGGGGATCCTCGCCGACGTCCTCTTGGCTGGACAGGATGCGTTCGATACCGATCGATCCGCCACAAGCCGGCAGATCTGGACCACCAAGGGCGGCCACCAGCCCGTCGTAGCGTCCCCCGGAGGCGATCGAGCCGGCGAAGCCAGGCGCGCTGACCTCAAAGATCGGGCCCGTGTAGTAGTCGAGCCCGCGCACCATCCTCGGGGTGAACACCACTCGACCGGCCGTCACGGTTGCGGTCAACCCCAACAGCCGATCGACCTCGGCCAACCCGGCGCGGCCCCGATCGGTTGCGTCCAGTTGCTTGCGAACCCGGTCCGGGTCGTCCGAGGTGAGATCGGCGACCAACGCGGCCGAGGTATCCTCAGCGAGGCTACGCTCCACCAACTCGGCGATAACCGCGTCCGGGCTGAGCTTGTCCAGCTTGTCCAGCGTGATCAGCACCCGGCCGCTGAGCTGCTCGGGTATCCGGTAGGCGTCTAGCAGCCCGAACAAGGCTTGCCGGGAGTTCAACCCGAACCGGAACTCCGGCACCCCCAGCGCGATGAGTCCGTCATCAATGGCCAGCAGTGTTTCCGCGTCGGCCAAGGGTGAGCTGGACCCGACCGTGTCGAGATCGCATTGGGTGAACTCCCGGAACCGGCCGCGACCGGGGCGGTCGGCCCGCCACACCGAACCCAGCGCGTAACGCTTGTAGGGCATCGGCAGCTGGTTGCCATGCGTGGCGACCACGCGGGCCAGGGGAACGGTGAGGTCGTAACGCAGCGCCAGATCGGCCTCACCGCTGGCCTCATGCTCCCCCCGGCGCAGAATCTTGAAGATGAGCTTGTCGCCTTCGTCGCCGTACTTGCCAGTCAGCACGTCCAACCGTTCGAACGCCGGCGTCTGCAGCGGGTCGAACCCGTAGCGCTCGAACGCCGCCCGCACCGAGGCGAACGCGTGCTCCCGGCGACGGACCTCGGCGGCCAGGAAGTCGCGCGTGCCGGACGGCGGCTCCGTGGCCTGAGCCATGGCGGGTACCCCTTAGCGCTCGAAGCGGGCGGCGAGCGACGCCCGGCCCTACGACGCCATTGTGTCAGCACCGCACGCGTGCGATGTGATCCCTCCTGACCCCTCCGGAGCGAACGGCACATTCGCGCACTCAATGCGTACGAGTGTGCCGTTCGCTCCGTGCCCCCCTTCGAGCGCCGCGAGCATCAATGGCATGTCAACATACCCGCGGTGGAAGAAAATCAGCTCGTCCCGCAGCTGCCAGATATGGATCATGCGAGCCCGGAACGGCGTGCCGTCGGAGATCACGGTACCGGCGAGGTAGCCTATCTGGACGATAAGATCGCCAGCGTCGAACAATTCCCCGATCTCCAGTACCGGATCAATCGAGCTGAACAGATCGCTCACGAACGCAAGGAATCCGTCCGGCCCGTACCGAACACCACCCCACGGCAGCTCGTCGCTGATCTCCATCATAAAGTCGGGGTGAACCGCCGCGCGCAATTGCTCATAGTCGCGTCGAGCCAATGCGTCATAGAATTCGCACAGCAATTCAACCTCAGTACTGGCCATTGCGTTCTCCCCCTGGAGTACCCGCATACGGACAGTGTCTCAGGCCTCGGGCGCCAAGACCACGGACAGCGCTCGTACAGTTGCGCGGACTAAGAGCGACTCAGCGGGGCGCCGTCCCGCTAGCCAGCGCTACGACCTCATCCCGACTCAACCGCTCGCCCCGCGCGCGCAACTCGTTGTATCGGTCAACGCCGAGCCCGCGCAACACGTCGGACCGGCAGCGATCACGCAGTTTGCGCCAGCTCGGGAAGCTCATGAGGCCGGTTTGCGTCGACATAGCGGCTACCGCGCCGTAGAGCAGCGCGGCATGCTCCAGATCGCCGCGCAACACGGCCGCGTCCGCCGCGTCGGTGATCAAATTCGCCATTCCGAAGCTGCATCCAAGGCGGTCGAGGAGCTCGACCGATCGCGTCAATAACTCCTGGGCCTGGTTGTACTTGCCTAGTTCCAGGGCGATGCGCCCGTGAACGGTGAGTGCGCAGGCAAGCGGCCATTCCGCGCCCCTGGCTTCGAAGGCCGCCCGCCCCTGGGTGAGCATCGCGTCCGCCGCTTCCAGCTGGCCGCAGGCGAAAGCGGCCATCCCGACGATGACGGCACAGCAGGTTTCCACGTGTGGTTGATCGTGCTGTCGGCTCAGCGTCATAGCCTCGTCTGCTAGCCGCGTTGCCGTGTCGAGCGCACCGCGACACAACTCGACGTTCGCCAGGCACGCCACCGCCCAACAGTGGAGCACTTCCTCGCCGGCCCGCTCAGCCAGCCGCACTGCTTGCGCGAACCGCTCGGCCGCCTCATCGAAATACCCTCGCGCCAGCCGGGACCACCCGGCGACGTAATGTAATCGTGCGGTCGTTGTGGCCGGCTGAGGCTGTGCCGTCCCGAGGGTGGCGTCCGCCCATCCCTGAGGATCATGCAGGTGACCCCGGGTAATCCAGAACAACCACAATGCGTAGCAAGACTCGGCGAGCTGGTCGATCTGGCCCCGATGCGATAGCCAATTCATCGCCGCTCGCACGTTCTCGTACTCCGTGTCAAGGGCCCTCAGCACCTTCGCTTGGTCGGCTCGCCACAGCTGGGCACCGGATTCGGTTGCCCACCGGGCGAAATACATCGCGTGCCGTTCGCCTGTCGTCTCGGTGGTCCGCTCGCTGGATGTTCGCGAGTGCTCGCCGGCGTCCAGTCGCTCGGCCGCGTATGCCCGGATCGTTTCCAGCATGTCGAACCTGGGCTCGTCCCAGACCAACTTACGGGTAATCAGGTTGTAGTCCAATAAATTAAGGAGCAGGGCCTGCGTATTGTCGACGGTGAGATCGCAGAGTGCGGTTGCCGCTTCGAGGGTCCAGCCGCCGCGAAACACCGACAGCCGCGGCAGCAGCGTCCGTGCCTCGGGATCCAGCAGCTGATAGCTCCAGTCCACGGTGTGCCGCAGGGTCCGCTGGCGAGCCGGCGCGTCCCTCGGCCCGGCATCGAACTCGGTGAGTACGGAATCGAGCATGGACGATAGCTGGGTAGCGCTCAACAGCCGGGTGCGCGCGGCGACAAGCTCAATAGCCAGTGGCAGATAGTCCAGTCTGGCGCACACTTGGTTGATCGCTTCGGAATCCGCGACGAGCGGCGCACCGGTTGCCTGAGCAGCTCGCTCACGGAACAGCTGATTAGCGGCACTGCGTGCCAAGGGCGGCACCGGGTGTACATGCTCCATGGCGATCCGCAGCGCGGCCCGACTGGTGGCCAGCACGGCCAAGCCCGCCGAGCTGTCTAGCAGAGCGGCTATCTCGGCCGCCGCCGGCAACAGATGTTCCATGTTGTCCAACACGAGTAGCATCCGCCGGGTGCGCAGATAGGTGGTGAGTACCTCGGGCGGCGCGCGGTGTCCGAGTTCACGCAGGCCAAGGCTCTGCGCTACGGCCGGCAGGACATCCTCTGGTTTGTCCAGTGTTCCTAGCGAGACATAGACGCAACCGTTCGGATAGGCCGTGCCGGCGCGCCTGGCTACTTCCAGCGCGACGCGCGTCTTACCGACCCCGCCCGGCCCGGTCAGCGTGACCAATCGATGATCAATCAGCAACCCGAGTACTTCGTCGATGTAAGCGGAACGTCCGATTGTGGGCGATGGAACCACCGGCGGCAGCGCTTGGCCCGACGAATCGGCAACACCGGCGCTGAGCTCGGTCTGTTCTCCCTCGCTCAGCCCAAGCGCGCGACCGAGTGCCTCCCGGGTACGCGCATAGGGCCGGGTGCGGGTACCCCGCTCCAGCGCACTGACCGCGTTCACGCTCAGTCCCGCCCGCGCGGCCAGCTGCTCCTGGGTGAGTCCCGCCCGGTGTCTCAGCCGGCGAAGTGTCTCCCCGAACGGTTCGACGTCATCGGACGACTGTGCGTCCCACGTTGCGCCCTTGCTCACCACTGCAATACACCTGTCGCCGCCTCGTCGAAAACTGAGTCACCGCTCGGAGTATGCCAGACGTCAGCTCCGCGCCGCACCAGTTGCTACCGCCACGACAGCCTCCCAGTTCAACCGTTGACCGCGCTCGTGCATCTCCCGGTAACTATCGGCGCCGAGTCCGCGCAACACCTCCGACCTATACCGGCTAGTCAGCGCGTGCCGGCGCGGAATAACCGTGGCGCCGGTCTGCTCAACGATCGCATCGATCGCTCCATACAGAATCGCCGCACGATCCAGATCTCCGTCCACCGCGGCCGCACCGGCGGCATCCGTGAGTTGATGTGTCATCCCCCAGCTGTCCCGTAGTCGCCCGAAGAGGCGGATCGAGTGGGTGAGCAGCTCGCGTGACTCATCGTGTTGGCCTAGCGTCCAGGCCACTCGACTGCGCAGACTCAACGCGACGGCAAACGGCCACGCGGCACTTTCGGCCTCGATGTCCAAGTGCGCTTCAGTCAGCATCGCCGCGGCGTCGGCCATGTGTCCGACAATAACGGCCGCGCGCGCGAGTCCGCAGACGACGCCTGCTCGCTCGTTGACGTCATCCAGGCGTCGACTGAGCCGCAGCGCCTGCTCAAGCACGCTCGATGTCGCGGCCACGTCGCCTCGGCTTGCCTCGGCGTTCGCTAAGCCGGCCAAGCCCCAGCATCGCAGCACGTCGTTGCCGGCCCGCTCGGCCAGCCGAGCTGTCTCGGCGAACCGCAGCGCCGCGGCGTCGAAATCGCCTCGGGGCAATCGGGACCAGGCAGCCAGGTACCGCAGGCGCGCGTTGACCAAGGGCGCTAGGTCTTGGTCAACTTCTCGGGCACCTTCGATAGCGGAGTCCGCCCACATCTGCAGATCACGCAAATATCCCCGGGCGACCCAGAACAACCACAGCTGAGTGCACGACTCGGCTAACTGGTCGATCCGGCCCGCCCGCAGCAGCCAGCGCATCGCTATTCGGATGTTCGGGTAGTCAGCGTCGAGCAGACCCAACAGCTCGATCTGATCGCAGGTCCACAGCCCGTCGCCGGCCTGCGCCATCAGCTGGGCGAAGTACATCGCATGCCGCTCGCACGCCTTGTCGGGGGCAGCGGCCGGATCGACGCGATTGAGTTGCTCGGCCGCGTATGCGCGGATCGTCTCGAGCATGGC
>Ga0213881_10000485_pt1 | contig 25589 bp, 22 predicted proteins | sample BarmaccoBMER_R08_FD_160104 | JGI IMG/M metagenome (GOLD analysis project Ga0213881, IMG submission 160104) | Barbacenia macrantha exposed rock microbial communities from rupestrian grasslands, the National Park of Serra do Cipo, Brazil - ER_R08 ... | reverse complement strand
CGCTGTTTTTGCCGCTCATCAGCATTATCCAAGGTTTGCAGCAGCAGACGTGAAGGCGAAGCGGTGTAGAGAGAGCTGTCCTCAGCCGCACCGTATCGCACGGCAACGCGCGGCCGGTGCGCGCGCTTGTCTGCGGGTGAGGACACCCGCCTCTACACGCGCGTTCACGCTCATCGAGATACTCGTGGTCATTGCCGTCATCATGATCCTCGCCGGCCTCGTACTCGGCACGGTCGGCTACGTGCAAAACAAAGGCGCCCGCTCCCGCGCGGAAGCCGAGATCGCGGCAATGTCAGCCGCGCTGGAAAGTTATAAGGCGGATAACGGGATCTATCCTCAGGACACCAGTTTGAACGCGAGAACTCCTGGAAATGCTGACCCGATTAAGGGCGATGTAAGCTATCGCACCGCAACCTTGACCCTCTACAAAGCTTTGAGTGGCGATACCAACGCTGACAAACATCCGACTGCGAAATCGTACTTTTCGTTTACGAAAGGGATGGTTTATCCAAGGGGAAACGCTTCGAACGTGACAGCACTAACAGATCCGTGGGTGAATTGCTACGGCTACTCGACAGCAAACCAGAGTGACCCGAGCAAGGGCTACAATCCGACTTTCGACCTTTGGAGCAGCGGCCAGCCGAACGACAACGGAACCGCAAATACGGATCCTGCCAAGTTCGTGAAAAACTGGTGACGGGGCAATCAGCGCGTGCATGGCGCCGTTCGCCATTCCCAATTCGCAATCAGCAATCAGCAATCAGCAATCAGCAATTGGCAATTGGCAATTGGCAATTGGCAATCACGATTCACCCTCACTCCGCCGTGTGCACGACAATCACCACCCGGCGGTTCGGCTGCTGGCGCTCGATCTCGGCCTGTTCTTGTGACGGGTCCATCACCGGACGCGGTGTGACCAGGAACTTGCTCGCGCCATAACCGCGCGACTGGATTTGCGCGGGATCGATGCCCATCATGCGCACAAGATAATCCTTCACGCTATCGGCCCGCCGCTGGCTGAGATCGAGGTTGTACTCATAGCTGCCAAACGCGTCGGTGTAGCCCTCGATGGAAAAGGTCGCCCTCGGATTCCGTTTGATCAGCGTGGCCAGCTTTTGCAGTTGCTCGATCGAGCTCTCCTGCAAATCAGCACTGTTGTAGGAAAAGAGCTGATCGTCCGGCATGCGAATGGCCGTGCCAGAGCCGAGCGGCCCTTTCTGCGCGAGAAGCGAATCGAGATCGCTGAAGCCGGGGTTGCGGTTCTTCGATGGCCCGGCGCTGTCTGCCTGTACTTTACTTGTGAATGTACTCGGCCGTTTGATTGCGGTGCTTGTGGCCAGCTCCGTGCCGCTCAACGCGGGCTGCGGCCGTCCCGAAACCGCGGAATCATTCACCAACGTCTGCTCGCGCGTGGCGTTCGGGCTCTTCGATAACGTCTGCGCCGTACTTTTTTCGATTTCATTCAACACCGAGGTCGCATCGGCCTGGTCCACCTTTGGCTGATCGGGCAGCGCGTTTTGTGTGTCATCCGGCATCGCCGTGGTGGCGTGGACTTCCTGGAGCAGGGCGTCGAACGATTTCTTCTCGTCCGGCAATTGCACGTTTGTCTTGTCCGGCTCTGGCTTTGCCGCAGGAGCGGTCTGGTCCATGCTCGTTTTCTCCAGCGTACTCTGCGGGGCGACCACTTTGACCTTAAACGTGGCCGTCTCGGCCGGCGGCGCCAGCGCCACGTCTGCCGGCGCAAAACGCGTGCGATAAAAGTACGCGCAAAGCAGCAGATGAATGACGAGCGAAACTACGAGGCCGACGAACAACCAGTTGCGCTGCCCGGTCGCATTCAGCAACGCCTCGTGCTCATCTTCGAGCTCGAAATCAGAGAGCCGCACTGAGTACGAACCGGCAATATGAAAGCATTGTCAATATCGGTCCTCCCGAGCGAAGCCGAGGGATCCCGGCGCTGCTAGCTTAAGCTTCTGCCACGGGGTTCCTCGACTCCACTTCGTTCCGCTCGGAATGACAAGGAGGTGTGCGCGTCCGATCGACAAACGCCGTCGCCGCGGCGCGAATCTGCTCCGCCACATGAGCTTCCTGCGCCACGAACTTGGGCGTGAACCACGGAAACAGCCCGATGAGATCATGCGTCACGAGAATTTCGCCGTCGCAGCCATTTCCCGAGCCGATGCCAATGGTTGGAATATTGACAGCGTGCGAGATCATCTTCGCTGTGTCCGGCGCGACGATTTCCAGCACGATGGAAAATGCTCCGGCCTCTTGCACCGCGCGCGCGTCCGCCAGTAATGCCTCGGCCTGTTCGCGTGAGCGTCCTTTCACTTTGTAGCCGCCCTCCTCGCGTACGCTCTGCGGCAGCATGCCTATGTGCGCCATGAACGGAATGCCCGCTGACGTGATCGCCTCGATTTGTGCCACGTGACTGAGGCCGCCTTCCAGCTTCACCGCGCGCGCACCAGCTTCGATCAGTTGTCGCGCCGTCTGCAACGCCTGCTCCGGGGTGTCGTAGGTGTGGATGGGTAGATCAGCCACAAGCAGCGCGCGCTTCACGCCACGGGCAACCGCGCGCGTGTGATGCAGGATTTCATTCAAGAGCACGTGCGTCGTGTCTTCGTACCCGAGTACGACCATTCCTAACGAATCGCCGACAAGAATCACATCGAGCCCGCTTTCATCGAGCAGCCGCGCCGTCGGATAATCGTACGCCGTCAACGCGGTGACGCGCTCACGCCGTTGCTTCATCTCACGAAACTGTTCTACCAGGTCTTCGTTACGCATCTGATCTCGTCCCCCGCCGGGATTCGGGCTAGCAACTCACGCACGCTCGCCGCCTGGCCTGGCAAACGCAACTCAGGCACGATGTCCGCGAGAGGGCGCAAGACAAACTCGCGCTGCGCAAACCGCGGGTGCGGTAATTGCAACTCGCCGGTTAAGCGCTGCTCGCCGCCGAAGTAGAGCAAATCCAGGTCGATTGTCCGCGAAACGTTGCGAGCGTGGTCGGGAGCGCGGCCGAGGACACGCTCGATTTCTTGCAGTTCCCGCAGAAGCTGATCGGCGGGACCGGCGAATTCGATTTCGAGGACAGCGTTGTAAAAAGTACGCGCGCCCGGTTCGCAGCCGAGCGGCGGCGTTTCATAAACCGGCGATTGCAAAAATGGCTGGCGCCTCTCGTCCAGCGCACAGATGCGGTCACGCGCCTGGCGAATGTTTTCCAGGCGATCGCCGAGATTTGACCCCAAGGCGATGCCGGCACGCATGCCCGCGATTTTAGGGCAACCGCTTCGCTTGCCAAGCCAGGCGACGCCGGCCTAGATGCCGAGCACATCGCGCATGCTGTAAAGCGCCGGCCGTTGCCCGATGATCCAGCGCGCCGCGCGCAATGCCCCACGCGCAAACGTCTCACGACTCGAGGCCCGGTGGGTGAGCTCAATCCGCTCACCGTCGCCGGCGAAAATGACGGTGTGATCGCCGACAATATCGCCGCCTCGGATGGAGTGAATGCCGATTTCTGATTTCCGGCGTTCACCGACCATTCCTTCGCGCCCGTGCCGCGCATTCGTGAGATTCAGCTCGCGCTGCAGAATCTCCGCCAATGTTTTAGCCGTGCCACTCGGCGCGTCTTTCTTCAGCCGGTGATGCGCCTCCACAAGCTCCACGTCGAAGCCGGGCCCGAGGCACCTGGCCCCTTGTTGTGCAAGGGCAAAGAGTACGTTCACACCCACGCTGAAGTTCGACGCCAGTACTACGGGTACAGCTTGGGCAGCTTCCTCGACGAAATGCCGCTCGACCGCTGAGTGTCCGGTCGTGCCAATAACCAGCGGGATCTTTGCTTCCGTTGCCGCCGCGCAAACCTGCTCGGCCGCCGCCGCGCTGCTGAAATCGATCAGCACATCAGCCTTGCGCGGCGTGATCTCGTCGTTCGCGCCGAACGCCGCCACAATCTGCGCGTTGTCCGCTGCCGCCAACCGGCTAAGCGCAGTGCCCATGCGGCCGCGCCCGCCGACCAGCGCAATACGCAATGCCTTCATCGCGCCCGCTCGAACGCATCCAGCGTTTCACGCAATCGTTGCTGGTTTGCCGGCATCATCTCGCACAAAGGCAGGCGTACTTCTGCCGAGATCATTCCGCGCCACGACATCGCCGTTTTCACCGGCACCGGATTCGGTTCAATGAAGAGATTTTTGAATAAGGCGTAGAGCCGCTGATGAATTTCCTGCGCGATTTTCACATCGCCAGCCGTGAACGCGCGCACCAGCTGGCAAACTTCGCCGGGAATCAGATTCGACGCCACACTCACCACGCCGGCCGCGCCCATGCACATGAACGGCAGGGTTAACCCATCGTCCCCGCTCAAAATCGTGAACTCATCCGGCATACGCCGGCGCAAATCGGCGATTCGGTCCACGCTGCCGCTGGCTTCTTTGATGCACACGATGTTCGCGCAATCACTTTGCAAACGCGCCACCGTCTCGGGCAGAACATCGATCACGCATCGCGGCGGAATGTTGTAGAGCATGATCGGGAGCGACGTCGCTTTCGCGATCGCCTGGAAATGCCGAAACAAACCTTCCTGGCTCGGTTTGTTATAGTACGGCGCCACGACGAGCGCGCCGTCCGCCCCGAGCTTCTCCGCCATCTGTGTCATGGCCACGGCATCGGCGGTGGAGTTTGAGCCTGTGCCAGCGAGTACGAGACATCGCTTCTTTGTCTTCTCGATAGTGAAGCGGATGAGCTGCTCCTTTTCTTCGTGCGAAAGTACGGGCGACTCACCCGTCGTGCCCACCGGCACGAGACCGTCAATGCCGGCAGCGATCTGCGCCTCGATTAATTTTTCCAATGCCGCGAAGTCAATCGCGCCGTTGCGAAACGGAGTGACGAGCGCAGTGAAAATCCCGCGAAACATCGAGCGAGTGTAGGGGCGGCTGTCCTCAGCCGCAATCGCGGGTAAGAAGCGGGTGAGGAGACCCGCCGCTACTACATGTCGATCGTTCCTTCGAAAACAAACTCTGCGGGTCCGGTCAGTGTCACGTTGGTGAACCGCTCGCCTTTGCGTTCAAAGCCGACAGATAACTCGCTCCCGCCGCGCACGTGCACCGCGATCGGAGCATTCGCCTTTTCGGTGGCTGCAAAAATGAGCGCGCTCGCCACCACGCCCGTGCCGCAGGCAAGTGTCTCACTCTCGACGCCGCGCTCGTAAGTCCGGATCGCAATCTCGTTAGCCCCGCGTTTCTCCAGGAAGTTCACGTTCGCTCCCGCCGGCGCAAACATCTCATCGCTCCGAATGTCGCGGCCGACGCTATTAACATCGATCGCGTCGACGCTTTGCAGCGGGATCACCACATGCGGCACACCGCTGTTGATGAAATGCGCGCGCCAGGTTTGTCCTCGTGCCGCAATCTCGAGGTTCAGTCGCAGGTCCCGCGGCTCACTCATCGTGAGCTGCACTGATTGCCCCCGCAGTTGTGCTCGAATGATTCCCGCCGGCGTCTCGAACGAGACCGAATCGTGCGCACCACTGACACGCTCGGCGAAACGCGCAAAACAACGCGCGCCATTGCCGCACATTTCCGCTTCACCGCCATCGCTGTTGTAGTAGCGCATGCGGAAATCGGCACCATTCCGCGGCGTTTCCAGCAGCAGAATACCGTCGGCGCCGACGCCGCGATGGCGGTCGCAAATGCGCGCAATCTGCTGCGCGCTCAGCTGCACCTCGCCGCGCCGATTATCGATCATGACGAAATCGTTGCCCGCGCCATTCATCTTGGTAAAACGCAGCATGCGAGTTCCGTAGCACGCGTTTGCTCGCGCGCAAACCTCGTACTCACACCCAGCCGCAGAGTTCACAGAGATACTGAATTTCTTCTCGATCTCCGCTGTGGTTAATTAGGGCGATGTCGCAGTCTGGCCTCATTGTGCATGAGATTTACTCTTCCATCCAGGGTGAGAGTACTTGGGCCGGGCTGCCGTGCATTTTTGTGCGACTTACTTTTTGCGACCTGCGCTGCACCTATTGCGACACCACTCACGCGTTTTACCAAGGCGTCAGGAAAACGTTGCCGGATATCCTCGAGGAAATTGCGCAGTTTGATTGCCCGCTGGTTGAAATCACCGGCGGAGAACCGCTTCTTCAGAAAAATGTCCTTCCGCTCATGGCTGCCCTGGCGGATTCAGACAAAACGGTGCTGCTCGAGACCAGCGGCGCTCATGACATCTCACCGGTTGATCGGCGCGTGCACCGCATCATGGACCTGAAAACGCCCGGGAGCGGCGAATGCGCGCGCAATCTCTGGACGAACATCCCGCATTTGACGCCGCGGGACGAAGTAAAATTCGTTATCGGCTCGCGTAACGATTACGAGTGGTCGCGCGGGAAAGTACTTGAGTACGACCTCTCCACGCGATGCCGCGCGGTACTCTTCTCACCCGTGTTCGGACGCATCGAGCCGCGTGAAATCGTCGAGTGGATGCTGGCCGATCGGCTTCGCGTTCGATTCCAATTGCAACTACACAAGTTCATCTGGCCGCCAGACGCGCGGGGCGTCTAAGCTCAGCGGAAGCGTGCGTTAGCTCCGGCGTGTTGCACAGCACGTGACCTCCTGCACGAAGTCGTCAAAAAGTGCGCGGTAAATATGGCCGCGCTCTGGATGATATTGCACGCCGACGGCGAACCCGTACTCACGCAGCTTTACCTGCTCGACGACATCGTCATCCGCGCACCATGCTTCTATCACCAGCCCATCACCTAATCGATCAATCGCCTGGTGATGCGAACTATTTACTTTTGCGTACTGGTGTCGCGCTCCGCGATCCCAGCGCAGCGGTTGAACATCATTGTTTTTTTGCTCGGGCAAATTATGACCGGCAATATCGAGATGGAGCGTGCCGCCGAGCGCGACATTGAGCAGCTGCACGCCTTTGCAGATCGCCAGGATCGGCAGTTCGTGCGCAAGAACATGTTGCACCGCGGCAAACTCCCAGGCGTCGCGTTTTGGATCGTTGCCTTTCTCGATCACCGCAGGATTTGGGATGTCCTGATGTAAGTACTGCGGAGCGACGTCAGCACCGCCGGTGAGTAAAAGTCCGTGCATTTGCTCGAGCGGAACCTCAGCACGTGCGGCATTCCAGATACGCACCTCTTCGTCAGGGGTGAAAAACCGGGCGAAGTATTTCTCATCGCAAGCTCGTATCCAGGTGGCGAGATTCGGCATTGCCTAATTTGTCGCGAATCCTCGGCAAAGCGACTGCTGAGAGGAGGCGAACGAAATGACGTAGTACCGCGACAGTATTCCGGGAGTAGATTCGAGAGAGGCTACAGTCCCATCAACTCCCGCACGTACTTCACTGGCGGGCTGCCGAAAGAAATAACGGTATCGTTGTATTGCTTCAGGTTGAACTTGTCGCCGTCGCGCGCTTTCGCCCGCTCTCGTAATTCGAGATGTTCTGACACGCCGACGAAGTAGGTCGAGAGCTGGGTTGAGCTAAGACGCGCGCGCTTCCACTTGGCCACGGCTTCACCTTCCTGCTGGAAACCTTCGGTCATCATGAGTGTCATCGCATCCTGCTCACTCATGTTGTGAGCGTGAATACCCTGGTCGATGATGGCGTTACAGATCACTCGGAGCCGCATCTTTAACTGCTGCATCTTTACTTCAGGGCCGCCGTAACCCAGTTCGGCCATCATTTGCTCGCAATACACCGCCCACCCTTCGATGAAGGTTCCGCTTTGGAAAATCGCTCGAACGAGTGTTGGCGCGCGGAACTCATTGGAGTGAGCCAGCTGGAGATAATGTCCGGGCATGGCCTCGTGCACGGTGAGATCACGAATCATGTAGTTATTGTACTCCCTGAAGAAGGATTCCTTGCGCTGCTTGCTCCAGTCCTTTGGCGTGGGCTCGACGGCGAAGAACGTCTTTCCGTTCTGCTCGAGAGGCCCGGGAGAATCACAGTACGCAACGCCCTGCCCTCGTTTGAACTCCGGCATGACAATCACATCGAGCGGCTTGTCTGGAACAGTGACGATGGCATGTGCCTTGGTAAAATCAGTAGCTTCCCGCACAACTTTCTGCGCGTAGCTCACAATCGTATCGTCGTTAGGATGTTGTTCGGCTAGTTTGTCGAGTACCGCTGTAGTTACTTTCTTCTTGTCAGCTAATGTAGCCTTGTCAGCATTCGGGAAGTATTTCTTGTAGAGCGGCAGCGCCGTCTCGTAGATCGCCTTCTGCGTTTGTGCCAGGTCTGCTTCCGCCCGCTTCTGAATCTCTTCCATGGAAAGATCGGAGCCGAGGGCAAACCTGAGCTTCTTGCGGAACTTATCTGCGCCCAGTCGGAAATCGCCGTCCGAGCGCGGCAGCAAATCTTTCTGCAACCAGGCTTTGTATTCCTCGAGAGCTTTGGCCGTTTTGTCCTGTGTGTCAGCCACATCTTTGCCCAGTTGCGGCGCCTGGTTGAGAAGCGGCGCCAGCCCTTCGCGCACAAGCGAAATCGCGCCCTGCGTCTGCTCGATGGCAGTTTCGGTGTAGATCTTTGGGCAATGTTGAAGGTTTGCCCTGGCCTGGGCGATAACCGCTGGAATAGCTTCCATACGCTTGCGCAGATTCGGAATGCGCTCGGATGCCGGCGCAAAATCACGCGCCACCAAGAGGTAAATGCTGTTGGCGAGACTTTCGTTGTAAACAAGCGGATTCCATTGCCATTCCTTCAGCTCTTCGATGCCGAAGATCTCGTTATCAACGTTGTCCTTGAGTATTCTTACATCGACTTTGTTTGGCCCTGTTAACTGGGAAAGATCGTTAAAGGCTTCTAATTGCTGGCGGGTTTCCTTTGCGCGCGCCAGCTCCTTGTCGCGCGCTTGCGCTGAATAATCGGTCAGCTTGTCATCGAAGCGATGGTCACCCAGCTCGGTGGCGTACTCAGGATGGCTTTGCAGCAGTCCTTCTATGTAATCATGCGCGATTTTCTCGAACTGCTCGTCTTGCGGTGTAGCTCGAGCGCTAGCCAGCGCCAGTGCGCACGAACCAAGGAGTAGAAGGCGTTTCATCAGGCTTCTGGTTGAACGGCGAAACCTACTTGAGGTTCAGCTTCGCCGACTACTTCGTTTTGATCCTGTAAGTAAGTCCGGCCCTTGTAGAACGGTGTCACAATTGCGAACAGCACTGCAGTTCCGAGCATCACCCAGACGAAGAACATAAAATAGTCTGCGCCCTGAAGCTTTACCGAGCCATCCGGATTCTGGATGAAAAAGTTAACGCCTGCCGTGAACAGATTACCCAGTGAGATTGCGAACAAGTAGGTGCACATGACCAAGGACTTCATCTTCACCGGCCCTTGTGTATAGGAGAACTCCAAGTGCGTGGGCGAAACAAGCGTTTCACCTACCGTGAGAACCACAAAGGCCCAGATTTGCCACATGATGTGCGGATGCGCTCCGGCATCAATGCGCCTTTGAATCATCGCCACGATGAAGAACGATGCCGCGGTGACAAGCAAACCGGCGCCCATTTTGCGCAACGGTGTAAGGGTAACGAATTTCTCCACGAACGGGTAAACCCAGTAGGAGAAAAGCGGCAGTAGGATGAGGATGAAAAGGGGGTTGACCGTCTGGATTTGCGAGGAAAGCCACTCGATTCCGAAGAGGTGCCGGTCCATCGATTCGGCCTGAACGATCCATGAGGAAAAGTTCTGCTGCCATAGCGCCCAGAACATCGCCACGAACGGCACCGGCATGAGGACGTTCAACAGGATTTTGCCGGTCCGCTTGTTAAAGATTTCACGCGCATAATTGCGCATACCTACCGGCGGAATGTGGACAAACTTCTTTCGCCCCATCCAAAAGATGATGGTAGCCAGCGCCATGAAGATGCCGGGCAAGCCAAAGGCTATGTCCGCGCTGTGCAAACGCGGACTTTCGAGGAAGGCGACAATCGACGGCGGCAGCTTGGCGATCGCGCCGTGCGGGTCAGCTTTGTAGGGCGCGAGCAGCCATGGAATCAGCAGGGTAGAAATTGCCGAACCGGCGTTGATCGAGAAATAGAACCAGTTGAAGACGCGCGTCAGCAGGTGCTTGTTTGATTCGCCGAACTGGTCGCCTACGTTGGTGGAGACGCACGGTTTGATCCCGCCAGCACCGAGCGCGATTTGAAAAAGGCCCAGTGCGAGCAGAAGCCGAGGCTCGATACTGTGCGCGACCGGCGTGCCCATGAGCGCAAGCGTCGCGTGACCGGCGCAGTAAACGATCGATATCCAGAAAACGACCCAGAATTTGCCGAAAAGCGCATCAGCCAGGACGGCGCCCGCGATCGGCAGAAAGTAGAGGGTGGTAACGAACGTGTGGTACCACGCTTCCGCCTCGTGAGCCGGCATGACCGCGAGATGGCCCATGCGGTCGGTCAAGTACTTCGACATGAAGATGGTCAGAATCCCATTCATGCCGTAATAGCTGAACCTTTCAGCCGCTTCGTTGCCGATGATGTACGGCACGCCCGGCGGCATAGTCGTAATGTTCGGCGGCGACGTCAGGTATCGCGTTTTCGCCATGTGTCCGGAGCTAGGGAGATTTTTTCTCAGGGAAAAAGTTCGCCGGTGTAGGGTTCGCCGCCGGCGCGTTTTCCTGGCCAGCACGATGCGCCGCCCGGGCTTCAGCTAGACGGTCACGCTGAACTTCCGGAAACTCACCGACGTAATGTTTCTCGCACGAGATGGAAACGAATACGGCGATCGCGAGAATGGCGATGCCGGCGTGACGTGCGAACTGCATGGCGGGCACATATTAATGAGCAATCACGCCGTCGTGCAACTAAACTTTGGGTGCCAGGCACATGTCTCTCGTGAGAACAGACATCGGCGCTGATGGCCAGACTGCCGCCTTTGCCAAGCCGAGGTTTTAAGATTTCCGCTGGTAAACCAAAATGTAATCCCTGAGTGAGGAGACCGACGCCGGAACATCGTCGAAGAAATAATCGGTGCGATTGGAATCGATGATGTTGATGAGGCCGACAGCGGTGTAGTTGTCGCGCGAGTATTCGTTGGCCCAATTGAAGATGCTGAGGTCGGAGTTGCGCCTTCGCTTCCACGAGTCATCGCTCGCGACGATAACAAGGTACTTCGGACGTTTCGTCTCGATCTCGTGAATCATTTCGTCCTGCATCCTGCGCGCGTACTTTTGCGGCTCCATCAGGCCATAGGTGTAGATGTAACCAGTGGCCGAATGCCGCTGGGAGTAGAAGTAAACCTCAGGCTCGGATCCCAGCACCGCGATAGTATCGCCTGGCGCAGTGTGAGCACGAAGGTAATCGCCTATGCGGATCGCTTCAGGGAATGGGCTCTCGCCGTAGATGTATCGAGGAACGGCGGGCGGCGCGATCTCAAAAAAGTACCGATGCTCTCCCACAAGAGGCAACGTGATCGCCGCACCGGCGATAACTAAAGGAACAACGTGCGAGTACTTAAATCGCGCCGCTTGAGCGCGGGCCACAGCTGTTCCGGCGAGCAATGCAATCGCCGGCAGAATGAAAACGAAGTAATGCGGCCGAAAATAGAAGCCGGCGCACACCGCGGCTGCTGAAGCGAGGAAAAAACCGACGAGAAACGCCGCCTCGAGGCGAGCACGTATTTGCCAGACTGAGATCAGGAGCCCAATGCCTGCGATACTCCACATCGCCCAGCTCCAGCCGATCACCGGAGGCGTCATTAACTTGAACGAAGCCCATGCGCCGGGAAGTGAAACCATCGTGCCATAGACACGCGCATAATCGACCGCCCAAAACCAAAACTTGTTAAACACGCCTGCGAAACAAAGGAGAAGGCAGGTAATTGCGAATGGGAGAAGCGCGCCAGCGTCGAAGATCAAGTTGCACAGAAGACTTTTTTTAAAACCGCCGCGGGTCTGCGCGTCCTGGAGAAAACAGAACAGCGCGCCGAATAGTACAAACCATCCCGCTGGTTGCTTCATCAACAGAGCGACTCCGAATAGCAAGCCGCTGGCGAAGAGCCGCCAACAACGCCCTTTGGCGTCAATCAAGAGCAGCGAACCCAGCAGCAGTGGCAGAACAGCGAAATGCGTGGCGTGGGCTGCGAAACCCTGCACCGATGGGCTAAGCGATAGGACAGAATAAGTAGTCGCTGCGACAACGCCTGCCGTTGTACTTACCAGGCGACGAGCGAGGAAGAAAAGAACCAGAATGGTGGCGAGATTTATCAAGAGCAGTCCGAGATGAATTGCGGTGATGTTTTGCCCAAGCAGCGCCATGATGCCCGCATACGCGGCGTAAGTACCGGGAAACTTCATGTTGTAGGCGAGCTTGTATGGCGGGATACCTTGTAACATGAGCTGACCGGCGTATGCGTACTCGCCCTCGTCACGTTCTAAAGGAACGCCGAGAAGCCGGATGCGAACGGTGACAGTGAGCCCAACCACGATAAGGGCAAAAACAGCAAGGCAAATGACAACTCGCCGATTGGCCCTAAACCGATTTGGATTTGAAGTGTTGCTAGTGGCCAAGGCAGAAAGCGGGACGCTTTCCAAACGCCCCCAGGTATAGGAATAGTGTAGCTTCTGATGCGAGTAGAGGCACTTGCTGGATCAGCTAATAAGAAGTACAACGCAGTAACGCTCAAGTCGGTGGGCCGACATCACGCGCGTGCGTACTTTTTCGCGGTGTTGCTAGCTGCCGTGGCGCTCACCGCCTATCACCCCGCCTGGCGAGGCGGGTTCATCTGGGACGATGACGCCTATGTCGTTAATAATGATCTGCTCACGGCTTCGGACGGCTTGCGCCGAATCTGGTTCAGTCTCGACGCGCCGTCCCAGTACTTCCCGCTCGTCTACACCACGTTTCGATTCGAGCGCGCCCTCTGGGGCCTGAATCCGCTCGGTTATCATTTGATCAATATCTGTCTTCATATCACGACAGCGCTGCTGCTCTGGCGTCTTCTTGCCCGGTTGCAAATTCCCGGCGCTTTTCTGGCGTCGGCCATTTTTGCCTTGCATCCGGTGCAGGTCGAATCCGTGGCTTGGATCACTGAGCGCAAGAATGTGCTGATGGGCATGTTTTTCATGCTCACGCTTCTTGCCTGGTGGAAGTTCGTTAACTCATCGAGCCGGCGCCGGTGGTGGATCTACGCTGGTGCACTGCTCTTCTACGCGCTTGCTTTGTTTAGTAAAACAACAGCGTGTACGCTGCCCGCCGCATTGGTGTTGATCCTATGGCTGAAACATCGCCGGATCGACAAACAGCGACTGCTCGAAATTATACCGTTCGTCGTTTTCGGGGTGGCAATGGGTTTGGTAACGATGTGGTGGGAGCGGTATCATCAGGGCACTCGCGGCCCGCTGTTTGCGCTAGGACTACAAGAACGTCTCCTGGTCGCGAGTCACGCTGTCTGGTTTTATCTCGGGAAGCTACTCTGGCCGGCTAATCTTACCTTTATCTACCCCAAATGGCAGTTAACGCCCGTTCGGCTGGTAAGTTACTTGTGGTGTCTTGCGAGTGCGCTTGCCTGTTTAGTGATCTATCTTCTTCGTCGCCACTTCGGCAGAAGCCTTGAAGTCGCAGCGTTATTCTTCGTTGCCACACTCGGCCCGGTGCTGGGCTTCATCATGCTTTACACGTTTCGCTACACCTTTGTCGCCGATCATTACCAGTACCTCGCCAGCATCGGACCGATCACGCTGGCTTCTGCCGGGATAGCTACTTTCGCGCGGCGGTTCCGTCGGTTCCGAGTAGTGACGGCCCTGAGTACAATTATTCTTGTTGGCTTGCTCGCGCTGCTTACCTGGCGGCAGGCCGGCATGTACTCGGACATCGAGGCGCTTTGGCGCACAACCATTCAAAGAAATCCGGGATGCTGGATGGCGCAGAACAATCTCGGAATCGTGTTGCTCGGCCGAGGCGATATACAACACGCACGCGGTTACTTTGAGCAGGCCGTTGCAATGGCACCGCATGATCCTGAGTCGAACTACAACCTGGGCAACGCTCTTTTGCAGGAAGGTGACGCGAACGCCGCAGCCATCTATTCGGCGAAAGCGGTAAGCTTCGCGCCACGCGATGCGGAAGCGCGGCTTGCGCTGGGTAACGCGCTGCTTCGGAAAGGATTGATAAGTGATGCCATCGCATCCTACAGGCAGGCACTCCAGCTACGACCCGGTTACTTCGCTGCCGAGGACAATCTCAGTAACGCTCTTTTGCAGGCCGGCGATTTCGATGAAGCTATAAAGGAGTCGCGCATAGCGCTACGCCTTCGACCTCGTGACGTTAATGCGCATATCAACCTCGCGATTGCCCTGACTGAAACGCGGAACACCGCGCAGGCAATTGCGAGTTACGAACAAGCTATCGCTATTTCACCGGACTCGGTGATTGCCAGCAACAACTTAGCGTGGCTGCTACTGAGTACGCCTGGCGCGAACAGGGCGCGTGCGTTACCCTTGGCGCTGCACGCAAATCAGCTTTCGGGCGAAAGCAATCCTATCGTTCTCCGGACAGTTGCGGCTGCGTATGCGACTCTGGGTAACTTTAAGGAGGCAGTGGAGACCGCTGAAAAGGCCAGGTCACTTGCCGGGGCCGATGGTAGCGGCGAGCTAGCAGCGGAGCTCGATCGGGACATCGTCAGCTACAAACACGGCAGCTCCGGTGCGCCTGATCAATCGAAGTAGAAGCAATCGCGAAATTTCTGTGCCTGGTAAACGAAGCGCCCACTCATCACGACTTGATGTCTCGGGAGGAGCGGCAATACGCGGCCGGCTTGTGTTGGTCCTTATCGTACTTGTTTTACTTACCTGGGGAGTATTCGGACAGACGCTCCGGTTTGATTTCGTGAACTACGACGACCAAAACTACGTCTATCAAAATCCGCAGATAACGCGTGGACTTAGTCTGGCAGGCGTCCGATGGGCATTCACTCACGTTCATTCACAGAACTGGCATCCGCTCACTACCATCACGCACATGCTGGACTGCCAGCTATTTGGATTGAATGCCGGCGCTCATCACGCCGTTAACGTTGCCCTGCATACCGCAACCGTATTGTTATTGTTTTCTTTCCTGGTGCGCACGACTGGCGCTGTCTGGCGCAGCGCCTTTGTCGCCGCTGTTTTTGCCATTCACCCTCTGCGAGCAGAATCGGTGGCGTGGATTTCCGAGCGCAAGGATGTACTCAGTGGCCTCTTTTTCATGCTCACTGTATTTAGTTATGTTAGCTATGCGAGGGCTGCGAACCTGCAGCGGTATCTTCTGCTCGTGGTCGTGTTCGGCCTTGGCCTACTTACCAAGCCGATGCTTGTGACGGTACCGATCGTACTTTTGCTGCTCGACTTTTGGCCGCTGCAACGCTGGAAAATGCAGATTAGAGGAACATGGAAGCTATTCCGTCGAGCATGGTCACGGTTAGTAATCGAGAAGACGCCGCTACTTATTCTTTCGGCGCTCTCGTGTTTCGCGACCTTAAAGGCGCAGGGAAGTTACATTAGCTCTGAAGAAGCGCTGCCTATGCTATTCAAACTAGGTAATGCCACGATGAGTTATGTGGTGTACGTCATCCAAACGATCTGGCCCGCCAGATTGGCGCCGTTTTATCCACACCCTGGGAATACCCTCCCACTCTGGCAACCTTTGTTGTCGGCGCTCTTGTTAGTTATCGTTACGGCGGCAGCACTCCTATGGCGCCGGCAGCACCCGTACTTTTTCACAGGATGGCTCTGGTATCTTATCATGCTTGTGCCGGTAATCGGTGTCGTCCAGGTGGGATGGCAGGCACACGCCGATCGTTACACCTACCTGCCGGGCATCGGTCTGCTGGTCGCTCTTACATGGGGAATCGCGGCGGTGTTGCCGAAACCAGTCTGGCGCTCGCGTCTCACGCCCGTTGCAGCGAGCAGCCTCGTGGTTCTACTCGCTTGCATGGCGTGGCGACAAACAAGCTATTGGCGGAATAGTGAAAGATTGTGGAGACACACTCTTACGGTCACGCGGAATAATGACGTAGCGGAAAACAACCTCGGCATACTTTTCCTCTCCCGCGGCAATGTTAGCCAAGCGATCCAGTTATTCGAAAACGCCGTCGAAATTCGCGCCACCAATACTGAAGCGCGGACTAATCTGGCTAATGCGTTTCTAACCTCGGGGCGGCTGGAAGACGCTGTTCGGCAACTACGTCAGATCTCTGCGATCGAGCCCGAGAACGTGGAGGCACGGAATACGCTCGGGGCCATTTTGTACCAGCAGGGTCAAGTGCATGCCGCAATTAATGAATGGGAGCGCGTTCTGGCACTCCAGCCGCAAAATGGAAACGCACAGGCGAACCTCGCCTGGGTACTCGCGACCTATCCCGATCCTGCCGTGCGAAATGGCGCCCGGGCCCTAGAGTTGGCGCAGAGAGCGCTGAAGCTCGCCGGCGGATCCAACGCCATGATCCTGCGCACTCTGGCGGCCGCGTACGCGGAGAATGGCCGCTTTGACGATGCAGAGCACGCCGCAGAGCGCGGTCTTACCCAGGCGGAAGCGAATCACAACGCCGGATTGGCCCGTGATTTTGAGGCGAGCATCGAGCGTTACCGAGCTCACATACCAATGCGTGATCAATCTGCTGCCGCTGCTGAGCCCCATCCGAACACAACATAGCCACCATCTGCGCAGTCCCCGCGCGAGGCAACCGGGACGGCGTCTTGTGGTAATTGGGGAGACATTTTCGCGCCCGGCTACCGGCTGAGTACGTCCGCACGGGGAGGACAAGGCGTCGATTTCACCTGAGTGCTTGCAGGACGACGATGAAGCGCGCCTGGCGAAACCGTACTTAGGCGGGACGATTTCCACGAAAGTCGACCGCTCGCGCTGGAGCACGGACGAAGAAGTACAACCGAAACAGTTCACGAACGGGCGCATCGGCGTAGCGGTAATCGGTGCCCAACCAGGAATGGTTGGCCTATAGAAAAGGGGCGCGACCGAGAACGCCCGGCGCCTCGGAACGAATCCGCTCGGGAAGAGAATTGCTGCCGCTAACAGGTCCCCGGTTCGCTCCGCCGCTTGGAGGGGTGCGGAGATGGGCAGCGTCGAGTTTCAGCCCGCCCGAATTCTGGCATGACGAGTGCTTATTGCAATCATAATAAATATGGTTCTTATAAGCATCTCCCCTTTCTTTCAACGCCGCCTGGTCGCGCTCTTGTTCGCCATCCTCGCCCTTTCCGCCATCAGTTGCTTCGCCGAATCTCCCTTCTTCAGCGTCGTCGCTACACCATACGATCATCAAATGGCACGAATCCAGCCGGTGCTGACGACATCGGTGGAATCTGCCGCGAGCCGAAACCTGTCGCTCGCGATTGTAAACCATTGGATCAACGATTTGCGCACCATTCCCTATGGTTACTCGATGCAGTGGCGCACACCGCAGGAAGTTGCCCGCGACCCGGTGGCTGATTGCAAGGGGAAAGCTGTCGCGCTTTACGAACAGATGCGTGCCCACGGCGCCCACAACATTCGCCTTGTTATCGGCAAACGGGCGCCGACCAGCCATTGCACCCACACGTGGGTCGAATGGACTGACGGCGCGTGCACCTACGTTCTTGACCCGACGATCAATTGGAACGCCTGGTCCACCGAACAGCTTCCGCGCAACTCCTACGTTCCGTACTTCGCGTTTTGCGGCACCAAGAAGTTTCGCGCCGCCTCGGCTGATAACCTTTACGCGAAACTGTAAACGGCGGCTGTCTCCCTCAGGACAACGTTTGCGGGCCCGGATACCTGTGTGAATGCTGGATCCGGGTTCTGCGTTTAGCGGCCTTCGATTATCGCGCAATGCGTGATGGGGTAATCATCGCGCAGCGCATCCATCGTCAGCGTACTTAAGTACCGGGGACGTTTGTTGCCGGTTGCTGAGACGGTGTTCGCAGGCTTCAGCGAACGATGTGAGTTGACCGAGCGAAACATCTCTCGATTCGTTAGCTCGCGAGGGATCATTTTCTTCGCTCCGGATGACACAGTCAGAGCAGCACATCCCAGTCCGCATACCGACGGCGACTTACCGGTTGCAGTTCAACAAAAACTTCACCTTCGCCCAGGCCCGCGCACTGGTGCCGTATCTGCACGAGCTCGGCATCAGCGATGCCTACGCGTCTCCGTACTTTCAGGCGGGCGCGGAAAGCCTGCACGGTTACGATATCACGGACCACAACAAGCTGAATGCCGCCATCGGTTCGCGGGAGGAATACGACGCCTGGGTGGCGGAGCTGCACGCGCATGGCATGGGACAGATCGCTGACTTCGTGCCCAACCACATGGGCATAGGCGAGCCGGCAAATCTTTGGTGGCAGGATGTACTCGAGAACGGCCCGAGTTCGCAGTACGCGCCCTTCTTCGATATCGACTGGCGCCCTCTCAAAGAAGACCTGCGCGACAAGGTGTTGATCCCGATTCTGGGAGACCAGTACGGGCGCGTGCTGGAACGTGGCGAGCTAAAGGTGCGCTACGACGCCGGCTCGTTCACGCTGCACTACTACGAGCACGTGTTTCCCATCGCCCCCGGTACTTACCGGTTCATTCTCGACCGCGCGCTGGAGATTCTGGCGCCGTGCAGGGATGAAGATTTTTACGCTGAGCTGCAAAGCATCCGTACTGCGCTGGAATATCTGCCGCGCCGCACGGAAACAGATCCGGATAAGATCGCGGAACGCGCGCGCGAGAAGGAGATTATCAAGCGGCGGCTGGATCGTCGCTGTGCGGAAGCTCCCCAGGCGCTGGCGGCGATCGAAAGAGCGGTGGAGCAGATCAATGGCACGGCCGGAGATCCGCGCAGCTTTGATGGCCTTGATGAGTTGCTGAATGCGCAATCGTACCGGCTGGCGTTCTGGCGCGTCGCCGCCGAGGAAATCAACTACCGCCGCTTCTTCGATGTGAATGATCTGGCCGCGATCCGGATGGAAGAACCGGAAGTGTTTGATGCGACGCACAAGCTGCTGCTGGAGCTCGTTAGCTCCGGTCAGGTAACCGGCCTGCGCATTGATCATCCGGACGGGCTCTATCAGCCGCTGGAATACTTTCGCAAGCTCCAGGCACGTTGCGCCGCGGTACTCAATACCGCCATCCCGCCGGGCGGCCGCGCCATCTATCTCGTTGCGGAGAAAATCCTGATGCGCGATGAGAAACTCCCGCCGTTATGGCCGGTGCATGGCACCACCGGCTATGAATTCGCCACTGATGTCGCCGGTGTTCTTGTCAATCGCGCGGCCGAGGATGCGATGTCGAAAACATTCCGCCGGTTCATCGGGCACTCCATGCATTACGGCCACTTAGTGTACGCGAAAAAGCGCCTGGTCATGCGTATCTCGATGGCTAACGAAGTGAGTGTGCTGGGCAACATGGTTGACCGGCTTTCGGAACAAAACCGCTGGTATCGCGATTTCACACTGCAATCGCTGGCGTTGGCCGTCCGCGAGACGATTGCCTGTTTTCCTGTTTACCGTACTTACGTTGTGCCGGGCGAGCCGGTGAGAGATGAAGACCGCGCGGTCATCGAGCGCGCGATCGCGGCGGCCAGGCGCCGCAACCCCGCGATGGAAGCATCGGTGTTTAACTTCCTGCGCGATTTGCTGCTGTTGCGCTTGCCGGAAAATCTCAGCGAGGAAGAGCGCGCCGCGCATGAGCATTTTGTGCGTAAATTCCAGCAGTTCACCGGGCCGATCATGGCGAAAGGCGTCGAGGACACAGTCTTCTATATCTATAATCGGCTGGTCGCGTTGAATGAAGTAGGTGGCGAGCCCGACCAGTTCGGGATGGGAGTTGCCGAATTTCACCAGCGCAACAGCGAACGGCAGCGCCATTGGCCGGCTAGTTTACTTGCTACTTCCACGCACGACACCAAACGCAGCGAAGATGTCCGAGCGCGTATTCTGGCCATCTCTCAAATCTCGCAGCTCTGGGCCCGCTCGGTCCGTAGCTGGCGGAACGCCAACCGGAAATTCAAAAAGCAGGTGAACGAGACGGAAGCACCTGATGCTAACGAAGAATATCTACTTTACCAGACGCTGCTCGGCACCTGGCCGATAGACGCGAGCGGTGCTGCTCTTCCTGCGGCCAGCGCAGACTACATCTCGCGTATTCAAGAGTACATGGCGAAGGCGTTAAAAGAGGCCAAGCTAAACACCAGCTGGATTCAGCCTAACGAGGAGTGGGATAACGCCACCGCGGAGTTCATCGCCAGTATTCTGTTGAGTAGCTCGCGCAACAGATTTCTTCCGGCGTTCCTTCCCGTGGCGGAAGAGATTGCCCGGCTGGGCGCGATCAACTCGCTCGCACAATTGGTACTTAAACTGACGTCACCCGGTGTACCGGATATCTATCAAGGTACTGAACTTTGGGACGATAGCCTGGTCGATCCAGATAATCGCAGGCCGGTTAAGTACGAGCTAAGACGCGAACTACTTTTAAGCGCCGCCAGCGCTTCGCCGCAAGAACTTCTGCGCTGCTGGCCAGATGGTCGGATCAAAATGTACGTTACTCAACGATTGTTGCATTTACGCCGCGACGATGCCGAGCTGTTTCGTGATGGCAGCTACCACGGGTTGAAGTTCGGTGGCACTTTCGCGGATAACGCGATCGGCTTCCTGCGCAGCTACTCGGGGAGGCATGTTCTCGTCATCGCGCCGAGGTGTTCGTCTCAGGTTGGCTTTCCACCTGTCGGAGCTCTCTGGCAGGATACATCTGTAATGCTGCCGCAAGATGTCGGAGCTGTGCCGTTCCGGAGCATTTTTTGCGGTACGGAAATCGGACCGTCTGCGGCGACGTTGCCATTGGCTGAGTTACTGTCGCCGCTTCCGTTCGCTGTGCTTTGTCGTGAGCGATGTTAAAAGGTCTGAAAGTCGTTGTAGTGATGCCGGCGTTCAACGCCGCCCGTACTTTACGCCAAACCTATGAGGAGGTGATCGCGCACGATATCGTGGACGAGATCATTCTGGTGGATGATGCCAGCCAGGACGAGACCGTGGCGATTGCGCGGACACTGGAGCGGGTGCGTGTCGAAGTTCACCCGCAAAACCGCGGCTACGGTGGTAACCAGAAAACATGTTATCGCCTCGCGTTAAACGCCGGCGCCGATGTCATCATTATGCTGCATCCGGATTACCAGTACACGCCCAAGCTTATTCCCGTGATGGCATCGATGGTGACGAGCGGCCTTTACCCCTGTGTACTTGGGTCGCGCATTCTCGGCGGCGGAGCGCTGCGCGGCGGAATGCCATGGTGGAAATATCTATCGAACCGGCTTCTTACTTTTGTCCAGAACCTCATGCTGGGAGCGAAGCTGTCTGAGTACCATACCGGCTATCGCGGTTTTAGCCGGCAGCTAATAGAGACGCTGCCTCTGGAGCGCAACTCCGATGACTTTGTCTTCGATAACCAGATGCTGGCGCAGATTATCTGGTTCGGCTATGCGATAGGTGAGGTAACTTGTCCCGCGAAGTATATGCCCGAAGCTTCGTCCATTAACTTCCGCCGAAGTATTCGCTATGGCCTCGGCTGCATCGCAACCGGCGTAGAGTTTATCCTGGCTAAAGCTCGCGGCGGCGGCTTCATTTTCCCGAACCTGGCTGAACCTCGTTAGCACCAGTCGCTGCAATCCCAGCCGAGTATTTCTTCCAGGCAAAAGATATCGTTTTTCAGCAGCTCAAAGGCGGACGCGCGCTCATCGGGGCGAAGCTTCCGTCCGTGAGGTATATTATGCGCTTCCACAGGTCGAAATCGAGGCGGCTCCAACTCGAGGAAACGGAATACCTTGTCGACGACATGCTGTTGCCGTTCGCGGAACGTTTCGTACTTAAGAACCAGGACCTGCTCTTTTGGAAAAAGGGCGAATACACGCGCGATCTGGCCGGCGTAACGGCCACGATCAACATAGGCAAACTTGCGGCTTCGCGGGGGTGGCAGAGAATTCAACCGCTCCGGCTCAGCGCGGATTGCATCGATGAAATCGAGCGGCTCAATTTGGCGGACTCGCTGCATGTTCCATTGCGAGAAGGCGCGCTCGATGGGATTGCGCAGCAGGATGATGAGCTTCGCTAGTGGGTTGTACTCAAAAATTCGCTGCATCACCGGCGGCCAGTAGAGATAGTTCGGGGTATTCTCTCCGGCGATCGAATCAGGCCTGACGCGAGAAAACCGCCCATGCAATAAGCGATAGTTGACGTCACCTCTGACAAATAGTTCGTCATCATCGAAGAAATGTAACTCTTTTTGGAGCGGCAAAGCTATTCGCCTGTGTCGCTTCAGGTAGTAGTTAAGCGCGGTGGTGCCGCATTTTTGGGCACCGACTACAATGAAGCTAAGCCGCGTGACCGGCACACGGCTCCCCGCGCGCGGCCGAAAGCTATGTGGCAACAAGCCCATTCTGCGCAGGATCGTTTGAGCCGGCGAAATGCAGCACTTGCAGAATGTGACTGCGCAATGCGAGAAAGTCCGAGCTACCCCGGTCACGAGGTCGTGACAAGGCGACCGGAATCGTTTGGTCAATGCGACCTGGTCGCGGAGTCATGATGACGATGCTGTCGCTCATATAGATGGCTTCATCGATGTCGTGGGTAACCAAGAGGGAAGTCGTGCGACGCGCTTGCAGCAGGCGAACTACTTCATCCTGCATGCGCATGCGAGTAAAGGCGTCAAGCGCGCCGAGTGGCTCATCGAGCAGGAGTACCTTGGGATGATTAATGAGGGCGCGGGCGAGAGCAGCGCGCTGTGCCATTCCGCCCGAGAGATGGTGCGGATAGGCGTCGGCAAAACTGTCGAGGCCGACCAGGCGCATGAATTCAGCAACTTCGGCGCGCTGAGATTCGAGAACGCCGCGAGCGACGAGGCCAGCTTCGATGTTGCGCCGGACAGTGAGCCACGGAAACAAACTGGGATCCTGAAAGACGAGGCCGCGCTCTGCGCTTGGCCCGGTGATCGGTTCATCGGCGATCAGCAAGTCGCCGGAATCGGGTGCATCGAGGCCGGCTATGAGGCGGAGCAAAGTGGACTTGCCGCAGCCGCTCGGCCCTACGAGCGAGACGAGTTCACCGCCGTCAATCGTGAGTGAAACGCAATCAAGCGCGAGCCGCCGCGTGAGTGAATTTTCCGGCGCCGGAAAGGTTTTCGTCACCTCGCGCACGCGAAGCGACGGGTCTACCATCGAATCATTCCTTTCTGCCAAACAAGCAGGTGGTCGCGAACTTTGAAGAGCAGCGTCATGATGGTGGAGAAAAACACCGCCATGATGATCAGTGCGGCGTAAACCTTCGCGTATTCCGCCCAGCCTTGCGCCCAGCTCACATACCACCCAAGTCCCGATTTTACGCCGACGCTTTCGGCAACGACGAGGGTGAGAAACGAAGCGCCCAACCCCATGAATAAACCCACAAAAATGCTGGGCAGCGCGGCCGGAATCGCGACGCGAAAAATCAGGTAACGCGATCCCGCGCCCAAAGTCCGCGCGACGTCCAAATACGAGGAGCGTGTGTTCGAAACGCCCGAGGCGGCCAGCATTGTCACCGGGAACCAGACGGCGAGGGCGATGAGAACGGCGGCAGAGAACAGCGCCGAAGGCGAGATAACCATCGCCAGCGGAATCCAGGCCGTGGCGGGAATTGGGCCGACGACTTTGAGCAGCGGCATGCCCCAGTAGCGGGCATGTGGTGACCACCCGATGCAAACGCCGGTCACCAGACCCGCGACGGCGCCGAGCGCGTACCCGCTCAGCAGCAGCGCAAGCGAATGCCACGTACTATCGAAGAGCAGGGCATGGTCGGTGATCATACTCTGCAAGACTGATGCTGGACCGGGAAAGTACGGGAGCGGCAGGAGATGAAAGCCGGATGTGATTAATTCCCACACGGCGAGCAGCAGAACACCGACTGTAAAGAGAGGACGAAACCGGCCGAGCTGCGCCCGAAGACGCGGCCGCCAACATTGCGCGGCAGCGAGTACAACCGCGACAAGAAGGAATGTCGCCAGTGAGATACTGTAGCTGCGATTACCCGCCTCGAGCTGGTTTCTGGCTGTGATCAGATGAATGGCGAGCGTGAGTACCGCTGCCGCGGGTACGGCGAGAACGGCGCGAGTCGAGAGCGGGCGCTGACGCGCAATGCGGTCGCCCATCAGCTCCGGCGCAGACGTTTGCGGCGAATGACGCGCCGCTACTTCGACGCGACCGGTTTCCGTACTTTGCAACATGATTCCGCCTTATCCTGGAGAATGAGCTCCGCATAGCTGCGGATGTCCTGATCGGGCGCGACCTGCCCGCCCGCCACGCGCTCGACCGGCACAGTCTTCAGCCAATCGTCCGTCACGCCGTCCAGGTGAACAAATGCGCGCTGCGCGAGTTTTTCCACATCTGTCGCTGGGCTCAGCATGCCGGCCTTTTTCATTTCTGCCGCGGCTGATCTGACCGCTGCCTCGGCGCCTGAAACGCTCGGCACGTAGCGCAGGTGAGAAATGGCGACCGTGTTCAACTCCGGGCTTGAGGCGAGATAATGTTTCTCGACTGAAAGGCGCGCGGCCGCAGCAGGATTTGCCTCGACCCATTTAGCCGCTTTCAGAAGGGCGCGTGTGGCAGCGGCCGCAGCTTTCGGTTGTGCGGCGAGGAATTTCCCGCTCACGATAACGGCGCAGCAATACTCGTCCTTATAAGGCGCGTCGTTCGCCTGGTCGGCGACATTCTTCACCTTGCCCTGCGCGAGCAGGAGGCTGCCGATCGGCTCGGAATCCGCGATGGCATCGATCTCACCTTTATCGAGTGCGAGGCCCAACTCGCCCGCAGGAAATACGCGCCATGAGATTTCTTTCGCGGCATCAATGCCGTGGGCGCCGAGCACGCGATTTGCAAAAATAAACGGCGGTGTGCCCATTCCAGGTACGCCGATGCGTTTTCCGCGTAGATCCGCCACGCTGCGGATTGTACTGTTCACGCCCGTCTGCACGCGCAAACAGCCGCGGTGAATGCCCCCGGTAAACTTCACGTCGAGGCCCTGCTCAATCGGTTTCAGGAAGTACATGACGAGGTGATGGGTGATGTCGAAGCCGCCAAGCGCGAGCACGTCCTTGTAATTGGCCCACTCGCATTTCACGAGGGTGACATCCAGGCCTTCCTCCTGGAAAAAGCCCTTTTCCACGGCGGTGAAAATCGGCGCCTCGCATGTGATGCCGACGTACCCCACGCGTACTTTGTTGGACGGCGCCGGCGGGGACGCGTTGTGCTTGCTGCAACCCGCTAGGGCAAGCGTGAGCAGACAGCTAACCACGATACGGCACGGCATGGCAGCGAGGTTAAACGTCACTCCAAAAAAAAGCGAGACTCAGCGCGTCTGGCGCAAGGCCAGGAGCGAGCGAGAATCACAGCAACTGATGAGCATCGACGTCCACCGCCGCGGCGACGTCTTCCGGAAAGGGTAACTTGTCCAGCGTTTCACGAATGAGGCGGCTCAAGCGCATCATGGCAGCGCCGCGAAGCAGAATGTGGAACCGGAACTGACCCTGTAACTTTTCCAGCGGCGCGGCCGCGGCTTCGCCTACGCTAAACTCTTCGGGCAAGGCCTCGCGCAATTTCCGGCGTAGTGTTTGAGCGGAAAA
>Ga0213881_10000484_pt1 | contig 25616 bp, 17 predicted proteins | sample BarmaccoBMER_R08_FD_160104 | JGI IMG/M metagenome (GOLD analysis project Ga0213881, IMG submission 160104) | Barbacenia macrantha exposed rock microbial communities from rupestrian grasslands, the National Park of Serra do Cipo, Brazil - ER_R08 ... | reverse complement strand
CCGCAGCGAGCTCCCGGTCTGGCTCCATCGTTACAATTGGCACAGACCTCATGCTAGCTTGGCCAAACGAACACCCATCAGCCGCCTCGGCCTGACCGGGAATAACCTCTTGCAGACTCACAATTAGCCCACCTACGTCGCGCTCTTTCGCGGGCGACGACGAAGAAGGTCATGACTTGAGTCCGGAGACCGCAAAGGCCGACGCCCCACGAACGTCCGCGCGCCGCGCGTGGCTGCTGCTCGCCGCCTCGTTCATCACCTTCGCGGTGAGCGCGGGGGTCATGCAGTCCTACACCGTATTTATCGTGGCTTTCATCGAGGAGTTCCGCTGGAGTCGCGGCGAGGCCTCGATCGCCTATTCGGTATCGCAATTCGTCAACGGCATAACGTCGCCGCTCGTCGGCGTGCTGGTGGACCGGCTCGGACCGGTACGGCTGGTACTGATCGGCGGGACGCTCCTCGCGATCGGCCTGTTCGCAAGCTCGTATGTCGACGCGCTGTGGCAGCTCGTTCTGCTCTACGGCGTGCTGATGACGCTCGGCGCCAACTGTCTGGGGCTCGTCGTGTTCGTGCCGCTGCTCTCGCGCCTGTTCGTGCGCAACCGCGGCACGGCGGTGGCGGTCGCGCAATCGGCGAACGGTTTCGCGCGCGCGTTCTCCGCGCCGCTCGCGCAGGTGCTCATCACCGGACTCGGCTGGCGCGGCGCCTATCTGGCGCAGGCGGGCTTCATGGCGCTCGCGGTCGTGCCGCTCGCGGCGCTGTTCCGCGGCGCGGAAGCCACGCGCTCCGCCGCCGCCGGCGCCACGCCCGCGACCTGGACCCTCAAGCGCGCGATCCGCACGCGGCACTTCTGGCTGTTGTTCCTGGTCTACGTCTTCACCGGGCTCGGCAGCTTCCTGGTGTCGCTGCATCAGCTCGCGTTCGCCGTCACCGTCGGGTTCGATCGGCTCTATGCCGCCTGGGTGCTCGGGCTGGGCTCGTTCCTGTCGCTGCCGGGCGTCATCGTCACCGGCTGGCTCTCCGACCGCATCGGGCGCGAGCTTGCCGGCGTCATCACCTACGGCACCTCGATCTTCGGCGTCGTCTGCGCGATGCTGATCACCTCGCCCGAGCAGCACCTGCTGCTGTGGCTGCACGCGTGCTTCTTCGGGCTCACCTGGGGCGCGCGCGGGCCGGCGATCACGGCGAAGACCGCGGACCTCTTCCCCGGCCCGCAGCTCGGCACCATCCTCGGCGCGATCACCATGGGGACCGGCGTCGGCTCGGCGCTCGGCTCGTGGCTCGCCGGCTACACCTTCGACGTGACCGGCAGCTACCGCGTGGCGTTCGCACTCTCGATCTTCTTCTACGCCTGCGGCAGCGTGGCGTTCTGGATGCTGCGCCGGCCGGTGGCGGCGGAACGCCCCTAGGCGGTCGGTGCCTTCGTAAACAATCAAGGGGTTCTGCGTCCACGCCGCGCAATAATACCGATAATAAATCTAGAGTAGCGGCTCAGCGGCGCGCTGTCGCGCGCCCAGTCACAAAAAATACCGCTCGGCGCCACTTTTATTTTTTTGAGTGCGGCGGAACCAATTGCAAAGCGATAACGGCCATGCGTATGATCGACCACGGATTGTCAAATGCCGATACCTCCGTCAGGTTCGGTGCTCCTCTGAAATTCGCGCGAAGGTAGTGCTCGCGCCGGTAGCGTCGCATCGGGGCCTGTGTGACCGTTTATTTCATCAACACCTTGCCGGACAAGGGCGCCTCGTTCTTGCTCAATGGAGCGGCAGCAGGTTTTGCGCCGGCGGCGTCCTGGGACAGTTCGAAGTTCCACTACGCGACAGCGACGCTTCGGTGGCCTTATAACAACCAGATCACGGTCTGGGGCCAGCAGTATGCGTACGAGCTCGATTATCCGCTGAACACCGGCCAGGATCTATGGTTGTTATTCTTCTCCAACCAGCTCGTCGCGCTGGACAGTTATGGGAACGTCAAGGTGCTCCAGCCGGAGAACGATGCACGACGAAAACGACGATAACGATGAAACGCCGCCCCCGCCCGGAGGCCGCGCAACTGTTGCAACCAGGAGGAAGTGAAATGGCGAATTTGGTCTACATCTTCAACTGCGGCGTCAACCCAATCATGACGATGTCGGCGAACAACCAGCCTGTGACCCTGCCGAGCGGAGGCTTGCCGCCATGGCCGAGCGGCGTCGCTTTGAGCACCCCGGCACTCAGTCCGGTCTCGATTCCGCTGCTGCCGGCGGGAAGCGGCACGCCCGCAAACGCGGCGCTAGTGGCTGGCTATAATAACAACACGATCGCGATGAACAGCCAGCAGATAAATTACAACGGCGCGCTCGACCTGACAAGCTTTACGCTTCAGGCCGCCGACAACATGGCCATGTTTATCTTTTTTGCGCCCGGTGGCAAGTTTTTCGGCCAACCGCAGATAACCGGACCGACGTCGCAAGTGATACTGACCGACTCGTTCGAGACAATCACCCAGTCCTACTTCCTTTCGAGCACCCACCCATCGGAGCGGCGAAAATAATAGGGGGGGAACTCCCTGCCGCTTGGTCGCGAGCGGCAGGGGGCCCGCGGGCAGGGCAATGCTCACTTTCACCCTCCGCACCGGCGCGGGGTCTTCGCCGGCGCTTTACGCCGCCGTTCCCGGCACCGCGGACGGTTGCAACAGCCTTTATTACCTTGCTTCGAAAGCGGGGGACGCGACGCTGACGCTGCCGCAGGCATGGGCGCTGTTCGGCGCCTTCGTGATCGCGCCCAGCAAAACTGATCTTGCCAATTTCCCACCTGCCACGCTCCAGCAACTCGCCAAGAGTCTGATGCCCATCCCCACGCAGGGGCCCGCGGCAATCACCTGGCTTCCGCAAGGCAGCACGGCGACGAGTTACAGCCTCGCGAATACGATAGCCCTGCAGCGCGGATCTACCGGGGCGCTCACCACGATCACCCTTGGCCCCGCCGCGCTGAGCATTCCGTCGGGGACGGCGATTCAAATCGGCACCGGCCCGGCCGCGACGCTCGCCCTTTCCAACGCGTCAGGCCTGTCCGTCGCCCTTACGCAGCAGCAATTCACGCAACAATCGCTCGCGGCCAACGCGGGCGCCATCGCGCTCGATGGCCCCCAGGTCGGCGCCATTTCGCTCACCATAGCGGGCACGTCACTGTTCTCGCTTTTCGCTTTCGGCGACCCGCAGCTTGGCGGCAACGGGACCGTCGCGAACGGACCGGACGTGCGCTACTACCTTGCCAAGGTCGGCGACCCGGTGACCGAACTGCGCTTTCCGGTGTTCGCGCCGGCGGTGGAGCCGGGGGCGCAAACAGGGCCCACGCCGGCGTCCTTCACGCTGCAGATGCAGCTCGACCCGATATGGCCGTTCGACTCTTCGCGCACGGTGATGACGCCGGATTTGACGGCCGCCGGCGTCCCCGCCTTGTTCGCGCTTCCGCTCTTGACGACCACCGCGGGCGCCCCGCTTACGCTCACGCCGACCTCGGTGAACCTCTATTTGGCGCAGAACCAGAGCGGCGGATACGTCGCGCCGGCCGGCACCTTCACGATCGGCCAGTCCGCGCGTCTGCTGTGCGGCCTGCTTGCCCAGGAACACCTCCTGGTCAATGCCGGCGACGCGCTGACCTTGCTGCCCACCGCGTCAGCCTATCCGGGCGGTTTCCCGGCGCTGGTGATCGGGAGCGCCTCCACGGTCGTTGCCGACGACGCCATCGTGACCTCGAGCCCCCTCGTTCCCGGCGCGGTCTTCACCACCTCGTGGCTGCAATACGCACCCGCCGCCAACGCGTCCGGCGCCTATTACGGGCAGCCGCAGCCCTCGGTTTCATTCAGCTCCGGCGGGTTGAAAACCTCGGTCGCAGCGGTCGCCGCGAAAATCGCAAGCTTGACGACCGAAACAGCCGCCGTCCCGATGACCTCGTATGCGGCCGCCTATCCGCCGCCAATCTATTCCGGGACGGGCACGCCGCCGCCGGGCTGGCCGGTCGGCGGCACGCAATTCCCGGGTGACGTCAGCCAAACTTGGCCGAACATCGCTGTCGCCGCCGCTGACTTCGCCCAGGCCGAGCATATCGGCTTGGCCCCGATGCGCTACCGCAGCTTCCTCGCCCAATTGTCCGACGCCCTCGGCCCGATATTCGAAGTCGCCGGCGCGCCCGCTGCCGGCGCGAGCGCGACCACCCGACAGGGTTTCGTCGTCGAACTCAACCCGCAACCGAACGCCGGCAGCTGGAACAACGTCGTACTGGCCTCGTATCAGGACGAGGTCGTCGCCCTGGCGCCGCCGGGATCCGCCCAAGTCCTCGATGCGCATCTGGTGACGACGCTGCTGGCAAGCCAGCTCTTCATGGTCGTCGACCAAGTCCCGCTGGCTCCCGCCGGATCGCCCGGCAATCCCGTCACCGCCCCGCTCAACACGATGGAAGTCGGCGGCTTCAGGTTCGATTTCAACGCCAAGGCCGGCGGCCAGCAGATCCTGGTGTTCAAATTCAACGACGCCCTGAGCCTCAATGACCTGATCAACCAGACCGCCCACTGGAACACCAGCTATCTGCAGGCGCAACCGACAGCCGCGCAGGCCACTCTGCAGTCCGCGGTGGCCGCAGCGCAGGCGGCAGTTAAAAGTCCCGATCCCACGATCGCCGCCCTGTTCGCCGATTTCGTCAATCGCATCCTGGTCGAGCCGAACTGGACCGGGGTGATCGCGTTCAATTGCGCGATCGACGCGTCGAAAATGCCGTCTTCGCTGGCGATCCTGATCGCGGCGGCGGTGGGCCAGACGATCACCGCCCATCATTTCGGCGTCGAGATCAGCCAGGTGACCCAGCAGGGTCAGCAGGTCGCGATCAAGCAGAGCTCGCTCTTCGGGGTCATCAAATACGACGCGCAATCCGCGCCGGCGCCGGCGGACTTCTCCTTCTGGACGCAGACGCTGCACGTGCAAATTCGCAATTCGTCGGTGACCCAGTTCCAGGCCGCGATCCGGGTCGCGCTCAATAAACCGTTCGGTCGCAAAGCGAAGTGCGCCGGCGACGAGAACGCGGTGACGCTCGCCGGCGCCTATCAGCAGCAGGGCAAGCTCGGAATCGTCACCTTCTCGGAAGCCGATCCGGGAAGCGCGATCTATACCTTCGATCGAAGCACCGGCCTGCGCGTGCTCGATCAGCTCGCCGTCAAGTCGGCGACGCTGCTGCCGGGCACTCCGACGACCAGCAACGGCACGACGACAATTCCCGGACGCATCGTGATGGGCGGCACCCTGATGTTCGCCGCCAATCCGTTCTTCGCCGCCGATCCGGCGGCGGCGGTCGATCTGTTCGGCTACGGGACCGGGTCGGGCGGCCTCGACTTCACCGGATTCACCCTCGACGTCACCGCCACTCTCGGTTCGAGCGGGGGACAAACCACGGCCGAGGTCGATTATTCCGGCATGAAAGTCAGCGCGGGGCGCGCAGCGATGCGGACCGGAAGCCTGGTCAGCGGCCTGCCTTGCCAGGTCGACGCGTTTCTCGCCGACACCACAGACGGCCTATCCGCCGACAGCCTGCAGGCGCAGTCGGTGCATTGCCTCCAGCTCGAGAACGTGACCGTCCCGGCTCCGGTCAATCCGCTCCAGCCGCCCGACCCCGGCGCGGACCCCCCGACGACGGTGCAAGCGAGTTACACCACGCCGGCTCCGAATTTCGCCGTGACGTTCGACCTGCCGCTCGGCTCGCTCGGCAATCTGGCCGACGCGCATGCGAGTCTCGACAGCTCGTTGATCCTCGGGTGGGGACCCAGCCCGACCACCCCGGACGACGATGCCGCGGCGGTGCTCATCAAGCTTCCGTTCGCGAGCGTCGGGTACGGCGGGTTCAATCTGCAGGGCGTGCTCAAGACCGTGTTCGGCGACGCCAACCTGATGCAGGTGCCGAGCGCGCCGGGGAAACCCTACGTCATCCTGTTCAACAACGTTCAGCTCAGCGTATTCGGCATCAAGCTCCCGCCGCACGTCCTGAGCGACCTCATTCTGTTTGTTCCCGGCAACAACACCGGGAACCAGCCGATGGGCATGTGCCTGATGGCCGAGCAGACCTAGAGGCGACACCCATGGGCCGGCCCGCGGTCAGGATCAGCAACGAACCGACCACCCTGAGCGACGCCATTGCCAAGGCGAACAGCCTCTACAACCTCGGGCTCCCGCTGCTCAAAGATTTGCCGCCGGGAACGGCGCTTTATCAGATGTGGCAGATCGGCGTCACCATTCAGCAGCCGGGGCCGAACGGCGAGTTGATGCTGATCAAGGCCGTCTCGGATTTCTCATTGTTCGGCGGCCTGTCCGCCGGCGTCACGCTCGCCGTCGTTCAAGGCGACGCGAAGCAGAGACGGCGCGCGGTCGGCGCCCGGTTCGAGTTCCAATCGTTGCCCGCCAAGCCCCGGGCGCGCGCATCCCGCTCGCGCCGCAGACCATAGGAGAGACCAATGCCCCGCCCCCCCGCAAAACGCGCACCAGCCAAGCGAGCGCCGGCGAAGGCGGCCGCAACCGCGAGTTCACCGTCGGGTTCATTCGGATTGATCATCGACGTCAACAACAACCCCGTGACGATCACGACTTTGGAGCTTACTTCGATAGCGACCAACGGCTTGAGCTTCAGCTACGACCCGGACACTCCCACCGAGATCGGCAAGCTCAGCGATCTGATCACCTGGATCAACAACGAGTTCAAGGTAGATATCCCGCTGTCGGAGATCGAGGGCCTGCCGGTGATCGGGCCTGCTGTGCAGGCAATCGTCGACCTTACGGTCAGCGTCAGCGAGTTTGACGTCAGCATCGCCGGCAGCACGGGTACCAATTCGTTCAACCTTCAGGGAACCATCACCCTGGGCTCGCCGCCCTCGCTGTTCGGGCTGTCGCTCACCGGGTTCTCCTTTGGCGTGACCTACCCGGGCGGCTCGTGACCGCAATGTCGGCACCTCGGTGGAGGGCCTAGCATGGACTTTTCGTTCGGCGCCCGCCTCGAACTGAAGCTGAATGGAAATCCATTCAGCTTCGACGTGGTCTACGCGAACACGCCGACACGAACCATCACGGTCGCCCCCACGGCCGGCCAAACGACGCTGACCCTGCGGGACGCCATCTCGGCCATCGCAGCGCTCGTCGGGGCGGTGGTGCCCGAGGCCGGAGACGACATCAATGAGCTGGTGACGTTTCTGACCTCGCCGCCGATGAGCGATGCGCCGTGGTCCAAGATCATCGATCAACCGGTGCAGCCGAGCTTGACGCTCTCCGCCACGGACGGTCTGGAAGCGGTGTCCTTCTCGCTCGCCCTCGACCCGCCGCTGACGATCGGCGGCAGCGAGGGCGGGGGCGGATTTTCGATCACCATCGAGCCGGACGTGACCGTCAATGCGCTGCTGGTCGACTGGGCGTCGGGCAAGGGCGCCAAGCTGCGCGCGAGCGTGACATTCCCGGATCAGAACAGCGGTAAGGGCGCGGACAAGCCGGAAGTCGTGGCGTTCCCGTTTCCGATTCCGGCGCCGTCGCCGGCGCCGAAGTTCAAAGTCAATCTGTTTGCCATCGGCCAGCACTTCGCGCCGCCGCCCGGGAAGTACATCAACACCCCCGATCCGATTTCGACGGCGCTCAGCCAGATGGAGGATGTGTTCACCTCCGATTCGCCGGATCAGCTGCTGGTGGCGCTCGCGTCTTATTACGATCCCACTGTCGGCTGGTTCGTTGCCGGCGACATCCTGCTGTATGGCTGGAACATCAAGGTCCTGTTCGCCGACCCCGGCACCTACGGCGTGGAAATCCTCTACAGCGGCGACAACCCGGCGCTCGAGGGCTTCCTGTTCGAAATCCTCTACACCAAGATTTCGCCCGGCCTGGGCGTCTACTACGGCGAACTGACGCTTCCGGCGGCCGCGCGGCACATCGGCTCGCAAGGCGCCCAGCTCGACCTGCCGTCATTCTCTCTGTGGATCTACACCAACGGCGATTTCCGCGTGGAGGTCGGCTGGCCGCTCGGCGTCAACTCGATCAGCATCCAGTTCGAGGAGTTCACCGGAAGCGCCGGTTTCTACTTTGCCAAGATGCGCAGCGCCGACGTGCCTGCGGTCTCGGCCGGCACCGACTACGACCCGGTTGTCGAGTTCGGCTTGGCAGTGTCGCTCGGCATCGGCGGCAGCTACAGCCAAGGCGTCATTTCCGCGTCGATCTCCGTCACCATCACCGGCACGGTTCAGGGCCTGCTGGCGTGGGAGGCGGAACACGCCGGAAAATCGTTGTGGGATCCGGACCACTTCTGGTTTGCCGGCTCGGTCAGCCTGACCGGCATCCTGCAGGGATCGGTCGACCTTGCGATCATCTCCGCCAGCATTTCGATCGTGCTTACCGCCACGGTCGCGATCGCGTTCGAGACCGGCTACGCCACCGAGCTCGACGTCACGGCCTCGGTCGAGGTCGAAGTGTCGGTCCACGTCGCCTTTTTCACCATCCACATCCACTTCAGCGCGACGGTCTCGAAGAGCTTCACGCTGGGCGGAAGCGGCGACCCCGCGAGCGTGACCGGGCCCCTCGACCCGAGCTTGCAAGGCTTCCTGCCGCCGACATCGAATGGTGAGAACCTTGCCGCACCGATGCTGCGCGGCGGCGTGGCGCCGACGCGGCGAAGGCTCGCCGCGGCGGCGCCCCTCGGCGTGCAGGTCTATTTCGCGCTGCAGCCGGCGCTCGTGAGCGCGGGCGGGGCGGTCGCCAACGCGGTGGCGACGCTGCTGGTCCCGACGCCGCCCGACCCAAACGCATCCGGCGATCCGAGCTTCACCAATCTGGTCACGGCCGTGGCAGCGTTCCTCCAAGCCACCTACGGCAGCAACTGGCAGAACGTCTCCGACGCTCTCGGATTGCCCAGCGCTCCCCCGCCGGCCAACTTTTCCACCGACCTGCGCGGCTATCTCGCGAGCAACGTGATATTCACCCTCTCGGGCATCGACTACGGCGGCAACGTGACGCCACAAAGTGTCGTGCTTTTCCCGATGCTCGACGTGCTGCAAATGACCATTACGGGCGTGAGCACGCCGATCACGTTCTCGAGCTTCGGCACGACCGGCGCGAATTACCCGCAGGCGATCGCGGCCTACTACCAGCAGCTTGCCGCCTACGCGGTGAACTCGAGCGACGGACCGCCCCCCGTCCCCGCAACGCCGGAAAGCATTGCCCGGCTGATTTTCGACGACTATTTTTTGTTGCTGGCACGCAGGCTGGCGCACGACCTCGCCAAAAGCGGGCAAAACGCGCCGGACGCCAATTTGGTCCTGTCGCTCGCCGGTCTCGGCTCCCGGATGCTGCTGCACGGCACGCGGCTGCCCGATCCGCGAGTGATAGGCGGGTCGACCGGCCCGTTCGCCGAGAACGACCTGAGCGGCCTTTATCTGATGAGCGGGCAGCAGTTCGCGCCGCCGGCGGGCGCGACGGCCGCGCAGGCAACGCTCGCGGTTCCTGCCGGCAGCACCGACCCGCTCGTCGGAGCGATTGGTTTCGCCACCGGCAGCAACGCGGTCGCCAACCTGCCGATACCCGCGACGTTGCCGCCGCTGCCGGCGCCGCAGTGGCTGACGCAGCCTCCGCAGCAAGCGCCGACCACCAGCACGCTCGCGATCTCGCCGCTGCCGGGGGTCGTGTCCGCGCCCACGTTGTTCATCGCGCCGAACGGACGCAAGTTTACCGTTGCCGGCCAAAGCTCCGTGCTGCTCTACCTGCCTCCGGCCGTCATGGCGCAGGCGACGGCGCCTGGCGCCCCCGCGTGGACCGTGTCGGCGTGGGCCGATCAAACAAAAAATACGCCGCTCACGCCGACCCTCGGGTTATTGGTGCCGATCGTGGTAGCGCAGATTCCGGCCGCCAATGTCTCCGGGACTGCGGCCGCGAGCAGCGAAAAGACCATGCTGCCGCACGTCTATGCGGTGCTCGGCACCGACGACCCCACGCGCGACCTCATCGACCTGGCTCTGGCGGCGTCGGGCGCGATTTCCACGACGACACCGGCGCAGTTGCTGTTCTCCGACGGCAACGGCAATTTCGCCGCCGATCAGACACCCGTCTCGCTGATTGCCAAGACCAACCTGTCGACCGATGCAGAGCCGGGGAGCTCGCCGTTTCCGGTCCTGTTGGTGCGGCGCGACGCCCAGACCCAGGATCTGGGGCCATGCTCGGCGTCGCTCGCCGACGGCGCGGATCTGCTGCGCCTTGTTTGGGAGGCGAGCGTCGTCCATGCCAGCGGCTACTATCTCTATTATGACGACGGTACCGGCAAAGGCCTGGCCGACAGCCTGTTCAAGGGGGGCCGCGCCAACCTCTGGCTCTGGGTTCCCGCCGGCGGCACGACAGCCACGCCATATTGGAACGCCGTCAGCATCAAGGAGGCGGCAAGCGTCAACGGCCCGGTGTTCGTCGGGCTCAGCACGGGCTCAACACAAGCGCTGAGCTACCAGCCCAGTTACCCGCCCGGCACCGTCGGCTTCGAACTCGACTGGTATGCGGCGCCGTTCGCCGCGGGTGAGCAGACGCAGAGCGCGTTCGATCCGAGCGTAATCGACGCGCTCTATCAACTGATCGCTTACAACGTGACGGTTGCCGGTACGGGCGCGCCGCTGTGGACCTTGCCGCTGAGCCCGCAGGATGCACCGCAGTCGGGCACGGAGAATCGCCATACCCACCGCGCGGCCGTTGCGGCCGCGTCGGCTTATGCCTACCGCTCGGTCATTCCCGCTACCTCGCTCATCACCGGGAACGCCGCAGCGTCGCCCTACGCGGCAGTCGGACAAAGCATTGCGCTCGCATTCCGTCTCGCCGACGTGTACGGCAACGTGCTCGCGGCCGGCCTGAGCGGGCTGCCGCTGACGATCACCTACAACGACCCGCTGATTCCTCCGACCTCCTGGCCGGGTTTCCAACTGCTTTACCGCTTCGTGTCGAATTCGCTCGGCATCGTCCTGTGGTTCAACCCCCCGCCCAACCCGCCTGGAAGAACGCAACAGCAAGCGCAAGGAAACCTGCTCTCTTTCTACACCGCGCTCGCCAATCAACTGTCGGACACCAATGTCACGGCGAGCCTGACCTGCTCCCTGTTCGGCATGACCAACCTGGACCCGCAGGGCGCGCTGCTTGCACAACTCCGCAACGTGGTGACGCAGATCGTGACAGACCTGCAAGGGTCAAACCCGACGCCGATCGACCAGCCGATGACGCTGACGGTGACGCCGACGCAGGCGCAGATTCCCGCGAGCTCGGTCGTTGCGGTCAGCGTGACGTTGACGCTGGCGCGGCCCGCGAACCTGGTCGATCCGAGTGCGAAGGACAACCTGCCGTCGGTAACCAGCGTGCAGTGCGATCTCTTCCCGGATGTCGCCGGCAAGGTCGCCGGTGCAACCGGCCCGGGACTCAACGCACTCGCCGGCGATTTTGAAAAGGTCTTCAACCCGGTCGACGGCAACGGCGGCCTGCTGAAGCTGCTGGTGCAGTGCCTGAATCAATCCGCCCCGTCCGATCAGGACGACCATTTGTGGGCGATGCACCTCGGCGGCTCGGGCGTCGCCGTCAGCGCGACCCCGGTCACCCCCGGCCATCCGGCCCGCTGCTACACGATGCAGCCGTTCAGCCTGACCCTGGCCTACAGCGACGGGCCGGTTTCGGTCACCACCTACGGGAGCTTCGCGAACGGCGCGTTCCCGGCCAATTATCAGACCGACATCCACGTCTCCGGGCTGGACGTGGACGCCCTCGTCAACGACTTTCTGGTGTCGATCGATCGGATGCTCGCGCCGGACATCACGACCTATCTCGCCGCGGCCGACCCCACCGACTACCAGACCCTGCTCGGCTACAAATGGGACCTCGCCGATGAGTTGCTGGCGCCGCGGTTGATTCCGGTGCTGGCATCCGTCAATGGCAACCCGGTTCCGCCGCCGGCGAAGAGCACGGTCGAAGCGTTCAAACAATCCTTGCTGGTTGCGCTCGGCAACGCCTACGCGGTCGCCGCGGTAGTCGAATTCGACATGGCGGTCACGACGCCGGATTCCTCGCCGCTCGGCCCCACCACGCCGCAGTTTTTCGGGCCGTTTGTACCCGCGACCGTCTCCCATCCCTATTCGCTTTCGTCCGGCCGCCTGCCGATTGCGGCCGGCACGCAAACAGTGGCGATGCTTGCCTCGGTGCCGAACGCCGAAGCGCAGGCCTATTTCCAGGCGGATCTGACCTATGATATCGGCTTCGTCCAATTCAATTTCGAGACGATGGAGACGGACTACGGTTATACGCCGTCCTCGTGGCTCCGCTTCATCCTGGCGAAGACCGCGCCTGACGTCACGCTCGGCACCGTCGACATCCCGGTGCCGCTGCGCCGATATCCGTCGCTGCCGGTGATCCAGTCGCAGACGGCCGGCAACAGTTCCGCCACGCCGTCGCCAAGCGATCCGATCACGCAGCAGATCGAAAACGTCCTGGTGTGGCCGTATATGTTGAGCGTCAACAAGGTCGATCCGGCGCCGCAGGACGAGATGACGCTCGTGCTGACGCTCAACGGCGGCCTCGGGTCGCAGCAACTGCGGGGCGACTCCGGCAGCGGCCTCACCCCTCGCGTCACCGCGCTACTGCAATTCCAAGCGGCATATCAGTCGCTGCTTCCGGCTCTGCAAACAGCCGCGAAAAACACCAGTGCGGAAAACCAGGCGCTGATGCAAATCCTGGTGCCGCTGGTGGGCGCGGTGGTCAATCCGCCGGTAAACCTCGCCGCGGAGTTCGCAACGGAGCAAGCGGAGACACGCACCTACACGCTGAAGTTCGATAAGTATTTCGGCGATATCCCGCCGCCGGCGCAGCGGGTTTTGACGGTGCTTGCCGACTATCCCGCGCAGTCCGTGCCGCCAAACCAAGTGCCAGCGGCGATGCCGGCGATCGCAATCGGCAACGCGGCCGGTGTGTCCGCGACCAACCCGCAACAGGTCGCGGGCCAATGGCAAGTGACCTATACCTTCCCGGCGACCTCCTCGCCGACGACCGCCTTCGTCATCACCTGGCCGCCATTCCATCTGCTGCAGTACCAGACAGCGACGACAAGTGCGCAGGTCATCCGCAACGCCGATATCGACGTCGACGGCGTGGTCAACCCGGAACTGATTTATCAGACCGCCGTCGTCAGCCCGCTACAGGCCGTCGTCCCCTTGGTGGCCGTCAGCACGCCGCTGTCGCAATCCGCCCCGTTCCCCACGCCGGCCGCAGCGCTCGGCGCGGTGTTCAATGCCCTGGGCGGCATGGTGCTGCCGCTCAACGTCACCGTTCGGGTCGATTATTCCTTCCCGTTGGCCTCGCCGACATTGACCGGAGCCCCGGTGATGACCCGGGTGGCCGCCGTCCTCGCGACCGGCGTGCCGATCATCAGCCCGGCGGACATCGCCCCGTTTGTGACCGCGCTTGCGGCGGACATCGTGTGCTGGGCAAAGAGGACCGGCCCGTGGCCGACCAACAACGCTGCCCTTGCCCTCAACGTCGCGGTATTCGCGGCCATATCGAACGGTGGCGGCGACGCAACCGAGCTTCCGCTGCTGAAACTTGCAGAAGTCGATCTGCCGCTGGCCAACAATTGGTTGGCGAACTAGCGACACGTGCGCTCACGCCGCGATCGGCGGCGCCGGCTGCGCTCCGACGTAACGCGACTGCGGCCGGATCAGCCGGCCGATCCGCTGCTGCTCGAGGACGTGGGCGGTCCATCCCGCCATGCGCCCCATGGCGAAGACGTTGGTGAAACTGTCGCGGGGAATGGCGAGCGCCTCGAGCACGAGCGCGGTATAGAACTCGACGTTGGTGTCGAGACGCCTCCCGGGATGATGCCGGGCGAGTTGCGCAAGCGCCTCCGCCTCGATCGCTTCGGCAAAGCGGATGCGGTTTTCGCCGCCACGTAGCGAGGATGCCGTCTTTTTGAGCACGTCTGCGCGCGGATCGCGCACGCGGTAGACGCGGTGGCCGAAGCCCATCAGGCGTTCGTCGCGCGCGAGCGCCTGGTCGAGCCAGGGACGAATGTTCTCGAAGCTGCCGATGGCGTCGAACATGTCGAGCACCGGCCCGGGCGCGCCGCCGTGCAGCGGCCCCTTGAGCGCGCACAAGGCACCGACCACCGACGAGAGCAATCCGGCGCGCGTCGAGGCGATGACGCGCGCCGTGAACGTCGACGCGTTGAGCCCATGGTCGGCGACGGTGACGAGATAAGTTTCGAGCGCGCGCACATGCGCCTCGGGCGCGGCTTCGCCGCGCAGCATGCGCAGGAAATCCGCCGCCTGCCCGATGCTCGCATCGGGCGCGATCGGTGTTTGGCCTTGGCGCCGGCGCGCAATGGCGGCGACGAACACCGGCACGGCCGCGACCGCGAGGACGTGATGCGGGGTCGCCTCCGCATCCGCGAGTGTTGAGAGCAGGAGGCGCAGCGCCTCGACAGCCGACAAGTGTTCGGTCGCGGCGATGACCGGCGCGACTTGCGCGAACGCAACGAGCCGCGCGGCACCGAGCGCGGCGCGGATGCCTTGTTCGGTCGCCGCCTCGGGCGTCAGCCCCTCCCACAGCAGCGCGAGCACCGCCTCGAAACGGCGGCCGGCGATGTCCTCGAGCTCGTGGCCGCGCATCACCAGCCGGCCGCCGGCGCCGTCCGCGTGGCTGAGCACGGTTTCGGCAGCAACCACATCGTCGAGACCCGGGTTCATGACGGCACCTCCGTCAGTGATCAGTTATCAGTGACTAGTGACCAATGATCAGTGACCAAGCGGACGGCTCAGGTGTTCGGTCACTGATGACTAATTACTGATTACCGATCACTGATCTTGGATAAGTCGTCAATATTGATTGGATCGATCAATATATATTGTGATAACGTGGCTCATGGCCCCGCACCGCCTTCTCACCGCCGAATCGGCGGCCGACCGGCTCGGGGTCAGCCGCGCCACCCTCTATGCTTATGTGAGCCGCGGTTTCGTGCGGGCGCATCCCGCGCCGGACGATCCCCGCCGCCGCCTCTACAGCGCGGCCGACATCGAGCGGCTGACCGGCAACAAGAGCCGCGGCCGCAAGCCGGCGGAAATTGCCGCCGCGACCCTCGACTACGGCCTGCCCGCGCTCGCGTCCGGCATCACCCTCATCGAGGGCGATCGTCTTTATTATCGCGGCCGCGATGCAGGAGAGCTTGCCACCCAGGTGAGCCTCGAGGAGACGGCGCGGCTCTTGTGGAATTGCAGCGAGGATCCATTCGGCGCCGCCCCACCCTTGTCGCGACAAGCCGCGAAGTTGATCGCCTCGCTCGCCGATGCCTTCCCGCTCGACCGCTGCGCGGCAGTCCTGCCGGTTGCGGGCGTCGGCACCGCCATGACGTGGCAGCGCGGCGAGCGGCGGCTATGGCATGACGGCGCCCTGCTGCTGCGGCTGATGGCGGCGGCGGCGACCGGAACGCCGCCGAGCGACGCCCCGGTCCATCTGCACGTCGCGCGCGCGTGGGGGCTTCCCCATCGCGCGGCGCAATCGATCCGCGCGGCGCTCGTGTTGTGCGCCGACCACGAGCTCAACGCGTCAGCTTTCGCGGTGCGCGTCGTGGCGGCAACCGGCGCCTCGCTCGCCGCTTGCGTGGCGGCGGGATTGAGCGCGCTCTCCGGCCCGCGCCACGGCGGCCAGACCAGCCTGGTCGAGATCCTGTTCGAGGAAGCGGAGCGCTTCGGCGACGTGGCGCGCATGGTGCACGAACGGTTGCGGCGCGGCGACATCCTGCCGGGCTTCGGCCATCCGCTCTATCGCGGCGGCGATCCGCGCGCGGTGGCGCTGCTGTCGCTGCTGCCGCCCGATCCGACCCGGGACGCCTTGTGCGAAGCCATGGACGCGATCCGCGGCGTGCAGCCGAACGTCGATTTCGCGCTGGTGTCGCTGCGGCGCGCGCTCCGCCTCAAGCCCGGCAGCGCGCTCGTCCTGTTCGCGATCGGCCGCACCGCCGGCTGGATCGCGCACGCGCTCGAGCAGCAGGCGGACGACAAGCCGATCCGTCCGCGCGCCCGCTACGTGGGGCCGGCGCCGGTTGGTCCGTAGGGTGGGCGTCGGGTGGGCTAAGCGGCGCCGGAGCGCGTAGCGCGAAGGCGCGCGTGCCCACCAACGATGGATATTTGTTTGTTGGTACACTCTGGTGGGCACGGCGTCGTCGCTCCGCTCCTCCGCCTTAGCCCACCCTACGGCGGCGTCACGTTTCGCACCACGCGGCCGGCGACGGCGCGAACCTTGCGCGGCGCGGCGAGATAAATCGCGAGCGCCGAGACAACGCACCAGCCGATGGCGATGAGAAAGCCGCGCTGATAGCTGCCGGTCATGTCGTGCAGCAGGCCGGTGAGCCACGGGCCGGCGGCGCCGCCGGCCAAGGCGGCGAGCATCACGCTGCCGAAGATCACGCCGAAGTGCTTGCCCTCGAAAATCTCGACCGGGATCGCGCCGAGCACCGCGACGAGACCGTAGCCGAGCATGCCTTGCGCCGCGACCATGACGCCGAGCAGGAGCGGGCTCGGCCACGCGGCGAGACCAATCAGCGCGACGTAACAAATGATGAATCCGGCGCAGCCGATCGCCCAGACGATCTCGCGGCCGGCGCGATCGGACAGGTGCCCGAGCGCGATCTGGCCCGGGATCGCCACCAGGCTGACCGCGCCCAGCGCCCAGGCGGCGTCGGCCGCGCTGTAGCCGATCTCGAGCAAATATTTGGTCTGGTGCACCTGCACCGCATACCAGGCGAACAGCGCGCCGAAATAGGCGAGCGCGATCAGCCAGAAGCGGGCGGTGCGCAGCGCACGCGCAAGCGTCCAGTCGATCGCCGCCCAGGCCGGATCGACCACGTTGGCGTGGCGCGTCGGCGCGCCGGGCGTCGCCGCGGCCTTTTCGCCGTCGGGCGCGAGGCCGATGTCCTCGGGCCTGCGGCGCAGCAGCAGATTGAGCGGCGCCGCGACTACCAGCACGGCAAGCCCGAGCGCGATCGCGGCGGCGCGCCAGCCAGCGTGAGCGATGATCGATTGCAGCAGCGGCAGCAGGATGATCGAGCCGACGCCGACGCCGGAAAACGCGATGCTCATGGCAAGCCCGCGCCGGCGTACGAACCAGCTCGGCAGGAACTGTGCCTGGCCGGTATAGCCGAGCGCGACGCTGCCGCCGCCGACCAGCACGCCGAGCGTGGCGTAGAGATGCCACGGTGAAGTAGCGAAGGGCGCAAGAAGCAGGCCCGCCGCCATCACGGCGACGCCGAGCTCCATCACTACGCGCGGGCCGCGCGCGTCCATCAGCCGGCCGAGCAGCGGCGTGAGCGGCGCGGCGACGAGAAAGCCGAACGAAAAAGCGCCGGCGGTCACCCCGCGCGGCCAGCCGAACTCGTCGAGAATCGGCGGAAACAGCAGCGAGAACGCGGTGCGCGCGTTGACGCCAAGCGCCATGGAGGCGAACACCACCGCAACGACGACCCAGCCATAGTAGAACGGCAGGCGGCGGGCGAACTGCGCGATCACGAGGCCTCCAAGACGTAGGGTGGGCCAAGCGGACGAAGCGAAGCGGAGGCCGCGTGCCCACGCGTGGGCACGGCGTCGCTCCGCTCCGCCTTAGCCCACCCTACGGCCCAACTCAAAATAAACAAGATGATGCCAGATTCGGCCCCAACCGTGGGCGTTGTCCCATTCAAAAAGTCGAGATGAATTTGTTTCGAGGCACCCCCGCGTTTCGCATTTACTCCGCGACGGCGCGGCAGCAAAATCAAAAAAGTCGTCGCTCCAGACGACGCATAGGGGAGGATCACATGTGCATCTTGTGCGCTCAGGGAAAATGGCGGAATCACCCGGCGACGCGGCGCAACTTCCTCAAAGGCGCGGCGGCAACCGGGATTGCCGCGGCCGGCGGCAATCTGTTCGCGCCGCGGCCTGCGCAAGCGCAAATCGCCATGCCTCAGGGCAGCGGCACGCCGGGCAAGCGTTATGTCATTCGCGGCGGCTCGGTGATGTCGATGGATCCGCAAGTGGGCGATTTCGCCCAGGCCGACGTGCTGGTCGAGGGCAAGAAAATCCTCGCCGTCAGGCCGAATCTGTCGGCGGGCGGCGCCGACGTGATCGACGCGACCGGGCGCATCGTCATGCCGGGCTTTATCGATACGCATCATCATCAGTTCGAGACCGCGCTGCGCAGCTTCCTCGCCGACGGCATCCTGATCACCGATCCCGGCAGCGGGCCGAGCGGAAACACGGCCTACTTCGAGTTCGTTCTGCTGACATTCGCGCCGGTCTACCGGCCGCAAGACGTCTACATCAACGAGGTATTCGGCGGGCTCTCTCAGCTCGACGACGGCGTCACCACCGTGCACGACGTGTCGCAGATCCATTACTCGCCGCAACATTCGGACGCCGCCGTGCAGGCGCTGTTCGATACCGGGCGCCGCGCCGCCTTTGGCTATTTCGAGGGCGCCGGCCAGGGCATCATCCCGTCCCCGCCCGGTTATGCTTATCCCCAGGACGCCTACCGCATCCATAACAAGTTCTTCCGTTCCTCCGACCAGCTCGTCACCATGATCATGGGCGGCGAAGTCTACATCGGGCAGCCGACCTATACCCAGGCATGGTCGATCGGGCGCGACATCGGCATTCCGATCGCGGCGCATATCCTCTCGCCGTTCGGAATCCGCCCGATCCTCGACGCGCTCGCCGACGGCACGGGCGGCAACAACACCATCACCAAAAAGCCGCTGTTGATCGGCTCCGACAACCTGTTCATTCACATGACGGGAATGTCGGACAAGGGCTGGAAGGCGGTGCACGACAACGGGGCGCAGGTATCGATCGCCTTCCCGATCGAAATGAACATGCGGCACGGCACCCCGCCGATTCTGCGGATGCAAAGCATGAGCACGCCGCAGAATCCGTTCGAGCCGTCGCTCTCGGTCGACGTCGAGTGCACATTGACGGCGGACTTCTTCACCCAGATGCGCTCCGCCATGAACCTGCAGCGCATGCTGGTGAACCAAATGACCCTCGACAGCCCCAACACGGTTCCCGGGCAGAACCTGCCGAACCCGCTGGATTGGGGCCTGCCGCAAAGCGCCAACACCGTGTCCGGCAGTTTCCCGTACTGGCCGCCGAAGCCCAACAACGTTCCCGCCCCGCTGACCACGCGCGACGTCCTGCGCTACGCCACGATTAACGGCGCCAAGGCGCTGGGCCTCGACGGCAAGACCGGCTCGCTCACGCCGCGCAAGGAGGCCGACATCATCATCCTCGATGCCACCAAGCTCAACGTGGCGCCGCTCAACCAGGTGCCCGGCGCAGTCGTATCTTTGATGGATCGCAGCAACGTCGAGACGGTGATCGTCGCCGGCAAGGTGCGCAAGTGGATGGGGCAGTTGCTCGACGTCAATCTCGACCAGTTGCGCCAGCAGATCGAAGCCTCGCGCGACTACATCTTCTCGGCGGCGAAAATCCCGCAGAATTTGTTCAGCGCGCAGTAGCAGCGAACGCGGTGCCCGTTACGGCGCCCTCTCCCCTTGCGGGAGAGAGCTGCTCGGGCGACAAACAAACTCAACTGGGTGAGGGGTCAATCACCCCTCACCCGACCGAATTTGTTGATCGTGCGGAGTAGCCCTCTCCCGCAAGGGGAGAGGGCGCATTTACAAAGGCCGCAACTGTGGCAGCATGGACCCATCCTACAATTTTTTATTGAAGGCATCCTGGATGAAGTCGTCGAGCATGCGGTAGGTCTGATGCGCGGCGCCGGCATCGAACTCGGCGATGCCCTTCATCATGGTTTCTTCCTCGGCGAATGAATGCAGGCGGCCGCCGAAATCGAGCATCTGCCAGTTGGCGCCCGATCCGTCCAACTCGGCCTCGAGCGCGTCGCGGTCGGCCTTCGGCGCCACCGGGTCCTTGGAGCCGTGGATGACGAACACCGCGGCTTTGATGTCGCCTTTTTTCGCCGGCAGCGCGGTCTGCAGGTCGCCGTGCAGGCAGACCACGGCGTCAAGCGCGGCGCCGCTGCGCGCAAGCTCCAGCACGTTGCCACCGCCGAAACAGAAGCCGACCGCCGCCTTTCTGCCGGCATCGCCGATGCCGCGCTTGTCGGCTTCGGCCACGAGGGTGGCGAGCGCGGCATTGACGCGCTTGCGTCCCTCGACGCGATCGGCGCGCACCGCCATCATCCATTCCTGCGAGGTGGGCGGGCCGGCGCAGGTCTTGCCCTCGCCGTACATGCAGCCGACGAAGGCGACGTATTTGTCGCCGGCCATCTTTTGCGCCCGCCGGATGGCATTGTCCGTGACGCCGAGCCAATTCGGCATCACCAGCAGCAGCGGACGTTTCCCCGCGACCTTCTCATTCCATACCAGCGCGCCTTTGCCGCGCACCCCGCCGGCCTGATAATCGATCCGCTCGACAGTCACCTAAATCTCCCTTGCTCGCGTATCTTCTGCGTTAAGCCAAAAGCCTCGCCACCCGTGCTTTGAGAAGAGCGTAGCTTTCCTTCGTCGTGCCTGCCAATGCCTCGGCACGGTTGCTCGGCTTATCGCCATAGGTCACCGGCGTCGCGAATTGGCTCACGGTCAGGTCGTGGCGCTGACCCGCGACAGCATTATAGAAGTGCCAACCGCCCGGTGTTTCGGTTTTGAGAATCTCGCCCCCGCAAAGGTCTTGCACCACGAGGGAGGTGGCGTTGCACTGGCCGCGCGCGGGGTTCTCCGGCAGCCACTGCGGGTCCGTTTCGACCGACCAACACAGGGGAAGAATTCCGCGAAGCCGCTCCGGATCGCATTTCATGTCGAGCCCTCCAGTAGGTAGCTGCAGCGCCATTGAATCCGACATTCCATTACCACCCAGGGGCCATCAAGCCGGTTGACTTGCAATGGGAGATTGTCCTCTAATCGGCCGCCCAACAAATTCGTTGATCGATGCGCGGGAGTTCGGATGTTCTCCTCAGGAGCTTTTTGGTTTGGGGCAGTAGTTGGTTTCATCACTTATCGAACCCTAAGACACAAGTCGGGGTCCGGTATTTCGGACATTGCCACAGTAATCGGCGCCGTAGGTGGCGGAGCTGTTCTTGCACTTTTCCCGGCCGATACCACTCGGTTCGACTATTACGGAGTGGGCCTCGCTGTGGGATTTTTCCTCTATTTGGCTATCTCCCTTTTGCTCATCGGCACAAAGCGCACCAGTGAATTCCTCGGAGACGACTAATAACCGTGGGTCAAGAACCAATACGCGGCTTATCGGCTGCGCTCCGCGATCCTAGTCAGTGGATCCGCTTGGGTGCGGCGCGGGCCGCCTTGTCGTTAGCGCCAACAGCCGCAGTGGACCTGCTTGAGGGTCGAGCGTCGGAGCTTAGCACTTTACCCGTCGAAGAAACTGCCAATATAGCGCTTGCGCTGGCCGGCGCGGGTGGAAACCCGCTTCCGCTGGTTGCGAAGTTGCTCCAGGATGACGTTTCATCCGTCCGGCGCGCCCTCGCGAAAGATTATCCCAGGTGGGAAGAGTATGCTGTTGGAAGAATTCGCCGCACGTCTCTTCCAAACCGCTCATATCGGCTGTTGAGCTGGCTGTTTGCGGCGTGGTCCCGCGGCGAAGGGTGCGGCAAGCCACAAACCGAACGGGCGTTGACTGATCCGATCGAAGAGCGCGCGAGTATCGCTCTCCGCCGGTTTTCTTTCTGGAAAAGAGAAGCGACAGACCTTGATAATCGCATCGAATTGAAACGAGTAATCGAAACAACATTTGCTGATGCACTCGAGCATCTTGAGGCTCAAAGAACCTGCGACGCGGCGGAGCGTCTCGTTGAAGTCGCAGTAACCTCTCGAAACGCATGGGTCCGAGGTATCGCAGGGTTCACCCTTTCTGCGTTGGGGAGCGACGCGTCACCTTTGCTCTTGGCGATGCTCGCTGGAGACCGCGGTCCGCGTCCCGGCGCCGAGGTCGTCCATTCAATGGAGAAGGACAGCTGGGGCCTCACCCTGCCGCCGTACATAACGCCGGACGACCTTGCTGCATTTTTCGCGGCCCAAATTCTAGAGAAGTTCGCGGATGCGGAAACTGCATTCGCCGTCGTCAGTGCGGCGATTGCGTGGCCAAACGAGCTGAGGGTTCGAGCGGCGCATGTGGCGGCGCGAATGTCGGCTTCGGCGGCTTTGCCACCACTTGTCTGGTCGGCACTTTACCTGCCGTCCGCATCGGAGCGGCCGGCCGCCATGGATCTACTCGAGCGCATCGTAGGGAAAGATGAGGATCTCGGCATCCGCTTTCATCACATCGACAGCACTGAGTTGCACCCTGGACAACTTGATTGGCTATGCGAAATCGCTTCGGCAAGAATTCCGGCCCGAAACTGGATGCGTGACCCGTCGGTGTGCATATCCATTCTCAGCCAGGCAATCGCCATCATGCCTGACATCGTCGGTGACGTAGGAAGCCGGTATCACGACGCCACCGAGGTTCAGCTTGCAGCCGGCTTTCTGAATTCGATATCACGCCTGTTCGCTTCCTTTCGCGGCGTCCCGGCAATTGCCCAAGCTCGATATCCACAAATATCTTTCCCGGAATTCTGCAGACTGGGGGACGAGGAGAAGCTTTCGGTGCAGCTGCTGTTAGCCTCTACGGGAGCAAGCTCGCCGCCGATTCGCATCGAATTTCCGAGAAACAAGGATCAAGTCGAGCTGTTGGTCACGGTTCGAGCCCCAGGCTTTTTTCTTGCAGTCGACCGAATGATTATGAGCGTGTCTCGTGATGGAGCATCCGATACCGCGGTCTTCCATTTGCGCGCACGCACCGCCGGTCAGCAGGCTATCGACATCAAATTTATGCTGGGCGCCGCGATCGTTGGTCATTGCTGCGTGGTCACCCATGTCACGACGGAGCCGCGGCGTGGTGAAGCGGCCGCGATCGTGCTCGATCCGATCGATCCCGATACCTTGCAGCTGCACGAGAGCGCGCAAGCCGTGTTGCGGGTAAGCACTTTGCCGGATAGGAAACTCGAGTGGAGCATTGTTACTCCAGATGGCGGATTTCAGCCCCTGGGCAACTCCGAAAGACCTTTCGACCTGCAAGAAGCGTCACGTTGCGCTGAGCAACAAGGGCCATTGATCCGCAGCATATTGAAAGACCGACTATCCCCGACCGACATGGCGGGTGTTCGTGCGCAACTCTCGGCACATGGTCATCGCCTTTACGCTCAGATTGCACCTCCCACCCTGGCTGTTACGCTCAACGAACTAGATGAGAATGCCCTCGTGGTAGTTGATAGTGACGCGGACTGGATCCCATGGGAGCTGCTGGCGTGCGGTCCAACCGAAAAACTGTGGGCTGATCGTTTCATTCTGGTGAGGGCCCCAGTCATGACAAAGCCTGCCAGCGCGAAGGTCGCTCAGCCCGCGCCATTGCCCAGAGCGATAGACCGGGCTTTGCTCATAATTGGCGACAAGGTCGCCGAACCAAAGCGCATTGCACATCGTACATTCGGCACAATGGCCAAGCGAGCCGAGCCGGCGTTAATAGAAGGCGACTGGAATGAACTTTGCGACCGCGTGCGCGGCAGGGACATTGTACATTTCACCTGTCATGGCCGCAGAGCTCCTACTTATCATCTTAGCTATAAACCCGGTGTCGGCGGGCAACTCGTGCCCGGCCAGGCGCACGCCCTCGGGCTGAAATGGGGAGCCGTCGTTTTCGCAAACGCTTGTAATTCAGGCGAACCCGAATTGTTTCTCTCTGAATTTCAAAGTTTCGGTCGAGAGTTCTACTATGCCGGTGCTCGTCCCTTTATCGGAACACTTGGACCGATTCCCGAGGAAGAGGCGATAGAGTTTGCCGGCCTGTTTTACGAACAATTCGCGCTTGCCGGACTGCCGGCAGGTCAGGCGCTGCGGCGCGCCAAAGAAGAAGCCGCCAAGCGTTTTGACCGGCCCATCTGGCTCTTTTATTGCTTATATGGGAATCCGTCGGTCGTTCGCCGATGGAGCGCAGCAGTTCATTAACGTTGCCGCCGTATTATCGCTGCCAGATCGGCACCGACCCTCGCCCACTCCCGATTTCTACGTTCGCTCCGATGGACCCCGCTTCACTCGCCGCCGCGCTGGTTGCCGCCCAGATGGCCAACATGCAGATGGCTGTCGCGGCGCGGATGGCGCGCATGGACGCGCAGCAGGGGCAATCGGTCGCGAACCTGCTCGCCTCGGCCGAGCAGAACATGAACCGCCTGGCGAACCTCGGGTCCGGCGTCGGCACGCAGGTCGATATCACGGCGTGATGCAACTCTCGATTCGTCGTGCCCCGCGAAAGCGGGGCACCCAGTAAACACCAGCCGCGGTTCTTTTTGATAGGTCTGTGTTTACTGGATCGCCCGCTTTCGCGGGCGATGACGAGCGCAGTAATAAGCTCAGTTTCGCTCCATCACGCCTTTGATCTGTTCTTCGCTCAAGGCGATGGGTGGAATGCCGGCGCGTTCCTGCTGCAGCAGCAGAACCGATTGGCTGTCGCGCCCGCTCCAGCCGCGGTTCATCGCTTCGGCGAGGTCTTGCGCGACGAGCGTGCACAGCCGCATGGGAACGTTCGTCTCCTTCGCGAGCTGCAACGCGAGCAGGACATCCTTTTGAATGAGCCGGAGCTGAAAATTCGGCGGGTCGAGACGGCCGAGCAGGAACCGCCGGCCGACGCCGTCGAAGCTGCGCATGCGTCCGGCCGAACCGGTGCGGATCGCTTCCCACAGCGGCAGCGGATCGAGCCCCGCCTTAACGCCCATGGTCAGCGCCTCGGTAACCACGGCGTTGATCGTCGTCGAGGCGACGTTGTGCACGAGCTTCGCGATCGCGCCTGCGCCGGCCGGGCCGATATAACGCGCCTGATCGCTCATCGCGTCGAGCACCGCTTTGTGACGATCGAACACCGCCCTGTCGCCGCCGACCCAGATCGCAAGCTTGCCGCTCGTTGCGCCGATCGGGCCGCCGCTCACCGGCGCATCGAGGAAATCGACGCCCTTGGCGGCGAAGGTCGCATTGAGCCGCCGCACGACATCGACCGCATTGGTGGAAAGATCGAACCACGCCGCGCCGACGCGGAAACCTTCGGCGAGACCTTCCTGACCGAGGCCCACTTCCTCGACGTCGGCCGGTGTCGGCAGCGAGGTGAAGACGAGGTCGCATGCCTCGGCGACCGCGCGCGGCGTCGGCGCCCAGGTTGCGCCGTTCTCGAGATGATGCGAGGCCGCCTGCCGCGTCAGGTCGTGGACAACGAGCGCGTAGCCGGCCTTCTGCAGATTGGCGGCCATGCCGCGGCCCATCATGCCAAGGCCGATGAATCCGATTTTCATTTGTGCGTCTCCTCGTTTTGGAATGTGAGATCCGTAGGGTGGGCTAAGCGGACAGAGCGAAGCGGAGGCCGCGTGCCCACCGTGTGACGATGGATGGTGGGCACGCGCGCCCATCGGCGCGCTTAGCACTACTGCGTCACAATCTCTTCGGCCTGTGTCGTTGACCTGCGGCGCCGCAAGTAGGGCAGCGGGGCAGGCTATGTACAACTGCTCTGATTAAGCGCAGGCGCATGGTTGCGATCGAGTT
>Ga0213881_10000483_pt1 | contig 25644 bp, 22 predicted proteins | sample BarmaccoBMER_R08_FD_160104 | JGI IMG/M metagenome (GOLD analysis project Ga0213881, IMG submission 160104) | Barbacenia macrantha exposed rock microbial communities from rupestrian grasslands, the National Park of Serra do Cipo, Brazil - ER_R08 ... | reverse complement strand
GCAGAAACCGCCGCCGCGCCGCCGCGAGTCCGGGTCATCGGCCCGCGGGCCACACCGTCGGCCAACCCGATCGTCGCCGACCTGAGCCCGCTGTGGGCTGGCCCGCTGTGCGGACGACTGCTCGCCCAAGGCGGCGCCAACGTCGTCAAAGTGGAAAGCACCCGCCGCCCCGACGGCACCCGGCTGGGCCCCAGACCGTTCTTCGATTGGGTGAACTCCGGAAAGCTCTCCTACGCCGTGGATTTCGAGCGCGATACCGGCGCGCTTCGTGACCTCCTCGCCGTCGCTGACGTGGTGATCGAGGGTTCCCGGCCGGCCGCGCTTGCCCGCCGCGGTCTGGGGCCGCACGACGTTGCCTACCGTCCGGGCCGGGTATGGCTGCGCATCACCGGCCACGGCGCCGACCCCCAGCACGCGAACCTGGTGGCGTTCGGCGACGATGCCGCGGTGTCCGGCGGCCTGGTCGGCGGCCGGCGCGACGACCCGGTGTTCTGTGCTGATGCCATCGCCGATCCACTCACCGGCCTGGAGGCCGCCGCGGCGGTGGCGGATTCACTGTCCCGCGGCGGCGGAGAGCTGATCGAGTTTTCGCTGGCCGCAGTGGCGGCGGCCTACGCCGCGCTGCCGACGAGCCCAAGCGAGTCACGGTGCGAAGTGCTGCCGCCGCGCCCCCCCGCCACCGCGACCGCCGGACCCGTACTGGGCGCCGACAACGCGGCGGTGCGGCGCATGGTCGCCGAACGGCTGGCGGCCCGATGCTGATCCGGCAGGCCGCACTGCTTGACGGCACGGTCGTCGATGTCAGGCTGGGCCGGTGCATCACCGAGGTCGCCGCCGAACTGACTCCCGAACGCGGCGAGGATGTTCTCGACGCCGCACACGGCACGCTGATCCCGGGCTTGCACGACCATCACCTGCATCTGCGCGCGGCCGCCGCCGCGCTGGAGTCCGTGCCCGTCGGGCCGCCGCATGCCCGCTGCCGTGACGACGTCGCCCGGGCGCTGTCGTGCGCCCAACCCGACAGCGACGGCTGGATCCGCGCCGTCGGCTACCACGAGTCGGTCGCCGGCCCGCTGGATCGGGCGGTGCTGGATGAGATTTCGCCCACCGCGCCGATCCGGGTGCAGCACCGCAGCGGCGCGCTGTGGATTCTCAACACCACCGGCCTCAAACACATCGGCCTGCCCGATCACCCGGATGGACGGCTGTTCCGCACGGGCGGCGACTGGGCGCATCTTCCGCCGCAGCGCGAACCCTCGCTGCACCGGGTGTCGCGGCGCCTGCTCGGCTTCGGCGTCACCGGTGTCACCGACGCCACCCCCGGTCACGGTGCCGCCGACGTCGAATCCCTCGGAACCGCTTGCCGATCCGGCGAGCTGCGCCAGCGGCTGCACTGCATGGCCGAGGTGGGCGTCGGCGCCTCGCCGGGCATCACAGTGGGGCCGCACAAGATCATTCTCGACGACGACTCGCTCGATCTCGACCGGCTGACAACCGTCGTCCGCCGATGCCACGGCGCCCGGCGGCCGGTCGCGGTGCACTGCGTCACCGACAGTCAGCTGGTTGTCACCCTCGCAGCGCTGCGATCCGTGGGAGCACACCCTCTCGACCGCATCGAGCATGCCGCGGTGGTTCCCGACGACGTCCTCGACGATCTGGCCGCGCTGGGTGTCACGGTGGTGACCCAGCCCAACTTCGTGGCGGAGCGCGGTGACGCGTACCTGGTCGAGATCCCCCGCGCCGAGCATCATCAGCTGTGGCGCGTGCGGTCGCTGCTCCGCCACCACATCAACGTGGCGCTCTCCACCGACATGCCGTTCGGCGACGGCGACCCGTGGGCGGCGATGCGCGCCGCGGTGCACCGCACCACCGCGAGCGGGGCGACGTTGGTTGCCGCCGAACGTATCTCGCCACGGGCTGCATTGACGATGTTTCTGGGCCGCCCGGACCGGCCTGCCGAGCCGCGCATGGTAGCGCCCGGAGCATCCGCCGACCTGTGCGTCCTGCAGCCACCACCGCGCGACGTGCTGGCCGCGCTCGACTCCACCATGGTGACGGCGACGATTATCGGCGGCGAGATTGCCTGATCAGCCCAGCCGGTCTTTGACCACCTTGCCGGTGGCGTTGAGCGGCAGCTCGTCGCGAAACTCGATGAAGCGGGGAATTTTGAAGCCCGCCATCCGGTTTCGGCTCCACTCGATCAGCTCCTCGGCGCTCAGCCCTCCCTTCGCAACAACGAAGGCCTTGCCGACCTGCCCGAGTCGGTCGTCGGGCACCCCGATCACCGCGACCTGCGCGACGCCGGGATGTTCGAGCAGGAAACCCTCGATTTCGGCCGGGTAGGCGTTGAACCCGCCGACGATGAACATGTCTTTTTTGCGCCCGACGATCCGCAGCCGCCCCCCGCCATCCAGATTCCCCAGGTCGCCGGTGTGCAGCCAGCCCTGCTCGTCGATCGCCGCCGCGGTGGCGCCCGGGTCGTCGAGGTAGCCCTTCATCACGCTGTAGCCCCGCACCAGCACTTCCCCGTCGTCGGCGATGCGCACCTCGATGCCCTCGCAGGGCAGCCCGGCGGTTGTCGCGATGTCCTCGAACGAATCACCGGGCCGCGACAGCGTGACGGTGCCGGCCTCGGTGAGGCCGTAACCGGTCATGATGGTCCGAAACGGCAGCTCGCTGTGGGCGCGGCGGATGAGTTCGACCGGGATGTCCGCGGCCCCGGTGACCCCGGCCCGCAACGACGCGAGCTTGGCCTTGTCGCGCACCCCCAGCAGCGCGTGGTACAGCGTCGGCGGCCCGGGCAGCATCGTGATGCGCTCACGCTCCACGAGGTCCACCACGCGGTCCACGTCGAAAACCGCCACCGGCACCATGGTCGCGCCGCGGATCAGCGACGCGATCGCACCGGCCTTGTACCCGAACGTGTGGAAGAACGGGTTCACCACCAGATAGCGGTCCCCTTCGCGTAGGTCCGCCAGGTCGCACCACTCCGCGTACAGCCGCAGCGTCTGCAGGTGATCCATCATCACGCCCTTGGGTCGGCCGGTGGTGCCGGAGGTGTAGATGATGTCGGCGACGTCGGTGCCGCTCGACTCGCGCTGCAACGGCGTGCCGCGCTCCAGGAAGTCGGATTTCAGATCGATGGCCCCGATGCCGGTGGGGACGGTGAATTCCCTGCCGAGGAAGCCCTTTTCGACGAGCACGGCCTTGGCTCCGCTGCGCGCGATGATGTCGGCGGCCTCTTCGGTCCGCAACCGGGTGTTGACCGGAACCAGCACCCCGCCGGCGGTCACCAGGCCGAACGCGGCGATGATCCAGTCGGCCGAGTTGGGTGCCCAGATCGCGACCCGGTCGCCCTTGCCGATCCCGGCCGCCGCGAAAGCGCCCGCGGCACGGCGCACCCGGTCGGTCAACTCGATGAAGGTGAGCCGCCGGAAGCCGTCGACGACCGCCTCGGCGTCACCGAACCGCTCGCCGGCGGAAAGGACCATCTCCGGGATGGTCCGCCAGCCACCAACCCCCGGCCGCGTCGTCGCCGCGCGCCTCACACCGACACGAGCCGCGACAGGTTGCCGCCCATGATCTTGGCCTGGTCCTCGACGCTGAGATGCTGCAGCGCATCGACGAAGTGGGTGGGCTGGGCCAGCCCTTCGGGGTGCGGATAGTCCGAGCCGTACAGCACCCGGTCCACGCCGATCAGTTCGATCAGATCACCTACCCCCTCTTCGTAGAACGGGCTGACGTGAATCCGGTTTTTGATCTCCTCGATGGGGTTGCCTGCGAAACTCTCCGGCGTCTTCTTGTAGACGTCGGCCAGGCCTTCCAGCAGCGGCGCCAGCCAAGCCGAGCCGTTTTCGATCACCGCGACCTTCAACTGTGCGAAGCGGAACAGGGCGCCGTGAATCACCCACGACGCCACCGCGTCTTGCACCGGCCGCCATTCGTTGAGCATGGCCAACGCGTTGGTCTGGAACGGCAACATCTCCCGATCGCCGCCGTCCCATTCGGCCGTGTACCGGGCGTAGCCGCTGTCCGACGAGTGCATCGCGACCAGCACATCGTGCTCGACGACCCGCTGCCAGAACGGATCGAATTCGGGCAGCGCGAATGAGCGCGGCCCGCGGTAGCCGGGCACCGGGGCCGGCCGGACTAGGATGGCCCGCGCACCGCGCGCCACGACCCAGTCCAACTCCTCGATCGCCTTTTCCACGATCGGCAGGCTGACCACCGGCACGGTGAAGATGCGGCCCTGGTAGTTGAAGCCCCAAACTTCGTCCAGCCACTGGTTGAGCGCATGCACCACGACATGGATGAGCGCCGGGTCGTCGCGCATGCGCTCCTCGACCAGGCTGGCCAGCGTCGGGAACATCAGTGACCGGTCGACGCCCAACTCGTTCATCAACTCCAGACGCGGTCCGGGTTCGCGGAACGCCGGGATCGCGCGCATGGGTTCGCCGAAGATCTCCCGCCGGGTCTTGCCTTCGGGATTGCCGTGCTTGAAGTACTCCTCCATCGCGCCGGGGCGGGCCACCACCTCGAATGTCGGATTCGGGATGTAGTCGCTGATGTGCCCCCGGATCGCGATTTTCGTCCTGCCGTTGACCTGCACGTACTGGATCACGTCGCGGTACGCCTTGGGCAGGAACTGGGTCAGCGAATCCTGGGTCTCATACAGGTGGTTGTCCGCATCGAACAGCGGATACGGCAACGCGCGGGTAGGCATCACTTCCTCCATTGGCTATTTATGAGAACGATATTCTCCATCACGACATATTGCAATGCCGCTTCGGACCAGTTGCTTTTGCACCTTGCCGCTCGCGGTGCGCGGATAGTCGTGAACCTCGTAGATCTCCTCGGGCCACTTCTGCCTGGCCACCCCCATCCGCTCGAAGTGCTCCCGCACCTGCGCAAGCGTCGGCACCACCTGGCCGGCCCGCATGCGTAACACCGCCGCGGCATGCTCGCCCAGCCGAGCATCAAAGGCCGCCACCACCACCGCCTCCGCGACGGCGGGCATGGCCAGCAGCACCTCTTCGACTTCCAACGCGCTGATGTTCTCGCCGCCGCGGATGATGATGTCGGCCTTGCGGTCGGTGATCGTCAGGTAGCCGTCGTCGTCGAGGACCCCGACATCGCCGGTGCGGTACCAGCCGTCGTCGTCGAACGCCCGCCTGGTCAACGCGTCGTCGGTGTACCCCAGGCACAGATCGGGGCCGCGGCTGAAGATCTCGCCATCGTCGGCCAGCCGGATCTCCACGCCGGGACGGGCTATTCCGTCGGTGAACAGCCGCTTTTCCGCGGGTCCGTCGTGCGGTGTCGCCGTGATCGAGGGGTGCTCGGTGCTGCCGTAGGAGCGAAAGACGTGAATGCCGAGCTCGTCGAGCCGTCGGGTGACCGCGGCGGGGACCGTGGCTCCGCCCAGGCCGGCGGTTTTCATGTGCCGCAGGTGCTCGGCGGTGAAGTCGGGGTGCTCGAGCAGGCTGGTGAAGAAGTACGGCGGGCCGCCGCCGATCGCCAGGCCGTCGGTCTTCATCAGTGCCAACACCGCAGCAGGGTCCCAGTTGTCGCAGAGGTCGATCGACGCCCCCTCGAGCACCGGGATCAGGAAGGCGCCCAACATTCCGATGAAGTGACCGACGGGGGCCGCGGTGAGCGCCCTGCCGCGATTCGGCGGATATCCGGCGAGCAGTTGGCGCGATTCGCAGCACAGCGTGTGATGGCTGTGGATGACGCCCTTCGGGTCGCTGGTCGTGCCGGACGTGAACGCGATCAACGCCGGGTCGCCGGGGTCGGTGGCGATGGTGCCCGACATCGGCTGCTCGGCGAGCAGGTCGTCGAAATCCCGGTCCACCAGGGCGACGATCGGCACGTCGGCGCACAGGTCCCGGTGGTAGGTCATCCGCCCGAACCGTTCGGTGGTGATGAAGACGCGCGGCCGCGCGGTGGCCACGATGTGGCCGACTTCCTTGCGGCCGTAGAAGTGCACGATCGGCACGATCACCGCGCCCAGGAAGGCCGAGGCCCAAAACGTCGCGGCGGCTTCCATCCAGTTGGGCAACTGGAACGCCACCACGTCACCGGCTCCGACGCCGCGGGCCGCCAACCCGGCCGCGAGCCGCCGCGCCAGCCGGTCGACGTCGCGCAGCGTCCCCGACCACGGCCGCACCGTGGAGTGCACCGTAAACGTCACATCGGGTGCGGCCGCCAACCCCCGGGCCAGCAGTTCACCGACGGTGTCGCCGGTCCACCAGCCTTGCCGCTCGTACCGCCTGGCCAGCTCGACCGGAACGGATCGCAGCGAAAAACTCGGACCGCTCATGACGTGGGCGATGTTATTCTCCCGATACGAGAATGCCAATATCGTATCGGAGAACGCGTCATGGTGGACCTGGAGCTCGAGCGGGGCTTGGCGGTGGTCACCATCGACCGCCCGCAGGCCCGCAACGCGATCGGCCTGGAGACCATGGCGCAGCTGGATAAGGCACTCGACGCCGCGGACGGCGCCCGGGCCCTGGTCATCAAGGGTGCCGGCGACCGCGCCTTCGTCTCCGGCGGCGACCTCAAGGAACTGAGCGCGATCAGGACCGCCGAGGAAGCCTCCGCCATGGCGTGGCGGATGCGGTCGATCTGCGACCGGTTGGCCGACTTTCCCGCTCCCGTCATCGCCGCGCTGAACGGGCATGCCTTCGGCGGCGGCGCCGAGGTGGCGGTGGCCGCCGACATCCGGGTGGCCGCCGACGATATCAAGATCGCCTTCAACCAGGTGGCGCTTCAGATCATGCCGGCCTGGGGCGGCGCGGAACGACTCGCCGCCCTGGTCGGAAACTCCAAGGCGCTGCTGCTGGCCGGCTCCGGCGCGGTGCTCGACGCCGCCGAAGCCGCGCGCATCGGCCTGGTGGACCGGGTGTTCGCCCGCTCGGGCTTCGACGAAGGATGGCAGTCGATCGCCAGGTCGCTGGCCAACCGCCCGGCTGCCGAGATCAAACGCGTCATTCGCGGGGTTTCCGCTGACGAAGCGGTCGCGGCCTTTGTAGGTTTATGGGTTGCGGACGAACACTGGCAGGCCGCGGATAAGGCGATGAGGCCCCCGAAATGACTAAGCACAACACCACCACGACCGCATTGGTGCTGCTGGCCACGGCAGCCGCCACGAGCACCGCCGCACCTGCGCGGGCGGACGACGTCATGCACAGCGTCTCCTACACCGTCACCGCCGACAATCCGATCTACGCGGACATCTATTACCTGGACCAGGAGCCGCCGAATTACGCCGATTACAGCCACAACCCGTACCAGTTCGTGCCCAACGTCCAGGCCGATATCGGCCCAGGCAAGCCTTGGACGTACAACCTGATGCTGACCAACCCGGATCAGTGGGCGCTGGTCACGGCCAGCGCTGGCACCGAGCCGGGCACGCCGAATTTCCACTGCCGGCTCACGGTGGACGGGGTCGTCGTCAAGACCAAAGACGGCCCGACGGGCGTGCTCTGCTCGTTACGTAACTGGTGAGGGCTCGCCCTCCAGCTGACGCAGGCAGCGCTCGACGATCTCGACGGTTTCGGCGTGCCCGGTGGACATGCCGAGCGCTCGTTCGATCACCAGCAGCTGCGAAACCCCCATGGTGAGCATGACCGCGACGAGGGGCGGCAACGGGTCGGCGTGCGTTCCGTGGCGTTCCAGCGCGGCCGCCACCGCCGTGCGCTGCTGGTCGCGGAACCGTTCGGCGTAGTAGGCGATCTCCGCGCGCAGATCCTTGCGATGGTTGGCCAGCGCGGTGAACTCCATCGTGAGCGCGGTGTCGGGCGACTCGGTGTGGAACTTCCACAGCGCCCACAGCGGTTGTGGCGATTTCAGGATTTCGGCTTGGTATCGCAGTCCTTGTTCGGCGCGGCGCCGGAACACCGCCATGAACAGGTCGTCCATGGTGCGGAAGTAGTAGTGCACCAGCTGCGGCTTGAGACCCGCCTTCTGCGCGACCCGCCGGGATGTGACGGCGGCGTAGCCCTCTTCGAGCATCAGTTGCTCGGCCGCGTCGAGCAGGACGCCGCGGTTCTTCGCGTCGGGCGCCCCGATTCTTCGCGCCGATGCCATGCCGTCACTCCGCATTCTCGAATGTTCGCCCCCCGACTCGCCGATCGTAGCGTCGGCCGGCGCACTGTCCTTGACCGCGACCTACCACCATGCTAAGCAGGTGCCCAGCATTCGACATGCGATTCGACGCCGGCTCGAAAGGCAACCACACCATGGGTAACTACGACTCGGTGGACTACTTCACCGATCAGTCGCTCGTTTCCGACCCGTATCCGTACTTCGACTACCTGCGTAGCCGATGTCCGGTGACCAGGGAGCCGCACCACGGGGTGGTGGCGGTGACCGGCTGGAACGAGGCGAACGAGGTCTATAAGGACACCGAGTCGTTCTCGTCGTGCGTCGCGGTCGCCGGGCCGTTCACGCCGATGCCGTTCGTGCCCGAGGGCGACGACATCTGCGCGCAGATCGCACGGCACCGCACCGAGATCCCGATGTATGAGCACATGGTCACCATGGACCCCCCCGATCACACCCGGGCACGCTCACTGCTCAACAGGCTGCTCACCCCCAAGCGGCTGAAGGAGAACGAGGACTTCATGTGGCGGCTGGCCGATCGCCACATCGACGAGTTCATCGCCGACGGGCAATGCGAGTTCCTACGCGCCTACGCGCGGCCGTTTTCACTGCTGGTGGTTGCCGACCTGCTCGGGGTCCCGCAGGAGGACCACGAGCAGTTCCGCGAAGCCTTCGGGGCCGTGCGGCCGGGCTCACGCATCGGCGCGCTCGACCACGAGCCGATCGCCACCAACCCGTTGGAATGGGCCGACGAGAAGTTCAGCTTCTACATCGAAGACCGGCGCCGCGAGCCGCGCGACGATGTGCTGACCGCGCTGGCCACCGCCAAGTACCCGGACGGGTCGACCCCCGAGGTGTTCGAGGTCGTCCGCACCGCAACGTTCCTGTTCGGCGCCGGCCAGGAGACCACCGCCAAGCTGCTCAGCGCGGCGCTGCGGATCCTCGGCGACCGCCCCGACCTGCAGCAGCAGCTGCGCGCTGACCGTAGCGCCATCCCGGCGTTCATCGAGGAATGCCTGCGGATGGAGAGCCCGGTCAAGAGTGTTTTCCGGATGGCGCGCAAAACCACCAAGGTGGGCGATGTCGACGCGCCCGCCGGGACCACGGTGATGGTGAGCCCCGGCGCCGCCAACCGCGATCCCCGCCGGTTCGAGAACCCGCACGAGTTTTCACTGGACCGCCGCAATGTGCGTGAGCACGTCGCGTTCAGCCGGGGCGTCCACTCCTGCCCCGGCGCCCCGCTGGCGCGCGTGGAGGGGCGGGTTTCCCTGGAGCGGATCTTGGACCGGCTGGCCGACATCACGATCGACGAGACCCACCACGGCCCGGCCGGCGACCGCCGCTACAGCTACGAGCCGACCTTCATCCTGCGCGGGCTCACCAACATCCACATCAGGTTCACCGGAGCCGGCACGTAGCGTTTAAGTGTCCCCGCGCACCCACTGCGTCTGGCCGTTGGCTCCCAGGCAACTGAGGAACAGGCCGTCCGGGGCCTGCGCCACGTCGCTGTCGTACCCCACGCAGGTGGACCCCTCGTCCTTGACTCCCATCATCGGCGGCGACCGGAACCATCGGGGGTCGTAGCGACGCGGCGACCCGCAGAACACCAGCCGCCCCCACGACGTCACGCCGAACACGTAGTAGGTGGTGTTGTCGCATGGCGCGCCGAGGACGACGCCGCCGGTGATGCCCGGGGTGCAACTGGGGTAGTCGCAGACCGTCGGCCCGGCGGCGGCCTGCGGTGCGGTGAGGACCCCGGCGGTGAGCACCGCGGCAGCGGCTACCGTGGTGAATCGCACCCCGATATTGTGGCCCAGACGAGAAGGAAACTCTCCATTTTGGAGAAGACGAGAAATAACGAGGAGGGGTTGATGCCGTCGCGGACGTCCCCTGCCGCCGGCGAACCGGGGTCGCTGGCCGACGCCGAGGCCGAGGTTGCGCGCGCGGAGGCCGTCGCCGCGGCGGCCCGGGCCCGCGCGGTCGAACTGCGCAGGCAAGCCCAGGGGGCGCGCACCCCAGCGCCCGCCAAGCGCCGCCGTAGGCTGCCGCGCCCGAGCTGGGAGCCCGTCGCCTACGGCGCTGCGCTCCTGCTGATCGCCGCCCTGGTTGGCGCCAGCGGCTCGATGTGGTGGCAGCACCGCCTCGCCGTGCAACAACGCCAGCGCACCGCGGAGTTCGCCGCCGCGGCACGCCGTGCCGTCATCGACCTGATGTCGATCGATTTCACCACCGCCCCCCAGGGCGTGCAGCGCGTGATCGACGACTCCACCGGCCAGCTCAAGAACCGGTACGCAGCCAGCGCGCAAAGCGTGATCCAGGCGATCCAGGACGGCAAGGTTGTCACGAAGGCCAGCGTGACCGCCGCCGGGGTCGAGTCGATGAGCAGAGGTTCGGCGGTTGTGCTCGTCGCCGCGAGAACCGAGCGGCACAACGCGCAGGACCCTCACGACCAAGCCGCCACCTGGCGCATGACGGTCACCCTCGACGAAGTCGGTGGGCGGCCGAAGATGTCGGGTGTCGAGTTCATGCGCTGACGCTCACCCGATTCTGGTCAGCATGAACGGCATGCTGATGGTGAGCCATTGATTCTTGCCGCACGCGCCGCTGGGCCCGGTGGTCTTGTCCGCGCCGATGAAGTTGGCCGGGTTGGTGAGGTCGGGGCTGAAGGAGTACGTCTGTTGCCCGGGGGCCGCGGTGCCGTCCCAGCACGGCTCCCAGTTGTCCACTTGGCGCTTGACGTACCACAGCCCGTCGTCACACCGCGCGGGTGCGGTCCATCCCTGGGAGCTGGCGACCTGGCCGGTGCAGTCCATGAAGTCGGTGCACGACGTGGTGACGTTCCAGGTACTGACGACCGTTGCCTCGTCGTGGTACACGTCCCGTGTCTGCGCCCACTGGCCGTCCGAAGTGGCCGTGAAGGTCCCGTTGATCGGGGGCTCGCACACGGTCGCGCCGGCTGGGGCGGCATCGAGAATCAGCATTGTTGCGGCGCCCGCCACCAGCGTTGCGCCTGCGATCGCGCGAACCACCAGCATTTTGCGCTCCTTCGTACGCTAGGTGTGCGACGTCAAGATCAAGTCTTGCCAGCTCCTGGGCGAACCCGGTGCCACCAGATCCGACTGTTGATAGAGGTGGCCGTCCGGAGCGACATACCGGCCGGTGTGGGGATCGTAGGGCGCGAAGCCGACGGCTGGGTTGGGCCGGGATCCATTGCTGCGCAACGCGCTTGGCGCGGTCGGTGTGCCGCCGCCGGTTGCGCCCGGCGGGGTTGTGTCCGAGGGCGGTGCCGGCGCTGGGTTGGCGGCACCGTCCGCCCCGGGCGGCGCTGCGGTCGCGGCCGGCGGTGCGGGACTTTCGGCGCCGCCCAGCGTTACCGGTGGTGCAGTTGTGCCCGGTGGTGGCGGTGTTCCCTGCGGCGGAGGCGTTCCCGGCCCGGGCGGCGGTCCCATCGGCGTTCCCTCCAGCGGGGCGTACTCGTGGTCGCCGAAGTTGACCCGATCGTCGGGCGGGACACCCTGCGAGAGCAGGTTGGGGTCTAGCGGGTTGGGGCCGAGCGCATGTTCGCGCATGGCCAGCGGTTCATACGGCATGTCGCTGTCACAGATTGCGACCGTGGGCGCGCGCTTTCCGGGGTGCCCGAGGCAGGGGAGGTCGCGGGCACCGCGAACCGCGATGGGTGAATCCTGTGGCAGTTTGCAGTACAGCCCGTCGGGGGTGTCGACCTCGCTGGTGTCGGCCGGGGATCGCCAGAGGTTTTGCGGCAGGAACCCGACCGTGCACGCCGGCGGGTCGCTCTGCGTGATCAGGAAGTCGCCGAGCGGTAAGCCGGTGGGGTTGTTGCCGGGGGCGGACGTCTGAATAAGGGCGACGGACGGCGGGAGCAGGACCAGGAGTTGTTCCAGTGCCGGGTGGTAGGTCACGGCAACCTGGCCGATGGTGATGAGGTTGGCCAGCAACACCGGCAGGGTGAACTTCACCTGGGCGAGCAGCCGGGACGCCTCGTTGGCGGCCCCCGGGCCGTTGTGCAGTATCGTGCGCAGCGGCTGGTCGTCGGCCACGATCTGCCCGGTCACTCCGGCGAGGCTGTGCGCCCATGTTCTGATCGCGTCGGCGGTGTCGGCCTGTGAATCCAGCAGCGGCGCGGTGTCGGTGAACAGGGTGTTGGCGCGCTCGGCCACGCCGTTGAGGTCGTGGGACAGCGTGGCCGTGGAGTCGAACAGCGATCCCAGGTCATAGCCTGCGCCGTTGAACCCCTTGAACGACTCGTCGAGCAGCCCGTGCAGCTTGCCTTTGGGGATGCTGTTGACCAGGGCACTGACCTGGTCGAGCATCGGGCCTACGTCTTGCGGGATCGTGGTGTCGCGCAGCGGGATCACCGACCCGTCGCGCAGGTAGGGTCCCGAGTTGGTGCGCGGCCGCAGGTCCACGTACTGCTCGCCGACGGCCGACACGCTGCGCACGTCGGCCTGCAGGTCGGCCGGAACTTTCGGCGACGTGCCAAGGGACAGCGTCGCTTTGGCGCCGGTGTCGGTCAGGCTGACGCCGGTGACCTTGCCGATCTGAACGCCCCGGTAGGTGACGTTGGAAAACCGGTACAGCCCGCCGGTGGCGGGTAGTTCCAGGGTGACGGTGATGCGCCCGATGCCCAGCAGCAGGGGTGCCTGCAGGTAGGCGAAGACCATCACGAGGACGCCGACGATCGAGGCGATAGTGAAGATCGTCAACTGGATTCGGATAAACCGTGACAGCATCAGTGGCCGCCCTGATCCGTCGGCGCGATCTGATCCCAGTATGGCGGCGGTTCTGGCAGATGCCAGGAAGCCGGGGGCAGACCGGGAGGTTGCGGCGGTGGTGGCGCAGCCCACGGCGGTGCCGGCAGTCCCCCGTTGCCCATCAGCAGTGGGGGACCGGAGCCTTCCGGCGGGATCGCCCTGAGGTCGTTGCCGGGGTTGGCCCGGTAATAGGCGTCGTAACCCTGGTCTCCCGGCGCGGGCACCAGCTCGGCGCCGTCCGTACCCCAGCGGGTCCCCAGCAGTAGCCCGTGCCGCAGCCGGGTCACGGTGAGGTCCACGGTCGCGAACAGGTTCATGTAGTCGCCCCGCACGCCGCGGTCGATCAGGTTCTGGCCGAAGGGGAACACCGTCGCAAACTGCAGGGCGTCGTCGATGCCAGGGCCGATGTCGGCCAGCGCGCGAAACGTCGGCTGGAGGTTTTGCAGGTTTCTCACCAGGTCGGCCTTGGAGTCGTTGATGAGCCGGGTGGCGGTGTCGCTGAACACCCCCAGCTTGGTCAGCGCCTCGGTGATGTGCGGCCGTTCCCGGATCAGCACGTCCAGTGCGGGTGGGATCTTGTTCAGCGCGGCGGCGATGACGTCGCGTTGTCCGCCCAACGTGGCGGCGAGTCGGTTCAGTTGCTGGATCGAGGCGATGAGGTTGTCGCGCTGGCCGTCCAGCGCGCCGACGAAGTCGTCCAGCCGGGTGAGCAGATCGCGGATCTGGCTTTCATGACCGGACAGCACGGCGTTGGTGTTGTGGATGATGTCGCCGAGCTGCCCCAGTCCCCCGACGTTGACGACCGCCGACAGCGAGGAAAGGGTTTGCTCGGTAGACGGATAGGTCGAGGAGCGGTTCAGTGGGATGGCGGCGCCCGGTGCGAGCGCTCCGGCGGCCGGCTGGCCCGGCGGCGTCGTGAGCTCCAGATGCATCGAACCGAGCAGGCTGGTTTGCCCGACGGTGGCGACCGCGTTGGCGGGCACGACGGTGCCGGGCTTCACCGAGATCTCGACGTCGGCGTGCCAGTTTTGCACCGTCATCTTGCCGACGCTGCCGACCACCACGTCATTGATCATCACCGGTGAATTCGACTCCAGCGTGCCGACGTTGGGGATCTCTACGTGGTAGATCTGGGCTGCCGGGCCCCGGCCCACCGCCCCGGGCAGCGGGAGCGAATTCAGGCCCGAGAACGCGCATCCGGTGCCAGTCAGCATTGCGCAACCGCTGACCGCCAGCAGCCGCCGCACCGAACCCTGCCCGATCATGGCGTTGCTCCTCTTTCGGCCGGCAGCGGCGGGCCCTGTGTGTTGGCGGGTGCGGCGCTCCCGTCACCAGAACCCGAAGGCGGCGCCGGCTGGGCCTCCGCCGGGCCTGTTGCTGGCGGTCCCGTGGCGGGCGGGGGCGGCGGTCCGCCCATCAGCATGTCGCCCAGGTTTTCGGGTGGCTGCGGGCCTAGGCCAGGTGGTCTTGGCAGCGTGGATCCCGGGTACAACGCGGGCGACGGTGCCGCCGGCAGCGGTGAATAGATGCCGGGGGCCATGGGCGGCAGGCCCGCATTACCGTAGCCGGGCGGCGGCGGCACATCGCCGTAGAGCCCGGTGTAGGCCGACACGGCCGGCGGCGTCTCGGGGGGGCCCGGCTTGGCGCCCGCACCCCCGGGCATCAGTCTCGGCTCGCTGTAGATGAGGTTGTTCTGTGCCGGCATCAGGTACGGGGCGAACGGGATTGGCAGGTAGTTGAAGTTCAGCAGACGCAGTGCGGGGCCGAGGTACTGCGCGCACAGCTTCGCCGTCTCGGGGGCGGTGGTGTTTTCGATGCCGCCGATCATGGTGCAGATGGCGTCCACCGGATTCGAGAGGTTGTTCAGGACGAACGATCCGATGACGGTGCCGGTGTTGGGGTTGTAGGCGTTGTAGAAATTCGAGATGCCGGTCGGCCCAATGTGCAGGAGCTGCTCGAGGTCCTTGCGGTGGTCGGCGAGGTTCTGGGTGACGTCCGCCAACCGCAGCACCTGCTCGCTGGCCTTGTCGCGAGTCTCGGCGATGAAGCGCTGGACCTCGCCGACGGCGACCGACAGGTTCGTGAGCGCGGCGTCCAAGTCGGATCGGCTGTCGTTGAGCACGCTGGTCAGCGTCGCGAACCGGTCTTGGAACTGCTCGATCTGGGTGTTGCTGTCGCGCAGGGCGGTGACGAAGGTTTGCAGACCCTTGATGATGTCGACGATGTTGCCGCTGCCGTCGGCAAGGATCCGCCCGACGCCGGACAGTTGAGCCAGCGTCTGGCGCAGCTTGTCGCCGTTGCCGGCCAGCGCGTCGGCGGCGCTGTCGATGAACCGTGCCACCGACGGGGTGGACACCCGGCTGTTCGGCCCCAGCTCGGTTGCCAGCCGCATCAGCTGAGACTTGACTTCGTCCCATTCGACCGGTACCGCGGTTCGGTCGATCGGGATCACCGCATTGTCGGGCATCGTCGGACCGCTGGTCCGGTATGCGGGTGCCAGCGTGACGTAGCGCGCTGCGACGAGGTTCTGGGCGACGATCACCGCCTTCGCATCGGCGGGGATGGGCACGTCCCGGCCTACGTTCATGACCATCTTGGCCTGGGTGCCGTCGGCCTGGACGGACTTGATGCTGCCAACCTTGACACCAGAGATTCGTACGTCGTCGCCGGGGTAGATCGCCGTGACGGAGGTGAAGTAGGCGGTGATGGTCTTCGGCTTCAAAAGCGTGTCCCGTACGACCAACAGCGCTGCGCCGGCGATGAGCCCGGTGAGGACCACCGCGGCCACGATCATCACCAGCCTGCGGCGCGTCATTGTCCCCACCGCTCGTTTGGCTGCGGAATCGCGTTGGGCGGGAACGGGAGCTCCGCGCGCGGCCCGGCGTTGTCCGGCGGTTGCCCGATGTTCACGCCGCGCCTGAACCCGAACACGTAGTCGAGGAACGGCTGCAGGAATTGAAGCTGGAACAGATTGCCGACGAACGCGTTGTAGTAGGGCCCACTGGCGACGATTTCACCGTTGGTGCCTTCGTATTTCGCCAACCCGGGCAGCGCTTTGGCGATGTTGTCGCGATTCTTCTGCAGCACCGCAAGCACCGAGTTCAACCTGTCCAGCACCGGCCCCAGGTACTTCTCGTTGTCGTGGACCAGGCCGGTCAGCTGCTTGGCCACGGCCGAGGTGTTGGCCAGCAGGTCGACGATGGCCTGGCGCCGGGCCACGAGTACCTCGAGGAGATCGTTGGCGTCCAGGATCAGGGTGTTGACCTGTTGGCTGCGTTCGCCCAGGATCCCGGCGACGTTACCGGTGCTCTTGAGAAGCTCGGCGAGGTTCTTGTTTCGGCTGTTGAGCGATTGCGACAGCCGGGTCAGCCCGTCGAAGGTCGACCCCAGTTGCGGTGCGATCTGGTCCAGCGTCGCCGACAGCGTGTCCAGCGACTGGTTGAGCGTGTCGGTGTCGGTGCCGGCGGTGTTGGTCGTGAGGTCGCTGATCGCCTCGGTCAGCGAGTAGGGCGACGACGTGCGCGAGACCGGGATGACGGCGGATGGACGCAGCGTCCCGGCGCCCGCGGACTCCAGGGTCAGCTCCCGTTCGCCCAGCAGCGTGCCGGTGCGGATGTGGGCGGTGGTGTCCGACCCGAGCTGGATTCTACCGGGGATGGTGAATGTCACCAGCGCGTCACCGTGCTGCAGCGCCACGCCGGACACGGTGCCGACCTTGACGCCCGACACGATCACCGGGTTTCCCCCGGCCAGGCCGCCCGCTTCGGAGAACACCGCCTGGTATCTGATATCCCTCGCCAAGGTGAGAAGCCGCTGCGGCGCCAGGCCGACGGTTACGACGAGGATGATCAAAACGGCGCCGATGAAGCCCGCTTTGACGAGACCGGATCCGCGGTATTTCTCCATTAGGGCTCCGCGCACCTCCCGCCCTCTTGCCGGTAGAACGGGAACACCGCGGTGCGTCCCTGCAGGTCGCTGACCCGCAGACCCAATCCGCAGAGGTAGTAGTTGAAGAAGCTGCCGTAGGCCCCGAGGCGGACGAGTTTGCGGTAGTTCTCCGGCGCTTTGCGCAGCGCGGTGTCGAGTCGATCCTTGTGGTCGTCGAGCAATGGGGCCAACCGATTCAGCTGCTCGATCGTGCCGGCCAGCGGCGGCCGCGCCTCGACCAGCAGATCGGCCAGCGAAGCGGTGCCGTTGTCGAGCGACTCGATTGCGGTGCCGATCGGATCGCGGTCAGCCGACAGGCCGCTGATCAACCGCTGCAGCCGGTCGACCGTGGCGGAGAACTGATTTCCGTTTTCCGACAGCGTGCCCACCACGGTGTTGAGGTTGTCGATCAGTTGCTGGACGGTTTGGTTGTTGTCGGCCAGCGCATTGGAGAACGACGATGTTTTTGCGAACAGCGACGCCAGCGTCGGCCCCTGGCCCTGGAAGATCTCGATCAGCGATGCGGACAGCGCGTTGACGTCCTGGGGGTTCAGGCCCTGGATTACCGGTTTGAGGCCGCCGAGCAGCAGGTCGAGATCCAGCGCCGGCGCTGTCCGGTCGATCGGGATCTGCGAGCCGGGCGGCTGGGTTCGGGTCGAGCCGGGGGTCTCGACGAGTTCGAGGTAGCGGTCGCCGACCAGGTTGAGGTAGCGCACCGCCGCCTTGGTGCCGGCGGTGAGCACGATGTTGCGGTCGGCGTCGAACTTGACCAACACGGTCTTGTCCTGGCGCAGCGAGATGTTGTTGACCGTGCCGACCCGTATTCCGGCCACCCGCACCGTGTCTCCGGATTTCAGCCGCGACACGTCTGTGAAGACCGCCGAATAGCTGTAGGTCGACCCAGTGCGGATCTGGCCGAAGATGAAGAACAGGAACGTGGTCAGCAGCACCATTACGACCGCGAAGATCGTGAACTTGAGGAGTGTCGCACGTGACCGCATCATCCGGGCATCCCGATCTGCATGCTGTTGCGCGGTGGCCCGGCGATCGGCCCGAACAGCCACTGCTTGAGTGCATCCGAGTTCAGCAGGATTCCCTGGTTTCCGTATTTCGCCGGGTCGGTACCGACGTCGGCCACCACGTACGGTGCCCGGGCCTCGTAGGGCAGTCGCGGCAGATCGGTGCACTGCGGCCCGCCCGTTGCCGCCACCTTGGGCAGGTCGGTCGGGAAGCGATAGCGCTCCCGGTCCAGGGTGAAACCGGCCAGCACCTGGACGCCGGGCACCGGCGGGGGGTTCTGGTAGGCCAGCGGCAACAACCCGGCCAGGCCACACCACAGCGCCTGGTTGTACTGGTTGGTCAGATCGGTGGTGGGCACCAGCAGATGCAGCACATCGGTCAGCGCCTGGCGGTTGGCGCCGACGACGTCGTTGCCGATGTCGGCCAGCCCGATCGCGCTGACCAGCAGTGCGTCCAGGTTTCGCTGTTCGTCGACGAACGTCTGGCTGATCCGGGTCGCGTTGTCGGCGGTCTTGAGCAGGTCCGGCGCCGCATCGGCGTAGGCGCCGAACACCTGCGGGGAAACCGCGATGTCGTGGGCCAGCGCGGGCAGGCTCGGATCGATGGTGGCCAGGAACGAATCCAGGTCGGCCAGCGCCTGACCGATCTTCTCGCCGCGCCCGTTTAGCGCCGAGGCGATCCCGCCGAGGGTCTCGTTCAGCTTTGCCGGGTCGAGCGCTGACAGCACCGACGTGAGCTCCTGGAAGACCGTGTTGATCTCGACCGTGACATGTTCGGCGTCGAGCACCTGCCCGGGATACATCTTTTTCGCCGAGGGCGCGGCGGGCGGGACAAACTGCACGAACTTGGCGCCGAACACCGTTGTCGATGCGATGTCGACGAGCACATTGGCCGGGATGAAGTGCAGCTGGGGCGGATCCATCGCCAGGTGCAGGACCGCCCGCCCGTCCGGCAGGGTTTGAATGGAGTCGACCTTGCCGACCTGCACGCCGCGCATTTTCACCTTGGCGTCGGGGTTCATCACCAGACCGGCGCGTGGCGAGATGACGGTGACCGGCGCCGTCGAGGTGAAACCACCCTGGAATAGGGTCGCAGCGATCGCGACGATTCCCAGCACCACGACGACGGTTGCCAGGCCGAGCAGCGGACGCACATAGCCCGGCGTGCCTCGGCGCGCCCCGCCCTGTCGACTTCCTGTCACCGTCATGCCCTATCCCGACAGGTTGAAGTTGCCGTTGGTGCCGTAGATGGACAGCGAAACCAGCAGGGTCACCGAGACCACGATGATCAGTGAGGTGCGCACCGCGTTGCCGACGGCGACGCCGACACCCGCCGGCCCGCCGGTGGCGAAATAGCCGAAGTAGGTGTGGACCAGCAGGACGGCCAGCGCCATCAGGATGGCTTGCAGAAACGACCACAGCAGGTCGATGGGGTTGAGGAACGTGTAGAAGTAGTGCTGGTACAGGCCACCGGATTGTCCGAACAGCACGACGGTGGTGAATTGGCTGGCGAGGAACGACAGGATCACGGCGATGGAGTACAGCGGGGTGATCGAGATCATCCCGGCCACCAGCCTGGTGCTGACCAGGTAGGAAACGGATCGGATGGCCATCGATTCGAGTGCGTCGATTTCCTCGTTGATCCGCATGGCGCCCAGTTGCGCGGTCACGCCGGCGCCGAATGTGGCCGCCAGGCCGATGCCCGCGACCACCGGCGCCGCGATGCGCACGTTGATGAACGCCGCCAAGAATCCCGTGAGGGCCTCGATGCCGATGTTGCCCAGCGACGAATACCCCTGTATCGCCAGCGTTCCACCGGCGGCCAGCGTGAGGAAGCCGACGATCACCAGGGTTCCGCCGATCATCGCCAGGGTGCCCGCCCCCATCGAAATCTCGGCGATGAGCCGTACGATCTCGCGCCGGTAGTGGGTTGCCGCGAACGGTGCGCCGGCCAGCGCCTTCCCGTAGAACATGGTGTGATCGCCGAGCCGGCCCATCACCGCGACCGGCCGATCGATCGTCCGGAAGAACCGCGGGTAGGTGGTGCGCAGCGTCACCGCGTGCGCCCGTTCACTTGGCTGTCATCCGGATGCCGATCGCGGTGACGACGACGTTGACGACGAACAGCGCCATGAATGCATACACCACGGTCTCGTTCACCGCGTTGCCGACCGCCTTGGCGCCGCCACCGGTGATGGTCAACCCGCGGTAGCAGGCCACCAGCCCGGCGATCAAGCCGAACAGCGCCGCCTTCACACACGAGATGATCACCTCGGGAACCCCGGTCAACAGCGTGATGCCGGCGGCGAACGCGCCCGGGTTGACGTCCTGGACGAACACCGAGAACGTGTAGCCGCCCAAAATGCCGATGATGCACACCAGGCTGTTGAGCAGCAGCGCCACCAGCCCCGACGCCAGCATGCGCGGCGTCACCAGCCGTTGCACCGGGTTGATGCCCAGCACCTCCATCGCGTCGATCTCTTCGCGGATGGTGCGCGACCCCAGATCCGCGCACATCGCGGTGGCCCCGGCGCCGGCCACGATCAGCACCGTCACCAGCGGACCGACCTGGGTCACCGCGCCGAACGCCGCACCCGCGCCGCTCAAGTCCGCCGCGCCGAGTTCACGCAGCAGGATGTTGAGCGTGAAGCTCACCAGGACCGTGAACGGTATCGCCACCAGCACGGTCGGCAGCAGCGACACCCGCGTCACGAACCACGACTGCTCCAGGAACTCCCGCCACTGGAACGGCCGGCGGAAGCAGAACTTGACCGCGTCCGCCGACATCGCGAACAGCCCGCCGACGGCCTGCATCGGCCCGGAGAAGTTCTTGATCGAGACACCCGCAGACCAGCGGTCCGGCCCTTTGGTTCTATTCGCCATCCGAATCCGGCCCCTCCAAAATCGTCACCGCCGACACCGCGGTGGGGCCACCGATGTTGTGGGCCAGCCCGATTCGTGCCCCGTCGACCTGGTTGACCGCGTCGCCGCGCAACTGCCCGAAAAGCTCGACGCACTGCGCCACCCCGGTCGCGCCGGGCGGATGACCCTTGGACTTCAGGCCGCCGCTGGGATTGATCGGCAGCGAGCCGCCGATGCTGGTGACTTCTGCCTCCAGGAGTTTGTAGGCCCCGAATCGCTCGGCGAAACCGAGGTCCTCGTAACTCATGATCTCGATGCCGGTGAAGAAGTCGTGCACCTCGGCGACGTCGATGTCGCAGGGCGTCAGCCCCGCCATGGTGAACGCCTGCTTGGCCGCGCGGACGGTGGCCGGCAACGTCGTCATGTCCGACTTGTGTTGGTGCATGACGGAATCCAGGCCGAGCCCGACACCGCGGATCCAGACCGGCCGGTCGGTGAAGCGATCGACCACGTCCTCGGCGGCGAGCAGAAGCGCCGCGGCGCCGTCGCTTTGCGGCGCGCAGTCGTATACGGAGAACGGGGTGACCACGGTGGGGGCGGCAAGGGCCTGCTCGACGGTGATCTCGAAACGCAGTCGTGCCTTCGGATTGTTGACGCCGTGGCGGTGGTTCTTCACCGCCACCATCGCCATGTGCTCTTTCGTGGCCGGCGACTCGTGCAGGTACCGCGCGACGTGCAGGGCGAAACCGGCGGGCGCGACCAGGCCGAGCGGGTAATCCCACGCCATGTCGCGGGCCATGGCTTCCCACTCCCACAGCATGTCCTTGGTGGACGTCTCGCGAAGCTTGTCGGCGCCCATCACCAGCGCGACGTCGCATGCCCGCGACGCGATGCCGAACAGCGCGTTGCGCACCGCGTCGTTGCCGGTCGCGCACGAGTTCTCTACCCGGGTGACGGGCATGTCACCCACACCCAATGTGTCGGCCAGGATTCCGGACGGGAATCCGTCCGTGGTACCCATCGAGCCCAACCAGGCGGCCTGCAGGTCGTTCTTGGCCAGCCCTTTGTCGACGCTGGCCGCGCATTCGGCGAACGCCATTGGCAGCAGATCCTTGATGCCGAGGGCGAAGTGCTCGGCGAAGGGTGTCATGCCGGCGCCGACGACGGCAACCTTCCTCATGACGTCCCCCTCCGTGCTTTGCCAGCGTCGGCATCGGCTACTGCGGGCGCCGGTGTCATCCCCCCGCGGTCTGCATGGGTCTCGCGATTATGGCTCACGCCGCGTCGCCTTCGGGGGCAAATGCGTAACCGTAATCGGGAACCCCGGACCGTACCGCCACCCGCCGCAGCGCCAGCCGACCGCGATCGCCGATGTGGACCGTGCCGGCCTCCGCGCCGGTCACTTTCGCCAGCGCCCGCACACCGACGCCGTCGAGCTCGACGATCACCAGCGAGTACGGGGTCTTCAGGCCGGGCACCGGGATGAAGACGGTCGCCTCGGTGTAGACCGTGCCGGTGCGGGGCAGCGGAACCCGTTCATACCGAGTGGACAGCCGCCCGTCGGCGCCGACCCGATACCGGGGCGGAAAGTCGAGCTCGTCGCTGCCGGCGAATCTGCCGGCCTCCCAACGCACCTTGGCCTCGAACGCACGCTCGTAGGCGGCCAGCGAGATCGGGATGTCAGCGCCGGCGAAAAACGTCCCGACGGGCAGCGCGCGTGCGACGGGCTCGTGGCGGTGCACCGGCACGCCGCCGCTCACCACGGTGAGCCCGGACAGGCTGGCCTGCTCGACGGCCACCAGCGGTCCGGTCGTGCCCGCCTCGGCCATGGCCGCCAGCGCGAACAAACCCGAGCTTGCTCCGAAAGTCGGCAGCGGCGGCGGGACACCGACGCACAGCTCCGCCGCGGTGACCTCGTCGACCCCGGCCAGCGCGGCGGGGGTGTCCAGCCAGGCCGCCGACAGTGCGGCCACCAGGCCCCGCTCGTGCAGCAGCCGGGGGTCGCCATAGTCGTGCACCACACCGACGGCGTTGCGGGTGCGCACCGGCAGGCTGCGACTGACCCGCGCCGCGGTGCGCACCCACAGTCCCTGATCGGCGGTCAGCACCGCCGCCGCCCCCGCCGGCTGCAGGTCGACGCCGATGATCAGGGTGCGCGGCCGTGCCGAGCTGAGCGCGTCCACCGCCGCGGGCGCGCCACCCAGCCGTTCGTCGACTTCGAGCTCGGGATCCAGGCTCAGCCCGGCCAGCAGTACCGCGGCGTTGCTGCTTTCGGTCAGCGGCAGGTCGCGGCTGACCAGCACGACCCGCTCCACCGAACCGCCGCCGGCCAAACAGGCGCGGCCGGCCTCGACGGCCAGGGTGATCGCGTCTTCGTCGTCGCCGGCGACCCGGCGCTGCGGGCTGCCCCAGCATGGCCGGTAGGTGCCGATGGAAACGACGTAGGGCATCGAGTTCTCCCGGCGACCTAGGTGACCGCGCCGGCCGTTTTGAGCGCGATGATGCGGTCCCAGTCCAGGCCCAGCTCCAGCAGGATCTCGTCGGTTTGCTCGGCGAAGCCCGGCGCCGGACCGGTTTGCGGTGCGGCGACGTCGAACTGCACCGGGTTGGCCACGAGCTCCAGTTCGCCTGCGCGAACGACATATTCGTTCGCGCGGATCTGCGCGTCGTCGGCGGCCTGCAGGGTGTCCTGCACGGGTGCCCACGGACCGGCGAGCGTCGAGAACCGCTCGCTCCACTCGGCCAGGGTCCGCATCGCCATCGCCTTGGACACGATCTCCACCGCCTCGGCGGTGTTCGCCGCGATCTGCTCGACGGTGCCGAAGCGGGGATCGTCGGCCAGCTCGGCGAGGTCCATGTGCCGGCACACGTCGGCCCAGAACTTGGTCGGCTGCATCATCACGAACGAGATGTAGCGTCCGTCGGCGGTTGCGTACACACCCACCAGCGGGTTGATCGGGGAGCCGTGCACCCCGGGCGGCGGCGCTTCCAGCCGTTGGCCCAGGTGCTTGGTCAGCGCGACGGTGTGCCCCATCGCCCACAGGCCGCTGCCCAGCAGGGAGACGTCCACAACCGACGGTTCGCCGGTGCGCTCGCGCGCCAGCAGCGCCGCCGCGATTCCGCCGGCGAGGTTGGTGCCGGAGATGGTGTCGCCGTATGCCGGCCCGGGCGGCCCGATCATCCCCTCCATGCCGGCTGGGGTGATGGTGGCGGCGGTTCCGGCCCGGCACCAGAACGCGGTCATGTCGTAGCCGCCTTTTTCCGCCTCGGCGCCGCGCGGACCCAGCGCGCTGCCGCGCGCATAGATGATCTTCGGGTTGACCGCCCTGATGTCGTCCACGTCGATGGCGAACTTCTGCCGATGTGCGGGCAGGAAGCTGGTCAGAAACACATCCGAGCGACGGGCCAGCTCGTAGAGCACCTCCCGGCCCTCGGGCACCGACATGTCCAGGCCGATGCTGCGCTTGGCGCGGTTGGCGTGCTCGATGTTGGGGTTGGGGTCGCCGTCCACCCGCAGGGTGCCGGTCTGTCGCAGCCCGCGTTGCGGATCGCCGGTCACCGCGTGCTCGACCTTGATCACGTCGGCTCCCCACTCGGCGAGCACGGCGCCGCCCGACGGGACGAACCCGTACATCGCGACTTCCAGGACCCGGATTCCGTCCAGCGGCTTCATCAGCCCACCCCGGAATCAGGTACCGCGAACGTCTTGGTCTCCAGGAACTCCTCCAGGCCGGCGGTGCCCATCTCCCTGCCGATGCCCGATTGCTTGTAGCCGCCGAACGGGCTGTCCGGGCTGAAGTAGTTGCCGCCGTTGATGGAAAAGGTCCCGGTCCGGATCCGCCGCGCGACCCCGATCGCCCGGTCCGGGCTGCCGAACACCGCGCCGGACAGCCCGTAGATGGAGTTGTTGGCGATGCGCACCGCCTCGTCGTCGTCGTCGTAGCCGATTACCACGAGAACCGGCCCGAAGACCTCTTCCTGGGCGATCTCGCTGTCGGGCTCGACTCCGGTGAGCAGAGTCGGCGTGTAGAAGTAGCCGGGGTCGACCTTCTGCCCGCCGGTGACCAGGGTGGCGCCTGTCGCGACAGCGCGCTGCACCATCGCATCCACCTTGTCCCGCTGTCGCTCGCTGATCAGCGGCCCCATGTAGGTCTTGGGGTCCGCCGGGTCGCCGTAGCGCACCAGCGCGAAGTTGTTGTTGATCAGGTCGACGATCTCGTCGTGGTGGTTGTTGGGCACCAGCAGCCGCGACGTCAGCGCGCAGCCCTGCCCCGCGTGGGTCACCATGCTGAACGCGGCGAACAGCGCGGCGTTGGCGAAGTCGGCGTCGTCCAGGATGATCGCCGCTGACTTGCCGCCGAGCTCGAGGAACACCCGTTTGAGCGTCTCGCTGGCCGCGGCCATGATCCGCCGACCCGTTGCCGTCGACCCGGTGAACGTCACCATATCCACGTCCGGGCTGCTGGTCAGGGCGGCCCCGACCGCGGGGTCCGACGAGCTGAGCACGTTGACCACGCCGGCCGGGATGTCGGTGTCCTCGGCGATGAGTTCCCCGAGTGCGAGGGTCACCAGCGGGGTGTCCGGGGCGCCCTTGAGAACAACGGTGCATCCGGCGGCCAGCGCGGGACCCAGCTTGGCCAATGCGAGCTGGTTGGGGTAGTTGTAGGCGATGATCGCGGCGACCACGCCGGCGGCCTCTTTTTCCACCCAGCGGTGGTGCTGCATGCCACGGCTCTCGATGTTGCCGAGGTCCTCGGTCAACGGATAAGTCTTCAGCAGGTCGGCGTAGTAGCCGACGATCTCGATCGGCTGGTCGAGTTGCGGACCGGCGCACAGCGCGGCGGTCGCGCCGACCTCGGCGGTCGTCAGGGCGGCCAGCTCGTCTCGGTGGTCGATGAGTGCCTGGTGGAACTGTTCGAGGCAGCGAACCCGCCGGTCCACGTTGGTGGGCCAGTCGG
>Ga0213881_10000482_pt1 | contig 25677 bp, 27 predicted proteins | sample BarmaccoBMER_R08_FD_160104 | JGI IMG/M metagenome (GOLD analysis project Ga0213881, IMG submission 160104) | Barbacenia macrantha exposed rock microbial communities from rupestrian grasslands, the National Park of Serra do Cipo, Brazil - ER_R08 ... | reverse complement strand
CCGTCTTCCCCTCGGTGTGAGTACCCCGCTTATCGGGCGCGTCGGCGGGTCCCGACGCCTGCGCCCGGGGCGCACTAGACTCGATGTACAGGCTGCTACCAGCACTAGGGACCAGCACCAGGGAGGTGACGTGAACGCAGACGACCGCCGGTTCGAGGTGCTGCGCGCCATCGTCACGGACTACGTGGCTACCCACGAGCCGGTCGCGTCTCGCTCGCTGGTGGAGCGGCACCACTTCGGGGTGTCCAGCGCGACCATCCGTAACGACATGGTGGCGCTGGAGGAAGATGGCTACATCACCCAGCCGCACACCAGCGCGGGCCGGGTGCCCACCGACAAGGGGTACCGGCTGTTTGTCGACCGGCTGTCGGAGGTGAAGCCGCTGTCGGCGGCCGAACGCCGCGCGGTGCAAACCTTTCTCCACGGCGCGGTCGACCTCGATGACGTGTTGCGCCGCAGCGTGCGGTTGCTGGCCCAGCTCACCCGGCAGGTGGCGGTAATCCAGTACCCCACCCTGAGCCGGTCCACGGTGCGTCATCTTGAGGTGCTCGCGGTGACCCCGGCCCGGTTGATGCTGGTCCTCATCACCGACGCGGGCCGGGTGGACCAGCGCCTCCTTGACCTGGGCGACGTCATCACCGAGGAGCAAGTGGCGCAGCTGCGAACGCTGCTCAATCAGACGCTGTCGGGGCGCCGGTTGGCGGAGGCCTCCGCGGCGGTGGCTGACCTTCCCGAGCAGGCTCCCCTGGAGCTCCGGGATGCGATGATCCGGGCCTCGACGGTTCTGATCGAGACATTGGTGGAGCATCCCGAGGAGCGGCTGTTGCTCGGCGGCACTGCCAACCTCACGCGAAACGCCACCGACTTCCCAGGTTCGTTACGCCAGGTGCTCGAGGCGTTGGAGGAGCAGGTGGTGGTGCTTAAATTGCTGGCCGCAGCCCGTGATCCGGGCACTATCACGGTGCGGATCGGTGAGGAGAACGAGGCCGAGGAGATGCGCGGTACGTCAGTGGTCTCGATCGGCTATGCCTCGCACGGCACGGTGCTCGGGGGCATGGGCGTGGTCGGACCGACCAGAATGGACTACCCGGGCACCATCGCTGCGGTGCGCGCGGTGGCACGATACATGGGGGAGATCCTGACCACCCGTTGAGCGGGATTGAGCTCACTGATATGCACGACGAGTACCGCGGCGAGGGCTGCGGCAGGAGGACGCCAGCGTGGCCAGGGACTACTATGCAATCCTGGGCGTGCCCCGGGACGCCAGCGCGGAGCAGATCAAACGCGCTTACCGAAAGCTGGCGCGCGAACTGCATCCCGACGTCAACCCCGACGCCGAAGCACAACAGCGTTTCCAGGACATCACCGCTGCCTACGAGGTGCTGACCGACCCGCAGAAGCGCCAGATCGTTGACCTCGGCGGGGATCCGCTGGAGCCCGGTGCGGGCCGCGGCGCAGGGAGTGATCCCTTCGGCGGGTTCGGCTTTGGCGACATCATGGACGCCTTTTTCGGTGCTGGGGGAGGGGCCGGTCGGCGAGGGCCGCGCAGTCGGGTGCAGAGCGGTTCCGACGCACTGATCCGGCTGCAGCTCTCCCTTGAGGAGTGCGCCAGTGGGGCGTCCCGTGAGCTCACCGTGGACACCGCCGTGCTCTGTGGCGAATGCAACGGCTCCGGTTGCGCACCCGGCACTCGGCCACAGACGTGCGACACCTGTGGCGGTGCCGGCGAGGTGCAGAACGTGCAGCGGACCTTCCTCGGCCAGGTGATGACCTCGCGGCCGTGCCCGGTGTGCCGCGGCTTCGGTGAGGTCATCCCGGACCCTTGCCGACAGTGTGGCGGTGATGGACGGATCCGGGCCCGCCGCAACGTGACCGCGAAGGTACCTGCCGGAGTGGGTGACGGGATGCGAGTGCGGCTGGCCGGCCAGGGCGAGGTAGGCCCCGGTGGCGGCCCAGCGGGCGATCTCTACGTCGAGGTGCAGGAGGTGCCCCACGAGACGTTCACCCGGGACGATGCCGACCTGCATTGCACCGTGCGGGTTCCGATGACGGCCGCTGCGCTGGGCACCACCGTCGTCCTGGAGACCCTTGACGGCACCGAGGAGGTTCGGGTCGAACCGGGCACCCAGTGCGCGACCGTGCTGTCCCTGCGGGGGCGGGGAATGCCGCGCCTGCGGAGCACAGGCCGCGCCGAGGGGCGGGGCGACCTGTTCGTCCACCTCGACGTCGTGACCCCGACGCGGCTGGACCCCCGGCAGATCGAACTGCTGCGCGAGCTTGCCCTTCTGCGCGGTGAGGAGCAGGCCGAGCTCACGGCGAACGGCAGGGCCGGCGGTTTGTTCTCCCGGTTGCGGGATTCTTTGGGCGGGCGCTGATGTTCGGCTGTCCCTGAGAGGCCGCGGTGAGCAGCCTGCCGGTGTTTCTCGCCGAGCGGCTGCCTTCCGAGGGCGCCGAGACAATGCTGGCTGGACCCGAGGGTAGGCACGCTGCGGCGGTGCGACGGTTGCGAACCGGCGAGCGTCTGACGCTCACCGACGGCTGTGGGGAGTTGGCCTTGTGTGAGGTGCTCGATGCCGGTCGGGATCGGCTACGGCTGCGGGTGCTGCGCCGGACGATCGAGCAGGCTCCGGCGTTGCGGGTGACGCTGGCCCAGGCGCTGGTCAAGGGTCAGCGCGGGGAGCTGTCGGTGGAGCTGGCCACCGAGGCGGGGGTGGACGCGGTATTGCCCTGGCGAGCTGACCGCTGCGTGGTCCGCTGGGATTTCGGGCCGCGCGGGGAGAAGGCGCTGTCCCGTTGGCGAGAGACGGCTCGTGAGGCGGCCAAGCAGTCCCGTCGGGGACGGTTCCCCGAGGTGGCCGAGCCAGTGAGCACTGCCGTGCTCGGGCAGCGCTGTGCCGCCGCGGCGGGATGCCTGGTGCTGCATGAGGGTGCGACCGATCCGCTGCCCTGGGTGCCGTTGCCCGCCGCGGGAGAACTACTGCTGGTGGTCGGACCCGAGGGTGGCATCACCGACGCTGAATTGGCCACGCTCACCGCCGCGGGAGGCCGGCCGGTGCGGCTGGGCCCGGGGGTTTTGCGTTCTTCGAGTGCCGGAGCAGTTGCTCTCGGTGCAATTGGTGCCCTCTCCGAACGTTGGGTTCTACGCCATTAGAGTGATAAATGGCGCACTCTGACTCAAAAAGAGTTACCTTAAGTAGGAAATACCGATGACGACCACCTGATCGAGTACAGATTCGGGGTCGGGCTCACAGCCCAAGAGACTCCGCCGGGCACCTCCCCCCTCGGTCCGGCGGCGCCGCGCCGTGGCGGGACAGCCCCCAGTTTCCGCCGCGGCGCGGCATCCTCGGCCCGTTGCCCGGCGCTCTCCTCGACGATCATGAATGTTTTCCGTGACTGGGCGGCTACGGCGCCCCGGTCGGCGTCCAATCGTGCTCCATGGTTGGACCTGTGAGGTGGAAGCGAGTGAATCTGAGCCCCGCGGACTGGGGTGTCCGGCTAGCATCAGTTCTGCCGGTTGACCCGAGACGCGCGAGCGCGCAGGAAGCAGGACCCACGCCCACGTGACCCCTACCCCAGTGGAGGGTGCCTCCCGATCCGGTTCGGAAACGACGCAGCCCGAACCGGTCCAGTCAAAGATCGTGATCCCCGGGTCCGCCGTGCTGGCCCTGCTGGGATCCCGCGACGAGAACCTCAGGGTGACCGAGGACCTGCTTGCCGCTGACGTGCACGTGCGGGGCAACGAGGTTACCCTTTCCGGTACCCCGGCGGACGTCGCATTCGCCGAGCGGGCTTTCGGTGAGTTGGTCACTCTGGCTTGCCGCGGCCAGCAGCTTGGTCCGGACGCGGTCCGGGCGACCCTGGCGATGCTCACCCAAGGGAACGCGGAATCGCCCGCCGAGGTGCTCAGCCTGGACATTCTGTCCCGGCGCGGTCGCACGATCCGGCCCAAGACGCTGAATCAGAAGCGTTACGTCGACGCCATCGATCGCTACACGATCGTGTTCGGTATCGGCCCTGCTGGTACCGGCAAGACCTACTTGGCGATGGCCAAGGCGGTACAGGCGCTGCAGGCCAAACAGGTCAACCGGATCATCCTCACCCGGCCGGCGGTCGAGGCAGGGGAGCGGTTGGGCTTCCTGCCTGGCACCTTGTACGAGAAGATCAACCCCTACCTGCGCCCGCTCTACGACGCGCTGCACGACATGCTCGAGCCGGAATCGATCCCCAAGCTGATGGCCGCCGGGACCATCGAGGTCGCCCCGCTGGCCTACATGCGCGGCCGCACCCTCAATGATGCCTTCATCATTCTCGATGAGGCACAGAACACCACCCAGGAGCAGATGAAGATGTTCCTCACCCGGCTCGGCGACGGCTCCCAAGTCGTGGTCACCGGTGACGTCACCCAGGTTGACCTGCCGGGCGGTCAGGTGTCCGGGCTAGGGATCGTGCAGCACATCCTCGATGGTGTGGACGATGTGCACTTCGCGCAGCTGTCCAGTGCCGACGTGGTCCGTCACCGGCTGGTCACCGATATCGTGGACGCCTATGCGCGGTGGGACGCCGTCCAGGAAACTGCCCGTGCACGTCCGGTGCCCAACCGTGCCGACCGCCGCCGGAGGCGGTGACCCGTCGGTGGGCATCGAGATCCGCAACGAGTCCGGCACCACCATCCCCGAGGCATCGATCGCGGGGGCGGCGCGTTTCGCGATGGATTGGTTGGGCGTCAGCCCGTTGGCCGAGCTGTCGGTGTTGCTGGTCAGCAGTGGGGTGATGACCGAGCTGCACGAGCGCTGGATGGACCTGCCGGGGCCCACCGACGTGATGGCCTTTCCCATGGCCGACGCCGACGAGAGTGGTCTGCTGGCGGGTGGCAAACCGGACAGCCCATCCGGTGGCCCCGCACTGCTGGGTGACATCGTGCTGTGCCCAGAGGTCGCACGGGAACAGGCCGCCCCAGCGGGGCATTCAGTGCTCGATGAGCTGCACCTGCTCACCGTGCACGGCGTACTGCACCTGCTGGGTTACGACCACGCTGAGCCCGCCGAGGAGCGCGAGATGTTCGCCCTGCAGAACCGGATCCTCGACGAGTTCCGGCGTGCCGACCGAGCCAGCCGGCGCCGGATCGCCCAGCGGGAGGCGGACACCCGGCTGCTGGGGGTGGTCGGTCTGGACGGGCCGGAGGAGTCCGGCTCTCCGGGATAACCCGCCGGGATAGCCCACAGGCCTTGACAGTGCTGACGCCCTCAGTTCCGCTGCTCGTGCTGACCGCCACCCTGGTGGTGGCCGCGGGTGGCTTCGCTGCGGCCGACGCTGCGCTGGGCACGGTGTCGCGGGCCCGGGTCGACGCGCTGGTGCGCTCCGGTCGGTTTGGTGCCGGGGCGCTTGCGCTCGTCGTCGCCGACCGACCCCGGCATGTCAACCTGTTGCTGTTGCTGCGGCTGAGCTGCGAGTTAACCGCTACGGTACTGGTCACCGTAGCGGCGGTGCGGGTGTTTTCGTCGATCTGGCTGGCGGTCCTGGTCGCCGGGTTGGGAATGGTGGTGGTGACCTATGTGGTCGTCGGGGTGGGGCCGCGCACCATCGGGCGTCAGCACCCTTACCGCGTCGGCCTCCTGGTGGCTGGACCGGTCCGGGTGTTGGGCCGGATCCTGGGCCCGCTATCGCGGCTGCTCATCGTCGTTGGCAATGCGATCACGCCTGGCCGGGGTTTCCCGGAGGGCCCGTTCAGCTCCGAGGTCGAACTCCGCGAACTGGTGGATATGGCGGGTCAGCGCGGCGTGGTCGAAGCCGGCGAGGCCGAGATGATCCACTCCGTGTTCGAGCTTGGGGACACCATGGCCCGCGAGGTGATGGTGCCCCGGACCGAGATCATCTGGATTGAGCAAGTCAAGTCGGTGCGCCAGGCAGTGGCACTGTGCCTGCGTTCGGGATTCTCCCGGATCCCGGTGATCGGGGACAGCGTCGATGACATCGTCGGTGTCGTGCACCTCAAGGACCTAGTGGCGGCCGAGCAGCAGGGAGACCTCGGCGGCGGCCCTCATAAGGCCCCTATGAGAGGCCCTATAAGAGGCCCTATGAGAAGCTCTGTCGATGAGGTGATGCGGCCCGCGACGTTTGTGCCTGATTCCAAGTTGCTGACTGGGCTGCTCAAGGAAATGCAGCTCTCGCACGACCACATGGCCCTTGTTGTCGACGAGTACGGCGGCACCGCCGGCCTGCTGACGATCGAGGACATTCTCGAAGAGATCGTCGGCGAGATCACCGACGAGTCTGACACCGACCAGCGACCACCGATCGAGCACCTCGGGGACGGTACGGTACGGGTGATCAGTCGGTTGCCGGTGGTCGACCTCGGTGAGCTGTTCAAAGTAGACCTCGCAGGCACCGACGTGGAGACCGTCGGGGGGCTGCTGGCGCAGCGGTTGGGCCGGGTTCCAGTGCCAGGTGCCGTAGCCGAGGTGGCTGGCTTGCGGCTGTGCGCCGAGGGCGGCAACGATCGTCGTGGGCGGCTGCGCATCACCACCGTCACCGCACGCCGGGTCTCTGCGCAGCCGAATTCCCCTGCCTGTCGAGCCCAGACTCGTCGAGCGCAGATTCGTTGATCCCAGATTCGTTGACCCCAGGTTTACCCCGCCGCGGCCGACCCGCCGCAGGAAGCGAGCGACACCCGTGCCTGAGACCGCCGATCTCGACCCCGAAGACGCCAAGATCGTGACGTTGGCGCGTTCGGCGCAAGCCCGCACCGGCGCCCAGGAGGGTGCCGCGGTGCGGGACACTGACGGGCGCACCTACACTGGCGTTACGGTCTTGTTGCCCTCGCTGGCGCTGACCGCGCTGCAGGCGGCGGTGGCCGCGGCGGTGGCCAGCGGGGCGACCGGCTTGGAAGCGGCTGCAGTGGTGTCTGTGTCGGGGTCGGTGGATGCTACGTCGCTGGCCGCGGTCCGTGAGCTCGGGCCAGCTAGCCCGGTGCTGGTGGTCGACCAGCGGGGCGATGTCAGCAGCGTGCTACGCACGGCGGGACAGGCGTGATTCAGCACATCGAAGGGCCGTTCCGGGCTGGGTTCGCCTGCCTGGTGGGTAGGCCCAACGTCGGCAAGTCGACGTTGACCAACTCGCTGGTGGGTCAGAAGGTGGCGATCACCTCCAGCCGGCCGCAGACCACTCGGCACACCATCCGGGGAATCGTGCACCAGCCCCACGGGCAGCTCGTGCTGGTGGACACACCCGGCCTGCACCGGCCCCGCACGCTGCTCGGTCAGCGGCTTAACAGCATGGTGCGCGCGACCTGGTCTGAGGTGGACGCGATCGGCTTCTGCGTGCCCGCCGACGCCGCGATCGGGCCCGGGGACCGGTTCATCGCCGGTGAGTTGGCTGCGCTGGCCCGGCGCACCCCGGTATTCGGCATTGTGACGAAGACCGACCTGGTGACCCCCCAGCGAGTGGCCGAGCAGCTCGCCGGGCTGGCTGACCTGGCGCGCTCGGTCGGCTTCGGCGAGTTCGCCGAACTGGTGCCGGTGTCCGCGGTCGATGGCTTCCACGTGGGGCTGCTCGCTGACCTGCTGCTGGCCCGGATGCCAGAGTCGCCACCGCTGTATCCCAGTGGGGAACTCACCGACGAACCGGAGCAAACCCTGGTCGCTGAGCTGGTCCGGGAGGCGGCACTGGAGGGGGTACGCGATGAGCTGCCGCATTCGCTGGCCGTCGTGGTGGAGGAGATGAACCCACGGGAGGGGCGGGCTGATCTGCTCGATGTCTACGCGAACCTTTACGTCGAGCGCGACAGCCAGAAGGCGATCGTGATCGGACGCGGCGGCCAGCGGCTCAAGGAGGTTGGCAGCCGCGCACGGGCGCACATCGAGGCCCTGCTAGGCACCTCGGTGTACCTGGATCTGCATGTGAAGGTTGCCAAGGACTGGCAGCGCGATCCCAAGCAGCTGCGTCGGCTGGGTTTTTAGTGATCCGCTGGGTTGCAGAACATTCCTGACTCGCGCGTCGCGTTCGCCTGTCGGCTCGGCGGTGCGACGATGAATGGGTGAGTCTGTACCGCGACACCGGGGTTGTGCTGCGGGTGCAGAAGCTGGGTGAAGCCGATCGCATCATCACGCTGTTGACCCGCCGGAACGGACCGGTGCGCGCGGTGGCCAAGGGTGTGCGGCGTACCTCATCGAGGTTCGGCGCACGGCTGGAGCCGTTCGGGCATGTCGACGTGCAGTTCTACCGCGGGCGGACGCTGGACATCATTACCCAGGTCGAGACGGTCGATGGCTTCGGTTCCCGATTGGTCGGTGACTACGGCCGCTACACCACCGGCTGTGCGGTGCTGGAGACCGCCGAGCGGCTGGCTGGCGCCGAGGGTGAATCGGTGCTGCGGCTGTACCTGCTGGTCGTGGGGGCGCTGCGGGCGCTGGCCGACGGGCGGCGGCAAGCCCCCCTGGTGCTCGACGCTTTCCTGCTGCGCGCGATGGCCGCCGCCGGATGGGCGCCTGCACTGACCGAATGCGCCCGATGTGGAGTCCCGGGGCCGCACCGGGCGTTCAGTGTTCTTGCGGGGGGTGTGGTCTGTCCCGGATGCCGTCCGGCTGGCGCGGTCACCCCGTCGGCACAGACCCTGGAGCTGCTCGACGCCCTTGTGCGCGGAGACTGGCAGATCGCCGAGGGCGCACCGGCTGCGATCTGCCGGGAGGGCAGCGGCCTGGTCGCCGCCCACCTGCAATGGCACCTCGAACGCCAACTCCGCTCCCTCCCCCTGGTTGAGCGTTCCGCCTTGCCGCATTCAGCAGGCTCAGCGAGGTCATCTGGCCGCCTGTAGCCCCGCTGAGCCTGCTGAATGCGAAGGCGGCAGGATGAGCGCCGCGAGTGCAGGGCGTGGTGGGAGGAGACGGGGTGGTGGTGCGTGCACCCGATCCGCATCCCTCCGGTGCGCGGCCACCGTTGATCCCCGCCGAGCGGGTGCCCCGGCACGTGGCTCTGGTGATGGATGGCAACGGGCGGTGGGCGCAGCGGCGCGGGCTACCCCGCACCGAGGGCCACCGCCGTGGTGAGGCTGTGTTGCTGGATGTGGTGTGCGGCTGCATCGAGCTGGGCGTGAGGTGGCTGTCGGCTTATGCGTTCTCCACCGAGAACTGGCGACGCAGCCCCGAGGAGGTGCGTTTCCTGATGGGCTTCAACCGTGACGTCATCCGCCGTCGCCGTGACCAGATGCACGAGATGGGCGTGCGGGTGCGCTGGGCTGGGCGTCGCCCGCGGTTGTGGCGCAGCGTGATCCGGGAGCTCGAGGTCGCCGAGGAGCTGACCGCGGACAACGACGTCATGACCCTGACCATGTGCGTGAACTACGGCGGTCGCGCCGAGATCGCCGACGCGGCGCGCGAGGTGGCCCGCCGGGCGGCCCGCGGTGAGATCGACCCGGAGCGGGTCGACGAGCGAATGCTGGCGCGCTACCTGGATGAGCCGGACATGCCCGACGTCGATCTGTTCCTGCGGCCGTCGGGCGAGCAGCGCATCTCCAACTTTCTCATCTGGCAGGCTGCCTACGCGGAGCTGGTGTTCCAGGACGTCCTGTTTCCCGACCTGGATCGCCGGAATCTATGGCGGGCTTGCGAGGTCTACGCCGCCCGTGACCGGCGGTTCGGCCGTGCCATCGAAAACGGGCCGTCCGAGACCGTGCCAGTTGAGACAAGGCCATTCGATATCACAACCTCCAGGAGGACGATCAGGTGAGCTATGAGGGCGCGGCGAGTCATGCCTGTACCCGGGAATTGCTCGATGCCGCCCGGACGGCGCTGGAGCGCTACCAGGACGTCACGGTGGACGACGACGGCTCGCTGACCTTCCGGCACTCCGAGGTGCCCTGCGCGGTGCAGGCGGTGGAACTTGTCGAGGGCCTGGCGATGCTCAGCCTGACCTGCGTTGTCGCCTGGGATGTACTTGACGACGGTGAGCTGGCCGAGCGGGTCGCCACCCGGGCCGGGCTGGGCCTGTTCGGTACCCTGGGACTGGTCCGCACCGAACGTGGGGCCGATGTGACGCTGCGTTACGCATTCCCGGCTGCCGGCTTGGACACCGTGCCACTGGGTACGCTGCTCATGCTGGTGGTGTCTGCGGCCTCCCAGGTGCGGGGCGAGTTGCTCGGTGCGTGATGACCGTTCTGAACGGTTTCAGGATGTTGCGCAGTCGGCGCAGCGGCCGGAGATCTCTATGGTGTGAGCGATGTCGGTGAAGCCGTGGTCATCGGCGACCTTCTCGGCCCACAGTTCCACGGTCGGCCCCTCGACCTCCACCGTACGCCCGCAGTGCCGGCACACCAGGTGGTGATGGTGATGCGCCGAGCAACGCCGGTAGACGGCCTCGCCGCTGGGGGTGCGCAGCACGTCGATCTCACCGGCCTCGGCCAACGTCTGCAGAGTGCGGTACACCGTGGTCAAGCCGATGCCCTCGCCACGGTGCCGCAACTTCTCATGGATCTCCTGGGCGGAGCGGAAGCCGTCGGTGTCGTCGAGCAGTCTGGACACTGCGGTCCGTTGCCGGGTAGAGCGCAGCCGATGTACCGGCGCGGCGGGGCGCGGGGCGCTCATTCCTCCTCCACGTGTGTGACGGCATCTACCACGATGTGTGACAGATGCTCGTCGACTAGCCGGTAGACGACCTCCCGACCGTGCCGCTCGCCGTCCACCACCCCGGCGGATTTCAGCACCCGCAGGTGCTGGCTGATCAACGGCTGGGTGACGCCCAGCGCGTCTACTAGCTCGTGGACGCATCGTTCGCTGTCGCGTAGCTGCAGCACGATGGCGATCCGCACTGGCGCGGACAGCGCCCGCAGCAGCTCGCCGGCCGCCACCAGAGTCACCCGTGGGCGGGTCGCTGCCGGGCCGGGAGCCGGTCGACCGGGCGAATGTTCGTCGTTGTCCGGGTCTGGTACTGCGTCTGCGCTGAGACCCGCCATGCCCTCTGCCTCGCTTCCCTCGCCCGATCCTGAGCCTGAACCTGATCCGCCGGCCATGGTAGGCGCTGGGTCGCCTGCCACAACGCCACCTGGCCGGCAGGTCGCTAACGTCATTCTCCTACCGTCGCCGGAGGACGTCCGTGATCCTGATCTGCCGCTTTGCCGTGGACCTGCCCGGGTCGAGGATTTTCTGACCCGCGCGCGCCAGGCGTTGGGCCTGCTGACCGCGCAGCAGGGTTGCCTGAGTGGGCAGCTGGGCCGCTCCCGGACGACACCACCCCTCGACGCCGAGCGGGGGTTCGGATCCGCCGATCGCTAATGTGGGCACGACCGGCGCTACGACCCACCAGGAGCTCTCCAGTGTCCGCGGACCGCATCGAGACCGTCGTCAGCTTATGCAAGCGCCGTGGCTTCGTGTTCCCGAGCGGGGAGATCTACGGCGGAACCCGTTCGGCCTGGGACTACGGCCCGCTCGGCGTGGAGCTCAAGGAGAACGTCAAGCGCCAGTGGTGGCGCTCAATGGTCACTGGCCGAGACGACGTCGTCGGCCTGGATTCGTCGGTGATCCTGCCCCGCCAAGTGTGGGTCTCCTCGGGTCACGTGCAGGCTTTTCACGACCCACTGGTGGAGTGCCAGAGTTGCCACAAGCGATTCCGGGCCGATCAGCTCGTCGAGGAGTACGCCGAACGTACCGGCAAGGACGTGCTGGAAGGCGATCTGTCGGACGTTCCATGCCCGAACTGCGGCACCCGTGGCGAATACACCGAGCCGCGCGAGTTCAACATGATGCTTAAGACGTACCTCGGTCCAGTGGAGTCCGCGGAGGGGTTGCATTATCTGCGCCCAGAAACCGCGCAGGGCATCTTCCTCAACTTCCAAAACGTTGTGATGTCCGCCCGTAAGAAGCCGCCGTTCGGTATCGCGCAGGTCGGCAAGAGCTTCCGCAACGAGATCACCCCGGGCAACTTCATTTTCCGCACCCGCGAGTTCGAACAGATGGAGATGGAGTTCTTTGTCGAGCCGGGCACCGACGAACAGTGGCACCAGTACTGGATCGACACCCGCACCGACTGGTACGTCGACCTGGGTATTAACCGGGACAACTTGCGGCACTACGAGCATCCCAAGGAGAAGCTCTCGCACTACTCCAAGCGGACCGTGGACCTGGAGTACCGGTTCGGCTTCTCCTCCGGTCAGGAATGGGGAGAGCTGGAGGGCATCGCCAACCGCACCGACTTCGACCTCACCACACACTCCAACCACTCCGGAGTTGACCTGTCCTACTATGATCAGGCCACCGACTCCCGCTACCGTCCCTACGTGATCGAGCCCGCCGCTGGTGTCGGCCGTCCGATGATGGCGTTCCTCCTGGAGGCCTACGCGGAGGACGAGGCGCCCAATGCCAAAGGCGGGGTGGATCGCCGCGTGGTGCTCAGGCTGGATCAGCGGCTCGCCCCGGTGAAGGTCGCGGTGCTACCGCTGTCGCGCAACGCCGACCTTTCTCCCCAGGCCCGGGACCTCGCCTCGGCGTTGCGACGGCAGTGGAACGTCGACTTCGACGATGCGGGCGCCATCGGCCGCCGGTACCGCCGGCAGGATGAGATCGGCACCCCGTTCTGCGTCACGGTGGACTTCGACTCGCTGACCGACCATGCGGTGACGGTGCGGGAGCGGGACACCATGGCTCAGGAGCGGGTCGCGATGGATCAGGTCGAGTCCTATCTCGCGACTCGCCTGATCGGCTGCTGAATTGCCATTCATTCTGAGAGCATGGTGGGCATGGACACCGTGAGCACTGAGGAAATGCGTCACCGTCGGCAAGCCGGTGACGCACTGCGCCGCTGGGCCGAGCAGGGTCGTCCCTCAGCAGTGGTCCGGGTGCTGGAGCGGTATGGCTTCGGCACGGTCGCTACCGGGCAACTACTCGTCGGTACCGCCGATGGCGACCGGGCGGGTGCGGTCTTCGAGGGCACCATGGATACCGTGGCGCTGCCGTTGCTGACCTCCGCAGTGTCCACGCCCGGCACCGCGAAGGGGCACGTCACCGAGCCGGACGCGGTCGCTGCCGGTCTAGCCTGCAGCGGCGGCGCCCAGCTGCTGGGTCATCCGCTACCAGGGCAGGCCGCCGCTGCGTTGGGTGCTGCGCTCGTGGAGGGGAACTCCTGCGCGCTGGCCTCCACGGTCGACGGGTTGGCCGTGCTGGTGGCGGCCGGGCCTGGGCTGACCGATGTCGTCGGCACGCTCGGTGGCACGGACGTGGACGAGGTGGTGCTGGCCAGGCTGCGTGAGTTGGCCCGGATTGGCGCGACGGCCACCGAGCAAGGCGACGTGGGAAAAACACCGGTAGTGCTCGACGTGTGGGTGCCGGTCACCACCATGCTGATCGTGGGCCGCGGGGCGATCCGGGCAGCCCTGGCGGCGCAATGCACGTTGCTGGGCTGGGTGGTGCGCACCGAGACCGAGTTGGAGCCCGCGGTCGTCGCTGCGAAGGAGTTCACCGCCGCCGACGTGCTAGTCCTGCTCGATCACGGGCCAGCCTTCGACGCTGTGCTGGTGGAGCTGCTGCGGTCAGGACGCGGTTTCTGCGGCGCGCTGGGATCACGGCACACCCAGGAGGTTCGGTACCGCCGGCTCCGGGCCGCCGGAATCACCGATGAGGAGCTGGCCCGGTTGCACGGACCGGTGGGTCTGGACGTGGGCGCGGTCACACCGGCGGAGACGGCGGTGTCCGTGGTCGGAGAGGTCCTCGCCGTGCGGCGGGGGCGTTCCGGCGGCCCGCTAGCAGGCGCGGCGGGCCGCATCGGTGGGTGACCGCCCCGTCTTCTGGTCCATGCTGCCCACCGCGCTGGTCCGGCTGGTCCTCGGTGCGGTGCTGGTGGGTGCCTTGGTCGTCGGTGGCACGTTGTTCCGGGTGTGGCAGGTTGCTCGGGTTGATGACCGGGACCCCGCCGATGTCGTGGTGGTGCTGGGCGCGGCCCAGTACGACGGGACACCGTCGGCGGTGCTGAGCTCCCGGCTGGACCACGCCGCGCGGCTGTGGCGCGATGGGGTTGCGCCGGTGATCGTCACGGTCGGTGGTCGACGGGCCGGCGACACCTACACCGAGGCCGAGGCCGGCCGTCATTACCTGACGGCCTACGGGATCCCCCAGGAAGCTGTGGTGCCGATCGGGGAGGGCCGCGACACCCTGGAGAGCCTGCGCGCGGTGGTCCGTCGGGCGGGGACAGCGGGCTGGCACACCGCGGTGATCGTCAGCGATCCCTGGCACTCGTGGCGGGCTCGTACGATGGCTGATGACCTTGGGCTGACCGCCTGGACCTCGCCCACTCGAAGTGGGCCGATCGTGCAGACCCGAACCATCCAGGCTCGCTATATCGTTCGGGAGAGTGCCGCGCTGCTGGACTACCGGTTCACGCACGCCCCGGCCGAGTCGTTCGGCACCGATCTGGGGTGAGTCCGCCTGCGCCGTCCCGCTACCGAGCACGGCCCTCACACCGACCATGATTGGATACACCGAGCATGACTGGGCGCGGCTGCTTCCCGAGCCGGCCAAGCGGGCTGCTCTGCCCGGATCGGCACTTGAGCGCCGCAGCCCTTTTGCCCGGGACCGCGCCCGGGTGCTGCACTCAGCGGCGCTGCGCAGGCTCGCGGGGAAGACCCAGGTGGTCGGCCCAGAGGAGGGGGACGTACCCAGAACCCGGCTGACCCACTCGCTGGAAGTCGCCCAGATCGGCTGTGGTATCGCCGCCCCGCTGGGCTGCGATCCGGACGTGGTGGAGACCGCGGGATTGGCCCACGATATCGGCCACCCGCCCTTCGGCCATAACGGCGAGCAGGTTTTGAACGAGGTCGCCGCGGATTGTGGTGGATTCGAGGGCAACGCGCAGACGCTGCGGATCCTCACCCGGCTGGAGCCCAAGGTGCTCGAATCCACGACTGGGCGCAGTCACGGGCTCAACCTGACCAGGGCGTCGCTGGATGCCACCGTCAAATATCCATGGCCGGGTGGGGACCGGAAGGTCAAGTTCGGCTACTACGCCGACGACGCGGAGGTGTTCGGTTGGCTGCGGGAGGGCGCGCCCGGGGGTATTCGATGTCTGGAAGCCCAGGTGATGGACTGGGCCGACGACGTCGCCTACTCGGTACATGACGTCGAAGACGGGATCGTGGCCGGCCGCATCTCGCTGGACACCTTGGCTGATCCGGCGGGGCGGGCACTGCTCGCCGAACTTGCCGCGAGGCACTTCAGCGCGCTGCCCAGCGCAGAGTTGGAGGCCGCCGCGGTGGGACTGCTCGCGCTTCCGGAGCTCGACGCACTGCGCCGATACGACGGCACGCTGGCCGCCCAGGTCGCGTTGAAGGAGCTCACCAGTGAGCTGGTGGGACGGTTCGTGTCGGCAGTGGTATCAGCGACACTTGCCCGGTTCGGGCCGCCTCCGCTGGGGCGTTACCGCGCAGATCTCGTCATTCCGAGTCAGGTAGCCGCGGAGATAGCGCTGCTCAAGGCGGTGGCACTACGGTTCGTGATGAGCGACCCGCACCGGCTGGCGGTACAGGCCCGGGAACGGGAGCTGCTCGCCGAGCTGTGCGCCGCCCTGGTGCACCGGGCGCCGGAGTCGCTGGATCTGGCGCTGCTGCCCGCGTGGCATGATGCGCGGAGCGACAGCGCCCGGCTGCGGGTGATCGTCGACCAGGTGGCCGCCCTGACCAACGCGCAAGCGGTGCGCTGGCACGCGCAGCTGCGCGGCTGAGCGCCGAACGTGCGCAGGCATCCATGAGACCGTCGGTCCGCCTGGGGCGTCAGCAGCCCGGTCAGCAGCTCGCCAGGGGTGCTGATTATGGGGGTGTGCGCGCTCATGATGTCCCTGGCCACCCAGGTGGGCTGTATTCAGTACATCATGTGGGGATTGTCGTAGTGCTTGAATTCCAATAGGTTATTCGAAGGATCACGTAATACGAACGCGTCGTGTCCTTCGGGCTGGCCGTCGAAGCGGCGGAAGGGGTCGACGAAGAACGGCAGGTCGTGTTCCCTGGACCGGTTGAGCAGCCGCTCCCACTCCCGCCGGTTCCGGAATGTGACCCCGAAGTGCCTGGGGTAGAGCTGGGGAGCGGCGTCGACGTGGTCGGAGAGGTGGCAGACGACTTGGTCGCCGAAGAAGTTTAGGGTGACGCGGTCAGCGTAGCGCCTGGCCAGTGTGCAGCCGAGGCCCTCGACGTAGAACCGTCGTGCGTCGTCCAGGTCCTGGACCGGGATCGCCAGGTGGAATACGTCCAGCGGGCTCCGCATCACAACGCCCCCGGCAAGGTGTCCGACCGCAGGCCTCGCCGCAGCGTCTCGAGCGCGATCACGTCGTCGGCTCGCACGTTGCCCAAGTTGACCGAAGGGCCCATCCGGCGGAGGAAATAGGTCTGCAGGTCCTTGTTCGGTGCCTCGAACAGCAGTCGGTCGAGGTCGATACCGGAGCCGACGATCTCGTCAATCAACTCGTGGCGCGGTTCACCGTTGGACCAGCAGATCCCGCTGCGACCGCTTTCCCGGGCCTCGGCGGTGACCAAGTGAGCTCCAGCGGCCAAGTCCTCCTCGATGTAGGAGATCCAGCGTACCGGTGCCAGGGCATCGGAACGCCTCCCGTCCTTGAAGCCGACCTCGCTGATGACGACGAACTCGTCGGCGAGCCGGGCCACCCAGCGGGCTTTCTCGGTGTTGTCGAGGGGAATCGTGCCATTGGACACCTCGACGTGAGTGGCGCCCAGGGCTCGGCACAGGGCCAACCATTCCGACACGAGCCCGTCCAGCGCATAACGCTCGAATAGGGTGCCGCCGAAGTAAAAGCCGATGCCGGCGCCGCGCAAGATGTCGATCTTTCGTTTGATGTCTTTGGTGACCAGGCAGGTGCCCCAGCCGAATTTCACGAGATCCACGAATTCGCCGACGCTGTCTACTGCGTCCTCGAATTGGCCGGTGAACAATCCTGGGTCGATGACCATGGTGAGCCCACGCCGCCGCGGTTTGGGTTCGAGGTCCGGTAAGCGCAGTTGAGTGTCAATCACGACCGCCTCCTCACGTCCGCCCGGCGCCCAGTCTGATCAGCGGGGCTGAGGCGGAAGACTCGAATCTGCTGGAATGAACAGCGCAACCGTGCAATAAGCGGCGCTTTCCGGTGAGCACCATGCTGAGCGGGCTGCGCCGCAGCACCTCGACCACCAGTAGCGACACCACGACGGTGGCGGCGATCACGATGACGGTCGAGCAGAGTGCGGACACGTGCGTGGACAGCCACGCCGACGGGCCGAGCGTCAACGCCCACAGCACCATCGGATGTACCAGGAATACTCCGAATGAGCGGTCAGAGCCGATTTCGATGGCCCGCGAGCCCGGGCCAGCTCCCCGCCGCGCCGCCCACGTGATGCCGAGCGCGAACAACGCCGTCATGACGGCCACGCACCAAGGGACCATCACTGGCTGGAACACCTCGGAGGCGGATGCTGTGGTGCTGCCGCCGAGCACCGACCTCAGGTACCACCCCTCGGCTGCGGCACCGGTGAGGACAAGCGCCCCGAGCACTATCGCCGGATGCCCGCGGACCCAGGCTTGCACCCGATCAGCGTGCAGCGCAGCGACCCCCCCGAGCACCAGGTAGAACACATAGCAGCCGACGAACGACCCGTCGTAACCCATCAGCTCCGCGGCTATCCCGCTCGGGTGCGCGACATGCAGCCCGGCGTCGATACCAACCTGCAAAACCGCGCTGATTGCCAGCAGCCACCGGTGCCGGCCCCGGCGCCCCGCCGATCTCCGCAACAACCGCAGGAATAGCGGGAACAGCAGGTAGAACTGCATCGACACGACCAGGAAGTACAGGTGGTAGCACGCCGTGCCGGTGAGCAGGTTGCTCCCGAGTTGGGCCAGTGCCCCCGTGAGCGTCTCTGCGGGTGGCAGCGGCGCCGTGATGAGTGTCAGCCCGCTGTAAATCACGGACCAGATCACGTAGGGTGCCCCGACCAGCAAGAATCGGCGCCGCCAGAACGGCACCACGCGCAGGCCGTCGCGGTAGCGGTGCACGAGGACGAACGCGGTGAGGGCGAAGAACGCTTCCCGGGTGAAATGCAGCAGCATCGCGGCGCCGCCTGCTGGGATGCTGGCCGGCGGATTGATGATACTCACGGCGTGCACCGCGATGACGGCGGCGAAGGTCAGCACCCGGACCAGGTCCACCGCATAGACGTGGCCCGGGCCGCTGATGCGCACCGCAGATGCGTGGAGCCGCGTCACAGTGGGGAAGCCTTGAGACACCTCATGTCGGCGAGGAGCAACTCCCGCAGCCGGCGGCGCAGCACCTTGCCTGTGGGAGTCCTCGGGAGGCTCGCGACGATCCGGAACTCCACCGGGCGTTTGGCCCGGCTGAGTTGCTGCTCGCACCGCAACCGCAGCCGGCTCACGAGCTCGTCCGCTTGCTCGCCGTCCAGCGCCTGCACCGGTCGGATCCATGCCACCGGCACCGCCCCGAGCACCTCATGTGGCCGTTCGGCCACGGCTGCCTCGGCTACCGCCGCCTCACCGAGGAGGACCTCTTCGACCTCCGCCGGGTGCACCAGCTCACCCCCGCAGTTCACCACGTCATCGCGGCGCCCGGCGAGGTAGAGGTACCCGTCGGCGTCGAGCCGCCCGAGATCGCCGGTGTCCAGCCAGCCTGCGGCGTCGAACCGCTCGACGGCCATGCCCCCGGCGTACGCGCTGATCACGCTCTCGCCGCGGATGCGGACCCGGCCCACCACGTCCGGGGCACAACGCCGGCCGTCTGGTCCGACCACCTCGAGCTCGACCCCCGCCGGCCGGCCGACTGATCCCGGTGGGTGGCCACCGCGCAGCGGGGTGACGGTGATCTGGCTGGCTGCCTCGGTCATGCCGTAGCTCTCCACGACGGCAACCCCGCTCCGCGCAACCACCTGCTCGCGGGCCGCCGCCGGCAGCGGCGCCGACGCTGAGCGGATGAACCGCAACGTCGAGGGCACGGTGGGGATGTTCTCGAGGGCCAGGATCGAGAGGATGGCCGGCACCGCGTTCACCCAGGTGATCCCGCGTTCTACCAAGAGCTGCCAGAACCCGGTGCGATGGAACCGCCGGTCGAGCACCAGCGTGCCACCGGCGAGGAGGGTGGCGAGCAGCGCGACAACTTGAGCGTTGATGTGGAACAACGGCAGTGGGTTGAAACCACGGTCCGTGGCAGACAGTTTGTGGTGGTCGACGACGCGCCGCGCGGCATGCAGCAGCTGGCGCTCGATGAGCACGATCGTCTTGGGTGTGCCGGTCGAGCCGGAGGTGAGCAGCGCGGCCGAGCCCGTCCGCCGGTCCGAGAGGACCCCTGTCCGGAGCGGGGTTGACTGGACGTGAGCTGCCGGATCGGCAGGCAGGCCGGTCGCGGGGTTCACCTGCATGCTCGGAATGGCCACCCGATCGCTCACTACGAGCCAGGGCCGTAGGGCGCGCCGCAGGCGCTCCGCCTCGACGGGGGGAGCCGCCGGGTCAACGGGTGCCGAACATCGCCCGGCGGCGATCACGGCAAGGTGCACGGCGCAGAATGCGAGCGGGTCGTCGACGTCGATGAGCACCCGGGCGCCGGGCGGCACTCCGGCGGCGTCGAGTTCCCGGCACCAAGCATCCGCAGCAGCGCGCAGCATGGCGAAGTCGAACGACCGCTCGCTGCGCGCGTCGGCCAGGAAACACCGGTGTGGGGAACTCGCTGCGCGCTCGGTGACAAGCTCGCGAAGAGTGGTCATAACCGCATCCTGACCCGGTCACCTGAAGACCAGCTGGGTGTGACCTGCATAGTCTCTGAGTCATGCGGCGCAACGGCAACCGGGCTGAGTCCAACCAGTCGGTGTTCGGTCGCCGCTCCCTGGCAGGGGCGCTGCTGACGTTCGCCCTGACTGCGGCAATGGCGGCCCTGGTCACCGCCGTCACGTCCCCGTCCCTCTCGGACAATCCGTTGACTTTCTCGCTTAACTCGCAGACCTTCTCGCACACCCCACTGACAGCCGGGCTGCCCGGACTGATCACCGAGGTGCACACGGTGACCGTCGGCGGCGTTCGGCGAACCTACCGATCGATCGTGTCGATCCACGCGACCGATCGGGTGCCGCTAGTGATCGTGCTGCACGGCCGCGGACAGTCAGGGTCCACAGCGGCCAGTCAGAGCGGGTTTCTGGGGCTAGCCAAGCAGCGGCAGGCGGTGCTGGTGTTTCCCGACGGGGAGCAGCGATCGTGGGACGCCGGCCACGGCTGCTGTGGGCCCGCCGGCTCCCGCCGCGTCCCGGACGTACCCTTTGTAGCGGCGATCGTGGCCGACGCGGTGCGCCGGTGGCCGGTCGATGTCGAGCGGGTGTACCTGATCGGGTACAGCAACGGGGGCAAGCTCGCCTACAGCGCGGTGTGTGCGCATCCCAGACTCTTCGCGGCGGTGGCCACCTACGGAGCGGTGCCGTTGTCACCCTGCCCACCGAGCACCCCCCCGGTGCCATTCCTGCTCGCAGCCGGCACCGCAGACCGGGTGCTGCCCTTCCACGGAAGGCTGAGCGGGTACCCGCCTTTGCCGGCCGTGCCGCAGGCTGTGGACTGGCTTCGTATCCAGGACCGCTGCCCGGCCAGGGCGCAGACCGGACGGGACGGCTCGGCGGTGGTACAGCGATGGGCGGGCTGTGTGGGCGGAACAGAGGTCGAGTCGGTTGTTTATCCCGGGTGGGGCCACGCCTGGCCGGCTGCCAGGGCCAACGCTGGGTCGCCCGCAGCCGCCACCCTGATGTGGGCGTTCCTCAGCCGACACGACGCGTCGACGATCCGTCCGGCAGCCCCCCACCCACGCGCCTTACCCCACCCGTCCTGACCACGAGCAGATGAACCTGGCCGCTCAACGGGGATGGAGGCGTCCGAGTAGCTTGATCGGGCGGACCCTAGACTCGGCGCCCGTGGCTGGACGGATCCGGGACGCCGACATCGCGGAGGTCCGCAAGCGCAACCGGATCGACGAGGTGGTCGGCGAGTACGTCGCGCTACGCCGAGCCGGCGCGGATTCGCTCAAGGGGCTGTGCCCGTTCCACGACGAGAAATCCCCGTCATTCAATGTCCGTCCTGGACACGGCACCTTCCATTGTTTCGGCTGCGGCGAAGGCGGATCCGTGGTCGACTTCATGATGAAGATCGAGCACCTCGGCTTCGTCGAGGCCGTGGAACGGTTGGCTGACCGGGTCGGAATCCAGTTGACCTACACCGGCGGCGGCCCCTCGGTGCAGCGCGACCGCGGCACCCGATCCCGGTTGGTCGAGGCGAACAGGCTGGCGCAGGAGTTCTACGCCGAGCAGTTGAGCTGTGCCGAGGCGCGGCCGGCCCGGGAGTTCCTCGCGCAGCGTGAGTTCACTCAACAAGCGGCGGGCATGTTTGGCTGCGGCTTCGCCCCGTCGGGCTGGGAGGCGCTCACCAAGCACCTGCTGGGCCGCGGGTTTTCCGTCGAGGAGCTGGTCAAGGCCGGGGTGTCCCGGGAGGGTCAGCGTGGACCGATCGACCGCTTTCACCGCAGGTTGTTGTGGCCGATCCGGGACCTCGGCGGGGACGTGGTGGGTTTCGGTGCTCGGCGGCTGTTTGACGACGACCGCGTCGAGGCGAAGTACCTCAACACTTCCGAGACGCCGCTGTATCGCAAGTCGCAGGTGCTCTTCGGGGTGGACCTGGCCAAGCGGGAGATCGCCCGGCGCCGTCAGGTCGTCGTGGTCGAGGGCTACACCGACGTGATGGCGATGCACCTGGCCGGGGTACCCACCGCCGTAGCGTCCTGTGGCACGGCGTTCGGCGCAGAGCACATATCGGTTCTGCGGAGGCTGTTGATGGACGACGACGCCCTGCGCGGTGAGGTGATCTTCACCTTCGATGGCGATGAGGCGGGAAAGAAGGCAGCGCTGAAGGCGTTCGACGGCGACCAGAGTTTCGCGGCGCAGACGTTTATCGCGACCGCATCGGACGGGATGGACCCCTGTGAATTGCGCCAGGCCAAGGGTGATGCCGCGGTGCGAGATTTGGTGGCCCGCCGTCAGCCACTGTTCACTTTCGCGGTACGGACCCTGCTCGCCGAGTACGACCTGGACACCGCAGAGGGCCAGGTCGCCGCACTCCGGCGAGCTGTGCCGCTTGTCGCGCAGATCAAGGACGTGTCACTCCGAGATCGGTATGCGACGCAGCTGGCCTACTGGAGTGGCTGGAGTGACGAAGCCACGGTGGTCCGCCGGGTTCGAGAAGCCGCCGGCGAGGAGCCTCGACGACGTGGTGGTCGCGCTCGAAGCACGCCCTCGGCGAAGAACGGCACGGATCTCCCCCCGCGGGACGATGTGCGGCTGCAGGCCCAGCGCGAGGTGCTCAAGGCGGTGCTGCAGGAGCCGGCGATGACGGGCCCGGTGTATGACGCGCTGCCCACCGACGCATTCACCCACCCCGCCTACGCGCAGGTCCATGCGGCGGTGCTGGCTGCAGGTGGCACTGCCGTGGGGATGTCTGGTCCGGAGTGGATCGATGCCGTCGCTGCGCACTGCCCCCAGCGATCATTGGTCACCGAGCTCGCCGTGGAGACGCTGCGAGCCAAGGGCAGCGCCGGGGAGGATGCGCACTACATCGGGAGCCTGCTCGCCCGCCTGCAGGCCACCGTCGTCGGACGGCAGGTCGCCGAGATCAAGTCCCGGCTGCAACGGATCTCGCCGCTGGACGACGTGGACTCCTACCATCAGCTCTTCGGTGACCTGGTGGCCTTGGAGCAGTACTACCGGGCACTTCGCGAGCAGGCCGTAGGTGCCCAGGAGTGAGTGTGTGGGGTTGCTGACAGTAAGGAGATCGGGGCGGTGTGGGACCCGGAGACCTATCTCGCATTCGGTGACCACCGGGCCCGGCCTTTCCACGACTTACTGGCCCGGGTTGGGGTACGCGATCCGCGCTTGATTGTGGACCTGGGCTGCGGGCCGGGCACCCTCACGCGGTTGTTGGCCAAGCGGTGGCCGACGGCCAACGTGATGGCACTGGACAGCTCACCGGAGATGGTGCAGGCTGCGCGCGAGCGCGGCATCCACGCCGAGCTGTGCGATGCTCGTCGCTGGTCGCCCCTTCCCGGCACCGATCTCGTCGTCTGCAATGCCGTATTGCAGTGGGTACCCGAGCACGCGGAGCTGCTGCGCCAGTGGATGCGGGAGCTGCCGCCAGGGGGATGGTTGGCGTTGCAGGTGCCGGGGAATTTCAGCGCGCCGTCACACGCCGAGACAGCGCGGCTCGCCGCCGAGCCTCGCTGGCGCGACCTGTTCGACTTCAGGGGGACGCACCCCGGGGTGCTCGAACCCGCCGGATACGCAGCGGTGCTCGCCCATGGCGCCGCGGAGCTGGACGTCTGGGAGACCACCTACTTGCACCGGCTGACCGGATCCGACCCGGTGCTCGAATGGATCACCGGGACCGCCCTGCGGCCGGTTCGGGCGGCGCTGTCGGCGGCGGAGTGGGAGGAGTTCCGGCAGGAACTTGCCCCGCGACTGAGGGCTGCCTACCCAGCGGGAGCCGATGGGGTGACCTGGTTCCCGTTCCGCCGGATCTTCGCCGTTGCGCAGGCCGGGTAGCCGGTTGCGGCACCTGTCCGCTACCGGTCCTGCTGAGTGTTCCGATCGCGCCACCCGGCAGAAGGCGCCATACAGTCGTCCCCTCGCCTCGCCCCGGTGTTCGCCAGATCGATTCTGCCCGCATGTGGGGCAGCGGCATAGGTGTTGCATACCGTGCGCTAAGGTGGTCCGCGGCCGGCCCGCCAGGCGGATCGGGCACCCAGCACTTTCCCCGATAGCTCAATTGGCAGAGCATGCGACTGTTAATCGCAGGGTTGTTGGTTCGAGTCCAACTCGGGGAGCAGGAACAACGCGAACGCCGGGCCCCGTAGGAACCGGTTCTGACCGCAGTTCTGACCGCAATCATGGCGCTGTGTCGGTCCCGTCGTCTGTCCCGAACAGATGGCCGAGGCGGTCGACCGCATCGCGCTGCACCTCCCGGAGCACGTCGACGTAGATCGCGCTCGTCACGCTGATCGAGCTGTGCCCCAGCAGGTCCCGGATCGTCTGTAGGTCGACGCCTTGGGCGAAGAGCAGCGTGGCGCAGGAGTGTCGAAGATCATGAAAGCGGATTCGGACCACGCCGGTGCGGGCGACGAGCGCATCAAACGTGCGGTTGATGTTGCGCGGTTCGATTGGCGTGCCCTTACGCGTGGTGAACACGAGACCTGAGTCCGTCCACCGGTCGCCAGCTGCCAATCGGTCGGTCGCTTGCTGCGCTCGGTGTCGCCGCAGCGCTTGCACGCACGGCTGGGGGAGCGCGACGACACGGGTGGAGTCGTCAGTCTTCGTCTCGTCGTGCCGGAGTTCGCCCGCAACCCGCTGCAACTGCATCGCCATCGTCACGGTGCCGCCCACAAGGTCTACGTCATCCCAACGCAGTCCCAGCGCCTCGCCACGTCGCATGCCGAGCGCAATGGCCACCGCGAACAGGGCATACAGCCGGTGCTCTCGTATCGCGGCGAGGAAGCTCGTCGCCTCGGCGACGCTCCACGTTTCGAACCGATGTCGACGGGGCCGGGTCGGCTTCGCGAAGCTCGCGACATTGCGCGTCAGCACTTCCTCGGCCACCGCGACGCCCAACGCCGCGCGAAGCGTCCGGAACACATGATGAACGCGGGCCAGGTTGGGAACCTGGCGGCAGCACTTGCCGACCGCGCAGCACCGGCGCTTACTTTCCAACCGCTTGGCATCCCATCCCTGCGCACAGCACTGGCACTGTAGTCGAATGCGGTTGAGCATCCCCCGGACGTCCGCAGTTTTGAGGGCGGTCAGCTTGATCTTGCCGAGCTGCGGCGCCAGGTACAGTCTCACCGCGACCTCGTACCCGACGTAGGTCGACGGCTTGCGCGCGGGCTTCACAACGTCCTCAAGCCAGTAGCTGAGCCACTGAGAGACGGTGTAGCTGCTCACCGACGCGCCGATGCCAGCGTAATTGTCGGACTTGAGCCGGGTGATCTTCTCGTCGCACTCCTCCCAGCTAGGGCCGTAGACGCTGACTCGTTTGAACTCCCCACTCGTCGTGCGAACGAACACCTGCCCCTCGTACCGTCCGTCCTTGCGTTTCTTGATCGTCCCCGAGCCGTTCGCCTTCCGGGCGGGCTTCCGTCGCCGAGTTGTGCTCTCTGAGCTGGTCATCAGGCCGCCTCACTGATCAGCCGAGCGAGGTAGGCATCGAGCGCCTCCCGGGGAACGCGTCGGCACCGCCCGATCTGCGCAGAGCGGAGATCGTTCGCCCAGATCAGGCGGTACACGCTCCATCGGCTGATCTGCAGCGTCTCGGCCACCTGGTCAACGGTGAGCAGGCGTGCATCCAGTCGGCCCGGAGGGGGTGTGTCCTCGTGCGTCATCACGCAGCCTCCTCGGTTGCAGAACGGTTTTCGGATGATGGCCCGGTGGTGGCGAGTTGGGCGGCGGTGTATTCGGCTTTCCATCGCTGTCGTTCGGCGATGGCGTGCAGCAGCAGCACCGGCCGGGGTGGCACGTCAGGATCAGTGGGCGCGGGGCGTTCCCATAGGTAGGGTCCACCGTCTGGGCCGTGGGCGGGGTGGATTCCGGTCTGCTGGAGGAGTTGCCGAACAAATTCGCCGCGCTCAGCGCGGTGGTCATCCAGGGTCTTG
>Ga0213881_10000481_pt1 | contig 25719 bp, 23 predicted proteins | sample BarmaccoBMER_R08_FD_160104 | JGI IMG/M metagenome (GOLD analysis project Ga0213881, IMG submission 160104) | Barbacenia macrantha exposed rock microbial communities from rupestrian grasslands, the National Park of Serra do Cipo, Brazil - ER_R08 ... | reverse complement strand
TCGGCATTCCGCGATCCGCTGGCTTTACGCGAACAGTCCGGCGGCTAAAATGATGCGTGCCGCAATTCACCTTGGAGTACTGGCAGGACGACGGTTGGTACGTCGGCCGGCTCAAGGAAATGCCGGTGGTGATGAGCCAGGGCCAGACGCTCGACGAACTCCAGGCAATGATCCGTGACGCCTATCACCTCTTGCTCGAAGATTCCGCCGATCACACATTCGTTCCCAGAGAGAAGCACGAGCTTGCGATCTCGATGTGAAACGCCGCGAGTTCGTGCGGGAACTCACCTCGCGCGGTTGTTACCTCAAACGGCATGGTGCGAACGACGACATTTACTACAACCCGCAGAACGGACGCGTCGCACCCGTGCCACGTCACGCTGAAGTAAGAGAGAGCCTAGCGCGAGCCATCCGCAAGCAACTTGGTGTCTCCGACAAGTAGGCGGTGCTGCACCCTGAACATCAAAATTTGAATGCTAATGCTGACTGCTGAATGGCAACTTCCACAGCCCCTTCCTGCGTTCCTGCTTTCCTAAGACATAATCTCTTCCGGCGCATTCCGCGATCCGCATTCCGGCACTCCGCATTTCGTCCGAATTTTCGGCTTTTCACCGTCCCCGCTTTTTGATTTAGTCCGGCTTACCTGCCGTGCTCGACCCCAGAGTCAATTTGGAAGCCAGAAAGCCAGAAATTTCAGCTTCCCGTTTTCAGCTTCCAGCTTTTCGAGTGAATCACGAAGCCAGGAACCCAGGAATTTACCCGAGCTATCTCTTAGGAACGCAGGAACTCAGGAAGGACGCCTCGGTTTTCAGCTCTCCGCTTTCAGCTCTCAGCCGTCACGTGCCCTTCTTCAGCTTTTCAGCCTTTCAGCGTCTCAGTGTTTCGGACGCGCACCGCGCGCCAAATGTCCGCTTTTCGCTTTCACGTTTTGCCTTCCCACCTCCCGCCCTTCGCACGTTCGCACGTTCCCACCTTTCTCCCCGCCCCATTTCAGCTTTCCGCTTTCAACTTTCCGCTTTTACTTTACTTGAGATTCTCGTCGTCATCGCCATCATCGCCGTCCTCGCCGGCATGACTGTAGTCGGCGCCTCCACCATGATCGACCGCGCCCGCAAAGTACAGGCCAAGAACGATGTCACCGGGATAGTTAATTCCGTCAATGCGTACTATACCGACTACGGTAAGTACCCGGTCGACCCTAACATTACGATCAGCAACAACGATGTCGAATATGGCAACCCCGATTCGCCCTCGCATTCAAACTCTGAGGTCATGAACGTGCTAAGGGCAATTCCAGATAGCGGAGCAAATTCTAACAACCAGCTGAATCCGAGGCAGATTCAGTTCTTCGCTGGATCGCTGGTAAGAAACGCGAATCAGCCTAAAGGGGGTTTTGACGCGAACGGCGAGTTTTGGGATCCATGGGGCAGCCCAAACGGTGCTAACTCCACGCTCGGCCATTACATTATTATTATCGACGCCAATTACGATGGCATTACGCAAGCCTACACGCTCGGTAACTATAGTGATCTGACATATGATATGAGTATCGGCAAAGGAGTGCGTACTGGCGTGATTGCCGCGAGCTTGGGAAAAGACCAATCGTATGGCACAACTACCGGCACGGCTCCGAACGGCAATTACAAGTACTCCGGTTCGGATGACATTCTGTCGTGGCAATAGAATCTGCTGCAGTGAGGCTGAACACATTGCATAGTCGAGGTGGCTTTACGTTGCTGGAGTTATTGGTAGTAGTCGCTTTGATGCTCCTTCTGGCGAGATTTATCACGCCTGCGGTCACCTCGCTGAAAGGAGGGAGCGACGTAACAAGTGCGGCCTACACGGTGAAGGGTGTACTCGAGCAAGGACGTAATTACGCCATGGCAAACAATACTTATGTCTGGGTTGGTTTCTTCGAAGAGTCTGCCGGACAAGCATCTACTTCACCCGCAACAGGTGGGACGGGGCGCGTTGTGTTATCAATAGTAGCATCAAAGGATGGCACGATCGTCTATAACCCGAACAGCCTAGCGCCAATCGATCCAACGAGACTGATACAAGTAACGAAGTTAACCAAAATTGATGGTATCCATCTCGCGACATTTGCCGACGGAAGCGGTACGCCACCAGCCGATACGTTTGACACGCGGCCGCCGGTGGGCTGGAACACCGCGCGAATCGGCGACACAACGCCGCCGAACCAGAGCTTAACTTCATTTCAGTATCCGGTGGGCAATCCCGCGCCTGCTGCGCAGTACACGTTCGTCAAAGCGATTGAATTTAGTCCTCGTGGAGAAGCTAGGATAGACAATAGCAACTACACTTATCGGCAGGTTCAAGAAGTAGGGCTGCGACCCGCGCACGGAACCATTGCCGCTTCCAACAATCCTAACGTTGTGGCTCTTCAATATAGCGCTTTTGGCGGGATTTTCAGAATCTATCGACGTTAGCAGACATGCCGCAGCAACATTCCGGATTTTCGCTGATCGAAGTCACGCTCGCGATTGGGGTAGCTGCGGTTTCTATGCTAGCGATTTTCGGTTTACTGGCGAGCGGTTCGCAAAGTAACTTCAACGCGGCCGAGCAGAGTGCTGCAAATGACATGCTTAGTGCCGTGATCGCCGATCTGCGCGCCACACCTCTTACCACCCCACGCGGCCAAGCTGCCACGTCGCCCCAATTCGGAATACAGATTCCGGCTAACCCGGTGGCACCTCCGGCGCCGAGTTCAACAACGTTATATCTTAATCCTCAGGGCAGGTTCTCGACAACACCGAGTACGACGTGGCAATACCCGCCGACTTACAAGCTCACAGTATCCTTTATACCAAATGCGCCGAACACACGAGCTGCAACGTTGGTGGATGTTACGATGAGTTGGCCGGTGTTCGCGAGTTCCAACAACGTTAATGCCGGTTCAGCTGAAATGTTCGTCGCCCTCGATAGAAACTAAAATGCGGCGAACGAAAAACGGCTTTACCCTCGTTGAGATTATGGTCGCCATCGCTGTTCTTGTTCTGCTTGTCGTCGCTGTTGCGCGCATCATGAGCAGCGCAACGACGCTGACCAACACGGGGAGTAAGCGCCTGGATACAGATACTCAAGCGCGCCTTGTACTCGATCGCATGGCAGTAGACTTCTCCCAAATGATCAAGCGAAGCGACGTTGATCTTTACTGTAAAGGAGTACTCGATTCAATGCAGGGCGGCGGCACCGGGCCAAACGATCGTATCGCCTTTTTCAGCAACGTTCCCGGTTATTACCCTCCGACGGGTTCACAAAGCCCGGTCTCATTAGTCACCTACCGGGTCAATAACAATCCAAATTCCCCTTCTTACAGGAAGCTTGAGAGGATGGGAAAAGGTTTGCTGTGGAATGCTGTCTCCACCTCATACAAGCCACTGATGTTTGGCGCCAGTGGAACTTTAGCCGCCAACTGGCTTTACGTAACTGACAATAGCAGCGCCGATCCTGATTCCACCTACGAGACGATTGGGCCGCAGATATTCCGGCTCGAGTACTTCTATTTGCTCAGTAATCCTGATCCGACTACGCGAAGCGTCATAACAAATAATGCGCCAATTCCTTGGTATCAAGGCATGGCAGCAATATGCATCAATATCGCAGCGATTGATTCCAAAAGCCGTTTACTGTTATCGGACGCGCAGCTAAATGCATTGGCGACGACGAAGTTGCTCGATGATGCCTTCGTGTCTACTCCGCCGACGGGGACTAGTCGAGTTTCCGACCTGCCCGAAGCATGGCAGACAGCGCTGGATGGCATTAGCAACATGCCTCGGCAAGCGATAAGTGGGATAAAGGTTTACCAACGTGTGTTCTATCTGTGGTATAACTGATGGAGGACGTCACGATACCATCTTCGCATCAGAGAGGCGTCGCGCTGGTTATTGTTCTCGCTTTCGTGGTTTTGCTCAGTGCGCTAATTGTCGCTTATCTAGGACGTACCGCTACGACCAGGCAGCTCGCACACGGCACATTCAGCGAGAATCGTGCGGACATCTTAGCACGTAGCGCGTTGGATGTAATAGTAGGCGATCTAAAGCAGGAAATCGTGAGCAATTCAAACAAGACGACTGATAGCAATGGCAATAACCCCGTTTACGCACCCAACGCCAATGCGAATGTAATTGCGCAGCGAAGTGGTAACCCATCCTTTGTCGGAGCGGAGAGCAATGACCCAATCCCTAATCTAATTCGTCGCAGTGTCCGAAACGACAGCCTGGCAGTACCGAGCAGAGCGTCAGCGATAAATTCCTACACAGACGGCTCCGCCAACGGCCGGTCAATCAGCCTTAACCGATGGAACAAACATTACTTAATCCCACGCCAGACGGGGGCGAATCCTACTGACACTACTCCCATCGGGGCGTTTGTAGCACCGGATTGGGTACTTGTTTCGCGAAACGGCCCGGCGGTCGAAACTTCGGTTGGTAGTGGGAACAACGCTGTGTTTAACAGCACGCCGACAAATACCAACTACATCCTCGGTAGATACGCTTACGCCATTTATGACGAGGGCGGTCTGATTGATATGAATGTGGCGGGCTACCCTTCCAACAGCGACGCGACAACTGTCTCACACAAAGGCGTTCTGGCGTTTGCTAATTTGCAGGCGCCAGCAGTCAACATTTCGGCTGGTGGTGTGGATGACGTAGTCGGCTGGCGAAACTACGCGACTGCTCAACCAGCGGGAACGTTCGCCAGCTTTAACTTCGACACTACAGCGGCAGGTCGCTACATCGCCGGCGTACTCTCGACAACAAATGGTTTCGTTACCGTTGCGCCTGGAACCTGGAATAACGGCACGAACCAGGCATTCACAAGCCGTCAGAATTTACTCAACTTTCGAAGCAGCAGCGGCTTCACCGCTAACGCGCTACAGTATCTCGGTACATTTTCACGCGACACAAACATTCCAACTTTGCCATCGTCGTTGGCAATGCGTGTAACCTCTACGTTTACACGGCGCGATGGTACTCAGGCACAGGTTGGCGAGCTACTTCTCCGCCGATTCCCTATTTCCGAGCTAGGTTGGATTGGGCCCGGGGGAGTGGTTGCTCCAGGTACAGCAGCGACAGTTCAGCGAGACTTCGGTTTAGTATGGAACGTTGACCACTGGGACTATGATGGACCCGCCGGCATCAGCCCCGCCCCGGCTATTCAATCGCCCCTGTTAACAACACGAGACCCGAATTTCTTCGAGTTGCTTGCATTTGCTGAAGCGTCAACTGACATAAGAGCCATTCTTTCGTTGGGTGCATCGATAATTGACCAGTATGACAGTGACTCCATCACAACGCAGATCGCATATTTCGACACAGCGTCGAGTACCGTCATGCGAGCGTACGGGGTCGAGACTGTCCCAGCCCCGCCACCCGCACCTCCGCCACCACCGGGTGCTGTCGTAATAAATCGCGCGTTCCACACGGTTGGCGAGTTTGGATACGCGTACAAGACATCGGTAGCTACATTGAATTTCTACACCGTCGCTCCTAATGACGGGGCGGTTCTTGATTTGTTTACCGTGACGCCCGCGACTGTTTACTCTGGTGTCATAAATCTGAACACACGTAACTATCCTGCGCTCGCAGCAGCACTCAACGGAGCGCTGCGAAGAGAAGGTAGTTCGGCTAAGGTGAACGGCCCGAATTCGACGAAAGCTGCAACAGACTTCGCGAATGCGGCAGCCCTCCTGCAGGCACTCGGCCGCCAAGACATTCCAAGACTTACGGCAAGTGTAACCCATAGCGCGCTGGGGAACAGTGAAGAGGAGCAAGAACTGGTGGCCCGTAGTTTAGGGGAAATCACGCAAGTACGCACTTGGAACCTGATGATAGATGTTATTGCGCAGTCTGGTAGATATCCGCCGAATGCAGGGTCAGGGCCAAATACATCCAATCCTCTCGCAAACTTCGTGGTCGAAGGCGAGAAACGTTACTGGCTCCACATCGCGATCGATCGGTTTACGGGCGAGGTGATCGATCAGCAGCTTGAAGCGGTGTATGAGTGAGGCAAAAGCTGAAAGCGGAAATTCTGAAACGCTGAAAATTGAGCGAATCTCTTCCGTCGCTTCGGTGCCGTGTTCCAGAAGGCTGTAAGAATTTATAATTCGCTAATACTTTGTTTTTTTTGCCCGAAGATTTGTACTTCTTCGGCACCGGTAGTTAATCGTCAGTAATGCCAACGATACTTCGCACCGGGCCGTATAGGTTGTTCTGCTACAGTAGCGATCAGCACGAGCCGGCGCATGTTCACGTCGAGCGTGACGACAAGAAGGCGAAATACTGGCTCAAACCCATCATTTTGCAGTCCAGTGTCGGATTTGCCAGACAGGAGCTGATCGACATTTCTAGATTGCTGGAGAGGAACCAGGAGTTATTGTTCAAATCTTGGAATGACTACTTTGCTCGTTGATTCTGCTTCGTTGAAAGCAACGGACGTGCGCGTAAGCGACGATACGTTAAGTGTGGAGTTGGCTGACGGGCGTAGCGTCTCTGTTCCATTGGCCTGGTATCCTCGCTTACTGCACGGAACATTATCTGAACGGAGCAACTATCGTCTCATTGGCGGAGGAGAAGGCATTCACTGGCCCGCGTTGGACGAAGACATCAGTGTCGAGGGACTGCTGGCCGGCCGCGCGTCAGGCGAACGCGGCGAATCTCTGCGGCGCTGGCTTGAGTCACGCAGAAAGTGATCGATTCGGTCGCGCTGGCACTTATTTGCTGCACATCGCGATTGATTTACGGGTCTAACTTCCAAATTCGCTCTGCGACGCGGCGTCGGAAAAGCGAAAGCTGAAGCACTGCAACGCTGAGATTCTAAGAAAGCTGGCTTAAATGCCTGAACGCTGCACCTTCTGGCTTTCTGGCTTCCAAATTCCCTCTGCGGGCGGGGGCGTCGGAAAGGCGAAGAACCGAGGCGCGCTGCCGAAAGGCGTAAAAAATTTACAATTCCGCTGGTACTTTGGTTTTTTCTGCCCGAAAATTTACAATTTTTGGCCAGTTGAGATTTCAACAGGCGAAGAATTTATAATTTTCGGCCAGTTGCGGTTTCAACAGCCCGGGAATTCATAATTTTTCGTCAGTTGAGATTTCAACAGCCCAAGAATTCATAATTTTCGGCCGGTTGCGGTTTCAACAGGCGAAGAATCTATAATTTTCGGTCAGTTGAGGTTTCAACCGGCCAAGAATTTATAATTTTTCGTCAGTTGAGATTTCCAGAGGCCAAAAATTTACAATTTTCGGTCAGTTGCGGTTTCAACAGGCCAGGAATTTATAATTTTTGCCCAGATTTCGCCGATAGAACTTGTATTTGGGTGGATTCGGGCGCAGGCGCGCCCGGACTGTGCCGATTTTCCCGGCCGTCTGTCGCGCGGCACGACTGCTGCTGTAGAGCGTAACCGCACATTGTAGGTACATTAATCACCTACAAAACGGCAGAACCAACAAACTAACAAACTAACAAACCAACAAAGAACAAACAACAAACCTTATCTAACTATATGGCTTCAAATTCCCTTCCTCAAAATCCCGGGCTCCTCATCCAGCTCGGCGCGAAAATGACCAACGGCATCAACACTGTGGGCGCTTCTGTCCCGGTGACGATGACGACCGCGAAAATCCTGAGCGCGAGTACCCAGGCGTTCGCTACGGCTGATAACAGCTTTAATGCCGGCCGGAGCACGTTTCAGACTGCCTCGGATGCTTACCAGGCGACGCTTGGGCCGCTTTACACCTGGTTGCTCAACCTGAGCAACGTGCTGGCAAACCGTTTCGGCACCCGCTGGAATACGCAATGGGCACAGGCGGGATTCATCAATAACACAACCGCCATTCCGAACAGGACCCCGCAACGGATCACCCTGGCTCAGCGGCTCGTCGATTTCCTGACCAAGAACCCTGATTACGAGGTGCCTTCGATGGGACTTACTGCGGCGGCGGGCACGGCCCTGGTTGCTGCCACACAGAGCGCGCAGACTTCACTCAAAGCTGCGGAAGCGACGCAGAAGCAACTGGGCCACGCCTGGACGACCGCTTACGAGACGCTGGTGGCAAATATGAACGAGTTGCTCAAGAACCTCGAGGCGAAGCTCAAAAAGGACGACACACGCTGGCTCGCATTCGGTTTGCAGATCCCGGCGACCATCACGACGCCGGCGCAACCGCAGAATGTGAGGGCTCACGTGGACCCGAGCAGCGGAATCATCGTGCAATGCGATCCGGTGCGGAATGCAGCGCGTTACCGTTTTCGGATGATGATTATCGGCGTGCAGACAGATTATGCGCTGGTGGCCGGGGCGACCGAGCCGCTGACCGCGATCAAGAAGAAGGTGCTCCCGGGCCAGACCGTGCAGATCATCGTGCAGGCGGTGAGCGGCCACATGCAAAGCGTGCCGAGTGAACCAGTTCTCTTAACAATTCCATTGCCACCGCTCAAGTCGGCCTCCGGTCCGGCGGACGATTTCACCGCGCTCGAGCAGATCACGCCTTCAACGGCGGTCGGCGACGGCAATGCGAAAGGAAATCGGATGCCTGCTTTGAGCTAGTGTAAGACTTGTTTGTACTGATCCGGCGACGGCGGCTCTGGAAACGGAGCCGCCGTTGTTGTTTTTAGAGAATGAGTCGAATACCACCGGCGACACCGATCGCGCGCAAGCGTGACGGCGAGAAGCGCTACTGGCTGCATGTGGAATTGATCGGTTTACGGGTGAGGTGATCGATCAGCAGCTGGAAGCTGTTTACGAATAGCGTTCTGGGCGAGAGCGCGTGACGTCCGCGCGAGGTTGCTCTCCGAAAATCAGCTTCTAATCGGGAACGGCATGCATCTGGCTCTTTCAGAAGCCTCAGCATTGGTAAGCCGTGAGAGCCTCGAAAAGTGGCGGGTTTCGGCATAACCTTCCACACCTTCTAAGCGCCGGCGGGTGCCCGGCGTCAATCCACGGAAGCACCCTGAAATCGGCCGCGGAAGGCGTTCCGCGGCCGATTTCTTTTTCTGACGACACCGGTGGCAGATATCGTGAAATTGCACCGTTTTGAGCGGGAAGATTGGGCGGCCATTTCCACAGACGTTGCACAAGTGAAGCTGGATCCGGAAGTGCACACGATCGTGTGGCCGACGGGCGCAGATTTTGACCCTGCCATGTTGCGTGATTGGGAAGAGCATGAAGCAGTCTTCCAAGCGGCTGCGAAACATGGAGTAAGCAAGCGGCAGCAGCCTGAGTAGAATCGCGAGAGATTCAGCGCTGCAACCGCAGAGGCATCACTGGCTGCACGTGGCGATGACCCGTTTACCGGTGAGCTCATCGTCCGCAGCTTGAGGCGGTGCGTAAAGCTGAAAGCTGAAAGCTGATATGAAGAGGGATTGCTGATTGCGAGCTTAGCTTGCTAGAATTTTCTTGTTACACGGGCTGATGATACAATGGGCTATGGCTTCGCATGATTTGATCACGCTTGACCCAGACATCCTTGGCGGGACGCCGGTTTTTGTCGGCACGCGTGTACCGGTGAAGACTATGTCCGAGTATCTCGAGAACAGTTATTCGCTGGGGGAGTTGCTCGAGTGTTTTCCTTCTGTCGGTCGCGAGCTCGCTTGCAAGGTGTTGGAACGCTCCGAATTCGCGCTGCTCACGGCTGCGTGAACATACTGCTCGATGAATCGGTCCCGAGACCCTGTCCGCAAAGCTCATTGAGCATCAGTGCACAAGCGTGCAGGAACGCGGCTGGGCCGGCATCAGCAATGGCGAACTGTTTATCTGCGACGCATCACGGCGAGCATCGATATGATCCGCGCTGTGATTTCTTCGATGAATCCCGGGGAGGTGCGAGTTCTGGTCATCCCGTGAACGTGACCACAGCACATGTGGCAGGATGCGGCGATTCACGGTTTAACGGGGAGCTGATGCATCAGCAGCTCGAGACGGAGTATGAATCAACCAATTGTGTGACGCACCAACAGTCATTCTAACTCGTGCAGCAGAAATCGCAGCAGACGATACGACGAACGGCTCCGAAGTATCGGCTCGAAATCAAAGATGAAGCACGCCGGCAACTAAAGGCGCTCTCGAAAGAGAAATGCCGTAACGTGGGGACAAGACTCGACGCTCTACAGCGCACGTTTTCTGGGGATGTGAAGAACCTTACCGCCAAAACACATGAGTACCGATTGCGTATCGGAACACTGCGGGTGCTCTTCACGCTGGAGAAGGATCTGATCAGCGTGTATGCTGTGAAGGATCGCAAGGAAGCTTATGAGTAATCCTCGTCTGCAAAAGAGGCCCACACTTGAATCACTCGCAGCGCAGATGCGCAAGTTGCATCAGCGCATTGAAAACATCGAAGACATGATAGAGCTTCGCAGCGCCGTTGAACGCAACGGTGGCAAGCCGGGCGTTTGCTGGGAGCAAGTGAAACGCGAGCTGGAACTCGAATAATGACTTCCAAAAGAGTTACTAACCCGCTGAAGAAGAGTCTGGAAGCATGCTGACGCTTTAATGTCTAATGTTCATCCGAGCTATCGCGAATCGCAGACTTCGAGCAGATCGGCCGGTACGAGTGCGACTCAGCTTCCATATCTAGCCGGATAATATTTCGAGTCCGCGCTGGAGGGCGAGTTGTTTGGTCCTCTGCGCGATCTACAGATGTGAAAACTGAAAGCGGAAAGCTGAAAGCGGAAAGCCGAACGCCGAAGTTGAAGCGGATTTTGAAAGTGGCTGTTTAGTACCGAACGAAGTTCTTTCAGCTCTTTTTCAGGTTTCCGCGTTCGGCTTTCAGTTTTGCGCTTTCCGCTTTTGTCACGGTAATTGCCAGACGGCGACGCCGTTATCGTGGTCGGCGCTGGCGATACTTTTGCCGTCCGCCGTATACGTAATCGCGCTGATGTATCCGCCCATCGGCAGAATTTCACCGGCAGAATTCCAGTCGGGGCTCTTCCATAAGCCTACCGTGTTGTCCCGGCGCGTGACGGCGAGATAATGATTATCTGGGGAGAAGGCGATGTCTTTGCCGCCGCAATCGAGCGGGATTCGCTTCGCTTCGCTCCAATCAGCCGTATTCCAGATTACGAGTAACCCAGGTCGATCGGACTCCCATGAGTCGGCCGAACAGACAGCAGCGGCGAGTTTTCCGTCCGGCGAGAACGCGACTCCCTGCACAAATTCGGGCATGTCATCGCGCATGCGAAAAGCGAACTTGTTTTGCCGAAGGTCCCACACGCGGATGTTACGATCGTCGCTCGTTATGAGCAGGCGCGCATCAGGTGAGAGCGCCACCGCCACGAGCAAATGTTTCGGCGGTGGCCATTGCACAGACGTCACCGTTCCGGTACGCGCATCCCAGAGCCTAGCTACTCCCGGTTTTCCAAACTTCCCGCCGACCACGGCAAGGGCCGAGCGATCGCCGGAAAATGCGATGGCAAACGGCGCATCCGGCCAGTCACCGATCACGGCTTTTTCCGTTCCGCTGACAGCGTCCAGAATGCTTACGCTGCCGTGCACGCCATTTTTTTCCCCGAGAGCGACGGCCACCATGTTGCCACCCGGCGCCGCGATCGCTCTGATGGGCACCTTGTATTTTTTTATAAAGGCAAGCTCGCGGCCAGCTTCGGGGTCCCAACGCCTGAGCGTTCCATCATCGTATCCGACGTAGTAGCGCTTCTCTCCCACGGCAAAAAGCCAGGGCACTCGCCCGGACATCCTGAGGCGACCCAAGCTGATAGCGAGGCTGCACGGCGGGCGATGATGCAGCCGTACTCGCCCACCGGCGGGCAGCTTCGAATTGTTTCCGGCTATGCCAGACATCGTAATCGAACCGTTCGCCGATCTGGCTAAAAAGCCGCGCGGCAGTGGGGTGGTCCCGAGCCGCGCAGGCAAAGCGGCAGAAGTTATTTTTGTTCCAATCAGAATCGGGCCACCCATTCAAGATGTCCTCAAACCCGCGCCGCATTTTCGGCCATTCGATATGGCTCTGGCGCAGGAGGTTTCCGTATAGAAAGGAAAGGTTCCATGCCGTCCTGGTGTATAGCGTCAGCCCTTCTTTCTTGTCGTATCGGGAGCAGGCATCTTCCGCGAAGCGCTCCCATTCACCGTTCCTGCCGAACCAGCGCGGCGTAAGATAGTACGCTTTATTGAAGTAATACTGATAGTAGCTCGGCTCGCGCGCGACGGCTTCTTCGAATAACTGGTCGTACTCTTTGCGTGACCAGCCCTGGCCGAGCGCGACTGCGTGCATGGCTGAGTACCATTCCGGGCAACGCTGCGGAAGCTTCCCGCCAGCCTCGAGAACGTCGCGCGCCTGCTTCAGGCGCTCTCTCATCCCCTGCCAGCCCTGATCAGAAACTTCGCTGGACCAACCGGTGCCGCGGCTTTTCCAGGCGAAGCCCACAAGGGTTTCGGCACGGGCGACAGGTTCCGTGATCGAGTCCGGAAACCGGCGATGCCATTCGTCAAAATTCGTGAGCGCATCACGCCATTTCTGTTGATCGTCGCCGGCGTAGTTTGCCTGGTTTAATCCGGCGTAAAACGAGAGTAATTTCCATCGCCCTTGTCGCAATCGTACTTTCCCACGGCGCAATTCGTTCGCTTCCTTCTCGATGGCGGCGAAATCTTTCGCTTCAACGAGACGCTGGGCCGCGGCACTGACGCTTTTTCGCTCCGCCTGGCCATCCTGATCTGGAGCGGGATTGACGGTCAGTACGGAGTTGTATCCGCCAAATAAATCCGGCGCGGTATCGGTGTTCGCGGGGTCGGATGTCCAATGACCATCCGCGATGAATTTGTACTGGTGATGCCCGGGTTGAACCGTGAGAGCGACTTTCCAGAGGTCGCCGGGAGCGCGCGCCATCGGAGTGGAGGTTGTATTCCAGCTATTGAAATCGCCGGCGAGAAAGACGTGCTGCGCCGATGCATTCCAGTAGGAGAATTCAACCAGATGCGGTCCAGCGGCCTTGTGATGTCTGGCGCAGCCGGCGGCGACGATCAGCGCAAGGACGAAGCTGATGCTCGAGCGCCACGTCACAACGCAACCTTAACACTTCCCGCTAGCGACAAGCGATCACAGACTGGGGCGACTCGGGAAAAGTACTCCAGCCCGCATTTATCGGCTGGTTCACAATGTCCGAGCCGGCCATCGCTTCGCTCGCGACGCCAACGCGCTGTTTGCAATCGCGGCAGGTTCATGCGCGCTCCTGGCTTCCAGGCGCTGGAAACGCAGCCACCGCTTTTGGGTTTCAGAATATGACTAGCAGCTTGAGGGCGCGTCGGGATAAAGCTGAAATTCTGAAACTGTCTTCGCTCCGGCACGGCGCAATGGGCGTCCGCTTGCCGGTTTTCCATCGGTGCGGTAACATCATGACGTGCAGGTGCTCATACGTTTTCCACACAAGGACGCTGAGTCGCGGGGGTTGGCAAAACTCCTCCCCCGCTTCGCGGGTAAGAGTTGGGACAACGGTGAGACAGCAGTTTCATCCGCGGCGTTGTCAATGTTGGCGGACGAGGGCATTCCTTTCACCGTAATCGGCCTGGCTCCTTATGAGCGAATGACGGCGCTACGAAGTGCTGCTGCCGCTGGTATTCAATAACGGCGCGCCAGTCCCCGAGTCGTTGCTGGTTGACACGCTAAAGGAACTGCGGCAGCGGTTCGGGGCAGTATCTTGGGAAACTCAGCTTGTACGCGGTGTGTGGGAAAGTAGCGGCAGGATCTATCACGACAATCTCACGCGAATGTTTGTGGACATAGATGACCGGCCTGAGCACCGCGAATTCTTCGAAAGTTTCAAAGAGAAGCTAAAAGCTCGCTTTGGGCAGTTAGATGTATGGATTACATCTCATTCCATCGATGTAATCTAGTTCGGATGCGGGGACAAAGCGGAACGCGGAAGCTGAAAAGTGAAACGCGAAACCCGAGACACAGCAGTGCAGCATCAACTGTGGCGTTGGCTGACGGAAGTAGCTCGAAAAACAAAGGGCAACTTTGAACCTTCCGTCTTTTATTTTTCAACTACTCAAGTCGTCAACCACTGATTGCAGCCGACGACACTGGAAACTAGCTGCTGTTTCTCTCAACTATTAACTATCAACCATCAACTCTCCCCGAGCTTTCTGCTTTCCGCTTTCCATTTTCCGCTTTCAGTTTTCAGCTTTGTTCTTTCCGCCCGTGCACCGCTTCTACATTAGCCCGGAACTCTGGGTGCCTGATGCTCTCGCCTTGAGCGGAGGGGAAGCGCATCACGCGCGTGATGTCCTGCGGCTGAAGCCGGGGGCGCGCGTGGTGGTGTTCAACGGCGCCGGCCATGAGGTCACGGCTGAGGTTCTGGAGGTAAAACGCGAGCGGGTATCGTTGCGGAAGCTGCACGAAACGCGTACTCAGCCGCTGCCGTGTCGTGTGACGCTGGCACAGGCGATCCCGAAGGGGAAAAACATGGAGCTGATCGTGCAAAAGGCGGTCGAGCTGGGGGTGGCGGAGATCGTGCCGCTGATTTCCGAGCGCACCGTTGTTCAGCTCGATGGCGGCAGCGCGGAACAGAAGCAGACAAAATGGCAGTCGGTGGCAATCGAAGCGGCGAAGCAATGCGGGCAGAACTGGCTGCCACAAGTGCAAAGGCCGCGAACGCCGCGCGAGTTTTTCAGCGCGGGGACTCCATCCGCTGATCTCCAGCTCATCGGTTCGCTTCAGACGGACGCGCGCCACCTGAAAACCGTGCTGGGTGAGTACGAGGCCGAACATGCACGACGTCCACCGAGCGTACTCATCTGCGTGGGCCCGGAAGGAGACTTCACTCCGGCAGAGCTCAGCCTCGCGCGCGCGAACGGCTGCCAGCCGATCACGTTGGGACCGATTATCCTGCGCGTCGAAACCGCCGCAATCTACTGCCTCAGCGTGCTCTCCTACGAATTGTTCCGTTAGTCTGCTTTCTTACGCGCGGGCAAGGATATCTCCGCTCGGACGAAATAGTTAGAAAGTCCTTTTGTGCTTGCAATATTTTGGCGCTTTGATCAACATCGGCGGCTCAACCTCCAGGAACCCTTTCGCCGTGAGCCGCAAATTCATCAGCTTCGCTGTCTTTATCGCCGCATCTTTGGTCACGCGTATAAGCGGCGCGGCCGTTTTAACCGAATATCAATTCACCAATAACCGCACCTCGAGCAATGTTCCGGTCGGTGCCGTCGCAAGCACGTTTAACAACGGAGCTGGCATGACGACTAATATCGTTACCGGCTATCGAACCACGACGCCGTCGAGCACCATAGACCCCTCGCTGTTCACATTGTCGAGCGACACAAGCTCGACTGAGGCAGGTGCAGTCACCAACAACAACTACTACACGTTTACCCTCACACCGAATGCTGGGATCGTGCTTGACCTTACGTCGTTGACGTTCCGTTACGCTCTTGATAACAGCGGCGGCAGCACTGGCTTCAATGCAACATATTTTGTGCGATCCAGCATTGACAACTTTGCCACGGATGTCGGATCTGTCCCAGCGAGTGCGGGTAAAGGAAAAACAACCGCGTTTACCACTGCGAATATCGACCTAACGGCTTCGCAGTTCCAAAACCTGAGCTCCGCTGTCACGTTCCGTATCTACATCTACGACAACAGTAACACGACGACACAGCAGGACTTGCTCGACGATGTGATCGTCAACGGCAGCCTCGCTTTAGTTCCCGAGCCGTCCACCTACGCGATGATGGGTTTGGGGATTGGTTTGCTTGCCGCCGCGCAGCGGTTTCGCCGCTCGCGCCGGTCGGCTTAGCGCAATTTCCGAAACAACAGCGCTGTTGCTCGCTCAGTAAACGTACGGCGCGGGTAGCTGGAAGGCGTCGCGCACAAGCTCGCAGCGCGGCTTCCCGCCCTCGTCGATGAGTACTTCGACGATATCGAAGCGCGCGAGGATGTCGGGGTTATCCAGTATCTGGAGCCAGGCGAGTGCGCCGCGGGCGATGAGTTTTTGCTTTGCTGAATCAACCGCTTCGGCAGGCCGGCCAAAATCCTGGCGTGTGCGCGTTTTCACTTCCACGAAGACGAGCGTGTCGCCATCGCGGGAGACGATATCGACTTCGCCGCCGCGGCGGCCCCGGAAATTGCGGTAGAGAATTTTGTAGCCGTTTCGGCGCAGGAAATTGGCCGCGAGCTTTTCACCGCGGGCGCCGAGCCGCAAATGCTCGGGCGACTTGCGCGCCGGCGTGAGACGTTTGCGCCAGCGCCCGACGAACTCGCACGCTCCGGAAAGTGGAGAAGAATGCATGGGAGAAGGAGACAGGATTTACGGGATTCTGCGGGATTACAGAAGCCGAATCCTGTGAATCGCGTTAATCCTGTCTAAAGAACCTCAACGGTAATGCCAGCGTCGAGGGTACGATCTTTCAGCGGCGCGTCTTCCGCCTGGCACGCCGGCATTAGTCCTTCCAGCGCCAGAAGCGGTTGTGCGACCGGCTCGAATGATCTCCGGTGAATCGGGCACGGGCCATGTTGGTGAAGCCGGGTCAGGTGCAGCTCGGTGCCGTAGCCTTTGTGCTGGCTGAAGCAGTACTCGGGGAAATGCGCGCAGAATTCGCGCATCAGCCGGTCGCGCGTGACTTTGGCGATGACGCTGGCAGCGGCGATGGAGAGGCTGATGCAATCGCCCTCCACGATGGCGGTTTGCGGCAGCGGAAAAGGGGATACGGGCAATCCGTCGATGAGTACGTGGTCGGGCTGTGTACTCAGCGCTCCGAGGGCGAGATGCATCGCTTTATGCGTCGCTCGCAGGATGTTGATGGCGTCGATCTCGACTGAATCGACCACGCCGATGCTCCATTCCGTGTCCTCGCGCGCCACCAGTTCACCGTAGATTTTTTCCCGCAATTCCGGCAGGAGCTGCTTCGAGTCTTTCAGTTTCCGGTGCCGGAATTTCTCGGGGAGAATCACTGCGGCGGCGACGACGGGTCCGGCGAGGGCGCCGCGTCCGGCTTCATCGATGCCGGCGATGCGCACGATACCGAGCGCGCGCAGTTTTTTCTCGTAACGAAAACCGCAGCGGCGGGGCATGGTGGCGAAGTTATCGTGGATTTTTCGCCTGTCATCCCGAGCGAAGCCGAGGGATCCCGAGGCGCTGGGTTCAGGTAAGTTCGACGGGATCCCTCGACTGCGCTCGGGATGACCATTTCTGCTTTTCGCCCCTGCAATCCCGTCCTAATTTCCCCGCCATGATTGCGACCGCCGCTGTTAACGCAGAACAATTTCGAAAAATCAAAACTGCTCCGGGCTTCATTGCCGCGCTGGACCAGAGCGGGGGGAGCACGCCGAAGGCACTGCGACAGTACGGAATTGGGGAAAACGCCTGGTCGAATGACGAGGAGATGTTCGCCCTCGTGCACCAGATGCGGACGCGCATCATCACGAGTCCGGCCTTTGATGGGCGGCGGATCCTCGGTGCCATTCTGTTCGAGAACACGATGGAGCGGGAGATCGAAGGGCAACCGACGGCGGATTACCTTTGGAAGGTGAAACAGGTGGTGCCGTTTCTAAAAGTGGATCAGGGTCTGGTGCCCGAGCAGGAGGGCGTTCAGCTGATGAAGCCGATGCCGGCATTAGGGGTACTGCTCGACCAAGCGAACGCCAGCCGAATTTTCGGAACCAAGATGCGGTCGGTGATTAAACAGGCTAACGACCGAGGCATAAAGAGTATCGTGGAGCAGCAGTTTGAAGTCGGGCGGCAGATTATCGGGGCGGGACTTGTGCCGATCCTCGAACCGGAGGTCGATATTCATTGCCCGGAAAAAGGCAAAGCGGAGCAGTTTCTTAAAAGGAACATTTCCGAGAAGCTGAAGGGTCTGGCAGATGATCAGTTCATCATGCTGAAGCTTACTTTGCCGGAGCAGGACAACTTTTATGCGGAGTTTGTGAAGCACCCCAGGATTCTGCGAGTGGTCGCGCTTTCCGGTGGTTATTCGCGCGAAGAAGCGAACAATCGTCTCCGCCGCAACCATGGCGTGGTAGCCAGCTTCTCGCGCGCGCTGGTGGAAGGGCTGAGCGCGCAGCAATCCGACGCCGAATTTAACGCCACGCTGAACGATTCGATCCAGAGCATTTTCGACGCGTCGAATACTTAGGGGCATACCCAGTGTGCGTTGAGGGTACAGTGCCGCGATTAACCAGCGTGAAATGACAAAGACGTTGATGCTGGCTGAAATTGCGAACGCGATCGGTGGCGAGTTGCGCGGGGACCGGGCGAAGCAAATCAGCGGCGCCGCGTCCCTGGCCGAAGCGACACCAGACGAGATCTCGTTTTTTTATCACCCGCGTTATCTCAGCCAACTGCGCAGAACGGCTGCTGCGGCGGTCATTGTTCCTTCGGATTTTGCGGAAGAGATTGGCGCGGCAACGATCCGCGTTAGTGAGCCGGCGAAGGCGTTCGAGGAAGTCGTACTCAGGTTTGCGCCACCGCCGGTGCAATGGGCGCCCGGCATTCACCCGACCGCGGTGATCGACCCGAGCGCCGTACTAGCCGCGGATGTTTCGATTCAGCCGCACGCGGTGATCGAGGCCGGCACGAGGATCGGCGACGGCAGCGTCATCGGCGCTGGCAGCTACATCGGTCACGATGTGGTCATCGGCCGCAACTGCATGGTTTATCCCGGCGTGACAATTCGCGAGCGCTGCCGGCTCGGTGCGCGCGTGATTCTGCACAGCGGCGCCGTCATCGGTGCAGACGGCTTCGGTTTTGAGATGACGAGCGAAGGTCAGCGAAAAGTACCGCAAATCGGCATTGTGCAAATTGACGACGACGTGGAGATCGGCGCGAACACGACGATCGATCGCGCCCGATTCGGCCGTACTTGGGTACAGCAAGGCGCGAAAATCGACAACCTGGTGCAGGTCGCCCACAACGTCATTATCGGAAAACATACCGTGATCGCGGCGCAGACGGGGATCGCCGGGAGTGTGCGCATTGGCCAGCGTGTGATGATCGGCGGTCAAGCGGGCATTATCGGGCACATCGAGATCAGCGACGGCACAATGATCGGGGCGCAGACCGGTGTTTCGAAAAACCTTGACGGCGGAGTGTGGTGGGCGACGCCGTCCGTGCCGCTGAAAGAAGCGAAAGTGCATCTCGCATGGGTAAGGCGGCTGGGCGAGTTGTTTGAGCGCGTGAAGCGACTCGAGGGCAAAGGTGAATAGTGGATTGCCCGCTACATTCTCGGGGCATGGCGACTGCTCGCGATGAAAATCGATGATCACTTTTGCGCCCGGTAAGGCTCAACTGCGCCCCGATGTACTATGGCGCGCCACTCCTCCCCAACCGGCGTGGATTACTTTTTCCGTGTCGCCAGCGCTCGCCGGAGCGTCGCTGCGCCCAATGAACCCGGCTGTTCCGGTAAAAAAACCATTTCCTTTGTGCGGCTGAGTAACATACCCTCGTCGCTCGCAATCTTATTGCCGCCTTAACCATGACTCCTCCTGAGTTGCGCTTACGCTCGTTTGCCGCATCGTTCGCGATGTTGCTCGCCTTGTTGGGAACGAAAGCAGGCGCAGCTGACCCGGGAACATTTGAAGCGGGATATTTCAGCGGGAGTTCCGGCTTCGGACAGATGGGGGGCGGATTCGGCGCGACTCCCAGCGGTGCTGGCGGGCTCGGCGGTACAGGCGGTTTCGGCGCGGGCGGAGGGGGCGAACTCGGCGTGGGCCAGTTCGGGCGGTTCCCGTTTCGCTTCACCGTTTCGCTGCAAGCCGGTTACGATGACAACGTTTACACCAACAGCGCAGTGCAGCAGGGCTCGGCGTTCACCAATCTCGCCCTTGGCGCTTCGTATCAATTCGGCAGCCCACGCACGGAAATCCTCGTGAACGTGGGCGGCGGCATCACCTACTATTACAACCGGCCCCAGCAAAGCGCGCCTGATTACAACGCCTTCCTCAGTGCGATACTCCGGCATCGTTTCACCGCACGGCTGACGCTCGACATCACCTCCTATACGGCATACCAGGTCGAGCCGGATTTTAGCCTGAACATCGGCATCAATCGCCGCGCCGGTAACTACTTCTACACCTCGGATAAAGCGACGCTCACCTACTTGTTTTCACCGCGTTTTTCTACCGCCACCAGCTATACCTTCGGCGCGCTGCTATTCGATAACAGCAGCGCCGGCGATTCCCAAAATCGCGTCGAGAACACGCTTGGTAACGAGTTCCGCTTTCTTATTCAACCGACAACTACGCTTGTCGGCGAGTACCGCATTCAGCTCATCAGTTACACCGGCGGCAACGCCGATTCGTTCACGCACTTTTTCCTCGTGGGAGCGGATGAAACATTCAATCCGCGCCTGACTGCAACCGTGCGAGGCGGTATTGAGCTTCGTGAGTACGAAGGAACCATGACGAACAACGCCAGCAGCAGCGAAACCTCGCCTTACGCCGAGGCAACGGTGATCTACGTACCGGCGGTGAACTCGACGATTGACTGGACGACTCGCTACGGCATCCAGGAACCAGATATTCCGTCGAGCCCCCGCCGCACTACCTTTCGCACCGGCCTTAACGTCAATTACCACTTTACCCCGCGTATTAGCGCGCGCTTCGCCGGTTATTATCAACTCGATAACTACGACGCGCAGGGCAACGTCCCCGGGTTCACCGAAAACTCATTCGATCTCGCGCTCTCGGTGCGCTATGCGCTGACGCGGTACTTAGGCGCGGAGGTTGGCTACAATCGCACCGACGTCTTGTCCGGCCAGACCGCGCGAGATTACTCCCGGGACCGCATCTACGCCGGCGTCGATTTCGTCTTTTAGGCATCGGCGCGGTTTACTGGCGCACGGTTTTCGAGTAGAATCTTTTTCCCTGCGCAGTCATCATGGCCAAATCAGACGAAGCGAAACTGCACTTCCTGGACTACTGGCGGGTTATCCGTGTGCGCTGGGTGATCATCCTGCTGGCATTCCTTCTCGTACTCATCACCGCGGCAGTAGTCACGTACTTCCAGCCGCGTGAATACCAGTCCTCGGCCTTTATCGAGGTGCGCTCGACCGCGCAGAACCCGCACATCTTCGGCCAGACCGATCCCACTCAGCCGGTCCATGACCCGACGCTCGCGCCCACCGTTTACCAGGTTATTCAGCGCACGGGCATTCTTTACCCGGTCATCGATGACCTGAAGCTGGAGCAGAAGTGGGCCGCGGGTAAACAGGGCGGCGCGCTTTCACGCGAGCAGGCTTACGCGATTTTGCGCAACAAGCTCGACGTCGAGGAAGTACGCAACACCAGCCTGCTCCAGATCAGCGTCTTCGATCGCAATCCGCAGCTCGCCGCCGACATCGCGAACAAGATCATCGCGGTTTACCAGGAGAAACGCGTGCAAGAAGAGAAGGACATCCTCAACAAGGCCGTCGGGTCGATGAATGAGGAAGTCTCCAAGCAGCAGAAAGCCGTCGATGACACCGCGGCTGAGGTAGCGCGCATTCGCGACTCGCAGCACATCGTCGATTTGAATCCGGAAGGCACAGAGGATTCCAAGACGCCGCTGGACTCAGTCGTACTCAAGCAGGAAACGGAAGTGAACGACGCCGAGGCCAAGGTCGCCACGCTTCAGTCGCAGCTCTCCCAAATTCAGCACCTCAAAGGCGAAGACCTTATGCGGATGTTCGCCACGCTGAACATTCAGGATCCCACTACGCTCAAGATCCTGCCGAACTACCAGGATGCGGTGGCGCAGGAAGCGCTGCTGCTGAATTCCGGTCTGGGGGAAAATCACCCGAAGGTAAAAGCGTTGCGCGCGCAGAAGCAGGTTTACGCCCGGCAGCTGGAAGAACAGGTCGGCATCGTCCGAAGCGCACTGGAGAAGAATCTCAAGACCGCGCAAAAGACACGCGATGAGATGCGCAGCCGCCTGGACGAAATCAACCAGAAACAGCTCGCCACAAAAAACCTGAGCGCGGATTACACCCGCGCGAAAAACAATTACATCAAAGAAAAGCTGCTGCTCGATAGCGTGCGCCAGCGGACTCAGTCGGAGGCGATGGAAATGGCCATGCCGCGCGTGGCAGTCAGCGTCAAGCAGGTGGCGGAGCCGCCGAGTTATCCAGCCCGGCCGCGCGTCGCTCTTAACCTCGCGCTCGGCGGACTCCTCGGGCTTGCTCTCGGCCTCGGCCTCGCCTTTTTCATCGAGTATCTCGATACCAGCGTAAAGACGATGGACGACGTGGAATCACTGCTCGGCGTGCCGGTACTCGCGATTATTCCCCGCAACGTCGGTCTGCTGCATCACGAGGTGGGCGATACACCAGATGCGGAAGCGTATCGCATTCTGCGCACCAATATCGAATTCAACCGCAAAAATCCCGAGGCGAACACCATCTCGATGGCCAGCGGCGGCCCGGGTGAAGGCAAATCGACCACGGTCTCGAACCTTGGTTACATCTGCGCACAGGGCGGCTATTCCACACTCATTGTCGATGCGGACCTGCGCCGGCCTGTGCAGCACGAGCACTTCGACGTCGATAACAAGATCGGTCTTTCCAATTACCTCACCACTGACATGTCATTGCCGGAAGTGATCAAGCCGACCTCGGTGGAAAATTTGTCGCTCATGACAAGCGGTATCACGCCTTCAGACGCCGTGGGCATTCTCAATTCCCAGCGCATGTCCGACATGATCGCTGAGCTGCGGACGCGCTACGACATCGTTCTTTTCGACTCGCCTCCAATGCTGGGCGTGAGCGATGCGTCCGTGCTGGCCAGCGAAGTGGACGAGACAATCATCGTGGTGCAGCACCGGCGTTTTCCGCGCGCCATGCTCACGCGCGTAAAACAGGCCATCCTCGGCGCGGGCGGCAGCGTGCTTGGCGTTGTACTCAACAACGTGGATCTGCGCCACGACCAAAACTACTACTACTACACAAACTATTACGGCTACTATCAGCCCAGCGAACGCCAGGGTCGTCGCCAGCGTTCCCGGGCCACGGTGGGCGCAGGTCGTACTAATGGCGCTTCCCGCAACGGCAACGACGACGAATATTGATGCGCATTCTCGTTGTTGCCGGTCTGGCGTGGCTCGGTCTCGTTCCCGGCGTCTTTGCCCAGGCGGTGTTGCGCCCCGGCGATCCGGTGGAGTTGAAAATCGGTGGCGTTCCCATCGAAGAACAGCAGCAGGTCAATAACACTTACACGGTGGATGCCACCGGCTCAGTCAACCTCCCCTACATCAACAAAGTACACGCCCAAGGGCTCACACCGGCCCAACTGGCGCAAGCGATTGAGGCCAGCTATCGCAGCAACAAGGTATTTACCAATCCTACCGTCACGATCCTGATGCAGCCTACGGCGCGTTTTGTGAACGTGGGCGGCGCCGTTCGCCAGCCCATGCGCGTGCCGTTCACGGAGGACATCACGCTACTTTCCGCGATCAGCGCCGCCGGCGGCTTCAATGATTTTGCGGACCAAAAACACGTGCGCTTATTGCGCGGCAGCAAAGCCCAGATGTTCGATGTGCGCCAGTTCCGCCGCGACCCATCGCTCGATGTGCGCCTGCAACCGGGCGACCGCATCGAAGTCCCGCAAAGCTTCTTCTAGCAGCGAAGCGCGCTATTCCCCTGACCGGACCTTGCCGAAAATTCTCTCGCCAGGAGCATTCTCCGAGCATTCCTGCTGGCACTGGGAAGTCTGCTCCGCGGGGACTTGTTTTTTGACTCGGTCATAAGTACAAGCGCGAGCGGAAGTGACTTTGAAGGTTGCAGACCCATATCGCAGCCCTTACTTACAGTGAGAAGCGTGCCTGAGCCTGGCCGCTTTTCATCAACAGGAACGCCAATTACCCGATTGTTCACGCATGCAAACTGCCGTCATCGTGCCAACGCTGAACGAAGCGGAAAACGTGGAGACGTTGCTCGCGCAGATCGAGGCAACAGGTGTTCCGTTCAGCGAAGTGATTTTCGTTGATGACGGCTCACACGATGGCACCCGCGAGATCGTTCGTGAGCTAACGAATGCGCACCCCGTGCGCTTGCTGGCGCGCGAAGGTGGCGAGCGCGGGCTCGCGGGCGCGATCGTGGCGGGAGCGAACGTTTGCGCCGCTGATATCGTGGTGGTGATGGATGCCGACCTCAGTCATCCGCCTGAGAAGATCGCGGCGCTCGTGCAACCGATCGTGCACAACGAAGCCGACCTCGTGATTGGCAGTCGCTATATTCGCGGCGGCGACACTCCCGACTGGCCGCTCTGGCGGCGCGTGATGTCGCGCGCGGCGACGCTGCTCGCCTTTCCGCTCACCGGGGTACACGACGCCATGGGCGGATTCTTCGCCGTGCGACGTGAGGCGCTGCTCGAGTACGCCGGCAACGCGACCGGATTTAAAATCGCTTTCGAGATGCTGGTGCGCAGTCGCAGAAAGTTGCGGGTGCTTGAGGTGCCCATCGTGTTTCGTGACCGGCAGCGCGGCAAATCGAAAATGTCCATCGGCGAAGCGACGCGTTTTGGCTTCGATTGGTCGCGCGCAGTCTTGCGGCGAATGTTTCAGCGGCCAATGGAAACGGCATCTCTGCCGGCGCGCCAGAGCTCGCCCGTCACGCCGAAGTAAAGTACAAGCCCGGCGAAGAAGACGCTGCCGTAGATTTGTGCTTGGCGCGGCGCCAGTCCGGTCAGAATCAGCAACACCGTCGCGATTGCGATCGAACTGAGAGCGAGTGTGCTGCCGGCGACGAGAACAGATCTCGTTAGCAATATCAGCGGCAACATCAGCCAGCTGTAAAGGTATCCATAAGAGAGTGGCGTGAAGAACAGGATGAGAATGACCAAAGCAGCGAACTCGAACGGCTGCGCATCGATATTCCGCGCCTTCCACATCGCCGCGATGAACCAAGAACCAAGCGCAAGCCCGGTCAGGAGAATGATGGCGTTAATCGCATTGAACGGCAGGTCTGCCAGGTTGCGATAGACCACCGGCTCGCCTTCATCGTTCACGCTCACCGGGCGAAGCATCCGATTTACCAGACCGAACACTGATTGGTTCTTCCAGCTGTAACCGCGACCGGCACGCTGCGCGATCCCGCCCGATTGGTACCGCAGCATGCCATGCTGCCACGCCTCGAAATCAGCAAGTGTTTGCGCTATTCCGCGGACTGGCAGTGGCACGACGAAGAGCAGAAGACAAAGCGCGATGAGCAGGGAAATTGTCGCCGTCCAGCTGCGGCGGTAAACGAGGTAAATGAGGGCGAGGATTGGGAACGCCTTAATGGCTGCGGCGGCGGCGATCAACGCGCCGGCCAGTATTTGCCGGTCGCGCCACAAGGCCGTAAACGCGCCGAGCATCAGGGCAAGCAACAGCAAACTTGGCTGGCCGAGATGATAGCTTGACCAGACGAAGACAATGAGGATGAGATTCGAAACCACCGCGAAAGCCCAGCGGTAGCGCCGCTCGCCGGTGAGCATCAGTGAAAGCCAGATACACAAAATCCAGGCGACGGTGTTGAGCAGGCACAGGAGCAGGATCATTACTGCGTTCCCAAACAACGCCGGTAACGCAAGCGCCACAGCGCACGTCGGCGGATACATGAACGCGAACGTGCCGCTGCGCGGGTAGATGTCGCGATGCTGAAGCACGGCCTGGGCGGCGTCGAACCAGGTACGGTAATCAAACGCCGTGCCATGACGGAGAAACCGGATAAACGGAATGAGCGTGAACGCCGTGGCTGTGGCGATAAAAAGCCCGAGCACGATTTTTTGCGCGGCCGGT
>Ga0213881_10000479_pt1 | contig 25825 bp, 24 predicted proteins | sample BarmaccoBMER_R08_FD_160104 | JGI IMG/M metagenome (GOLD analysis project Ga0213881, IMG submission 160104) | Barbacenia macrantha exposed rock microbial communities from rupestrian grasslands, the National Park of Serra do Cipo, Brazil - ER_R08 ... | reverse complement strand
TCGGGGTATGCCCCGCCGGCCTTGTCCACCGCGACCTGCTCGACCCGGCACCGCCAGCGGATCTCGGTGCCCTCGGCGTCGTGCAAGACGATGTCACAGAGCGGAACCCGGGTGCTCTCGGTGTCGGCGGCGGCACTTGGTGCGGAAGTTCGCACGGTGGGTGTTCTCCTCGGGGTTGCGGGGTGGCTGGCCGGGTGCCGGGAGCCGAAGCCGGGGGTCAGGGGCCCAGGCTTGATCCCGATTCACCGCAGCACTCCCCCCCATCCGGTCTGGTGTGGAGGGCGGCGGCCCCGCGCGGTGTGTCGCCCGAGAAGCGGGGCCGTCGCCCTACGCCGCCACCCTGAGATCGAGGTGACGAGTGCCGGCGCGGATACGATCCTCCCGACCGACGGCACGCACCCGGATGTCGTGATCATGTGTATGCCGGGAGGGATAGAGGGTGGATTCGCCTACGGCCTACCGATGCCCAGGGCGGCGATCCGGCGCCGCAGGTGCTCGACTTCAACCAGATGCTCGTGGGCGGCGGCGTAACGGGACAGCTCACGCAGGTTCTTGGCAGCACGGCGGGAGCGGATGCCCCCGGCGGTGTCTAAAGCCTTGTGTCCGATCGCGGCGGCCTGCAGCGGGTCACCGGTGGCCATCGTGAGGCTGGCCAGCTTGGTCAGGCAGATCACCCGAGAGCGGACGTAGCCAGCGGCGTGCCCGGCGGCGGCTGCGGTGAGCCGGTCGGCGGCCTGCTCAGGGTGGTGGCCGAAAATCGCGAGATCAAACAGGGGTTGCCCGGAGATCTGGGCATGGCGCGCCTCGGTGTAGAAGACCATGCACGGCGGGTCGTTGGCCGGGCTGGAGTGCGCGAAGTGCTCATCGGCGGTGCCGATCGCCCTCAGGGCCTCCTGAATGCGATGCATCTTGGCTAACGTGGTGGCCCGATCGGTGTGCAGCATCGCCCGTCCGGTCGCGGTGAGCCGGTCATCGGCGCGGATCAGGGCCTGTTCGGCCAGGGTGAGCCCGTCATCCGGCTGCCCGCTCCAGACCGCTTGTGTCGCCATGCCCGACAGGACTTTGGCGCGCAGGTTCCAGTTCTCGGCCTGCTCGGCGCAGGCCAGTGCGAAGCCGAACGCGCGGTGGGCCTCCTGATCGGCGCCGGCGTCGAAGGCGATATATGCGGCGGTCTCGGCGAGATCACCGACCGCGGAGAACAGCTCGGGGCGCAGCGGCTCCGGGCAGGTGGCCTCCAGCAGGCCAGCTGACGAGCGCAGCTGCCCCATGACGGCCTCTCGGATTACCCCGCCGCCGTAGAGGTTGCTCCACGATCTGAACACCTCCGTGGCGGCGCGGGTCTGGTTGATGTCGGTGGCGCCGACTCGCGCGGGGACCGGGGTGGGTTCGCTGCTGCCCAACAGCGCCACCAGCGGCCCTTCCAGGACGAGGGTGCCCATACCCACGGTGGCGGTGTCGATAAACTGTTTGCGTTTCACATTGACCAGCTTCACGACCGCGCGACGGGTGTTGACGAACCCCAGCGCGGAATCGGTGGGAACATTAAGGATTGCCCGGAGGGCTTCTCGATATAATTTGCCGGGCCAGCTGATTTTTCCGCGTTCCAACTGGCCGATATAGTTCGCGCTGGCCGCTACCATCGTGTGGTGGTGGTCCCACACCCAGGCGTTGACCTTCTCGGCGAGTTCTTCCCGGGACAGGCACTCGTCCGGATGGGCCATGGAGCCGGTGCGTTCCCGCGCCGCCCGCAGCTTCTCATTCGCCGCTGTCAAGGCCCCGTCTCCCCTCCGGTGATGCGGATCGGCTGAGCGCTGTAGTGAGCACTGAGCATACCTCCCTTTCGTCCGATGTGATCTCGCAAGCATGACATGGTGGCCCGGCGTGGCCGCGCGACGGCGCTGAGCTTCGTCGGTGAGGTGCGGGAAGCAGCTGGTGGTAGGTGGCCAGTCGCTCCTCGGCATCCGGGTGTCAGGTCCCTCTGCGCGATGATCCTGGCATAAGCTGGCGTTCCTGTTCACCCAGTGTGGGGATGGTGAACTACGACGGTGGGACGATGACCGTTCGGTAGATCGTCTGGTGTGGAGGGTGATCCGGTGGACCGGCAGGAACCCAAGGATGGCTGGGTAGCGACGCGTCCATCGATGATAATCTTGCAACCGACAAGCCTGTGTAACCTGAACTGCGCGTACTGTTACCTTCCTGGGCGTAAGTCTAAGAATGAGATGCCTCTTCCGGTAGCGCGTGCCATCGCCGAGGGAATCAACCCCGAGTGGATGGAGTCTGCACCGTTAGAGTTGGTATGGCATGGCGGTGAACCTCTCGCCGTCGGCCCTACCCAGTTCGAGGAACGTCTCAAACCCTTCGTTGCACTACAGAATTCCGGTCTGGTTCAGCACGTGATCCAGACCAACACTACGCTGATCACCGACGAATGGTGTGAACTACTCCTCAAGCATGGCGTTGCAATAGGGGTCAGCATCGATGGCCCACCGACCCTGAACCAAAACCGAGTCGACTGGCAGGGAAAGCCAGCATTTACACGCATCATGAACGGAATCGCAAAGCTCATAGAACGCGACGTCGACTTCAATGTGATTGCCGTCGTCGATCAAGCAGCGACTGATAGTATCCACCAGATTCTGGACTTCTTTGCAGTCCTGCGCCCCCGATCAATTGCCCTCAACCTGGAAGAGCGCGAAGGGGTCAACCTCCACGATGGCTCCCCTTCACCACGTAAGGCCCGAACCCTGTGGAGGGATGTGTCGAGCATGGCGCCTTCTCCACCACCGAGACCCATCACTGTCGCATCACTATACAAGCTCTGGTAACTGGTTTCGCCGACCTTGCCGAGACGGGAGATAAGAGAGCATGACCCTGCTAGAAAAGCTCGTCGCGACGAAAAGCCTGACCCTCCTTGCCCTGATCAACCCCTACCGAAACCCAGACAACGATGCCGTTCCCGGGCCAAGCGAAGCGGACAAGCATCAAACCCCAGGGTTCAGGAAGGTGGATTTCAGGAAAACAATGCCCTGGGATAAGAAGGTCTAGGTCCCTCGACGGACAACAGAAACGCAAAACAGGACCGCCAACATTATGGATTGGGCTGAGCACTACGACGGCGAACAGGACCGCGAGCGCGCTGGCTTCCTGACACGTCACCTGCATATTGCGGCGAGTAGACTGGACGTTACTCCCATCGGCGACCTTACGTTCACCGGAGAGACGCGGACGGTAGGAATACATGCGCAAGACAAAACCGGTGACGTGTGGCTGCGGACCATCATAGACGACCCCGACGCCCGGCGGATTTGTCGCTGGGAGGGCAACGTCGAATCCAACGCTATTCACGGCGTCCCCAAACCCGAAGTGATCCGGTGGGCTGACTGGCACGACCCTGACTGGCACGGTGCGGGTATCCGGCTCCGGGGCGAGGTCATGACCTACGTTCCCGACAAACCTGTCTCCGACGATGGAGACCTCTACGCCGATCCCGGCCTGCCCGACACGTGGTGGACCGCGCTACGACAAGCCCTCACCGCACTTCAACAGCACCCGGTCCCGGAACACGACTTCGGCTGGCTACCCGAATACACCGCCGAAGGCGTCGAACGATTCTTTGACACACACCTACCCATGGAACTGTTCACCACCCAAGTCACCTGGACCACCGCCCACGGGGACCTCCACTGGGTCAACATCACCGGCCCCCGCCTGTGGCTCCTTGACTGGGAATGCTGGCGCCGCGCCCCGGCCTGGTATGACGCCGCAACTCTCTACTGCAGCAGCCTCTTCCACCCGCCTACCGCACAACGAATCCATAAGCTTTTCCCCGAACTGGACAGCCACTCCGGAACCATCGCCCAACTCGCGGCCATCATCCGCTACCTGTGGATCAGCGAGGACCCGGAATCACCAGTAAAACTTCACGCCCTAGGTCAGACGCTAGTCCAGCGTCTACTCCGTTAGTGATTCCCCGGGTGGTTCCGCCGATGAGACCGCCACGGCGCGGGCGGCGTCGGGGCCGTCACGGAGCAGGATCCGGAAGCCGGCTTCGTCGAGCACCGGGACCTTGAGCGCCACGGCCTTGTCGTACTTGGTGCCAGGGGCCTGCCCGACAACCACGAACGCGGTTTTGCGCGACACCGACCCGGCCGCTCGCCCGCCCCGCTCGGCGATCGCCTCAGCGGCCTCGTCCCGGGAAAAACCCTCCAGCGAGCCGGTGACCACGATGGACAGTCCCTCCAGGTGGCGCACGATCGAGTCGTCAACCCGCTCGGCTAACCGCACCCCGGCGGCGCGCCATTTGGCCACCACCTCGCGGTGCCAGTCCACCGTGAACCACTCGCGCACGGCCGCGGCGATCGTCGGGCCGACACCGTCGACGGCAGCCAGCGCCTGCTCATCGGCTTCCTCGATGGCCTGCAGTGTGCGGAACTCCCGGGCCAGCGCCTGCGCCGCGGTGGGTCCGACGTGCCGGATCGACAGCGCCACCAGTACCCGCCACAGCGGCCGGTCCTTCGCGGAGTCCAGGTTGGCCAGCAGCTTGCGCCCGTTGGCCGACAGTTCCCCGGCCTTGGTGCGAAACAGGTCCACCGCCAGCAACTTGCGCTCACCCAGGGTGAACAGATCACCCTCGTCCTGCACCACACCAGCGGCCAGCAGCGCCACCGCAGCCTCGTAACCGAGCATCTCGATGTCGAAGGCGCCGCGCCCCGCCAGGTGAAAGATCCGCTCCCGGAGTTGGGCTGGGCAGCGGCGGGCGTTGGGGCAGCGGATGTCGACGTCGCTCTCCCGTTCGCGACGCAGGGGCGTGCCACACTCCGGGCACCGCGTGGGCATGACGAACTCGCGCTCATCGCCGGTGCGCAGATCGACCACCGGGCCGAGGACCTCGGGGATGACGTCGCCGGCCTTGCGGATCGTCACGGTGTCCCCGATCAGCACTCCCTTGCGGCGTACCTCGTCGGCGTTGTGCAGCGTCGCCAGCGACACCGTGGACCCCGCGACGCTCACCGGCTCCATGAACGCGAACGGGGTGACCCGGCCCGTGCGCCCGACGTTGACCCGGATGTCGATCAGCTTGGTGGTGGCCTCCTCGGGCGGGTACTTAAAGGCGATCGCCCAGCGCGGCGCTCGGGCGGTGGAGCCCAGCCTGCGCTGCGCCGATACCTCGTCGACCTTCACCACCACGCCATCGATCTCATGCTCCACGTCGTGGCGGTGCTCACCCCAGTAGGCGATGTGCTCGATCAGTTCGTCGATCGTGGACAGCAGCCGGGTGTGCTCGGAGACCGGCAACCCCCAGGCCGCCAGCGCCTGGTAGGACTGCGACTGGCGCTCCGGCTCGAACCCTCGCCGGCGGCCCAGACCGTGACAGAGCATCCGTAGCGGCCGAGCCGCGGTCACCCGTGGGTCCTTCTGCCGCAGTGAGCCCGCCGCGGAGTTGCGCGGATTGGCGAAGGCTGGCTTGCCCGCCTCCACGAGCGCCGCGTTGAGCTCGGCGAAGTCGGAGAGCCGGAAGAACACCTCGCCGCGCACTTCGAGCAGCTCGGGCACCGGGTACTCGGCGCAGATGTGCAGCCGCTCCGGGATGTCACGCACGGTGCGTAAGTTGAGCGTGACGTCTTCGCCGGTGCGCCCATCACCACGAGTCAGGCCGCGGAGCAGCCGTCCGTTCTGGTAGAGCAGGTTCACCGCCAGCCCGTCGATCTTCAGCTCGGCCAGGTAGTGCACCTCCTCGCCCACTTCGCGGGTAACCCGGTCGGCCCAGACGCGCAGGGCCTCGGTGTCAAAGGCGTTGTCCAGGCTGAGCATCCGCTCCAGGTGGTCATACGCGGCGAACTCGGTGCTGAAACCGCCACCCACCACCTGCGTTGGAGAGTCCGGGGTTACCAGCGCCGGCCAGCGTTGCTCCAGCTCCTGCAGGCGGCGGAACAGCTGGTCGAACTCGGCGTCGGAGACGGTGGGAGCATCCAGCACGTAATAACGGAACTGGTGCCCGCGCACGGTCTCGACGAGTTCGCCGTACTCGGATCGGATGTCAGCACCCGGTTCGCTCACGCTGGCAGACTAGCTGCGGGCACCGACAGTGCGAGGAGCCCGCGGCCCCGCACCGGACTGGCGCGGGGCCGCGGGGGGAAAGGTGCTAGAGGGCACGAACCGAGTCAGCCTGCGGGCCCTTGGGTCCCTGGCTTGACTCGAACTCCACGCGCTGGTTCTCGTCCAGGCTGCGGTAGCCCTCACCCTGGATGGCAGAGAAGTGGACGAAGACGTCGGGGCCACCCCCGTCGACGGAGATAAAACCGAAGCCCTTCTCCGCGTTGAACCACTTCACGACACCCTGTTGCATGTGTTCTCCTGGAATCTGCTGCTTGGGCCGGCACGGTGCCGGCCCGCGGTTGCGCAGACCACTGCGCAGACCACGCGCGCCCGAGGGGAGACAGCCCCGACGGGAACGCGAAGCCCGTAGTCAGACATTCCGCGGACGCTTCACAACGATCGGGGAACTACACGACCACAACCTGACGTCACGCTATCACTCCGGGATCACCACTAGCGCGCGACACGCGTCCGCTTCATGGCGACCAGGAGGCGGGGGGGTCGAGGAAGGCCTGCCCCAGTTCCCGGGCCAGGGTGAGGGCTCGCCGGGCCCAGCCGGGGGTGGCACCGGCCAGACCGCAGGACGGGGTGGGCAGGCAGCGCTCGGCAAGCACGGCACGATCGAGACCGAGTCGTTCAACCAGGTCCAGCGCGGGCTGGGCCAGAGCGGCGAGAGTCAGTGGTTTCCCTGCCGGCGGGGGCACCGTCGGCACCAGCCCGAGCAGCACCGAGGCCCCGGAGTCCCATGCCTCGCCGAGGGCATCCAAGGTGGCCCGGGGTGCGCCGGCAAGCAGTTCAGCGTCGAGGGCCACCGCGTCGGCCCCAGCGCGGCGCAGCAGCGCTACGGGCGGCCGCGGCGCGCAGCAGTGCACGATCCGCGGTACCGGCAGCGCCTCGAGCACGCTGTGGAGTAGCTCGAGGGCCGCACTCTCGGGAACCGCAGGCACGGTGCCGAACCCGGAAGCGGTGGGCACACTACCGGCGAGCACTGCGGGCAGGCCCGGCTCATCCAGCTGCACCACGGCGGGGGCCCCGAGCCGGCGGGACACCTCCCTCGCGTGTTCCCGCAGCCCCTCGGCCAGCGACGCTGCGAACTCGCGCAGCGCGCCGGGGTCGGTGAGCACCTTGTGCCCGCTGTGCAGCTCCACCGCAGCGGCAAGCGTCCACGGTCCCGCGGCCTGTAGCTTGATCGCCTCCGGGTGGGCCCCGGCGGAGTCCACCGCCTCCTCCAGCGCATCGAGGTCGGCGCGCAGCAAGGTCACGCCACGGCGATGGTCGGCTCCGGCCCGGCTGGTGACCCGGTAACCGGAGGGCACCAGCTCGAGCGCGAGCTCGACGAGCAGCGCGGCGGTGCGGCCGATCATGTCCGCACCCGCGCCCCGGTCGGGCAGCTCGGGTAAGTGCGGCAGCGCGGGAAGCTCACCGATCACCATGCGAGCGGCCTCGAGAGCATCGGTGCCTGGCATTGAGCCGATACCGGTTGCGGTACCGGCAGTCCAGGGTCGTCGGTCAGTCACCGGGGATGTCTATCAAAGTTGCCGGCACACCGCCCTAGGTAGTAGCGACGGGGCGGTTACGTATGACCACCAATTGCCCCGGGCCTCACCGCCCGGCACGGTAGGTGATGCCGAACCGGCACTGCCGCCGATGAGGCGTTTCGGGCCCGGAACCACCCGGGCCGCCTTTCCTAGGAGGATTGAATGTCTGACGCACTGAGTCCTGCCGAACTCACCGGGCACCAGGTGGAGCTGCTACCGGCCCGCACCGTCCTGTCACTGTTCGCCCAGGACATCGGTAGCGGCATCCTCAGCGGCGGAAGTCCCCTCGACTCATTCACCAAGATGCTCGGCTTAGGCGCCCAAGGCGCCGACGGCCACAACGGCGCTGCTAACGGCCCCACCGGCTCCAGTTCCAGCTGAGCGCAGCTCACCGCCGGTGTCCGCGGCGCCGGAGGGACCACGCTAGCGGGTGGCGGTGGCTAGCGGGTGGCGGTGATGGTGGCACTGCCGAGGACGACGTCACCATCGGGGTCGGGACGGTAGAGAGCGACGGCCTGGCCCCGGGCCACTCCCCGCAGCGGCTCCCGCAGCTGCACCAGCATGCGGTCGTTCACGGCCTGCGCCACGGCGCTGGCACACCCACCGTGGGCCCGGACCTGCGCGACGCACTCCAGGGGGCCCTCGGGCGCACCCGCGGCCCACACCGGACGATCGGCCTCGATCACGCCGACGTCCAGGCGCTGCGCGGACCCCACACGCACCGTCCCGGTCTCTGCCTGGAGCCCTACGACGAACCGTCGGTGTCCATCGGGCGCCGGGTGGGGCAACCCGAGCCCGCGGCGCTGGCCGACCGTGAAGCCGTACACCCCGTGGTGGTGTCCCAGGACCTCACCGGTCTGCTCATCGACCAGCTCCCCGGGCCGGGATCCCAGCCGCTCGGTCAGGAATGCGCGGGTATTGCCCGAGGGGATGAAGCAGATGTCGTGGCTGTCGGGCTTGTCCGCGACGGCCAGGCCACGTCGGGCCGCCTCAGCCCGGATCTCGGCCTTGGTGGTGTCGCCGACCGGGAACAGCGCATGCGCCAGCTGGTCGGCCGTGAGGCTGGCGAGCACGTAGGACTGGTCCTTGGCAACATCCACGGCCCGGCGTAACACACCGTCATCCAAGCGCGCGTAGTGACCGGTGCACACCGCATCGAAGCCGAGGTCACGGGCCCGGTCTAGCAGCGCGGTGAACTTGATCCGCTCGTTACACCGCAGGCATGGATTGGGAGTGCGCCCGGTGGCGTATTCCGCGACGAAGTCCTCCACCACCTCAGCGGTGAACTGCTGGGCGAAGTCCCACACATAGAACGGGATGTCGATGACGTCGGCGACCCGCCGCGCGTCGGCGGCGTCTTCTTTCGTGCAACACCCGCGGGCACCGGTGCGCAGCGTGCCGGGCTTCGCGGACAGCGCCAGGTGCACCCCGACCACCTCGTGCCCGGCGTCTACCGCCCGGGCGGCCGCCACCGAGGAGTCCACCCCGCCGCTCATCGCTGCCAAGACCTTCATGCTCTGGGCACCTTCACGACTTCTGGGCACTGTCACGACGCCGCCCGCCGGTGTCCCGCTCCCCGGGCCCGGGCGACCACCGGCTCGATGGCGTCGAGCAGCTCAGCCACGTCCTCGGCCGTCGAGGTGTGCCCCAGGGAGAAGCGCAGCGAGCCGCGAGCCGCGGCTGGCGCGGTGCCCATCGCCAGCAGCACGTGAGAGGGCTGCGCCACGCCAGCGGTGCACGCCGCGCCGGTGGAGCACTCGATGCCCCGGGCATCGAGCAGCATCAGCAGCGAGTCACCCTCGCAGCCCGGGAAGGTCACGTGGGCGTTGCCCGGCAATCGCGAAGGACCGCCGTCGAGAACGTGCTCACCCGGATCCCCGTTGAGCACCGCATCGGGCACCTTGGACAGGATCCCGGCCACCAGCTCGTCTCGCAGCCGCCCGAGCCCGGTCGCGCTGTGCGGCTGCGACGCCACGGCATGCCGGATCGCGGTGGCCAGCCCGACGATCGCCGGGACATCCAGCGTGCCGGAACGCACATCGCGTTCCTGGCCGCCGCCGTGCAGCAGCGGGGTGGCCTCGACCTGCCGGCCCAGCAGCAGCACCCCGGCTCCGTACGGGCCACCCAGCTTGTGCCCGGTCAGGGTGAGCGCCGCGGTCCCGGAGGCGCCGAAGTGCACCGGGAGCTGGCCCACCGCCTGGACCGCGTCGGTGTGCAGCGGCACCCCGTACTCGGCAGCGAGGGCGGCCAGCTCGCGCACTGGCGCCACGGTGCCCACTTCGTTGTTCGCCCACATCACGCTCACCAGGGCCACCGAGTCCGGGTCGCGCTCCAACGCGGCGCGCAGGGTCTCGGGGTGCACCCGGCCGTAGCCGTCCACCTCGAGCCACTCCACCTCGGCGCCCTCGTGATCAGCCAGCCAGGACACCGCATCGAGCACCGCGTGATGCTCGATCATGGAGGCGAGTATCCGCCTGCGGCGCGCCTCAGCGTCCCGCCGCTGCCAGAACAGACCCTTGACAGCGAGGTTGTCGCCCTCCGTGCCGCCTCCGGTGAACACCACCTCCGAGGGGCGCGCACCCAGCGCCTCCGCGATGCTCTCCCGGCATTCCTCGACGGTGCGACGGGCCCGGCGGCCCGAGCCGTGCAGCGACGAGGCATTGCCCAACGTGGACAATGCCTGGCTCATCGCTGCCACCGCCTCCGGCAGCATCGGCGTCGTCGCGGCGTGATCGAGGTAGGTCATCGCGCCCCAGCCTAGTGGCGCTCACGGTGACTGCTGCCGCAGCAGTCGGCTCGCTGGCCGCGGCGGACGTGTCACGGCTCCGGGCCTCAGACAGCGGCCTGGAGGGAGCGTACTCGGTGCCGCACCTGCTGCCACACGCTCGGCCAGGCCTGCCGGGTGGCCATGCGGCTCACTTCTTCACGCTCCACCAGCCGCCCGGCGACGAAGGCCACGCTGACGCCGACCGCGTCGCCCAGGCCGTCCAGCAGCAGCATCACCCGGTGCTGGGCCACGCAGGCGTCCTGGTGCTCGCCCAGCACGTCCTGCAGCGCCACCGTCGACTCCACCAGCTTGCGCACGGGTTTGCAGCCAGAAACGGCGGCCAGCTCGCTGGTGTAGCGCAGCCGCTTACCCCGGATCCGCAGGGTATGCAGGACCTCGTCGGGGGGGTTCTCGCCAGCCGAGTGGACCGCCTTGGACAGCCTGCGGTACTCGGTGCGGACCAGCTCCAGGAGTGGGGGAGTCTCCCGGAGGCCACCGGGGATGGGCAGCGGTTGAGATACCGCGGTCACCAGCCGGTTCAGCAAAGCGGTGTAGCGGGGGCTGCCCAGCGCGGCGAGCATGTCGGCCCGAGCGGCCTCCCGGTCGGCCACCAGGCCCTCGATCAGGGTTTCTACCGCCTCGCGGCTGGTGTCGCCGAAGGCCACCGCGCGGCTGCGGAGCCGCCCGAGAAGCACGTCAGCATCCCGTACCGGCCCGAGCACCCGGCCCAGCCAGCCCAACTCGGCGCGCAGATCATCGGCCCAGGCCCGGTCCAGCAGGGACCGGGCGGCCGTGAGCGTGGCCCGCATCCGGCGCACAGCCACCCGCATTTGGTGCAGGTCTTCCGGGTCCTCACCCGTCCTGGTGCCGGGGTCGTGAGCGAGCAGGGCACGCAGCCGGGTGTCCAGCGCGGCGCGCAACTGGTGCACCGCCGGATCGGACGGCCGGGACCGGACCGGCTCACCCAGCGTGAGAGGCCCAGCGGCTCGGCTGTCCCGGCCGGGAGGGCCGCACTGATCGTGGGTGAGGACGCTCACCGCGTCGATCCTAGTGGTTCATGCTGGTCGCGGGGCATCAGTCGTTGGAGTGGAGCATGGCATTGAGCTGGATGCCGGCTTTGCCGGTCCGCTGCACCGCGTGCACGGCGCCGGTGACCGAATCCCGGCGGAACAGCACCCCGTCGGCGCCGGCCAGCGTGCGGGCCTTCACCACCGTGCCATCGGGTAGCGTCACCTTGGTTCCTGCGGTGACGTACAGGCCCGCCTCCACTACACAGTCATCGCCCAGCGAGATCCCGATCCCGGCGTTGGCGCCCACCAGGCAGCGCCGGCCGACCGAGATCTGCTCCGTGCCGCCGCCCGACAACGTCCCCATGATCGACGCGCCGCCGCCCAGATCGGAGCCAGCACCGACGATGACCCCGGCGGAGATCCGGCCCTCCACCATCGACGCCCCGAGCGTGCCGGCGTTGAAGTTAACGAACCCCTCGTGCATCACCGTGGTGCCCCGTGCCAGGTGAGCGCCCAGCCGCACCCGGTCCGCATCCGCGATGCGCACCCCCGGGGGCACCACGTAGTCGACCATCCGCGGGAACTTGTCCACCCCATACACGGTGACCGGCCCCAGGTGGCGCATCCGCAGGCGGGTGGTCTCGAAGTCCGCTGTCGGGCACGGCCCGAAGCTGGTCCACACCACGGTGGACAGCAACCCGTAGACCCCCTCGAGGTTGATGCTGCGCGGGGTCACCAGGCGGTGCGAGAGCAGGTGCAGGCGTAGGTAGACGTCGTGCGCGTCCAGGGGTGGGGCCTGTAGGTCCGGCACTATGGTGCGCACCACCACCAGCTCGACGCCCCGCGCCGGGTCCGGGCCGAGCAGCGCGGCGAGCTGCGCGGGCACCTCCTCCGGCGCTACCCGTACGGTGCCGGCTGCGGTGTCGGGTGGGGTGTCGGGTGGGGCGCCGGGCGGTAGGCCCGATACCGGAGCCGGGAACCAGGTATCCAGCACGGTGCCGGCGGGCGTGAGGGTGGCCAGCCCCAGGCCATGCGCCGACGTGATCGGTGGGGAGTCTCGCGGGGGGTTGTCCACAGCGTGGGAGTTGTCCACAGTCGGTCACGGTAGCGGGTGGGTGGTCCGGCTTTTCGGCGATACCGTCACACCCGTGGACCTGGACCTGGTTGCTGATCCGGTGGAGTTGACCGCCGCGCTGGTGGACGTGCCCAGCGTGTCGGGACAGGAGGCCGCGCTCGCGGACGCGGTGCAGCGGGCCCTGGCTGCGCAGGCCCCGCACCTGCGGTTGCTGCGCAGTGGCAATACCGTGCTGGCCCGCACCGAGCTGGGCCGCCCGCAGCGGGTGCTGCTGGCGGGGCACCTGGACACGGTGCCCCTCGCCGGGAACCTGCCCAGCCGGCGCTGCGGTGAGCTGCTCTATGGCTGCGGCACGTCGGACATGAAGTCGGGCGACGCCATGATCCTGCACCTGGCGGCCACGGTGCCCGAGCCGGTGTACGACCTGACCGTGGTGCTCTACGACTGCGAGGAAATCGAGGCGGCCCGCAATGGGCTGGGGCGGATCGAGCGGGAGCATCCTGAATGGCTGGCCGCGCAGCTGGCGATTCTGGCCGAGCCCACCAGCGGTCTGGTCGAGGCCGGTTGTCAGGGCACCTTGCGGGGCACGGTGCGCACGGCAGGACGCCGGGCGCACAGTGCCCGGTCGTGGCTGGGGGACAACGCCATCCACGCCGCCGGTCCGGTGCTGGCCCGGCTAGCCAGCTACCAGCCGCGCAGCGTCGAGATCGACGGGTGCACCTACCGGGAGGGGCTGCAGGCAGTGGGTATCTCCGGCGGGGTCGCCAATAACGTAGTGCCCGATGCCTGCGAGGTGCGGGTCAACTTCCGGTTCGCTCCGGACCGCTCGCTGCCGCAGGCCTACCAGCACGTCCGTGAGGTGTTCTGCGAGTTCGAGCTGCAGTTCACCGACGGTGCGTGCGGCGCGCTGCCGGGTTTGGACGCACCAGCGGCCCGAGAGTTCCTGGCCACTATCGGGCTTGCCCCAGTCGCGAAGTACGGCTGGACGGATGTGTCCCGCTTCGCCGCACTGGGGATCCCCGCGCTGAACTACGGACCCGGCGACCCCAACCTCGCGCACACCCGCGACGAGCACGTGCGCATCCCCCACATCACCGCGTGCACCGAGTCGCTGCGTCGCTACCTGACTATGGGGGGTCACTAGGCTGATGGTTATGGTGGTGGACGGGCGACGGGGCCTTAGCCGGAATGGGGGAGACGAGGAACACCCTCGGGAGAAGCAGCGCGGGCCAGTGGTGCTGCGGCGGGGTCGCCGCCATGAGGCGACCACCACCGACCAGCGGCTGCTCGACTCGCGCGGCCCCACTGACTGGGTGCACACCGACCCATGGCGGGTGCTGCGGATTCAGGCCGAGTTCACCGAGGGTTTCGGAGCGCTGGCCGAGCTGCCCCGTGCGGTCACCGTCTTCGGATCGGCTCGCACTCACCGGGACCATCCGGAGTACGCCACCGGTGTCGCGCTCGGTGCCGCGCTCGCCACCGCTGGCTTCGCGGTGATCACTGGTGGTGGACCCGGCAGCATGGAGGCGGTCAACCGGGGGGCGTCCGAGGCAGGTGGGCTGTCGGTGGGGCTGGGCATTGAACTGCCCTTTGAGCACGGGCTCAACCCCTGGGTCGACCTCGGAATCAACTTCCGCTATTTCTTCGCCCGTAAGACCATGTTCATCAAGTACGCTCAGGCTTTTGTGTGCCTGCCCGGCGGGTTCGGTACCTTGGACGAGCTGTTCGAGGCCCTCACTCTGGTGCAGAACAAGAAAGTCACCCAATTCCCTGTCGTCCTGTTCGGGCGAGCCTACTGGGGCGGGTTGTACTCGTGGCTGGCGGAGACCGTGGCGGCGCAGGGCAAGATCCGTGAGGGGGAGCTGGCCCTGCTGCACGTCACGGACGACATCGATGAGGTGGTCCGCCTGGTTGGCGAGTCCTATCAGGCCTGGCAGGATGTCCATTGACGGGGCGGCGCGTGTGTGCCTCTGCCGCCCATCGGTCACGGGTATCTCTGGGTATGACGGGCGCCAGTACGTGGCGCGGGGTGTCTTGACGTAGCACGACAAGAGGGGAACACGTGAGGCTCGGGTGCCATGACTTCCCAGAAGACCGACTGTTGGTAATGGTGGTCATCAATCGAATTCCAGATTCGTTTTACGACAAGGGGAGGCACTATATTTTGCGGCGAATCTCTCGGTCTCCCTGTCGTAGGGCGGCCGGAAGGGACGTTGGCGGTCATTTCGCTGTGCGCCTGGATGGGGGTTCGCGTTTTCCGTGTGCACAATGTCAAGGAAGCTCGGCGGGCTATTGACATGGTGGGCGTTGCCAGGGGGAAAAAACAGCCCGTGATGGCGAAGCGCGCCACGAGCTGAGGGGTGCCGTGCCGTGTCGTGCCTGAGAAGCGAGATAAGTATTCCAGGGCTGGGAGAGGAGACTTCGTGGCCCGATACGAGGGGCCTGGCATGAAGGCCCTGGCATGAGGGGCCTGGCATTGCTCCCGCAGACCCGGCGGTGGTTCAGCGAAGCCACCGTGCAGAGCGTGCCGTGGACCGTCGAGCAGCTCGTCGCGGCCAAGCGGGGCCGGACCGTCAGTGTGGTACTGCCCGCGCTGAATGAGGAGGCAACGGTAGGCGCGCTGGTCAGTGTGCTGCGATCGTTGGTCGGCGGGTTGGTTGACGAGCTGGTGGTGATGGACTCCGGGTGTACCGACCGGACTGCCGAGGTGGCCCGCGAGGCCGGCGCCCGGGTGGTGCACCGCACCGATGTGCTGCCCGAGCTGGCGCCGTGGCCGGGGAAGGGGGAGGTGCTCTGGCGTTCCCTGGCGGCCACCTCGGGTGATCTGCTGGTCTTCATCGACTCCGACCTGGTCGACTTCGATGCCGGGTTCGTGCCTGCGCTGCTCGGGCCGTTACTGCTGCGCCCCCGGCGCACGCGGCAACGGGTTGCGCTGGTCAAGGGCTTTTACCGGCGTCCGCTCTGGATCGAAAACCCGGAAACGGGTAATGGCGGTGGTCGGGTCACCGAGCTGCTGGCCCGGCCGCTGCTCAACACACTGCGCCCCGAGCTGGCCGGGGTGGTGCAACCACTGGGCGGCGAGTACGCGGCGAGCCGGGTATTCCTGGAGTCGGTGCCCTTCGCCGCTGGCTACGGTGTGGACATCGGGTTGTTGCTCGACGCGCACACCCACTACGGGCTGGACGGGCTGGCTCAGGTGAATCTCGGGGTGCGCCGGCACCGCAACCGCTCGTTGCTGCAGCTCGGTGTGATGTCACGCCAGATTCTCGGCGCCGCACTGCCCCGCTGCGGGGTGGCCGAGGCACCGGGATCGGCCGGCATCACCCAGTTCGTCCAGCTCGGCGGCCGTTTCATGCCCACCGAGAGCGGGGTGCTGGTGGCCGACCGGCCGCCGATGCGTGAGGTGCTCGCGGCCCGCTCGGCCTGAGTTGGTGGCTCTTCAAGGACGGCCAACCCCGGTTCGGACGGCCGTTAACCGCTACCAGCCCCCTCCCGGCGGGGGGGGGCGGGTAGCGGTTAACGGCGGCTATCAGGGGGGTTGGCCGTCCTTGAAGAGCCACCAACGTGCCACGATTTCCGAAATGGGCACGGTGCTGGTCTACCTCACCGTCGCGGCGGTGGTGGCTGCGGTGGTGTTCCTGACCGCTTCGCTGGTGTTCGGTCGGGGCGAAGAGCTGCCTGCGCTGCCACCGGATGCGACTCCGACCTGGCTGCCTGAGGGGCCCATCGCCGGCGACGACGTGCGCGCCCTCCGGTTCTCCCAGGTACTGCGGGGATACCGGATGTCTGAGGTGGATTGGGCGCTGCAGCAAGCCGCGGCCGAGCTCGACGCGCTGCGCGCCCGGGTGGCCGAGCTGGAGGCGCAGCGGTGAACTTGACGGTGCGGGTCGACCCCGACGTGATGCCGCTGGGAGTACTCGGAACCCGGGGTGCTCCGCTGATTCATCCGGTCTTTGGCGGGGGTCTGCGGCTGTCGTTGGCTCGCTTCGTCAACTTCTGCCGGGCCTACCCCGGATGAGCCCAGCGGAGGGAGTGACCAGCGCTCTCAATGACCCTAGCGCCGGCCCAGCGGCCGGAGCAGACGGCCGCCTGCGCTGCCCGTGGGCGGAGCTGGCCCCCGACTACCGCGCCTACCATGATCACGAATGGGGGGTGCCGGTTCATGGCGAGGCCGCCCTGTTCGAGCGGCTCAGCCTGGAGGCGTTCCAGTCGGGTCTGTCCTGGCTGACGATCCTGCGCAAGCGGGAGGCCTTCCGGCGCGCCTTCGCCGGCTTCAACCCGGCTACGGTCGCCGCGTTCACCGGCGAGGATGTGGCGCGCCTGCTCGCCGACGCTGCCATCATCCGCAACCGCGCCAAGATCGAGGCGACGGTGCGCAACGCCCGGGCGGTCACCGAGCAAGCCGAGAACCTGGACACCCTGCTGTGGTCCTTCGCGCCCGACCCTGCGGGGCGACCCGCGCCGCGCACCAGGGCCGACCTGCTGGGGTGCACCCGCGAATCCGAGGCGATGGCCCGCACGCTGCGGCGTTGCGGCTTCACCTTTGTCGGTCCGGTCACCTGCCATGCGCTCATGCAGGCCACCGGGATGGTGGATGACCACCTCGCCGGGTGCTTCCGCCGCGGCCTGAGGTGAGTAACTGGCGCTCGGCGGTGGACGGTGCGATGCGTCTCCGTGCGAGATCATCGGTTACTTTTCGGGCGCCCGAGCCCATAGGGAAGAATGCAGGGGGTCACCGGTGTCGCGTGGCCACCCGCGGTGACACATGCACGGAGGGAGCAACGCTATGGCGGCCATGAAGCCCCGGACCGGCGACGGTCCCCTCGAGGTCACGAAAGAGGGACGGGGCATCGTGATGCGCGTTCCGCTCGAGGGCGGTGGGCGGCTCGTCGTCGAGATGTCGGCGGACGAGGCTGGCGAACTGGGCGAGGCATTGCGGGCCGTCGTGGAGTGATGGCCCGCGTTTTGCGTCTGTCATCCCGTGGCCTCGGTAGGCGCCTTCGGGCGCACCGGGGCCTCGTCACGAACTGACTCGGAGAGACCAGTGCCCGTGATACCGGAGGTCCCGACCCCCCTGGTGGAGGTCCGGGTACAGGCGCGGCGCGATCCCGAGGTGCCCGATGTCGTGCTGGTCGGCCACCCACCCTGCGTAGGGTCACCAGCGGGCGAAGAGTTGATCTTGGGTGCTGGTGCGGATGAGATCGGCGTGGATGAGCGCTGGCTAGCCCAGTACCGGGTGAGCGCCACCCCGGGCTCGACCCAGCTGGTCCCCCTGGCTGCGACGCGGCCCGATCACGGGTGGCTGCTGGGCACCGCAGCGGGCAGTATGGGGGATTGGCGGGCGGCTGGCGCCGCGCTGGTCCGAGCGATCTCGGCGGCAACTCGACCCGGGCCGCGCCTGGTGCAGGTGCACCTGCCAGCCGGCACGAGCGCCCACCAGGCGGCGTCCCTGGCTCTGGGGTGCGTCGTGGGCTCGCACCGCTACCGCGTCACCAGTGGGGGTGGTGGGACTGCAGGCCCTCAGGGGATCGGCCCTCAGGGGATCGGCCCTCAGGGGATCGGCACAGTGGCGCTCATCGCGACACCCGACCACGGACTGGGGCCACTCACCGAAGCCGTCGCCAGGGCCCAGCTACTCGGCCGAGCCACGGGGTTGGCCCGGGACCTCGCCAACACCCCGAGCGGGCACAAAGACCCCGCGTGGCTCGCCGGCACCGCCGCTCGCTTGGCCGCGACCGTGCCCGGTCTGCGGGCCACCGTGCACGACGAGCACTGGTTGGCTGAGCACGGCTTCGGGGGAGTGCTGGCGGTCGGCGGCGGCTCGGCCCGCCCGCCGCGGTTGCTCGAGCTGGCCTGGCAGCCTCCCGCGGTGCGGCCAGAAACGAACCCAGAAACGAACCCAGAAATGAACACCGAGAAGCACCTGGTGCTGGTCGGCAAGGGCATCACCTTTGACACCGGCGGCATCTCGATCAAGCGAGCTCAGGACATGCACTGGATGCGCACGGACATGTCCGGGGGTGCCGCGGTGATCGCGACACTGCTCGCCGTCGGCCAGCTGAAGCTGCCGCTCCGGGTGACGGGACTGGTGCCCTGTGCGGAAAACCACGTGTCCGGGTCGGCGTACCGCCCGGGTGATGTGGTCCGGCATGTGGGCGGCAGGACCACGGAGGTGACCAACACCGACGCTGAGGGCCGGCTGGTGCTCGCTGACGCGCTGGCCTACGCGGTGCGCGAGCTGGCGCCCACCACACTGCTCGACGTCGCGACGCTGACCGGGGCGATGAAGGTGTCGTTGGGCCTACGCACCGGCGGCCTGTTCGCCACCGAGCCGGAACTCGCCGAGCGCATCCAGGCTGCCGGTGAGGCCGTCGGCGAGGCCTGGTGGCCGATGCCGCTGCTCGACGATCACGCCGAGGGCGTCCGTTCGGAGATCGCTGATCTGCGGCAGTGCCCGCCTGGACCTGCGGGCATCACGGCGGCGCTGTTCTTGCGGGAGTTCACCGCTGGGCTGCCCTGGGCGCATCTGGACATCGCCGGTCCGGCCCGGGCCGAGCGGGATTATGCCGAGGTCAACGCGGGCGGCACCGGGTTCGCCACCCGGACCCTGATCGAGTTGGCCGGCTCGCTGCCCGGCTACGCTGCCCGCCGATGACTACTGCCATTGCGCCCGCCGGCACCGGTCGGGTTGTGATCACCGGGGGCGCCGGCTTCGTCGGCCGGGCCACCGTCGCCGCCTTTGCCGCCCGCGGCAACCCGGTCACCGTGGTGGACCGTAGCGCGCATCCCGACCCGGCGGTGCGTAGCGTCGTCGGGGAGCTCACCGACCCAGCGGTGGTCGCTGAGGCAGTGGCTGGCGGGGATGTGGCCGGGGTGGTGCACCTGGCCGCCGTCACCTCGGTGTTGCGTTCGGTGGAGCACCCGGTTGCCACCTACCAGGCGAACGTGGCGGTGACCCAGGACCTGCTCGAGGGTTGCCGCCAAGCCGGCGTCGGGCGGTTCATCCTGGCCTCCACCAACGCGGTGGTCGGTGATGTCGGCCATGCCACCGTGGATGAAACGGCATCGTTGCGCCCGCTGACCCCCTACGGCGCCAGCAAGGCGGCTGGCGAGATGCTGCTGTGCGGCTATGCGGGCGCCTACGGCATGGCCACCTGCGCGTTGCGGTTCACCAACATCTACGGTCCGGGGATGGGGCACAAGGACAGTGTCCTGCCGCGGATGATGCGCGCCGCACTGGCTGGCCGAGGGATCCAGATCTATGGCGACGGGCTGCAGCGGCGCGACTTCGTGCACGTCACCGACGCGGTGGCGGCCGTGCTCGCGGCCTGGGACCGTCGCTTCACCGGTACCGCGATCATCGGCTCAGGCCAGTCGGTGACCGTGCTGGAGCTTCTCGACGCGGTACGCACGGTCACCGGCCGGGCGTTGCCTGCCGAGCACGTCGCCGCCCAGCCCGGTGAGATGCCCGCAGTCATCGTCGACATCCGTCGGGCCCGCGAGCAGTTGGGCTACCGGCCGTCGGTCTCGCTGCTCGCCGGGCTCGCCACGATGTGGCAGGACTTCGCGGCCGCTGGTGCCCTGCTCACCGTCACCGCCGGGGTAGGCGGTCGCCAGCGGTGAGCCCTCCGCTGGCGTCCCTGGAGACGGGCAGGTTGTGGCGTCGGCACTGGATGCTGCTGGTACTGCTCGGAGCGGGCGGTGGCTTGCGGGTGCTCACCGTGCTGGCCTACCAGCCCGCGATCCTCTACATCGACTCCTTCAGCTACCTGGACAACCTCCACCAGCTGCGCCCCGACGGGCTGCGCCCGATTGGGTACGACCTCATCCTGAACCTGCTGCTGCCCCTCGGGGGGCTGCGGGCGGTGGCCGTGGTGCAGCATCTGCTCGGGCTGGGCATCGCGGTCGTGATCTACCTGCTGGTGCTGCGCCACGGTGCCCGGCGCTGGCTGGCCGCGCTGGCGAGCGCGCCGGTGCTGCTCGACGCCTACCAGGTGCAGATCGAACACAACATCATGCCCGATGTCTGGTTCCAGGCGCTGCTGGCGCTGATCACTGTGGTGCTGACCTGGCGTGGGCCGCCCACCCCGTGGCAGGCCGCCAGCGCGGGTGCCCTGATCGGGTGCGCGCTCCTCGTCCGGCTGGTCGGGATCACCCTGCTGGTCCCGGCACTGGCCTACCTGATCGTCGCCGGGTCGCTGGGGGCCAGGGGCAGCGGTTGGTGGCGGATCGGGCACCGCTGCGCGGCGCTGGTCGCGGGTTTCGCGGTGCTGCTCACCGGTTACGCCGGCTATTACCGGCTCACCACCGGTGTCTGGGGCATCAGCGGAGCCGGCGGGGGGGTGCTCTATGGCCGCGCCGCGGTTATCGCCGACTGCGCGCGACTGCCGGCGGGCAGCGGGGAGCGTGCCCTGTGTCCGGTGCAGCCCCGGGAGCACCGCTTCGGCGTCGACTACTACGTCCACGACCCCGCCTCCCCGGCGCTGAGCGTCACGTTGCCCCCCGGGCAGTCGGTGGACGCGGTTCAGGCGTCTTTCGCCCGCATGGTGTTCGCCCATCAGCCTCGGGATCTCGCGGTGGCGATCCTGACCGACTTCGTGAAGGGGTTTCGTCCCCGCCGCCTCGACGCCGTGAACGACGTGCCGGTGCAGCGCTGGCACTTCCAGACCTCCTACCCGTACTGGGGGATCCCATCGAGAGTCCGGGCGAGGGCCTTCGAGTTTGGGGGTGTGCCGATCGGCGTCCATCCGGCCTTGGCTCAGCTGCTCCAGGATTACCAGCTCACCGTCGGCTACACCCCTGGTCCGCTGCTTGGCCTGGGTCTGGTGGCTGGGCTGCTCGGTGGGCTCTTCGGTGGGCTCGGGATGAGCACTGCCCGCCGGGCCGGGATCCGGGCCGCTAGCCTGCTGGTGTCCGGGCTGGGCATCACTGCGCTGATCACCGCGGCGGCCTTCGAGTTCTCCTGGCGTTACCAGCTGCCGGGGTTGGTGTTGCTGCCGATGGCGGGGGCGCTGGGCCTCACCGCCATCGGCAGCAAGCCCATCACCGGCAAGCAGAGCCCTCCGCTACAGCCTTATCCCGATCCGGTAGACACCGCTGCGGAGCGTGAGTTCATCCGGGTGCAGGGTGAGGTGTGTTTCGCCCCGGTGGTGGTGATCATCGCGGCCTATAACGAGGAGGACTGCATCGGCGCGGTGCTCGCCAGCGTCCCCCCGGTGAGCTGCGGTGTACCGGTGGACACCTTGGTGATCGTCGACGGCTGCACCGACGACACCGCGGAGGTGGCCCGCCGGCACGGCGCCCGGGTCTGCGAGCTGCCGAGCAACCGGGGCCAGGGTGCGGCGCTGCGGCTGGGTTACGCGCTGGCTCGCCGCGGTGGCGCCCGCTACGTGGTCACCACCGATGCTGACGGTCAGTACGACCTGGCCGAGCTGCCGCTACTGCTGCAGCCGTTGATCGACGACGAGGCCGACTTCGTGACCGGCTCGCGGGTTCTGGGCCGGCAGGAGACCTCCGACCCGGTGCGGCATCTCGGGGTGCACGTGTTCGCGGCGCTGGCCAGCGCGCTGACCGGGCAGCGGCTGACCGACACTTCGTTCGGCTTTCGCGCCATGAAAGCTGGACTGACCGGGATCGTCACGCTCTCGCAGCCCCAGTACCAAGCGTCCGAGCTGTTACTGGGGATGATCTCGCGCGGCTACCGGGTCCTGGAGCAACCCATGACCATGCTGGGTCGCACCGGGGGCACGACCAAGAAAGGCACCAACTTCCGGTACGGGATGCGCTACGCCCGGGTCCTGGTGGGCACCTGGTTCCGGGAATCGGTGAGCCCGGCGCCAGCGGGTGGGCCGGTCCTCGGCGCAACCGAACACCAACCGATCCAGCAAGACGAACTTGACCACGAACAGCGGCAGGTAGCTGGAGTTGAAGGCGAGGGTGAGGATGGCGGTGCGCAGCGTGTGGTCCTTGACGGTGCCGCCGACCCACCGATCGGCGCTGGTGGTGACGCCGATCGCCACTAGCCCACTGAACGTGATCACCGCCAGGTACGGCAGCAGCTCGCGGCGCACCCCGACCGGGCCGGAGCACCGCCAGGTCCAGAACCGGTGGATGAGGAAATTGGGTACCGCTCCGGCCAGGAAAGCCGCCCCCCCGGACACCGGGGCTGAGGTTTCGAGAACGCCGAACAGCAGGATGAACGTCAGCTGGCTGCACGCCGCGGAAACAACCGTGCCCGCAGCGAACCTGGTGAACAACCGTGCCACGCGGGACTGGGTGAGCTGTCGGAGCACCGCGCCATCCTCGCAGAGCAGGATCGGCGTCCGCAGGCGGTGCCGGGACAGCCGCTGTTTGGTGCTGACCGGGATCATCTGATAGGCAAACGCATCCACTCAGCCTGGCGGGAGGGCAACATGGCGCGGATCCTCGTTCTTGGTGGTGACGGCTACCTGGGGTGGCCGACCGCGTTGCACCTCTCGGATCGAGGCCACGACGTCGCCGTGCTGGACAACTTCGCCCGGCGCTCCTACGACGATGAGTTGGGGCTGCAAAGCCTGGTGCCCATTGAGCCGCTGCGCCACCGGGTGCAGGCCTGGCGTGAGGTCTCCGGTCGGCAACTCGAGCTCTTCGTGGGCGACTTGTGCGACGCCGAATTTATCCTCGACGTCGTGCGCCGTTTCCGGCCCGGTGCGATCGTGCACTACGCCGAGCAGCGCTCCGCGCCCTACTCGATGATCGACCGGAAGCACGCGGTGTACACCCAGTCGAACAATGTCATCGGCACCCTGAACGTGATGTTCGCGATCGCCGAGGTGGACCGCGATATCCATCTGGTCAAGCTCGGCACCATGGGTGAGTACGGCACCCCGAATATTGACATCGAGGAAGGCTGGCTGACCGTCGAGCACAACGGCCGCACCGACCGGGTGCTCTTTCCCAAGAAGCCGGGCTCCTTCTACCACCTCTCGAAGGTGCATGACAGCCACAACATTGAGTTCGGCTGCCGGACCTGGGGGTTGCGGGCCACCGACCTCAACCAGGGGGTGGTCTACGGCCAGCAGACCGATCAGACCGCGCGAGACCCCCGGCTGGCCACCCGGTTCGACTACGACGCGGTCTTCGGCACAGTGCTCAACCGGTTCGTCATTCAGGCGGTGCTCGGGCATCCGCTGACCGTCTACGGGGCGGGCGGGCAGACCCGGGGCATCATCGACATCCGGGACACCGTCGAGTGCATCCGGCTGGCCTGCGAGAACCCGGCCGACGCTGGTGAGTTCCGGGTATTCAACCAGGTTACCGAAACGATGTCGGTCGCCGATATCGCCAAGACCGTCTCAGCCAGTTTTCCGGGGAACGTGCAGATCGAGTACCTGGACAATCCCCGAGTGGAGCTCGATGAGCATTACTACAACGTGGTTCACACCGGCCTGGTCGACTTAGGTTTGCAGCCACACCTGCTGTCCGACACGCTGATCGACTCTCTGTTCGGCATTGTCGCCCAACACATCGCCCGCGTTGACCCCTCAGTCCTGCGCCCTACCGTAAACTGGCGCTTCACCACCAGCCTCCCCCGGCCCGACAACATATCTGGGACAGGGAGCTAGACAGAATTGATCCCATTTGGTATCATCTGTTGTCGTTGCGACGCCGGAGCACGCCTTGGAGGAACGCTCCCCATGTCGGTGCCTACGTCACCCACCACACGGCCCGCTGCCACCCCTGAGCTGATCAATTTTCGTCCGGGCCTCTCGCCCGCGTCGCCGGTAGCCTGGGGTCGCTCGCCGATCTCGCGGGCACCTGGATCGGAAACGGATTCACCCCTTGGCCGCACATCTCGGTCGCGACACTGACCAAGCAATAGTCGACGCTGGTGAGGCGGCCCGTGAGGTCGTTGAGTCATTGCTCCGCGAGTATCTGGGCATGCCTGCGGCCTTTCCTTACTTGCAGGCGGGTGCCGCCCGAGACATCGCGTTCAAACGTATTGAAGCAGGTGAGGATTTCCTCTCGGAGGACGAGGTGACGCTTGCGGTGGGTGCCTTCCTTACCTGGGACGAGACCGGCGGGAACTACCTGCTACAGGAGCAGGGAATGGCGGGACTCCCCGAGGTCTTAGATACCCGCACGTGGTTTCATTCGGCGCTGTTGCGCAAGGACATCGAGACGATACTAGGGCACGGGGTTTCGGCCAGTTTCGGTCCCTCGACGCGCGATTACCTTCAGAAACTGCACGCTGGGCTCGCTAGCCTGGACGCGGTGACGCGCGTCGCCTACATGGCAAGCTTTGAGGCGCACGCCGAGCGCATGATCGAAGGTCTGTGGGAACGGCTTGCAGAGCTATACGACGTGGACAAGAACGAGTTAGTGTACTTTCATGCCCACGTCGGTGGTGACGACCCTGCTGAGGCGTACCACGTGGCAACGACTGCTGGCATGATTTCCCGTGTAGTACCCCAGGATCGGGCCGATGACTTCGTGAAACAGCTCGAGGAGGCATACGGATTGCACGTTCGCTGGTGTGGATCGATCGTCGCCCACTGAAAATTTACGCACATGGAGCAGGGTTCGTTGCTGAGCATGACAGAGACGAGACTAATTCGTGAAAACCGAGCCAACTGAAACCGTGCCGCAGACGACGGTCGCCCACTTTCTGGCGGTCGACATTAGGGTGGGACAAGTCGTCGGCGTCGAGCGGTTCCCGAAAGCAAGAAACCCAGCATACAAGCTATGGATCGACCTTGGTGATCTAGGTATCCGCAGGTCTAGTGCTCAGGTGACCAAGCTGTACACCCCGGAGGAGCTTCAGGGTCGGCAAGTGATGGCTGTCGTGAACTTTCCTCCACGGCAGGTAGCCGACTTCGTGTCTGAAGTTCTGGTACTAGGCGTGCCCACCGGGGAAGGGGGGACTGTTGTGCTTGTTGGGCCAGAACGCGATGTGCCCGTGGGTTTGAGAGTGATGTAAACCGCCTCTGGGTGCAACGCAGGTAGGCGGCGTTGTCAACATTCCGTTCGATGTCAAGAATGCCAACGCGACGAGGCTCGATGCAGTTCCCTGGATCAAGACCGTTTAGTAATCGGACGACGATGCGTTCTTGTAGCTATAATAGACGCAGCCTGTCATACTGAATTTCCTTGACCTCAACTGGCCGCCCATCTCAGTCGCGACACTGACCAAGCAATAGTGGTAGTCTGGTGATCGGGCCTGTGAGCTGCAGCCGGCGTGAGGTAGGCCGTCAGGCGAGGTACCACTGTGGGTGGTCCTTTTCCCGACGGCCCCCTCCCGAACCGGATGTGATCGTTTCTGATCGTCCAGCTCTCCAGTGATTACTCCGTGTTGGAT